>Ga0206117_101532_pt1 | contig 11278 bp, 10 predicted proteins | sample 3A5Ametagenome_FD_177997 | JGI IMG/M metagenome (GOLD analysis project Ga0206117, IMG submission 177997) | Enriched microbial communities from leaf-cutter ant dump, University of Wisconsin, Madison, United States - 3A5A | ecosystem: Environmental > Terrestrial > Nest > Insects nest > Nest dump... | reverse complement strand
AGCTGTTCACCAGCGTCTCGTCGTCGGCCATGATGGCGTTCTTGTAGGCCATGAAGTGCTTGAAGCTGTTCACGCCATGGTCGGCGACCAGCGTGCCCATGTCCTGCCGCACGCTCTCGTCCCACCAGGTCACGGCGACGTGGAAGCTGTAGTCGCCGGCCGCCTTCTCCGCCCAGCCGCGCCATGTGTGATAGGCCTCCATCAGGCTCTGCTTCGGGTTGGGGATGACGAAGTCGATGATCGTCGTCGTCCCCCCGGCGAAGCCGGCGGCGGTGCCGCTGAAGAAATCCTCCGTCGTCACCGTGCCCATGAATGGCAGTTCCATATGGGTGTGCGGGTCGATGCCGCCGGGCATGACGTAGCAGCCGCCGGCGTCTACGACCTCGGCCCCCGCCGGCACGTCCAGCTTGTCGCCGACCGCGGTGACGATGCCGTCCTGGCAGAGGACGTCGGCACGGCGGGTTTGCTCGGCAGTGACGACGGTGCCGCCGCGGATCAGGATGGTGGACATGCTCGGGCGCTCCCTCAGAGGATCGGTTGGGCGGAGTGGTCGGGTGTTGGCGTTTCAGGGATTGGCGTTTCAGGCTCCGGCAGGCCGGCGGCGCGCAGGACCAGCCGCAGCACCTCCGCCGTCATGACGGCGAAGTCCTGGCGGGTCAGGGTCCGGCGGCCCAGCACCTTGCGGATCTGGATGTCGAAGTCGGCGTAATGCTGGGTCACCGCCCAGATCATGAACAGGAACTGGCGGGCGTCCACCGGAGCCATGCGGCCGGCGGCGACCCAGCCGTCGATGACGCCTGCCTTGGCGTCGACCAGCGCTTTCAGGTCTTCGGCCAGGAAGCGGTCTACCTGGGTCCCGCCATGCAGGATCTCGTTGGCGAAGACCTTCGAGGCGTGGGGCCGCGTGCGCGAAACCTCCATCTTGGCGGTGACATAGGCGGTCAACGTCGCCGCCGGGTCTGCGTCGGGGGTGAAGGAGGCGATCGGCGCCAGCCACATCCGCAGGATGTTGTCGAGCACCGCGCGGTAGAGGTCGTCCTTGGTGCCGAAATAGTAATGCAGGTTGGCCTTGGGCAGGCCGGACCGCTCGGCGATGTCGGCCATGGTGGCGCCGGCGAAGCCGGCCTCGGCGAAGACGCGTTCGGCCGCCTTCAGGATGCGCTCGACATTCTCACGCCGGATGCGCCCTTGGGGCTGTGTGGTGTCCGTGGTTTCGGCAGCCGTTCGCGCCATCGCTTTGATAACCACTCGTTCATTGCCGGGGCTAATCCCCTCTCCCCCCGGGGAGAGGGTCAGGGTGAGGGGGATGCGTTGCGGGATTTTTGTGGAAATCCTGCCGCGTCTCCCACTCACCCAACCCTCTCCCCGGGGGGGAGAGGGCTCACTTCCGCCATGGCATTCGCGCGGTCGAGCACGGCGTGCAGCAGCACCTCGCAGCCGGCGGTCGACCATTCCGGGGTCGTCTCCTCGACCTCGTTGTGGCTGATGCCGTCGATGCAGGGGATGAAGACCATGCCTGTCGGCGCGACCTTCGACAGGTAACAGGCGTCGTGGCCGGCGCCCGAGACGATGTCGCGGAAGCTGTGGCCGGTGCGCTCCACCCCCTTGCGGACGGCGGCGACACAGGCGGCGTCGAAGGCGATGGGGGCGTAGTACCAGATCTGCTTGAAGTCGTTCTCCAGCCCGATCTCGCCGGCGATGCGCTCCACCTCGGCGCGCAGTTCGCCATCCATCGCGGCGAGGATGGCGTCGTCCGGATGGCGGAAATCGACGGTGAAGAAGACGCGGCCGGGAATGACGTTGCGGCTGTTGGGATGGATCTGCATCAGCCCCACCGTGGCGCAGGCGAGCGGGCCGTACTTCATGCCGATCCGGTTGACCGCATCCACCACGCGGGCGGCGCCGAGCAGGGCGTCCTTGCGGCGGACCATCGGGGTCGGGCCGGCATGGGCCTCCTGACCGGTGAAGGTGATCTCGTACCAGCGCTGGCCCTGGCAGTCGGTGACGACGCCGATGGTCTTGCCTTCGGCCTCCAGGATCGGACCCTGTTCGATGTGGGCCTCGAAATAGGCGCCGACCTTGCGGCCCCCGACCTCCCGGTCGCCGGCATAGCCGATGCGGGCCAGCTCCTCGCCCATCGTCTTGCCGTCGAGGTCGGCGCGCGACAGGCCGTACTCCAGATCGAACACCCCGGCGAAGACGCCGGACGACACCATGGCCGGGGCGAAGCGCGAGCCTTCCTCGTTGGTCCAGACCGCGACCTCCACCGGCGCCTCGGTGACGTAGTTCATGTCGTTCAGGCTGCGCACCACCTCCAGCCCCGCCAGCACGCCATAGACGCCGTCATACTTGCCGCCGGTCGGCTGGCTGTCGAGATGGCTGCCCATGATGACCGGAGGCAGGCTGTCGTCGCGGCCGGGGCGGCGGGCGAAGATATTGCCCATCCGGTCGACCGAAATCGTGCAGCCGGCCTCCTCGCACCAGCGCACGAACAGGTCGCGGCCCTGCTTGTCGAGATCGGTCAGCGCCAGCCGGCACACGCCGCCCTTGGGCGTGCCGCCGATCTGCGCCATGTCCATCAGGCTCTGCCACAGGCGCGAGCCGTTCACGGCGACATTCTGCGGGGTGGACATGTTGCTCTCTCTCCTGAACGTCGTTCGTTATTCGGCGGCGGCTTCGGGGACGCGCATCGGGTTGCGGGCGTCGTTGGGCCAGGTGACGTAGGGCAGGTCGGTCTGCTCCGGCACCATGGTGATGCAGTCCGGCACCGGGCAGACATGGCTGCACAGGTTGCAGCCGACGCACTCCTCGTTGACCACGGTGAAGACGCGGCGGCCTTCGCCGGCATCGATGCGGATCGCCTGGTGCGAGGTGTCCTCGCAGACGATGTGGCAGCGGCCGCAATCGATGCACAAGGCGGGGTCGATCACCGCCTTGGTCGAGAAGTTCATGTTCAGGTCGTTCCAGTTGACGACGTTGCGCACGGCACGGCCGCTCAGCTCGTCAAGGGTCCGGTATCCCTTCTCGTCCATCCAGTTGGACAGGCCGCCGATCATGTCCTCGACGATCTTGAAGCCGTAGGTCATCGCCGCGGTGCAGACCTGGACGTTGGTGGCGCCCAGCGCCAGGAACTCCGCCGCATCGCGCCATGTGGTGACGCCGCCGATGCCGCTGACCGGCAAACCACGGGTGTCCGGGTTGCGGGCGATCTCCGCCACCATGTTCAGCGCGATCGGCTTCACCGCCGGGCCGCAATAGCCGCCGTGGCTGCCCTTGCCGTCGACCACCGGGGTCGGCGCCATGGCGTCGAGATCGACCGCGACGATGGAGTTCACCGTGTTGATGAGCGACACCGCGTCGGCGCCGCCGCGCTTGGCCGCTTCCGCCGACCACAGGATGTTGGTGATGTTGGGGGTCAGCTTGACGATCACCGGCAAATTGACGGCGTTCTTCACCCAGCGGGTGACCTGCTCCACCATCTCCGGCACCTGCCCGATGGCGGAGCCCATGCCGCGCTCGCACATGCCGTGCGGGCAACCGAGGTTGAGTTCGAGCCCGTCAGCGGCCCCCGTCTCGGCGATGCGGCGGGCGAGGTTGGCCCAGGCTTCCTCCTCGATGCGGGCCATCAGCGAGACGACCATGGCGCGGTCGGGCCAGTCGCGCTTGACCTCGATGATCTCCTGCAGATTGACGGCGAGCGGCCGGTCGGAGATCAGCTCGATGTTGTTGAAGCCGATCATCCGGCGGTCGGTGTCGAGATGCGCGCCGTAGCGGCTGGAGACGTTGACCACCGGCGGATCCTCGCCCAGCGTCTTCCACACCACGCCGCCCCAGCCCGCCTTGAAGGCGCGGACGACGTTGTAGGCCTTGTCGGTCGGCGGGGCCGAGGCCAGCCAGAAGGGGTTGGGGGAGCGGATGCCGGCGATGGTGCTGCGAAGATCGGCCATGATGTGGCTCCCTTTCCTCAGGCGGTCAGGTGGCTGTGGATGGCGAGGGCGGCGAGTTTGCCGTCCTGCACCGACTGGACCGTCAGATCCTCGCCCGTGGCGACGCAGTCGCCGCCGGCCCAGACCTTGGCAAGTGTCGTGCTGTAGGAATCGTCGATGGCGATCTTGCCGCCGGTGACCTCAAGGCCGGACAGGGCATCGGCCGACAGCTTCTGCCCGACCGCCTTCAGCACCATGTCGGCCTGAAGGGTGAAGGTCTCGCCGGTGCCGGACAGCTTGCCGTCGCTCAGGCGCGTGCGCTCGAAGGTGACGGTGGTGTCGCCGATTTCTTTCGGGGCGGCGAAGGTCTTCAGCACGACGCCCTCGGTCTGCGCCAGGTCCTGTTCCCAGGCGGTGGCGCCCATCTGGCCGCGGCCGCGGCGGTAGACCAGGGTGACATCCTCGGCACCCAGGCGCTTGGCCTGGATGGCGGCGTCGACGGCGGTGTTGCCGCCGCCGATCACCACGACGCTGCGCCCGACGGCGGGCGGCTGGCCGGGAAGGGCCTGACGGACGCGCTCGATGAAGGCGGTGGCATCCTCCACACCCGCGCGCTCCTCGCCGGGGATGCCGAGGCGGTTGTTGGACCCCAGGCCGACGCCGAGGAAGACGGCGTCGAAGTCGGCGCGCAGGCTGTCGAGCGACAGGTCGGCGCCCAGCCTGCGGCCATGCTCCACGGTGATGCCGCCGACGCCGAGGATGAAGGCGACCTCGCGCTGGGCGAAATCGTCGGCCATCTTGTAGGGGGCAAGGCCGTATTCGTTGAGGCCGCCGGACTTCGCCTTCGCCTCGAACACCGTCACCTCATGGCCGAGCGTGGCGAGGCGGTGGGCGCAGGACAGGCCGGCCGGGCCGGCACCGACAACGGCGACGCGCTTGCCGGTGGCGGCGGCGCGCGGGAAGGGGTGGGCCGGTTCGCCGTCGATGAGGCGGTCGGTGGCGTGGCGCTGCAGCCTGCCGATGGCGACGGGGCGGTCCTCCGCCCGGTTGCGGACGCAGGATTGTTCGCACAGCGTCTCGGTCGGGCAGACGCGGCCGCAGGTGCCGCCCATGATGTTTTCCGACAGGATCGTCGTCGCGGCACCCTTCAAATTGCCGGTGGCGATCGAGCGGATGAAGGCCGGGATGTCGATCCCGGTCGGGCAGGCCTTGATGCAGGGCGCGTCGTAACAGAACAGGCAGCGGTTCGACTCCGCCAGAGCCTGCACCGGCGTCATCGCCGGGGTCAGGTCGGTGTAGGGCGAAGCCGGTGTGTCTCCGGTGGTGGCAAGCGTAGCGATCAGGGTCATGGCGGATGGCTTCCCTTCGGTCGCGGAGCGGCGTGTCTACCGAAGCATCAGCAACCCGCGTGCCAAGAGAACCAACCAGCACTGCCAACAAACATGGGCGGCGGAAAAGCTGACTGTTCGGTCAAAAACTGACGGTATGGACAGGCATGGCATCATCATGCCAGCCATGCGGATTGCACGCAACTCAGCCTTTTGGCGCCTCTTTTGGCGGCGATACGCAAGAAACGCATGGGAATTCACGGGCGGGGGAACAGGAAGTTGCGCTTTATCAAAGGGTTGCATCGTCGTGGCTCTGCCTTCAATTTCGGCAGCGCACCTATGCAATCGGGAGAGGGAGGGCCGCGATGTCCGCTGTCTCAAGCCTGCTGATCGACCGCACCGCGACGCCCATCGGCGAGTTGATCGTGGTGGCGGACGAGGACGGCGCCCTTCGCGCGGTTGACTGGACCGACCATGAGGACCGGCTGCACCGGCTGCTGCGCCTGCACCATCCCGGCGGCTACGACCTGAGGCCGGCCGGCGATCCGGGCGGGTTGACGCGGGCGATGGATGCCTATTTCGCGGGCGAGCTTGCCGTCATCGACCGGCTGCCGGTGCGCACCGGCGGGACGCCGTTCCAGCGTGCGGTGTGGGCGGCCTTGAGGGGGATCCCGTGCGGTGGCACGGTCAGCTACCGCGAACTGGCGGCGCTGGCCGGGCGTCCGGCGGCGGTGCGGGCTGCGGGGCACGCCAACGGCGCCAACCCGGTCGGCATCGTGGTGCCCTGTCACCGGGTGATCGGATCGGATGGAACGCTGACCGGCTATGGCGGCGGGGTGGAGCGCAAACGCTGGCTGCTGACGCATGAGGGGGCGTCCTGCCCGGATCGCCCCCCACGGTCTTCGTAATCGATCCGCCGTCAGGCGCCGAAGCCGCCGTCGATGGTCTGGAACGAGCCGGTGATCATCGCGGCATGCGGGCCGGCGACATAGGCAGTCAGTTCGGCGACCTCGTCGGCGTCGATGTGGCGCTTGATCGCCATGAAGCTGTGCATGGCCGGCGCCATCGGACCGTCGGCCGGGTTCATGTCGCTGTGGGTCGGACCCGGCTGGATGGCGTTCACGGTGATGCCGCGGTCGCCGAAATCGCGGGCGAGGCCGCGCACCATGCCCTGGACCGCCGATTTGGTCAGGGCGTAGGCGGCCCCGCCGGCAAACGGCATGCGGTCGCCGTTGACCGACCCGATCACGATGATGCGCCCGCCGTCGTTCATGCGCCGGGCCGCTTCGACCGCGGCGTGGTAGGGCGCCCGGACGTTGATGTCGATCATCCGGTCGACCGCGTCGGGATCGAAGGTCAGCGGATCGCCGAGGATCGCCGTACCGGCATTGACGACCAGCACGTCCAGCGCGCCGCGGCCGGCCACCGTCGCGATCAGGGCGTCGCGGTCGGCGCTGTCGGTCTGGATGGCTTCCGCGCCGGTTTCGGCGGCCAGTGCCTCGGCGGCGTCCTTCGACCCGGCATAGGTGAAGGCGACCGCGCCGCCGGCCTTGGCGAAGCGGCGGACAATGGCCTTGCCGATGCCGCGGCTGCCGCCGAGGACCAGGATCTTGCGGCCGGTGAACTCACCCATGATGTGCTCCTTGAGAAAATGTAGTGAGCGCTATATAAATCCGGGCGGGGGATTTCCGCAAGGAGAAAATATAGTGGTCGCTACAGAAACTTCAGGAGCCCGTGGGCGGCGGCGGTCCTTCGATGTGGACGAGGCGGTCGAGACGGCGATGAGGCTGTTCCATGCGCGCGGCTACGATGCCGTCGGCGTCGCCGAGCTGGGGGCGGAGCTGGGGATCAAGCCGCCGAGCTTCTATGCCGCCTTCGGCAGCAAGGCCGGGCTGTTCGAGCGGGCGCTTCTGCGCTATGCGTCGGGGGAGGCAAACATCTTCGCCCGCGCGCAGGCCGAAGGCGGCAGCATGGCCGAGGTGATCGAGCGGACGCTGCTGCTGGCGGCGCGGCTCTATCCGGAGCGAGATGGGGTGGCTGGCTGTCTGGTGCTCGACGGCGCGCGCAACAGCGCCGATCCGGAGGCGGCAGCACTGGCCGAGACCATGAGAAAGGCCGGTGTGGCGGCGATCCGCGACTTCATCGCCGGGGAGGCGCCGGAGCGGGCCGACGCCCTGGCTGACTTCGTCGCCATCACGATGAAGGGAATGTCGGCGGCGGCGCGCGACGGCATGGGCGAGGAGGCGCTTACCGTCGTCGCTCAAATGGCGGGCCGCGCCTTCCGCCGCGAACTGGCGGAAGGCTGAACCATAAGCCTGGGCTGAACGTCAGGCCGGCATGGCGTCGCGCGGGATGATGGCGCCGCGGTGCTGGATGACGGCGGCGGCCAGCTTGTGGGCGGCGCGGGCGGCGTCGGCCGGACCCTCGCCGCGCAGACGGGCAGCGAGATAACCGGCGCTGAAGCTGTCGCCGGCCGCCGTAGTGTCGACCACGGTGGCGACCTTCTGCGCCGGCACCTCGACCGCCTCGCCATTCTCGATCACCACGCAGCCGGGCTGTTCCAGCTTCAGGACGATCTCGGTGACCCCGGCCGCACGCACGCGGGCCAGAACGGCGTCGGCATCGGCGTCGCCATAGAGGTCGCGCAGGTCGGTGACGCCGGGCAGGGCTATGTCGGTCAGCGCCAGCATGCGGTCAAAAGCGGCCCGCGCGGTGTCGAGGTCCGGCCACAGGCGCGGGCGCCAGTTGGTGTCGAAGGCGACCTTGCCGCCCTGCGCCCGCACCCGCTCCAGCACCTCGAACAGTTTCTCTCGACCCTCTTCGCCCAGGATGGCGATGCTGATGCCGGACAGATAGACGATGCCGTAGCCCTCCAGCGCCTTGGACAGCTCCGGCGTCTGGGGCAGGGCGAACAGCTCGCGCGCAGGCGCCCGGTCGCGCCAGTAGAGGAAGCGGCGTTCGCCGCTGGAATCCGTCTCGATCAGGTAGAGGCCGGGCAGGCGGTTCGGCACGCGCAGGACATGCCCGGTGCCGACGCCTTCCGCTGCCCACGCCGCGACCATGTCGTCGCTGATGCTGTCGTCGCCAAGCGCGGTGACATAGTCGACCGGCGTGCCCAGACGCGCCAGATAGACCGCGGTGTTCAGCGTGTCGCCGCCGAACCCCATGGTCAGCGACCCGTCCGGCCGCCGGAACATCTCGATCATGCATTCGCCGAGGGCGGCGACGCGGTTGGGCGTGTCGGTCATGCTTCCTCTCCACAAGCCGGGGACGGCCCCGGCAAATCCCATTTCAGGCAATAGAACGGCTTTCCCGCGCCCGCATCCGTTCGCGGTGCGCGGTGTAGAGTCCGCTGGCGATGATCACGCCGGTGCCGACGAAGGTCCAATGGTCGGGCACCGCGCCGAAGACGAGGAACCCCAGCGCCGTGGACCAGATCAGCTGGACGTAGGTGAAGGGCGCCAGCACCGATGCCTCGCCCTGGCGGTAGGCCAGGATCAGCAGCCATTGCGCTGCCGTGTAGACCAGCCCGATGAAGGCCCCCAGCAGCATCTCCCACGGGGTCGGCCACGCCGCATGCAGCGGCAGCAGCGCCGTCAGGGCAATCAGGCCGGTGAGCGCGCTCCACACCATGGTGGTCAGCGGGTTCTCCTGCACCGTCATCTTGCGCGTCGCTACAAGACCCAGCGCCCAGCTGAAGGCGGTCAGGATCGGCAGCAGCGAGGCCGGCTGGAACCCCTCGGCCCCCGGCCGGATGACGATGATGACGCCGGCCAGCCCGACCAGCAGCGCCGCCCAGCGGCGGACGCCGACCGTCTCGGCCAGCAGCAGGATCGACAGCACGGTGACGAAGACGGGAGAGACGAAGCTGATCGCCGCGGCCTCGGCCAGCGGCAGATGCTGCATCGCCATGATGAAGAACAGCGCCGAGCCCAGCATGCCCAGCCCGCGCACCACCTGAAGCCCCGGCCGCGTCGTCTTCAGCACGCTCAGCGAACCGCCGCGGAGCGCCAGCGGCATCACCAGCGCGGTGAAGACGACATAGCGCATCCAGGCGATCTCGGCCGGCGGCAGGGTCCGGCCGAGATATTTCGCCGTGGCGTCGGAGCAGGACAGGCAGGCCACCCCCAGCACCACCAGCAGGATCGCCCGCATCGGCTCCGTGCCCTTGGACCCCGGCCCGGCCTGCGGATTGACGGTAGGCTGGATCGGGGTCTGCGGCGCGTTCACCGGCGAGGGTCCGGCATCGCTGCGGGGGCCGGGGAGAGGGGTGGAACTGTCGGGCATGGCGCCGGCTCGTCATCGGTCATGGTTAAGGGGGCGGACCCCTTACATAACCGCTCCCATCTGCCAAGGAGCAAATTCATCGGCGCCGACGCCGAGTTCCTCGCTCTTGGTCTTGCGGCCCGACGCGGTGTCGAGCACCAGCTGGAAGATCGCGCGGCCGACCTCCTCGATGGAGGCGTCGCCGGTGGCGATGGCGCCGCAATCGATGTCCATGTCGTCCGGCATCCGGCGGAACAAAGTGCTGTTGGTCGCCAGCTTCAGGCTGGGCGTCGGCTTGCAGCCGAAGACCGAGCCGCGGCCGGTGGTGAAGCACAGCACATTGGCGCCGCCCGCCACCTGTCCGGTCGCCGACACCGGATCGTAGCCGGGCGTGTCCATGAAGACGAAGCCCTTGTCGGTGATCGGCTCGGCATAGCGGTAGACGGCGGTCATCGGGGTGGTGCCGCCCTTGGCGACCGCACCCAGCGACTTCTCCAGGATGGTGGTCAGGCCGCCCTTCTTGTTGCCGGGCGACGGGTTGTTGTTCATCTCGCCGCCGGTGCGGCTGGTGTAGTTCTCCCACCAGCCGATGCGCTCGACCAGCGCCTCGCCCACCTCGCGGCGGACGGCGCGGCGGGTCAGCAGATGCTCGGCGCCGTAGACCTCCGGCGTCTCGCTCAGCACGGCGGTGCCGCCGTTGCGGACCAGCAGGTCGACGGCATAGCCCAGCGCCGGGTTGGCGGTGATGCCCGAATAGCCGTCGGAGCCGCCGCATTGCAGCGCCAGCGTCAAATGGCTGGCCGGCAGGGTCTGGCGGGTGACGTCATCGATCTCCGGCAGCAGCGCCTTGATCCGGCGGATGCCCTCGCGGGCCGCCGCGGCGGTGCCGCCCATGTCCTGGATGCCGATGGGGATGACGCGGGCGCCTTCCTCCAGGCCGGTGGCCTCCATCAGCTTGTCGATCTGGTTCACCTCGCAGCCGAGACCGAGCAGGATCACCGCGGCGAAGTTCGGGTGGCGGGCGTAGCCGGCGATGGTCCGGCGCAGCGTGTCCATCACCTCGCCGCTGCCGGCCATGCCGCAGCCATAGCCGTGGGTCAGCGCCACGACGCCGTCGATGTTGGGATAGGCGGCCAGCGCGGGGCCGCGGAAATGGTCGGCGATCATCCGCGCCGCGGTGGCGGAGCAGTTCACCGAGGTCAGCACGCCGATGTAGTTGCGGGTGGCGACGCGGCCATCCGGGCGAACGATGCCCTGGAAGGTGGCGCGCTCGGCCTCCGGGATCGGCTCGACCGGGTGCACATCGGCGCCGAAGGCGTAGTCGCGCTCGAAGTCGCTGCCCATGCCCATGTTGTGGACGTGGACATGGTCGCCCGGCTGGATCGCTGCGGTGGCGAAGCCGATGACCTGATTGTACTTGCGCACCGGCTCGCCCGGCGCGATGGCGCGCACCGCGACCTTGTGCCCGGCCGGCACCGGCCCGGTGGTCGCGACGCCAGAAACCTCAGTGGGGCCGGGCAGAGCGGTGCCGGGCTCCAGGTCGGCGCCGGCGACGACGACGTTGTCGGCGGGGTGCAGGCGGATCGTCAGCGATGCCATGGGAAGATGTCCTTGAGGAGTAAGCTGGGCCGCGCCGGAACGGATTCCGGCGCGGCCGGGCAATCACAGCTTGTAGGCGTTCTTGGCGAGGCGGTAGGCGAGGTCGACGGCCAGGTCCGCGGCCTCGTCCTCTTCCATCCGGTGCTCGGCGACCAGACG
>Ga0206117_101531_pt1 | contig 11280 bp, 10 predicted proteins | sample 3A5Ametagenome_FD_177997 | JGI IMG/M metagenome (GOLD analysis project Ga0206117, IMG submission 177997) | Enriched microbial communities from leaf-cutter ant dump, University of Wisconsin, Madison, United States - 3A5A | ecosystem: Environmental > Terrestrial > Nest > Insects nest > Nest dump... | reverse complement strand
GTTTGATTGGTCACATGCATTGCTTGCAACCCCATATCTAAAAGAATAATACCCACAATGATTCCTATGTAAGTGCTATCGGCCATCCCAAACACTCCCCACGAAACGATCATAATGAAGGTCGCTATGGCTATAAGCTTGTTTTTGTTTACTTTGCCCGATGCTTGTCCGACAAGGGTAGCTGCCAGCGCGCCTGCTATTCCGAACAAGCCCAAAGATCCCGCCACATCGCTTCCCTGAAAGTAAGGAGCTTCCTGAAGCCTGAAAGTGAGGGTAGTCCAAAATGCAGAGAAAGAGGCAAATCCCAAAGCTCCCCTTAATGAAGCTAATTGTAAGCTCGGAATGCTTCGTGCATATCGTATAACAGATCCCATCAGTTGTCCGTAAGTGCCCTTAAAGGTTGGTTGCATATTTGGTAGCATCCATGCAATGAGTACAGCTAGTATAATCATGAGTCCTGCAGCAATGAGGAATACATTCCGCCAGCCGAGATATTCTCCTACAACACCGCTAAAAACACGTGACCCTAAAATGCCGATAAGCAATCCACTCATAACGATACCTACATTTCGTCCCTTCTCTTCGGGACGCGATAATTGGGCTGCTATGGGCACAAATATCTGAGGAACAACAGATGTAAGCCCGATACAAAAGCTCGCTGCGAGCATGACTATTAAGGACTTACTTAAAGCAAAAACGACTAATGAAAGGATTATGAAAAAGAAATCGATAAGGATAATCTTTTTTCGTCTAAACATGTCACCAAGTGGAATTATAAGTAATAATCCGGCAGCATATCCCATCTGGGTAAACATTGCGACCTTACTTGTTGCTGACTCAGATTCACCCAGTTCTTTGGCTATAACGCCCAGTAAGGGCTGATTGTAGTAATTGTTGGCTACTACAAGGCCTGCACCTATTGCCATCAGCCAAAGGATGCTTTTTGATAAAAACAATTCGTTTTCTTTTTCTGGCATTGTTGTCAAATTTACTTTTATTCAGCTTAAAGCCTTTTATCGTTTTTACACCTTAGTCGTAGACTTTACGGTGATTTATTTAAAATATTGTGAAATGCTTAAGTTGCATCTAAAGAGATATTTATTGTCAAAAAGGTGACAAAAGTGACACTTTATTTACTGTTTTTAATTGTTACCTTTTTTCTGTTTCTAATTTTATCAAAGGCTAAAAACAATATATAACATTCGCTATTGCTTTCTACTTAATAGATAATTTTATACTTATAAGATACTCTTTTTATGGGCTCGGTTTCGTCGGTTTTGGAGAACCGGCAGAACTAAAAAACATTTCTCAACGAAGTGAAATCCTTTATAGGAAAAGATATATTCTTATCTTGAGATTACAAACAGAAGTCTGTCTACAAGACTATTCTTATTATCTCTACTAAGAATCCTTGTATTATATAACTATCCAAGTTATATGTACGAATGAATAATATGAAGCCTACAAATGTATACCTACATTAATCGATAAAACGCTTTGTAATATCACCGAATGCATCTATACGTCTGTCTCGGAAGAATGGCCACCAACGTCGTACCTGTTCAGAACGCTTCATATCTATTTCTACTATTTGTACTTCTTCTTTGTGGTTGGATGCCTGCCATAGAATTTCGCCTTGAGGGCCTGCAACGAAGCTGTTTCCCCAGAAAGTGATTCCATTCGTTTGTCCCGATGGGTCGGGTTCATATCCTGTGCGATTTACAGATATAACGTGCAGTCCGTTAGCAACTGCGTGTCCTCGTTGAGAGATCACCCAAGCGCCAAGCTGGCGGTTTTTTTCGTCTTCTGTATCGGTCGATTCCCAACCTATAGCTGTAGGGTAAATAAGAATATCAGCCCCAGCCATTGCCATCAGGCGTGCAGCTTCGGGGTACCACTGATCCCAACATACCAAAACTCCAAGTTTGCCTAATGATGTTTCGATGGGCTTAAAGCCAAGATCTCCGGGAGTGAAATAAAATTTTTCGTAATAAGCAGGATCGTCGGGAATATGCATCTTGCGGTATTTACCTGCAATAGTTCCGTCTTTTTCTATTACTACAGCTGTATTGTGATACAGTCCGGGAGCACGACGTTCGAATAGGGAAAGTACAATGACAACTCCTAACTCTTTAGCCAGAGTCCCAAAGTCGTCGGTAGACGGTCCGGGTATTGTTTCGGCCAGATCAAAGATATTTGTATCCTCTACTTGACAGAAATAAAGCGAATTGTGCAGCTCTTGCAAAACAATAAGTTGTGCACCTTCGTCTGCTACCTTACGGATTTTATCTTTTAGTCCTGCTATATTTTTCTGTATATCAGGAGTATTTGCCTGTTGTATGATTCCTATTTTCATTGTTGTTTCTTCAACAGCTAAAGAGATTGCAACACTGCAATCTTTTATTACTATTCTTTTCCTTTTTTCTTGTTTAGGGCTTTTACTTTTTTTAGATCTTTTTTTACATCGTTTAGTTTTCTTTCAGTCTTTAAATATTCAGGAGCTTTACCTGTATTTCGAATAACCATTTCTCGAACCTCTTTCCCAACCTGTTTATGTATGCCTATCGCTAATTTTTCATTTTTTAGGGGTTGGTTTTTTAACCGTTCTTCTGTCATTGTTATTCTAAATAAGTTAGCTGAAAGCTCTGCTCGCCCCATGTAGTCGAAGTGATCCGCACTATCTTTGATACCTTTTATTTTCTTTACTTCTCCAATTCCTCTATTGTAAAGTCCTTTATATCCAGCATCGTGGAATAATCCAAAATTAACTACACCTGCATTTTTTGCTGCAGAATTGAGTGATATATTACTATCCTTTATATCTTCTCTAATTGTTAATCTATCAATTTCTGTACTTCCCTCTAGAATTATATTAATTTTCTCAACTTGATCAGCAAAGTAAGCTTGTGATTTAGCAACGGCCTCCTTTTTTATATCAGCATTCATTGCTATCATATAACAGGCAAATCGACTTAGTTTTATGTCTTCAAATTGATTTCCATCAACAATTCTTACTTCTCTTCTGAAATCTTCGAAATAATCAATATTTGCTGTCATACAAGCCTTTATTGCTTTGTTTATAGGGCTCATAAATGAAGTTAAGTTTGCGTATTCTAACATTTTTGAAAATTCAGAAGCCCACCAATATTTGGTTCCATTCTCATGTCCAAAATCTTCAAATGATAGATTGCTAGAGTTTATTATATTTGAACTCATATATAAATAATTTTAAGACAAAATAATAAATAAAATTCAATATATAAATATGTAAAATGTACTTTAACAAAACAATAAATCTAATCTGGTAATTTAATTGTATTGGGAGACATTTGTATATGTTTCTCAAACTCATCAATCCTTAACTGAATGTCATCCAGAAACTCTTGCGTGCACCCGCCCTTTTTGGCATCCAGATAATATTGTTTAAGTAAAGGTAGAAATAATATGTCGTTTCCCGAAAATACCATCGCCGGAACATCATTTTTTATACACCTTAATAATAATGCTTTTTGATCTTTCATAAATGCTTGGGTATTATACAAAATTATCGGGATATTGCATCGTTATACAGTGTAACGAACCATGTTGACGTATCAAGGAAGAACAATCTATTCCTATGATTTCTCTTGTTGGAAAAGCTATTTCTAATTTCTCTTTGGCCTCTGTATCTTTTTCCTGATCGTTGTAGAATGGAAGTAGTACAACATCGTTCATTATAAGGAAATTGGCGTAAGTCGCCGGAAGCCTTTCATTGTCTTCGTCGTATACGGCTTTTGCCATAGGCAGCGAGATTAACTTATATGGATTTCCTTGATAATCGGTGAAGGTTTTTAATTGTTCCTCCATCTTGGTCAGAGCCTCATAGTGTTCGTCTTTTTTATCTTCACATTTTACATATACAATTGTTTGTTCGTCGCAATAGCGAGCTAATGTGTCTATATGGCTATCAGTATCATCTCCACTTAGATAACCATGATCTAACCATAATATCTTATTTAGTCCGAAGGCTTCTTTTAGATACTTTTCTATTTCATTTTTCGACATGAAAGAATTTCTGTTCGCAGAAAGCAAGCATTCGGATGTAGTCAAAAGTGTGCCTTTTCCGTCCGATTCCAATGCACCTCCTTCGAGGGCAAAATCTTTCTTGTTGATTAACTCTACATCACTTTTAAATATACCGTTTTTGAACAAGCCTCTGCTTATTTGATTGTCGTAGTTCGATGCAAACTTTAATCCCCATCCATTGAATGTGAAATCATACACCTGTTTTTTTCCATTATTGATAACAGATATCCCACTGTGATCACGCGCCCAAGTATCATTGGTTGGCAATTCTACCAATGTGAGGTTTGGGTATAAGTCTTTATGCTCTTTCAACTCATACTTCACGGTTTCTGCATTGTGACACACAACAATTAATTTTTGCCTTTTCAGTATTTCTACTGCTATATTAACATAGCATGCAGTCACTTCTTCGAGCATATAATCCCAATCGGTATCGGGATGAGGCCATGTTAACTGTATTGCACTTTGCGGATACCATTCGGGTGGAAAAAATATAGGATTCATTATCAACGGTCTTTTTATTGTTTGTTTGCTACACAAAAGTACAAAATTATTACTTCAATACACCTCCTGTTAATATCCGCCCCGAATTGATTGTTTGTCTTCGGGCAGAGAAGAAAAGTTCGGGATGAGAATAAGTACATAAGTTCGCAACTTCTATATTCTTGTTGTTGATGCCGGCTTCAATTAACAGTAATTTATTTGCCAATTCAAGATTTATGTGCATTTTCCCGCTCTCAGTATTGCGATATGCTATATCAGTGATGGAAAATCCTGTCTGAATAAAAGCATCCACAACTTCATCTCCTACTTCAAAGTGTTTCTGTGAGATGCAAGGGCCTATTCCTGCCACTAGATCTTGAGGTTTGCTGTCGAAGTGCTCTGTCATCTTTTCTATTGTTTTCTCTGCGATTCGGGCTACAGTACCTTTCCATCCTGCATGTATTGCAGCAAGCACATGTTGTGCAGGATCAAATATAAGAATGGGCACACAATCGGCAGTCGTAACTCCTATGCAAATATCTTTCTGATTGGTGATTAAAGCATCAATGCCATTCAGATATTTTGCTTTTTCCAAATCACTTTTGTTCAGAAAGTCATTATCAATGATTCGTATCTGATCGTTATGAGTCTGATAGGGAATGTATAGGTTTTCTATGGATACATTTATTTCATCAGCAAGAAGTTCCTGATTTTCACTGACACAATCTGCATCATCTCCCGAATAAGGACTAAGGTTTAGAGAAGCGTATGCTCCTGTGCTAATTCCTCCCTCAATGGTAGTTGTGAAAACAGATACGCTCTTTGTTGGAAAAGAGGGAAATGTTAATAGATTCAGTCTGTTGCTTCGAATTGTATCCATATTCCTAATTTTAAGAAATGCCCTCGATCTCTGTTGATAAAGGGCATTTGCTTTTCTTATTTATTTTCTTCTTCAGTATCTTCTCCGTAATAAAAATCCGGATCGAAATCTTCATCCTCTTCCTCATCCCAGTCTTCTTCCTCGTAGTCATCTTCAGGGATAGATTCGTCATCATCATCGAATTCCACAACTTTTATGTCGAGGTTGCGATGGGTGATGCTTTCAAACGATTTTTTGTATTCACCGTCTGCATTTAGTTCACGCCATAGCATATCTTTTAGGGCTGTAATATTATAGCCTGTAATGGATGAAATAAATATATGAGGTATTTCGGGTAGATCAGCTTCCAAAGCTTCCATTAGTTCATCGTCGAGCATATCAGCTTTCGAGATCGCTAATATTCTTCGCTTATCTAACAATTCGGGATTGTACTGAGCCAATTCATTCAATAAAACTCTGTATTCTTGATGGATATCGTCAGCATCGGCAGGTACCATAAACAGTAAAAGCGAGTTACGCTCAATATGTCGTAGGAAACGCAATCCTAGTCCTTTCCCTTCGCTTGCACCCTCTATAATACCCGGTATGTCAGCCATTACAAATGATTTGTAATCACGATAACTTACGATCCCGATTTTAGGTTCAAGGGTAGTAAACGGATAATTTGCTATTTTGGGTTTTGCTGCACTAACTACCGATAGAAGTGTTGATTTTCCTGCATTCGGAAAACCTACAAGCCCTACATCGGCAAGAACTTTTAGTTCCAGTATGACCCTGCGCTCTTGAAATGGTTCGCCGGGCTGTGCATAGCGGGGAGCCTGATTTGTTGAGGTTTTGAAGTGGTTGTTTCCTTTTCCCCCTCTTCCTCCTTTCAATAGAACTACCTCTTTTCCGTCTTCAGTAACGTCGCAAAGATATTCTCCTGTTTCGGCATCATAGGCTACTGTTCCGCAAGGAACATCTATGATTTTAGAATCACCACTTTTACCTGTACTCAATCTGCCCGATCCGCTTTCTCCATGTCCTGCAAGGACATGCCGTTGGTATTTCAGGTGGAGCAATGTCCACATGTTTCGGTTGGCTCGGAGAATAATATCACCTCCGTCACCTCCGTCACCTCCGTCAGGGCCACCTTTCGGTATATACTTTTCCCTGCGGAAATGGGTTGAACCTCTACCACCTTTACCCGATCGGCAGTATATCTTGACGTAATCTATGAAATTTGATTCTGCCATATTTTTATTTATTCTATTTAGATAACAAAGGAAGTTATAATACCGTTCACGGTTTATAACTTCCCTGTATATATAAATAATTCAATTATTTAACTTTGTCCACGGCTTCGGCTATAAGATCAAATATCTGATCTATGGTGCCAACACCTTTTATTGTGGCCAATTTCCCCGAATTCATATAATGATCTTTCAGTGGGGAAGTTTGATTTTTATATACATCAAGGCGGGATTTTATAGTCTCCAGATTATCATCTGAGCGTCCCGATTGTTGTCCGCGTTTAATAAGTCTGTCTATCAATTCAGGTTCTTCTACATCGAGATTGATAACGATAGAAATTTCTTCTCCGCGTTCTTTTAATATTTTTTCAAGAGCTTCGCCCTGAGCGATTGTTCTTGGAAAACCATCGAATATAACGCCTGCTTTATCTTTTTTACTATCCAAAACATTTGCCAGCATCCCGATAACTACATCGTCCGGTACAAGCTGGCCTTTAGAGATATATTCTTCGGCCAATTTGCCTAGTTCGGTTCCGTTTTTTATCTCAGCGCGTAGCACATCTCCTGTCGAAATGTGAGCGAGATTATATCTTGTGATGAGATTTTCACTTTGAGTTCCTTTTCCTGAGCCCGGAGCTCCAAAAATTATAATATTCAGCATACTGTTAGAATTACGAGTTACAAGTTACGGGTTGCAAACTGCAAGGCGTAAATCGTAAATATTATTGTTAAGAGTTTTTTATTTTGTATATGTCAGCAAGATTGCGGCCATAACCATCATAATCGAGTCCGTATCCAACGATAAAATCGCTAGGGATTTCTAATGCCACATAGTCTAGCTGTACTTTATGCTTTAAGGCATCAGGTTTAAGAAGGAGTGTAGTTACAAGTATTTCTTTCGGACTATCGCATGCCAACTGTTCGAGCATTAAAGACATCGTATAGCCTGTGTCTACTATATCTTCAACAATAACTATTGTACGATCTGTGATATCTTCTTCAAGTCCGTATATTTCTTTCAATTTACCTGACGATGACGTACCTTGATAAGATGACATTTTCACGAAAGATACTTCGCTTGGAACAGTAACACGCTTCATCAGTTCCGAAGCGTACATAAAAGAACCGTTCAGAACACAGATAAATAAAGGATCCTTACCTGCTAAATCTTTGTTCAGTTTTTCTGCGATATCATCTATTGCTTTTTCAATTACCTCCTGTGTCAGAAATAGTTCGAATTCTTTATCTTTGATTTTTACTGTCTTCATAGAAGCTCTTCTCCTTAAATATTTATTAAAGTGCAAAAGTAGTACATTTAGCTTAAAAATACATAACGAATTATGTTTTTTAATAAATAGAAATGAATAATTGGGGAGAAAATGAAAAAAGGCATTCTGAATGAATACCTTTTTATATATAAAGAACTTTACTTATTATTGAGGTGCGCCGTACACTTCTTCACACGGCTGTACAATTACCCAACCTTCGCCTTCAAACATCATCTGGAAGCTTTCGCCGCTACCACGTCCGATGAATGTCTTCAGAGATATATCTGTTTTTATAGTTGGAGTCAGATTGCCCGACCATGCAACAGTAGCGTTAGGGTCGGTAAATATCGGTTGTCCCGGCTTCACCAATAACGTCATTGGTTTACCGTGAGTAGTGATAGCAACATGTCCTGTCCCTGCCAGACGTACTTGAAACAGTCCGCCACCCATAATGCCGGCAATGCTTTTCATCATTTTTACATCTGATTGTATGGAATTTTCATGAGCAAGGATGTCATTCCCATTTACATTGATAGCTTCGTTTTCAAGATATAAGATTCTTACTCTTTTTTCGAAATCAGCCGCATATACACGTCCGGTTCCGGAAGTTCTCATCATTGTGGTTCCTTCTCCCGACATTGTTTTCTTTAGTAGGTTTCCGATACCTTTGCTCAGCATACCTTCTCTTTCAAACTTTATGTTTCCTGTATAAGCTACCATTGCTCCTTTTTTTAACATAACTGTTTGGTTGTTGATGTTAAGCTCAAGCATATGAGTGCTTTCCAGCTGGAAAAAGTCATTTTTTGATTCGTCTTGTGCAGTTTCTTCGATGAAGGATCTAATAGAATATTTGTTCATACACGTAAAGTTGTTGATAATGATTAATAAAAGTTGACTATAATTCAACAAAAGTAATAAAAATAGGGTATAAATAAAAAAGAACAGCTTTTAGAGCCTGATTCCAATATTTAAACAGAGTGGAACATTTTATCTCATTGAGATTATTTGTTTCACTCTGTATATCATAAAAACCGGATTGTCTCTTGACAGTTCTTCTTTATGTTTGTTGGCAGAACCTCATTTTATTCTTCAACCAGCGCAAAATCGAGTTGTTTCCGTTCCAGATTGGCTCGGGCAACTTTAATTTTTAGCGGGTCGCCAAGGCTGTAAGTGCGTTTTTTGCGACGGCCTCGTAAGCAGTAATTCTTTTCATCAAATTCGTAGAAGTCATCATCCAAATCTCGTATCGGAATCATGCCCTCACATTTGTTTTCATTTATTTCTGCATAAACACCCCATTCTGTTATACCGGAGATCACAGCATCGAAAACTTGTCCGAGTTTATCAGACATGTATTCCACTTGTTTGTACTTGATAGATGCTCTTTCTGCATTAGCTGCTAGCTGTTCCATTTCAGAGCTGTGTTCACATTTGTCTTCGTATAGATGCTTGTTTACACTGCGTCCTCCATCCAGATATCTGGTAAGTAGCCTGTGCACCATCATGTCGGGATAGCGGCGTATCGGAGAAGTGAAATGTGTATAGTATTCGAATGCCAGTCCGTAGTGACCGATATTGACTGTGGAATATATTGCTTTTGCCATCGCACGTATAGCGATCGTAGAAATAAGATTCTCTTCGGGTTTTCCACTCACTTCGTCCAGTAGGTGATTGATAGCTTTCGATACATTTGTCTTTGTTCCATCTACTTTGATTTTGTAGCCAAAACGACGGATAAACTCAGAGAGGTTTTCCATCTTTTCGGTATTTGGTATATCATGGATACGGTAAACAAATGTTTTCGCACTTTTATTTTTCGGAACATTTCCTACAGACTCTGCTACAGTTTTGTTTGCCAGAAGCATAAACTCTTCTATCAGCTTATTCGAATCTTTGGCGTACTTGAAATAAACACTCAGGGGTTTTCCCTTCTCATCGATTTCGAATCTCACTTCGTGGCGATCGAATGCAATAGCTCCGTTGTCGAAGCGTTTAGCTCTCAATTTTTTTGCCAGATCGTTTAGTTGTAAGATTTCTTCCTTAAAGTCTCCCTCGGCCCCTTCTATTATGTCTTGAGCTTCCTCGTACGTAAATCGTCTGTCGGAATGGATAACAGTGCGGGTAATTCTATGCTTCTTTATGTTTGCTTCATCATCTAGCTCGAAGATAACAGAGTAGCATAGTTTATCTTCGTGAGGACGTAGTGAACACAGATTGTTACTCAGCCTTTCGGGTAGCATCGGGATGGTGCGGTCTACTAGATAAATGGATGTAGCTCTACTTTCACCTTCTTTATCTATCGTGTCTCCCTCTTGTACATAATGGGTTACATCAGCTATGTGTACCCCTACTTCCCAACGTCCGTTTTTTAATTGTTTGATAGATAATGCATCGTCGAAGTCTTTTGCATCTCGCGGGTCGATGGTAAATGTCGTTGTACTACGCATGTCTTCGCGCTTGGCTATCTCTTCGGCGGTGATGTCATCCGGTATTTTATTTGCTGCCGCTTCTACCTTTTCAGGATATTTGTATGGTAATCCAAACTCGGCAAGGATCGCATTCATCTCGGTGTTGTTTTCTCCAGCCTTTCCCAGTATGTCTATAACTTTTCCTATCGGATTCTTGGCTTTCTGAGGCCATTCTACTACCTCTACCAATGCTTTGTCTCCGTCATTTCCTCTTTTGAGGTTTTCTTTCGGGATGAATATGTCATTTGCAAGTATCTTGCTATCCATTACCAAGAAAGCAAATTGCTTTTGTACATCGAGTGTGCCAACAAATGTTGTTTGTTTTCGTTCCAGTATTTCTAATACTTCTCCTTCCGGATCACGCCCTTTTCGCTTTGCCAGCATTTGTATTTTCACACGGTCGCCATTCATTGCGTGAGCCGAATTGCGTTCGGCAATAAATATATGAGCTGAATCACTTTCTCCATCTGGTACGAAAAAGTTTTTGCCATTGCTTCTTCGTTCGAATACTCCTTCAACAAAGATTCCTCTATTGTTCGACTTATATTTTCCCTTTCCGGTTTCTATTATAAAATCATCTTCTTGGAGGTCGTATAGTATATTGCTTATTAGTTGTTTCTCTGCAGGTTTTTTGAATCCTAATTTTTCGGCTACCTGTTTAATGCCAAATGATTCGGAAGAATTCTTGTTGAAAAAGTTTACAACGGAATTTGTAATGTCGCTTTTAGTCTTCCTTTTGTCTTTTTTATGAGGAGCTTTATTCTTACTCATATTTCTCTTATTAAATTATTTCTTAATATCTATAACAACCGTTTGTTGTTAATTTTTATCTGTATATCTGTTAAAACTACTCAAATGTACAAAAAAGTATGGATATTAGATAT
>Ga0206117_101528_pt1 | contig 11293 bp, 13 predicted proteins | sample 3A5Ametagenome_FD_177997 | JGI IMG/M metagenome (GOLD analysis project Ga0206117, IMG submission 177997) | Enriched microbial communities from leaf-cutter ant dump, University of Wisconsin, Madison, United States - 3A5A | ecosystem: Environmental > Terrestrial > Nest > Insects nest > Nest dump... | reverse complement strand
GCTACATAATAGGCTGCCTGCTCACAGGTTCCAGCTCCTACATTGGTCTGAATGCTCTTGTCGTATGCGCCCCCCAAAACAATGACTTCAATTTTTGGAAACCTTTCCAATATTGGCATTAAAGCCATGTTATTTGTAACTACCCTCAAAGACAAATTCATGCTAAAATTCTCTGCAACACAGCACTGGGTAGTTCCACCATCCATAAATATGGTCATACCGTTTTTGAGCAAGGGTTGCACCTTGAGCGCGATGACCTGTTTTTCATCACTAAAAAAATCCTCTCGGTCTTTAAACGCAAATGGATTCTTTTTACGGGCAATTGCTCCGCCCCTAACTTTTGACAATAACCCGTTCTGATAAAGCTGGTCTATATCCCTACGTACAGTATCTTCAGATACGCCAAGTTCATTCGCTAAATCCGAATACGTAACCATACTTCCTTCTTGAAGTTGTGCTAATATCTTTTCAAAACGATTCTCTTTAACCATAAGTCAACAAATATAATAATTTATCAAGTGCGCGAATTCAATGCAAAATCTATTTTGCAATATTTTGCAAATTTGCATAAATTTGCAAAATGAAAATTAAAAAAAATGTAATCAATGCAAAACGTGCCACGCAAGCCATCTTTCTCATCTGTGGATTAGCATTGTCAAGTTGGGCACCTATGGTTCCATTTGCTAAAGAGCGTTTAGGTTTAAATGACGCAAACCTAGGTATACTATTATTGCTATTAGGTGGTGGAGCCATCCTCATGATGCCTATCAGCGGCATACTTTCACACCGATATGGAACCCGTATAGTAATTTTGTTTTCTGGGCTAGTTGCCGCCATAATGCTTCCCTTATTGTTAGTGATGCCAAATATCACCACAATGGCCATTTCATTATTCATTTTTGGAGCAGCAATAGGCACCATCGATGTTGCCATGAACTCTCATGGAGTGGCCGTTGAACATGGCTATGAAACTCCAATCATGTCTTCCTTACACGGTCTTTTTAGTTTAGGAGGATTATTTGGATCTCTTGGTCTAGGTTTCTTAATGAAATTAGGCTTAGCACCATTGGTTGCGGCAGTGACCATTGCATTTTTGTTAGTATTTATCCTATTACTTAAATATCAGCAACTTTTCGACCTCCACACTGAACGTTCGCAATTAATAAAGGACAACCAAAATGACAACACTCCACCAAAAGGCAAATTAGGATGGTTAAAAGGCAGTGTATTCCTACTCGGGATTTCATGCTTTGCTATTTTCCTCTCAGAAGGTGCCATGCTTGATTGGAGTGCTATTTTTTTAACCGAAAACAGAAATGTAGATCCAAAATTGGCAGGTATTGGCTATGCTAGTTTTTCTATTGCAATGGCTACCATGCGTTTATTGGGCGATAAAATTGTTTCAAAGCTTAATGGTAGCATTGTAGTTATTGGTGGCGGTTTGATTGCTACCATAGGAATAGTTTTGGTGGTCGCAGTTCCCTATTTACCAATTTCTATACTGGGTTTTATCCTTTTAGGTATAGGTGCATCAAACATCGTCCCTGTATTTTTTAGTATGGGAAGCAGATTAAAAGACGTTCCTGCCTCCATTGCCATACCCGCCATTAGCACGATGGGCTATGCAGGGCAGTTAGTAGGTCCTGCTTTACTCGGCTTTATTGCCTATCGCTTTTCACTCCATCATGCTTTGTTATTTACCGCCCTTCTTATTTTTCTGGTAGCCATTGGCTATGGAATAGGTTCATTTAAAAAAACCAGGCATGAAAAATAACTCATTTAACATACACCATGTGATATTTAATTGCGACGAAGTGCTGATAGATCATCTGACCATCTTCATTTCAGTACTTATCGACATCACTGAAAGTCATGGGTTAAGGCTCTCGACAGATGAGGCTATTAAACTTTTTAGTCATCAAAACATATCAGAAACCATTGGTATGCTAGAAGAAAAATACCATCGGAATTTCCCTAAAGAAATGGAGCATGAATTTCGTACCAGACTGGAAAAAGAATGGATAGAAGGTATTTTACCACTAGAAGGCACTTACAACGTTTTATCTTCATTACCTGTACCATTTTATGCAATTTCTAAGCTTTCTCCAAACAGATTGAAAACCAGCCTTGAAGTATCGGGGTTGAGCCAATACTTCCACGAGCACAACATATTCAATGTTTCAGAGGTGGGTGCAAATGGGAATATCTACGTTTACATCAGTAAAAAAATGGGCTTTAGACCTTGCGAAAGTGTTATTGTGGAGGGAACCGTACATGGCGTAAAAACAGCTGTACAAAATGGTTTTAGGGTATATGCGCTCACTAACGGATTCAATCAGCAAGAGCTTGAAGAGGCTGGCGCAACAGTATTCGACCTCATGTGGGAACTGTCATCGTTATTAGGGTTTGATGATCAAACACGTATTTAAAATTATAGAAAACGATTAAAAATGAAAATTGAACATATTGCTATTTGGGTAAAAGACCTAGAAATGATGAAAGACTTTTATACCAAGCATTTCGGAATGACCGCAAACGATAAATATGTTAACGAAGCCAAAGGATTCTCTTCATATTTTTTAACCTGTCGCTCTGGAGATACCCGTATAGAACTAATGAACAGGAAAGATATAACCCAAACTCTCGAAAACAGGGATACATTGATTGGACTGACGCATTTTGCCATTGGTTTAGCCACAAGGGAAGCCGTATTTTCGATGACAGAGCAATTCAGAAATGAAGGAATCACCATCCTAAGCGAACCTAGAGTTACCGGAGATGGCTACTTAGAAAGTGTTATTCAAGATCCAGAAGGAAATGGGATAGAGTTAGTTTTTTAACTTAGGGGCTAGGGATTAGTTCATTAGGAGTTAGGAACTAGGAATTAGTAGTTAGTGGCTAGTAGTTAGGAATTAGGGGCCGTAGTCTCGACACTTCGGGATGAGTTATGATGCATATTGCTTTCCTACAACGTCATCCTCGCGTATGCAGGGGATCTTAAAGCGTAATGATTGGTTTTTATAATCAGTTCATTGGTTCATTAGGAGTTGGGAATTAGTAGTTAGTGGCTAGTAGTTAGTAGTTAGTAATTAGGGGTTAGGAATTAGTCGCTGTAGTCCCGATACTTCAGGATTGGTTCATTCGTCATTGGTTATTGTGCACTATCACCTAGACTGGCTCACAATCTAGAGTCTTCATTTCTAACTAAAAAACCGCAAAGCTTTTTAAACTCTGCGGTTTTATCACTACAATCTATTCAACATTATTTTTGCAATAACCCGTCAATTTTTGCAAGCATTTGCTTTGCATTTGGATTAGCTGGCTCTAATTCCAATACTTTTAAATAATCTTTTTTCGAGGATTGATAATCTTTTTTATTAAAATAAGCTTCGCCACGGCTATCGTATGCATTTGCAGATTTTGGAAATTCACTCACATATAGATTAAAGATCTTAATGGCTGCTTCTACCTTCCCATCGTTCAAAAATTCATAGCCCAATCCGTTCAACTCACTTTCATTTGAAAAATTATAATCAGCTTCATGGTTCTTTTTAAGCGTTTTGTACAGCATTACACCTTTATCTATATCCTTCTCAAGTTCCTTTCTAATGGTTAAACTAACCGACTCTTTTTGTGATTCCATCGGAAAGTTTTCCCATTGGTTCAAACTGGCAATACTACAGATAATCTCTTCTACTAATCTCATATTTCTACCGTTTGTCATCACCACAAGTCCATTCCCATATTCAACACTTCCTGCATAGAAGCATACAAAACCTTCATTCCCTCCACTATGCCCAAAGTATTTGGTTCCGTTAAAATTATTTAGCATTACTCCCAGAGCATTCTCTATTCTTTTTTCAGACATTGCTTTGGACAATACTTTGTTTGATTTTCCTAGTAGGGATAATTGAGTTTCGATGACATATTTAGCCAAATCAGTTGGCGTACTCCACAAACCAGCTGGTGCTTTTTCTGGATAGATATGGTATTTCCCTTTCACCTCTCTGCCATTGGCAAGGTAGCCTGTAGCCAACAGGTTGGTTTTATTTTGTGCGGGAGGTTGCTGAAAAGAACTGCTGTTCATTCCCAAGGGGATCAATACGTTTTTCTGCATGTAATCTTCGTATTTTTCTCCCGTTACATCTTCAAGCATTAACTGTGTAATCACGGTTCCTCCGCCAGAATATCGAAATTTTAACTCAGGTTCAAACAACGACCTTACCGCACCTGAATTGGCAGGTGGCAAGCCATTAAGAATTTCAATGAGAGTTGGTAGCTTCACACCCCTCTCATAGCCCGTGAAACCTCCCACTGATAATCCTGCTTTATGGCTTAATAAATTTGCTACAGAAATTTTCTTTCCTCTTGAAATTGAATCATACGGAAACTTCCAACTGTGCAAATAATTATTGATATCATCATCTAAGCCTAATTTACCTTCCTCAACCAGCTTCAAAATACCAACGCCATTAATGCTTTTGCTAATGGAAGCCGCTTGGAATAATGTTTGGGGTGTAGCAATTCTTTTTTCAGAAACATCTGCATAGCCATACGCCTTTGTCCATTCTACCTTGTAGTTTTTAATAACTACAATACTTACTGCATTAGCGTTGTAAAACGCCATTCTTTCTTTTAGCGTCCATTTTTTTTGCTTCGATTTATCCCAATGGTTTAAGTCATTTTCAAATGATTTTATTTTGTCATTTAAATTTTGTGCAAAAGTGTTTAGTGATAAAAACACCATAAGGACGGCATATATTTTTTTCATTTTTTCTTATAGTTTGATTGGTTCTAATTGCTTATCGCTTTTTCAATCTTTAAAAGCATTTGCTTGGCATTGTCATTATTCGGGTTGAGTTCTAAAGTTCTCTGATAGTTTTTCTTCGACTCTGCATAGTTCTTTTGGACAAAATAGATTTCCCCACGTGTATCGTAAACATTAAACGATTCTGGAAATTCCGATATGGCGTAATCGATCACTTTTAAAGCAGATTGGGCCTTACCTTCTCCTAAAAATTTGTAGGATAGTTTATTCAGTTCATTTTCAAAACCGTTAAAATTATAAGCGCTAAACTTGTTTCCTTTAAGGTCTTTTAAATATAGAATCCCTTCTTCAACCGAAGTAGCTTGCATCTTTCTGTACACATCGTTAATAACCAAAGGTTTGGGCAAACTTAATGGCGCATTATACCATACCCTTAAAACGTCATCTATAATAGCTTCTAGTTGTCCTCCTCTTTTTCCAGCCCTGGTGTTATCTAACAAAATCACGTATATTTTATCTTCTGGAATACGTGCAATATTGCAAGAAAAACCATTAATGCCTCCACTATGCGTAATGAGGGTAATATCTTTATTTGACTTTAAGAAATTTGACTGTTTTTGAATTACCAATCCATTTGCATAACCTCCCAAAGAGGGCGTAAAATAAATCTTTCTATTTTCCTCATTTAATAATGCATCAGTGTACAATGCCTGGTCCCATAAAAGCATGTCATTTGCGGTACTATACATGGCGCCTGCGGCAAAAACTGCTGTTTTCATATTGATGTAATCAGTTTTTTGATAATTTCCGTAATCAAAATCATATCCCTGTGCAAATTTTGAAATGATTTGCTTAGGATCTTCTAGCGCAGTATTCTTCATTCCAATCACATCAAATATTTTTTCTTTTAAAACCTGCTCATAAGGTTGATGCGTAATTTCCTCGATAATTAAACCTAGTAGATAGTAACCTGTGTTGCAGTAACTATGTTTTGTTCCAGGTTCAAAGCCTAAATTGTCTTTAAAATATTTGATAGCAAAATCTTTAGCCGATAAATTCTCGAAGGCCATCTTAGTTTTAAAATCGGGAAAATCAGTATAGTTAGGCAAGCCAGAAGTGTGTGCTAAAAGATGGCGGATGGTTATTTTATCACCAATAGTTTTGTTATACCAAGGGAGATGATCACTGACTTTATCCTCGAGCTTTATTTTACCCTCCTGCTTTAGCTGGATGATGAGCATTCCTGTAAATTGTTTGGCAATAGAGCCTATTCTAAACTTGGTATCAGAAGTGGCATCAATGTTCCAACCCATATCAGCTTTTCCGTAATTTTTCTTGAGAATGACCTTACCATTTTTGGTAATTAATGCACTTCCATTAAAAAGATCATACTGATGGTATTTACCAATTACCAAATCTATTTCCTTTGCTTTTTCCTGAATTGATTTAGGTACTTTTTCTTGACCAAAACCACTCATTGATATCAGCATCAATATTGCTGACAGAAAATTTTTCATCATATATTTTGTTTGATTTTTCCTCAAACATAGCGTCGTTGCGTTGATTACACGACCGACTAAAAAAAGTCGAACCCATTTGTTTAATAAATTGGGCTTTGCCCCGCATTTTCATAAAACCTTCTAGGAAGTGTCGTTCAAGATTTAAAAGGAAATGGAATAGAATTAGTTTTCTAAACGGATTTTATGGCTAATTCTCCATAGAATTACTACCATTGGTTTTTACTTGATCAATTTGTTATTTTTAAGGATATAACCATTTTAAAAACGCAATATGATGAACTTTATAAAAAGAAAAACCACTTGGACAAACATGGAATTTATTCCATTTAAGCTTTGTATAGCAAGCATTTATATTATTGCAGGCAGCTATTTCCATCAATTTTTTAAAGACTATTACCTCATACTAGCTATTGTATTCGGCATTACCGTGATATGGACCGTTTCTTTATGGCTAAAAAAATGAGAAATAAATAATTAGCTAAATCTTACCAGCTTCCTGTTCTGCTTTAATATAAGCTATTCCTTCTTTATAACTGGTTATTTTAAATTCGGGGAAACGATTTTTGAATTTCGAAACATCAAACACATTATCAGAGGCATATCTTGGCAAAAGCTCTTGTAGTTCTTTGATCCGCTTGTTAAAGAGGGCACCAATACTGAGTAAAAATTTCGGAATGACCGTATATTTAAAATCCTTACCATATATTTCGGATACCAGGGCTATCAACTGTTGATAATTTAGGCGGTGATCATCTATCGGAAGGTGCCAAGTCTGTCCGTAAGCATCGGGCGTATTCCCTATTAGTGCTGTAGCTCTGCTGGCATCAGGTGTCCAAATCAAACTTCTTATTTTTTGGTCGTCCAATAGTACTTTTAGCTTTTTATGTTCGCTAATCGCATCGAATATAAAAGTATTGGTAATACTTTGTGTTTTAGCTGGACCGTAAAACTCCGGGGCACGACAAATAACTGCTTCAATCTGTCCTTTATGCATTTCATTTAAAAGCATTTCGGCAATTTGCTTCCTTACGGTACCTTTTCTACCTACAGGCTTGAATGGACTGCTTTCCGTTAAAACTTCTTCGTTTTGAGGATACATGTAGGTGTTATCAAAAAATACCAACTTAACACTATGCTGCTTACAAGCATCTATCACATTAGCCATAATTACAGGAAATTGAGCTTCCCACATTTCACTGTCCATGGGCAATCCCAAGGTAAAGTAAGCAATATCGCTTCCTTTTACTGCCTCATTCGCTTGTTCTCGGTTCAGCAAATTAGCAGCAAACAAGGTGTCGGTCTCATTTACTTTTTTAGGATGTCTACTCACCAACCTAATTTCAGAGGTATAATTTCTTTTGAGCTCCCTAGCTAGTTCTTCGGCAATCTGTCCGTTGGCTCCAAGTATGGTCTGCATCTTTTTTATTTAATATTCTGTTCAGATGGTTTTGTCCAGCAACCACCTCAAATCTATTTAAATTTACAGGTATATAATCCTAAATAAAAACCGCTCAGTATAATAGAAGTTAAAAAGGATATATAATCACATTAACGCAGCCCAAATACCTTGATACATAACGGTATAAAACCACAGGAAATAACAACAAAAATACCAACTCTTACATAATTTAGCGTTTGCCATAAAGAGGTTCTTGTAATCAAATCTTTTGAAAACACTTGTGTTTCTGCTATTTTTTGAAAGTCTATGATATGGGGTGCAAAGAATATTAATGTCCATGCCCTCACTGAGAAATGTGCCACCATTAGTATGATAAGCCAGTTTCGTACAGGATCAATTTTCCAACAAAAAACAAGGGCAAGTATGAGCGTAAACTCATGAAGGGAATGAAAGATGATCCAGAAAAACTTTAAGCTCGCACCATTTCCATCAAGTAGCAATTTAAAATTATCTGGAGGAGATGCAACCCATTTGGGAACAAACACAATAGTCTCAAAAATTTGCGCTCCATTCATCAAAAAATAAATGAGCGTGGTAACACAGAGCCATATTTCTGCTCTGGTTACATAGTTGGTAGTTAGGCTTTCCATTTTACTTTTCGTTTAATTGACCTGCAGTTTCTTTCATGATAGTTGTGGCTTCGGTGAAGTAACGTTTAATCGTTTGTACCTCATGCTCCGTAAAAGTTGAAAGTAATTTCATGGTCTTCTGTTGCAAATCATCAAAAAAGGGCTTCAACAGGTTCATACTATTTTCAACATTCGGAACAACAACAACCTTTCTTCTGTCGGTCTTTACAAATTGTCTTTTTAGAAGATCTTTTTTCTCCAAGCGGTCTATCAATCCAGTAACTGCGCCAGTAGTTAAGCCGGTTAGTTTCGAAATTTCCCCAGCCGTAATAGTATCATGCTGTAGAATCAATCCCAAGTACTTGTGATCAGCACCCGAAAGTCCCGCTTTACGTGCTATAGCTTCATGCATGAAAATGGAAGCATCAGAATATTGCCTGCTCGCTGTCCTAAATAATAGCAATAAGTTATCATCCATATTTATCTTATTAAATAATTATCTTAGTAACAAAGATAAATTTATTTTACTTAAATACAAATCCTTACTCTACTATAATGGTTAGTCTGCACTAGAAACCCCCTCTTCCATCTTATCGAACCAATCCATCAAAATTTGCTTCTCTTCTGGGGACAACTTGGCATTACGATGAATTAATACATATGACGACAAAGGCATTTCTTCTTCTTTAACCTGATTTGACATTGACCTGAACTTGTTTCGTTGCTTTCGAGTGGAATAAGTACCAAATTCACTAAAATTAAGCTCCTTTTTTCCTTCTTTAATATGTGCTGCCATATACCAACCTAAGGGCTGAATGTAATGATACCATGGATAAACCGTATGGTTACTATGGCAATCATAGCAAGACTTAACCAAAATAGCCTTTACTTCTTGTGGAACCACATATATCCCCTCTATAGCCGCATCGGAAGTTTTATTTGATGGGATTGGTTTGGATTGGAAAAATTGCATCCCAATTAAAATAGCCGCCAATCCTAGTAGTATTTTATGTTTTAGTGACATCTTTTTCAGTTTAATTTCAAATGAAGCCACAGCCTGCCATAAATCTACATGCACAGACTGTGGCCTTCATTTATTTAACCTCTATGGTTGCTTGAACGCTGCCACAGTCGATCATCTTTGAACCATAATATGGATTTTTGATTTCTTTAGTCTCACTGAACCAAATCGCTCCCTTACCACCATTAAACATAGGACAGTGGTCTTGATACAGTGTTTGTGGGGCACCGAACAATTTAATGAGATCATTCAGATCCTCACTAAGCGAAACCAGATGCTCCCTTTGATGCGCGATGTTACCTACATTGTCTCCAATGTGTTCTGCATGTTCTTTTGCGTCGGCAGCAATTTCCATATACGCTTGATGCTTGTCATTGGGAATAGATGCCATATCAATTTTACTCAAGGTATTCAGTAAATTTTTCCCTTCACTTGCAGCCGTTTTATCATTACCAGATATCAATGCATTCTTCAAAGACAGATAATCTTTAACAATGGGTGCAATGGAAAAATCAGCCTTTAAATGCTTTCCATCTTGATTTTTTGAGGTATCACTAACTGTTTGGCTAATGGCAGTATCATTTCCCGACGATTCAGTTTTACCAGTATTTAAATTACAGGATAAGAAGGCCATAACCACCAAGGTTACAGCTGTTAGATATAATGTTATATTTTTCATTTTAAATATTTTGAAGATTTTAATATTGAACACAGCAATAGCACAGCATTGTTGACCATTAATTTTTAAACTTGCAGAAGAATTATTTCATACCAATAGCATGATACCAACAAATTAATTTTGGCTCTCCTACTGGAAATAACAACAAGGATTTTAGTTCTGACAAGACACAACAAGGGCCATAAAGCCTCTTTTTTAGCCTATTTTGGGCGGCAGCCAAATGGATAGAAAACCTGAAGAACCATCGTCATTTTGATTACCAAACGTATTCTTTTCAAGTTCAGCAAAGTGATGATTAGAGGCTAATTCAATAGCTACTGGTAGGTTTAAAGAACATATGGAAGTACTGCATTTACAAGCGCTATGCCCGCAAACACCTTTACAATTGCCATGATGTTTGTTTCTGTTGCAATTCCCTATTTGGCAACAACCATTATCTTCTAATTTATTTGAAGATGGTTTTACACAAACAGAGCGTTCTTGTACAACTGTTTTTTTGGAACAGGCATAGCTTTGAGTGGACATGAGTAAAAAGCCCAAGCAACATAAAGCAATCAAAACAATATTTTTCCAAAGGTTTTTCAATAGGATAAAGTTATCAATAAAATTTGTGTTTTGCTTTGTTTTAAATTCATCAAAAGGTAAGGCAGTATATTCCCCCATCAAAACCTACTTTAAACAATAAATCTCAAACAAAAAAGAGCATCTTTGTTATTAAATAAAAGCAACCGCCTTTCCTAACCAACCCAATGCCCTATGTACGATTTTAGATTAAAGGTTTTTTATATTGTTGCCAAGCGATTGAATTTTACACGTGCAGCTGAAGAACTATTTATTTCGCAACCTGCGGTCAGTAAACACATCCACGAAATAGAAGAACATTATAGGATTAAACTTTTCGACAGAAATGGCACCAAAATAAAGCTCACTAAAGCAGGTTCGATTTTATTTGGGCACGTTGAAAAACTAACCAACATCTATAGAGACATTGACATGGATATCGCGGCGCTCTCCAACCATTCTAAAGGTTTATTAAGAATCGGTGCCAGCACTACCGTAGCCCAATATTATCTTCCAAAATACATCGCTTCATTTAGAGAACGTTTTCCCGATATTGAGATTGCCATGGTGTCCAACAATACGGAAGCGATAGAAAATCTACTGATGGAAAACAAAATTGACCTGGCCATTGTAGAAGGACAATCTAAACGCCAAAATTTACAGTACAACTGCATTGCCAAAGATGAAATGGTACTTTGTACCAAAACTGGCAATCA
>Ga0206117_101525_pt1 | contig 11331 bp, 7 predicted proteins | sample 3A5Ametagenome_FD_177997 | JGI IMG/M metagenome (GOLD analysis project Ga0206117, IMG submission 177997) | Enriched microbial communities from leaf-cutter ant dump, University of Wisconsin, Madison, United States - 3A5A | ecosystem: Environmental > Terrestrial > Nest > Insects nest > Nest dump... | reverse complement strand
GCACCCGACGCCAAGACCGGCAAGCGCAAGGCGCTCTACGAGCCCGTGCACGGCTCCGCACCGGACATCGCCGGCAAGGGCATCGCCAACCCGATCGCCATGATCGCCTCCTTCGCCATGTGCCTGCGCTACTCGTTCAACCTCGTCGAGGATGCCGACCGGCTGGAACAGGCGATCGCCGAGGTGCTCGACAGCGGCGTGCGCACCGGCGACATCATGGCCGAGGGCTGCCGCCAGGTCGGTACCGCCGAGATGGGCGACGCCATCCTGGCGGCCTTCAGGCGGCTTTCGGCCTGACGGTTTCCCGAAAATGAGGACGGCGGCAGCCCGATGAGGGACCTGCCGCCGCTCTGTCCTATCGTGCCCGGTCCTGCACCAGATCGCTCAGGATGCCCGCGGCGACGCTGATCTTGGCGAGCGTCGCCTCGCCCGCTTCCGTCAGCCCCGAGAGGCGGCTGGTGACGCGGGCCAGCCGCTCGCCGTCGGCCTGCTGCCAGGCGGCAAGCGGCGCCTTGTCGCCCTTGTGGCGGGCGAGCACGGTGGTCGCGAGGTCGCGCCGCGCATTGGCGATGTCCGTCAGGCTGCGCTGCAGGGCGAGCGCCTCGTAGAGATCGGCGGTCGGCACGCGGGCCGCAGCTGCGATCAGCCGGCCGATGTTGAGCGCACCGCTGATGCCGGCGAAGACCTGCGCCGTCTTGCCGAGCGTATCGCCCGTGGCACCCGCGATCCGCATGACCTCCGGCACGAAGGTCATCGTCGAGATGAGCGTGATCTCGTCGGCAAGGGCCGCCGGCACACCGCTGTCCTGATAGGCCTGCGAGCGGCGGCGGGCTTCCTCGCCCGCCTGTTCCGAGACGAGCGTCGCCATGTGCGGGCGGAGCTGCTTCAGCGCCTGCTTCAGCCTATGCACCGCCTCGTTCATCGGGCCGGCCATCATGCCGGTCGTCAGCAACAGGCCGGTGACGGTGGCATAGATGCGGCCGAGCTCCTCGTAGAGCTCGTTCTGCACCGTGCCGTTCACGGCATTGTCGAGCGCGTCGATGCCCGCGTGGAGCGGCTGCAGGCCGTAGCCGTCGCGGGCGACGACGGCGGCCTTCACCACGTCGGCCGTGACGAAGCCGGTGCCGTCCGTCAGCGTGCTGACGAAGGCGGGGCCGCCGAGGTTGATCGCCTCGTTGGCGAGGATCGTGGCGACGATCTCGCGGCGCAGGCGATGGCTGCGGATGTCCTCGGCATGGATCTTCTGCATCTTCGCCGGGAAATAGCCGGAGAGCGTCGGCTCGAAATAGGGCTCGTCCGGCAGGTCGCTTGCGATCAGTTCGTCGAACAGAACCAGCTTGGCATAGGAGAGCAGCACGCCGATCTCCGGCCGCGTCAGCGCCTTGCCGGCCTGGTAGCGCTCGGCGATCGCCTGGTCGTCCGGCAGCATCTCGACCTTGCGGTTGAGCTGGCCCGCGGCCTCGAACCGCGCCATCAGCCGGGAAAGGGCCGCGCGATTGGCCGCCCCCTGCTTCTCGGTGAGGGAGATCGCCAGCGACTGCAGGTAGTTGTTGGAGAGCACCAGCGCCGCCACCTCGTCGGTCATGGAGGCGAGCAGGACGTTGCGTCTGGCGCGCGTCAGCCGCTCGTCGCGCATGGCCGAGGCGAGCGCGATCTTGATATTGACCTCGACGTCGGAGGAATTGACGCCGGCCGAGTTGTCGATGGCGTCGGAATTGCAGCGGCCGCCCTTGAGGCTGTAGGCGATGCGGCCGCGCTGGGTGACGCCGAGATTGGCGCCCTCGCCGATCACCCGGGCGCGCACGTCCTCGCCGGTCACGCGGATCGGGTCGTTGGCGCGGTCGCCCACCTCCGCGTCGGTCTCCGAGGGGCCGCGGATATAGGTGCCGATGCCGCCGAACCAGAGAAGATCGACCGGGGCCTTCAGGATCGCCGTCATGATCTCGAAGGGGGTCGCCTTCTGCCGGTCGATGCCGATGGCGGCCATCGCCTCCGGCGTCAGCGTCACGGATTTCTCCGCCCGCGAGATGATCATGCCGCCTTTCGAGAGCAGCGACTTGTCGTAGTCCTGCCAGCTCGACCGCGGCAGGTTGAACAGCCGGCGCCGCTCCGCAAAGGACGAATCGGTATCCGGCGAAGGATCGATGAAGATGTCGCGATGGTCGAAGGCGGCGAGAAGCCGGATCTTGCGCGAGAGCAGCATGCCGTTGCCGAAGACGTCGCCCGACATGTCGCCGACGCCCGCCACGGTGAAGGGGGTCGCCTGGATGTCGATGTTCATCTCGCGGAAATGGCGCTTGACGGTCTCCCAGGCGCCGCGGGCGGTGATGCCCATCTTCTTGTGGTCGTAGCCGGCCGAGCCGCCGGAGGCGAAGGCGTCGTCGAGCCAGAAGCCCGCTTCCTGCGCCAGCCCGTTTGCGGTGTCGGAGAAGGTCGCGGTGCCCTTGTCGGCGGCGACGACGAAATAGGGATCGTCGCCGTCGAGGCGCACCGTGTCCGGCGGGGGCACGACGTCCTGGCCGACGATGTTGTCGGTGACGGAGAGCAGCGTGCGGATGAAGGTCTTGTAGGCCTCGGTGCCGGCCTTGAAGACCGCGTCGCGGCTGCCGCCGGCGGGAAGCTGCTTCGGATAGAAGCCGCCCTTGGCGCCGACCGGCACGATGACCGCGTTCTTCACCTGCTGCGCCTTGACGAGGCCGAGCACCTCCGTGCGGTAGTCCTGCGCGCGATCCGACCAGCGAAGCCCGCCGCGGGCGACCTTGCCGAAGCGCAGGTGCACGCCCTCGACCTCCGCGCCGTAGACGAAGATCTCGCGGTAGGGCCTGGGCTCCGGCAGGCCTTCGAGCCTTTTCGGATCGAGCTTGAGCGCGAGCGTCTCGCGCGGCCTGCCGCCCTCGTCGTGCTGGAAGTAGTTGGTGCGCAGCGTGGATTCGATGGCGTTGACGTAGCGGCGCAGGATCCGGTCCTCGTCGAGGCTCGGCACGGCCGCCAGCGCCTCCTCGATCCCCGCCACGATCTCCGCCGCCTTCTTCTCGCGCTGGCGGTTCGAGGCGCGCGGGTCGAGCCGGATCTCGAACAGGCGGAACAGGTTCGCGGCGATCGCCGGATACTTGTTGAGCGTGTCGGCGATGTAGCCCTGCGAATAGGCGATGCCGGTCTGGCGCAGGTAGCGCGCATAGGTGCGCAGCGCCATGATCTCGCGCACGTCGAGCCCGGCGCCGAGGATCAGCCGGTTGAACGTGTCGTCGTCGGTCGCCCCATGCCAGGCGGCGAGGAAGGCCTCCTCCAGCACGGAGCTCACCCGGCTAAGGTCGATCTCCAGCCCGTCGCGATGCGTGAGCTCCATGTCGTGCAGCACGATCGTCCGCTCCGTGCCGCCGGGCTCCACGAGCAGCAGCTCGTGCGTCTGCTCGCTGACGACGCTGAAGCCGAGGTTTTCGAGCAGCGGCACGCGGCGCGACAGCGAGACGGCGGTCTCGGCATGGAAGATCTTCAGCTCCAGCGAGCGCAGGTCGGTGTTGGCGGCCTTGCGGTAGAAGGAGATGCAGATCGGGCTCTGCGGCGTGGCGCCGGCGATGAAGGGCAGGTCCGCATGGGCTTCGGCGGGCGAGAAATCCTCCTGGTAGCTCTGGTCGGCGACGAGACGGGTGCCGTCGGCGCCGGCAAGCGCCTCGAAGCGGTCGCTCCAGCGCGTGGCGATCTCGCGCACGGCCTGTTCGAGCCTGCCCTGGGCGATGCGCGGCGTCTTGCCGCCGGAGCGGCCGATGATGAAGTGGACGCGCGCCAGCCCCCCTTCCGGGAAAGCCGGGTAATAGGCCGAGACGCGGCCGTCATAGACGGTCTTCAGATAGGCGCCGATCTTCTCGCGCACGTCCGAATCATATTGCTCGCGCGGCACGTAGACGATGACCGAGACGAAGCGGTCGAACCGGTCGATGCGCGGCAGCACGCGGATGCGCGGCCGGTCGGAGAGCTCGTTGATCTGCTCGCAGAAGCCGGCGAGCAGGCCGGTGTCGATCTGGAAGAGATCGTCGCGCGGATAGGATTCCAGCGTGTTGATCAGCATCTTGCCGGAATGGCTGTGCGGATCGTAGCCGAAATGCTCGACGACCTCGGCGACCTTGGAGCGCAGAAGCGGGATCTCGGCCGCGGCATGCGTATAGGCGGTGGAGGTGAAGAGGCCGACGATGCGCAACTCGCCGATCACCCTGCCGTTCGCGTCGAAGCGCTTCATGCCGACATAGTCCATGTAGGCGCGCCGGTGGACGACGGATTTCACATTGGCCTTGGTGACGATCAGGAAGTCCGGGCCTTCGAGGAATTCGAGGATCTCCGGCGTCGTCGTCACGGCGTCCTTGCCGAGGCGCAGCACGCGCACCTCGGGATCGGACAGGATGCCGAGGCCCTCGCCGCCGCGCTCGACGGTCGCCTTGTCGCCCTTGCCGCTATAGGCATATTCGCGCATGCCGAGGAAGGTGAAATTGTTGCCGCGCAGCCAGCGCAGGAAGGCGAGCGCCTCCTCCTTGTCGCCGCCGCGCCTGGCCGTCGCGTAGCGCTCCATATCGGCCATGGCGCTGTCGAGCTTCTCGACCATCGCCGGCCAGTCGCCGACGGCGAGGTGCACCTGGTCGAGCACGTGGCGCACGCGCTCGGCAAGGGCTGCCGCCTCGCCCGGCGCCAGCTCCGACAGATGGATCTCGATGTGGCTGACGCGGTGGGCCGGGTCGCTCTCCTCCTCCGGCGAGAAGAGCTTCGGCGGCGCGTCGCCGTCGACGACGAGGATCGGATGGACCGCGAGATGCATGTCGCGATGCGTGCTCGTGACCTCGCCCATCACCGAATCGTAGAGGAAGGGCTGGTTGCGGTCGGTGACGGACAGCACGGTCACGGGCTGGCGCTGCGGGGCGACGCCCGGCAGGGTGGTCACCGTCACGCGCGGCTCCTTGCCGTCCCAGGCGGCGATCTCGCTCATCGCATGGGCAGCGGTGACGGCGAGCATCTCGCCGCTGTAGTGATCGAGATCGTCCTGGCTGGCGCGTCCGAACAGGATTTCCGGGCTCAGCGTCTTCACGCCGAGGGAGGCCGCTGCGGCCTTGGCTGCATCGATGTATTTTTCGCGTTTCATGATGGTCCTGGCACCCATGGATTTTTCCCCGAATCCGATGGCCGGACGTTAGCAGAAGAAGATTGCGGCGCGGCGAAATTTGTGATTTCCCGAGAAAATTCAATCGATTTTGTCCGGGAGAGGCCGTTGCGGCCGTAAAAGCGAGAAAAAACAAGCCCGTTTGCCCCGGAAATCGCCGAAAGGCGGGCGCGGGCGAAGGCGGTTGACAGGCCTCGGCCCCCTTGCCATCACTCGGGGCCGGCGATCGGGAAAGGCGCACATGGGCGAGAGCGACAAGGGAACGGTCATCGTCATATCGAGCCACGTGGTGCGCGGGACGGTCGGCAACCGCGCGGCCGTCTTCGCGCTGGAGACGCTCGGCCATCCCGTCTGGGCGCTGCCGACGGTCATCCTGCCCTGGCATCCCGGCCACGGTCCGTCGACGCGCATTGCCATCGGGCCGGAGGATTTCGACGCCGTGATCTCCGACCTCGTCCGCGCCCCCTGGCGCGGCGAGGTGAAGGCGGTGCTGTCCGGCTATCTCGCCCATCCGGGCCAGGCCGAGGCCGTCGCCCGGCTGGTCGAGACGCTGCGGACGGAGAGGCCCGACCTTATCTACATGTGCGACCCGGTGCTGGGCGACGAGAACGGGCTCTACATCGCCGAGGAGACGGCGCGGGCGATCCGCGACCGGCTGATCCCGCTCGCCTCCATCGCCACGCCAAACCGTTTCGAGCTCGCCTGGCTTTCGGGCGCGCCGCTTGCGACGAATGCGGCGATCGTCGATGCGGCGCTGGCGCTCGGGCCGGCGCGCATGCTCGTCACCTCGGCGCTCGCGATGATGGCGGGCAGCACCGGCAATCTCTATCTGTCCGGGCGCAACGCGCTGCTTGCCGAGCACCGCCTCGTTTCCGACCCGCCGAACGGCACCGGCGACCTCCTGGCGGCGATCTTCCTGTCGCGGCTGATGGAGGGGCTGGCGGAGGAGCGGGCGCTCATGATGGCGACGGCCAGCGTCTTCGAGATCGTCGCGCGCACGGCCAGGCGCGGCGCCGACGAGCTGACGCTGGAGCAGGACGCCTCCAGCATCGCCACGCCGATGGCCATGGTGCAGATGCGCCGGCTCGTCCATCCGGGGCAGGGGCGGCGGGGCTGAGCGCGCATCCGGCCTTGCGCGGCGGGGCGCGGAGTGGTTTATGCCAGCATGAACGTCGCAAAGGGGGTATCCGACCGCATGAACCGCTTTCCCGACCGTCTCCTCAATGGCTACCGCAACTTCATGGCCGGCCGCTACAGCGAGCAGCACCTGCGCTACAGGGCGCTGGCGGAAACCGGGCAGAAGCCGAAGACGCTGGTGATCGCCTGTTGCGACTCCCGCGCCGCGCCGGAGACGATCTTCGACAGCGGCCCGGGAGAGCTCTTCGTGGTGCGCAACGTGGCCAATCTCGTGCCGCCCTACGAGCCGGACGGCCAGTTCCATGCGACCTCGGCGGCGCTCGAATTCGCCGTGCAGTCGCTGAAGGTGAGCGACATCGTCGTGATGGGCCACGGCCGCTGCGGCGGCATCTCCGCCGCCCTCGATCCGGACGCCGAGCCGCTGTCGCCCGGCGATTTCATCGGCAAGTGGATGGGCATGCTGAAGCCGGTGGCCGAGCAGATCCAGAACGCCGAGATCCTGACGCAGAGCGAGCGCCAGCGCGCGCTGGAGCGGGTCTCCATCCGCAATTCGCTCGCCAACCTCAAGACGTTCCCCTGCGTGCGCATCCTGGAGGAGAAGGGCCGCATCCAGCTCCACGGCGCCTGGTTCGACATCTCCACCGGCGAGCTCTGGATCATGGACGCCAAGACCGGCGATTTCCACCGGCCGGGGATGTGAAAATCCCGGCGCGGCGAGGTCTTCAACCTTTCCTTTCGTCATGGTCGGGCTTGACCCGGCCATCCATGCCTCACCCGCCGCCTGGATCCTCGGGTTAAACCCGAGGACGAGGATGACGGAGTATGAGGCGCGGTTTCCCGGGCCGGATTATATCTGTGTCGTTGCCGACGCTTACCTGCCGTCGATTTCCGCGCCGATGATGGCGATCGCGCGCTGGTAGACGCTTGCCGCGTTCCAGCCCTGCAGGGCGCCGAAATTGGCCTGGCCGGGCTGGTAGCCGCCGCCGGCGCTCCAGCCGTGGCCGCGCAGGAAGTTCGCGGTCGAGGCGAGCGCGTCGGCCTTGGAGCCGACGAGGTCGACGCGGCCGTTGCCGTCGCCGTCGACGCCGTATTTCAGGACGTTCGCCGGCAGGAACTGCGTCTGGCCGATCTCGCCGTGCGCCGCGCCGCGGGCGGACGGGCTGAGGATGCCCTTCTGCACGAGCTGCAGCGTGGCATAGAGCTGGTTGGTGAAATAGTCCGAGCGGCGGCAGTCATAGGCGAGCGTCGCCACGGCCGAGACCGTATGCTCCTTGCCGAGGAAGCCGCCGAAGCCGGTCTCCATGCCCCAGATCGCCAGCAGCGGGCCGGCGGGCACGCCGTAGCGGCTCTCGATGCGGTTGAACAGGGCGGCGTTCTGCTGCTTCAGGCTCTTGCCGCGGCGGATGATCGCCTGGCCGCCGCGCTTCTGCATGAACTGTTCGAGCGAGAGCTTGAAGCTCCTCTGGCCGCGGTCGGCGCGGATGGTCGCCTTGGCGTAGCTGACATTGGCGAAGGCCTTGTTGAGGGTGCCGCGGTCGATGCCGCGTCCGGCCGCCTCCTGCTTGAAGGCCTCGACCCAGGCGGGAAAGCCGCCGGCGTCGTTGCCGCACTTGGCGGCATAGGCGGTGGCCGGCAGCGCCGCCGTCGTGATCATCGCGGCCAGCAGCCCGGCCACCTTTGCTGTCATGCCCATGAAAAACCCCTGATCCGTCTATCCTGCCGCGGAACATGCCATGTCCCGCAAAAACTGTCATCGCAACTTGCCGAGAGCGAGCCCGTCGGCCCCATGACGGGGCCAACGGCAGATTTATTGCAAATTGTTTACCAAAAGCTGATCAGGCCGCCTGCTTCTTGGCCTTGATGAGGCCGCGGTCGACAAGGAGCTCGGCGATCTGCACGGCGTTGAGTGCCGCACCCTTGCGCAGGTTGTCGGAGACGACCCACATGTTCAGCCCGTTCTCGACGGTCGAGTCCTCGCGGATGCGCGAGATGTAGGTGGCGTCCTCGCCGGCCGATTCGTAAGGGGTGATGTAGCCGCCGTTCTCGTGCTTGTCGATCACCTGGCAGCCGGGCGCCTCGCGCAGGATCTCGCGTGCCTCCTCGGCGGTGATCTCGTTTTCGAACTCGATGTTGACCGATTCGGAATGGCCGATGAAGACCGGCACGCGCACGGCCGTGCAGGTGATCTTGATCTTCGGGTCGAGCATCTTCTTGGTCTCGGCGAGAACCTTCCACTCTTCCTTCGTGTAGCCGTCCTCCATGAAGACGTCGATATGCGGGATGACGTTGAAGGCGATGCGCTTGGTGAACTTCTTGCTCTCGATCGGGTCGGCGACGAAGACGGCGCGGGTCTGGTTGAAGAGCTCGTCCATGCCGTCCTTGCCGGCACCGGAGACCGACTGGTAGGTCGAGACGACGACGCGCTTGATGGTGGCGCGCTCATGCAGCGGCTTCAGCGCGACGACGAGCTGGGCGGTCGAGCAATTCGGGTTGGCGATGATGTTCTTGCGGGTGAAGCCGGAAATGGCGTCGGGGTTGACTTCCGGCACGATCAGCGGCACCTCGGCGTCGTAGCGCCAGGCCGACGAGTTGTCGATGACGACGCAGCCCTGCGCGCCGATCTTCGGCGAATATTTCTGCGAGACGGAGCCGCCGGCCGACATCAGGCAGATGTCGGTGTCGGAGAAATCGTAGGGTTCCAGATTGTGGACCTTCAGCGTCCTGTCGCCGAAGGAGACCTCGGTGCCGACGGAGCGGCTCGACGCCAGCGCCACGACCTCGTCCGCCGGGAAGCCGCGCTCCGACAGGATGTTCAGCATCTCGCGGCCGACATTGCCGGTCGCGCCGGCGATTGCGATCTTGAAACCCATTTGCAAGCTCTCTTTCTCTGTCTCTCCACCGGGTCGGGAGGGGAAACCCGCCGGCCTTCGACGCGGGTTCCGGTCCCCGGCCTTGCCGGGGAGAGAGCGGCGGGCCAGAGACGTCAGACGGTTTTCGTCGTCGTTTTGGCCATTGTCTTGGAAAACGATGCGCAAGGGCGAGCCCGCCCGGCGTCGAGGGCCGGGACGTTCATGCGGGCGGTGACAGGACCAGGGCGGTGCATGGCGGTTCCTTTGCGTGGCTGCTCAATACGCCGATCGCGTCAGGAGTCAAGTCCCAGCCGCTTCGGCTGCGGCCATCCGGCGGCATCGAAGCGGAAGAGCCAATGCCGGCCGGCGAAGAGGAAGGCTGCGGCGATCGCCGTCCAGAGGCCGAGCAGCAGGCCGGCTGCGACGTCGCTCGGATAATGCGCGCCGACGACGACGCGCGAGACGCCGATCGTCAGCGCGCCGGCGAGGAAGAGCGGCCTCAGCCCCGGCACCAGCATCGAGAAGGCGCCGAAGAAGGCGCCGACCGCCGCCGAATGGCCGGAGGGGAAGCTCTGGAACAGCGTGTCGAAGGAAAGCGGCGTCAGATCGTAGGCGCCGCGCTCGGACAGGAGCGCCGGCCGCGCCCGTCCGAAGACGAGCTTGGCGAGATGGACGAGCGCGCTCGTCGCGCCGATGGTGAGGAAGAAATAGAGCGAGAGGCGCAGGCCCGTGCGCGCCCTGCCGGCGACCGTCACGCTGCGGCTTGCCCGCCCGAGCACATAGGCGACGATGACGAGCAGGCCGGAGCCGTAGATCATCCAGCGGAAGGTGCCGAAATCGGTGATCGCATGATTGAAGAGGACGATCCGCTCCGGCAACGCCTGGGCATGCCGCGACAGCGCCGGATCGAAGGGAACGAGTGCGGCGACGAGGACGACGGTGGCGACGAGCAGCCAGAGCGAGGACGTGGCGAGCGGGCGGTACATGGCGGCCTTTCGAAGCGATGCGGGCCTGATGTGCAGGCGCAGGCGGGCTTTTCAAGGGCGGCAGGCAGGCAGATGCGCCGCTCGCATCGCGCTTTCCCGACCGGTTGAACCGCGCCATCGGCCAATGTAGCCTCGCCCCGAACCGGCGCAAGGGCCGCCGCAGGGGAACGAGGGACGATGGCAAGCGCGAGGCAATCCCGCGGCGGACGGACGAGCCGGCTCGGCATCGGCGGCTGGATGCTGTTCGACTGGGCGGCACAGCCCTTCTTCACGGTCGTCACCACCTTCGTCTTCGGGCCCTATCTCGTCTCGCGGCTGGCGGAAGACCCGGTGACGGGACAGGCAGCCTGGAGCTACACGCTGACGATCTCCGGCATCGCCATCGCGCTCGCCGCCCCGGTTCTGGGGTCGATCGCCGACGCCTCCGGCCCGCGAAAGCCGTGGATCGGCGCCTTCGCCGTGGTGAAGATCCTAGCGCTCGCCGCCCTCTGGTTCGCCGCGCCCGGCAGCAGCCTCGTCTTTCCGCTCATGATGGTCGTGCTGGCGACGGTGGCGGCGGAATTCTCCATCGTCTTCAACGATTCGATGATGCCGCGGCTGGTGCCGCCGGCCGAGACGGGGCGCATCTCCAACATCGCCTGGGGGCTCGGCTATCTCGGCGGCATGATCGTGCTGATCGCCGTCGTCACGCTTCTGGCCGCAAGCCCCGACACGGGACGCACGGCCGCGGGGCTCGCGCCGCTCTTCGGCCTCGATCCGGCGAGAGGCGAGGACGCGCGCATCACCGGCCCGGTCTCCGCGCTCTGGTACCTCGTCTTCGTGCTGCCGATGTTCCTCTTCACGCCGGACCAGCCGAAGGGCCTGCCAGTCCGCAGCGCCGTCCGCACCGGCCTCGCCGAGCTCCGCCACACGCTCGCAGAGCTCCGGCAAAGGCCCGGCATCCTGCGGTTCCTGATCGCCCGCATGGTCTACCAGGACGGCGTCAACGGGCTGCTCGCGCTCGGCGGCACCTTCGCCGCCGGCATGTTCGCCTGGCAGACGGTCGAGCTCGGCATCTACGGCATCATCCTCAACGTCGTGGCGATCGGCGGCTGCCTCTGTGCAAGCCGGCTCGACCTGCGACTCGGCTCGAAGGCGGTGGTGGTGGCGAGCCTCGTCTGCCTCGTCGTCGCCACGCTCGGCATCGTCTCGACCGGGCCGGGCTTCACCCTGTTCG
>Ga0206117_101524_pt1 | contig 11336 bp, 11 predicted proteins | sample 3A5Ametagenome_FD_177997 | JGI IMG/M metagenome (GOLD analysis project Ga0206117, IMG submission 177997) | Enriched microbial communities from leaf-cutter ant dump, University of Wisconsin, Madison, United States - 3A5A | ecosystem: Environmental > Terrestrial > Nest > Insects nest > Nest dump... | reverse complement strand
GGACCGGCAACCGGATGGTCGCGCGGGCCGCGGTGCAGGTGGTGCGCCAGGCCGATCCCAATCCCAGCTTCGGCGTCATCTGGTTCTCGGCCCGGACCGAGGTCGACAAGTCGACCCGCCTGGTCGCCCTGCAGGACATCAAGGTCGACAAGGGCAGCTTCCCCGCCGAACCCAACAACGAGGCCGACTACATCGCGGCGATCCGCCTGGGCCTGCCGGCCGACGGCACGACGATCAGCCTGGACCGCGTCCAGGCCAACATGGCGGTGACCGAGGGGCAGGGGCCGCAGGGTGGGGTCACCCAGGTCCGGAACGATGTGCCCGAGATCCTGATCGCCACCGACCCGGCCGCCCTGGTCCTGATCGACGGCCAGCCGGCCCTGCGGGCGACGTCGGATACTGGCCTGCTGCGCATCGTCAACAGCCGCGCCCTGATCCTGTTCAACCAGGGGGCCGGGCGCTACTACCTGCGGATCATGGGCCGCTGGGCCACCGCGCAATCCCTTGACGGCGCCTGGACGACGACAAAGGCGGTGCCGGCCGGGGCCGACCAGATCCGCCAGGCGCTGGGCCAGGGCTACGACCCGATGATCGGCGCGTCGAGCGAGGCGGATGCCGCCCGCCAGCCTCTCCCTAAGGTCACCGTGTCGACCAGGCCGGCGGAACTGATCCAGATTTCGGGCAAGCCGCAATACCAGCCGATCCCCGGCACGCAGCTGCTGAACGTCACCAACACCGCGTCCGACATCGTCCTCAACCTGGCCGACAACAACCACTACGTCCTGATCTCGGGCCGCTGGTTCAAGGGGCCGGGGCTGAACGGGCCGTGGGCCTATGTCGCCAACGATGCATTGCCCGCCGATTTCGCCCGCATCCCCGAGGCACATCCGCGCGGTGCAGTGCTGCCCGCGGTGTCGGGCACACCCCAGGCCAAGGAAGCCGTGATCGCCGCCCAGGTGCCGCAGACCGCGACGGTGGTGAAGTCGCAGGCGACGTTCAAGGCGACCTATGACAGCGGCAAGCCGATCTGGGGGCCGATCGACGGCACCTCGATGCAATATGCCGCCAACACGCCGAACCCGGTCATCAAGGTGTCGGAGGCCAGCTATTTCGCGGTGTCGAACGGCGTGTGGTTCACCGCGACCTCGGCCTTCGGTCCGTGGGCGCCGGCCGCCCAGGTGCCGTCGGTGATCTACACGATCCCCGCCTCGTCGCCGGTCTATTACGTGACCGGCGTGCATGTCTATGGCGCCACCACCGACTTCGTCTATGTCGGCTACACCCCGGTCTACATGGGCACGGTTGTCGCGCCGACCGGCACGGTCGTGTTCGGCACGGGTTATGTCTACACCCCCTATATCGCGCCGGTCGCGGCGGTCTATTACCCGCCGCCGGCGACCTACGGCTACGGTGCGGGTTTCGCCACCGGCATGGTGACCGGCCTGACCTTCGGGTTCATCGCCGGGTCGCTGACCTCGCATCCCTGGGGCGGGGCCTATCCCTGCTGCGGCTGGGGCTGGGCGCGCGGCGGCAACAACGTCACGATCAACAACGTGAACAATGTCTACAACCGCTGGGGCAACAACACGGTCCTGAAGAACAGCCAGCAGTTCAACACCTACCTGAACAACCACCCCCAGGTGAACCAGCAATACCAGCGCGACCAGAACCGCGAGGTGCGTCAGGTCAATCGCGACATGGCCAAGAACCCGCAGGCTCAGCAGAAGGCCCAGCAGTTCGGATCGAACCACCCCAACGCCCAGAACAACTGGAACAACGCCGAGGCCCAGCAGCGCCAGCAACGCCAGCAGGCGGTGGCCAATGGCCGCCAGGATACCCAGAACCGGTCCCATGACCTCTATGGCGGCCAGGACGGCAATGTCTATCGCCGGTCGGACGACAACCAGGGCTGGGACCGACAAGGCGCCAACGGCAGCTGGTCGCGGGCCGACAACAACGCCACGACCCAGCGCCTGAACCAGGATTACCAGGGCCGGCAATTGGGCAATGCCCAGTACGGCGCCTTCCGCCAGACCCCGCATGCCGAAGGGGGCGGCGGCCGTTTCCGCCGCTGATCGCCCCGAGTTGCGCGCGGCGGCGTCAGGGCTGTTGACCTTGTTGCCGCCGCCGCTATTATCCCGCCCGCGCCCCAGTGGTGGAATGGTAGACGCGGCAGACTCAAAATCTGTTGCCCGAGAGGGCGTGCTGGTTCAAGTCCGGCCTGGGGCACCAACGACTTAGCGGCGATCGCGGTCGACACCTGAAAATCCGGCTATTCGCCGGGTACTCACGGCCCACCGCCCGGTGTAGCGGTATCCCTCATCCCCTGGTTGCCTGCGCCACTTACAGAGAGATGCAGGTTTTCACCCTTCAAGGGGAAAACCACCAGGCGGCCTGCTGACTATTCAGCAAGGGGTATCGCCGCGCCCGGAAACGTTTAAGCCGAAAATCCCCATCCGGCCGATTGGCGCGGGCCTGGTCGTCGGGGAAGCGGATGGACGGTTGCGGCTGGCGCCCAGCGCATCTTGGACCTTTTCTGTATATACGAAAATGTCGAGCGCGCCTTATTTATCGTATATACACTAATCCATGATCACCTGGGATGAAGCGCCGCGCCAATCTCGACCGCCATGGCATCGACCTGGCTGAGGCCGAGCAGTTCGGGTGGGAAGAAGCGCTGGTCGTGCCGACCCACCAGGGCAACAGCGACCGTCCGCGGTTCAAGGCTATCGGCCTGCTGGCTGATCGGGTGGTCGTGGTGATTTTCTCACTGCTGGGCAGCGAGGCGATCAGCGTCATCTCGATGCGACCGGTGAGCATGAAGGAACGGAGGGGCTATGACGAAGCGTAAAGGCTACACCGAAGCGGACGAAGCCGCTGTTCTCGACAGCCCGGAATGGACCGCGGAGGACTTCGCGCGGGCCAAACCCGGCCGAGACGTGCTGCCGCCTGGATTCTTGGCCAAGCGCCGCGGGCGCCCGCCGGCGAGCGAGACGAAAGAGGCGATCAGCATCAGGCTCGACAGCGACGTCATCGCCGCATTCAAGGCGGCGGGTGATGGCTGGCAAAGCCGGATGAACGACGCGCTGCGCGCAGCCGCAAAACTGCCGACCAAGGCCGATTGAGGTAGCATCCCATATCGAGCCGGTATCGCGCACTTGCCGTGCGGCTCGGCCCGCCGCAGGCTTTCCGGGCTCAGGCCGGAACATGGAGCGCGTGTAGCGCGCCCAGGCCGGCGCGGTTGTGCAACGCTGCTGCGACACCGGCATCAGCAAGCCCTACAGCGCCAGCCGCAACGTCATCGCCCAGGGCAGGGCATGATGAAACGAAGGACCATGAACAGGCCGACCAACCCCATGACCGGGTGAAATACGCTTTACGCCCCGTGCCGATATTGCCGCCGAAGCGATAGGCGATCTCGGCCGGCCAGGGTGCTCTGTGATCGCTGTCGTTCGTCGTAATCGTTCCCGTGCTAGGCTGTTGCGGTCGTTTCACCCGTAAACGGGAGACGGGTCATGAATTCCATCGTGTCGCCGACGACGGCGCAGCTCGACGCCCTGGTCGCGTCCTATACGCAAAGCCAGCCGGGTCTGGCCTTTGCCATCGGCTGGCTCAGCCCCGAGATCGACACGTCAGGCCCTTACCGCCATGGCGGCCTGTATTTCTCGGGCCAGGTGATGAACCAGTACGGCGCCACGCTGCCGCTGGGACCCGATACGCGGTTCGAGCTGGCATCGCTGTCCAAGACCTTCACCGCCACGCTGTACGCGGCGCTGCTGCCCGGCTATGTCGCGCGCACCGGCATCGGCGATCCGGTGCTGTCGGATCTTTATGACGGCATGGCGCTGCCGACGCTGCGGCCCGATATCGGTGCCATCCCGCTGCGCGCCCTGGTTTCCTACGTTTCGGGGCTGCGCCAGGACAACGGCACGGCGGTGGCGCCGCCGCATCTGCAGGGCTGCGGCATGAGCCTGGCCAATCTGTGCGGTTTCCTCGACATGGACGTCGCGTTCGCGCCGCACGGCACGGGCAAGCGCTACACCTATTCCAATCTCGCCTTCGCCCTGGCCGGCGAGGCGATGGGGCAGATGGCCGGGGTGCCGGATGCCAGCTATCGCCAGGTGCTGTACCGCTTCGTCACCGTGCCGCTGGGCATGCTGGACACGACGACCTTCGACCATACGCTGCTGTCGCAGTTGCCGATCGGCTTCGGCACGACGGCCACGGGCGGCTTCTTTCGTGTGGCGCCGGGCTGGCCGATGCTGCCGTCCTATAACGGCGCGGGCGGGGTTGTGTCGACGCCGCGCGACCTGATGCGCTGGCTGAACTTCAACATGGGCATGTCGGCCAATCCCACGCTCAGCGCGCTGCTGGCCCGGACCCAGACGCCGGCGACCCCCGTCAACGACGGCGAGGGGGACGGGCTGGGGCTGGGCTGGTTCCTGGGCGATGACGGCGTGGTCTGGAAGGATGGCGAGATCCAGGGCTGCAACACCTATCTGGCCCTGCTGGCCTCGGGCCAGCCCGGGGTCGTGCCGTCCGAGGCGGGTGTGGTCGTCGCGACCAACGTGTCGGGCCTGTCGGCCGACAACCAGGAAGTCGTGCAGGAGGTGGCGCTGCAGGTGCTGGCGATCATGCAGGGGCAGGACCAGGCGGCCATGCGCCGGCCGCGGCGGCGCGGGTATCTGCCCCAGGTCGCGGGATGACGCGGTGGATCTATACCCGCGGCCGTGCCGGTGGCGTCGGCGAATACGGCCTGTGGGATGGCGGGTCGCCGCCGATGTTGCGCCCGCATTTCCATGACGGCGGGCAGTGGACCGCGGTGCTGGCCGGCCGGCGCGTCTTTCGTGTCGGGGCCGAGCTGGTGACGGTGGCGGCCGGCCAGTGCCTCTACATTCCCGCCGGTGTCGTGCATCAGGGACTGGAGGCCGGGTCGGCCGAGGTGCGCTGCATAAATGCCTATGCGCCGGGCTGCCGCGGCGACCGGCCGATCCTGGTCGACGACATGCCGATCGGTGCCCTTGCCGCCCTGGCCGGCGTCAGCCGCGAGCATTTCTCGCGCCGTTTCCGCCGGGCCGCCGGCTGTGCGCCGCAGGACTTCCGTATCCAGCAGCGGCTGAACCAGGCGCGAAGCCGGCTGAAGGGGGACGAGCCGATCGCGGCCATCGCCGCCGATCTGGGTTTTGCCGATCAAAGCCATCTCGGCCGGCTGTTCCGCCAGGCCTTCGGCGTGGCGCCCATGGCCTATCGGCGGATGATGGCCTGATCACCTCCGTTCCAGACCGCGGGGGCGCGGCCTGATACCCATCGCCCCATGATGCTGCTGCTGCTTGCCGCCGGGCTGATCGGCGGGATCGTCAATGCCCTGGCCGGCGGGGCCACCCTGATCACGTTTCCGGCGATGCTGGCGGCCGGACTGCCGCCGGTGATCGCCAATGCGTCCAATGCCGTCGCGGTCGCACCCGGCCATCTGATTGCGGCCCTGGTCGACCGGGGGCAGTTGCCGGCGCCTGACCGGCGCCTGGTCCTGGCCATGGTGGTCGCCGCTGTCGGCGGCGCGGCGGGCGGGGCGTTGCTGCTGGCGCTGCCCGACCACCTGTTCTTGCTGCCGGTGCCGGCGCTGATCGGCGGCTCGACCCTGTTGTTCGCCGTGGGACCCTGGCTGCAGGCCCGGGCCGGGCGGTGGCGGGGCGGCCGGCTGCTGCCGCTGGGGCTGGCGTCGATCTATGGCGGGTTCTTCGGCGCCGGGCTCGGCATCATCCTGACGATGGTGCTGTCGCTCGATCCGCAGGCCGGGATCCGTGCCGTCAAGGCGCTGAAGAACCTGCTGGCGACCTGCGTCAGCCTGGCTGCCATCGTCCTGTTCGTCGCTCGTGGCGCCGTCGCCTGGCCCGAAACGCTGGTGATGCTGGCCGGCGCGCTGGCCGGCGGTTATGCCGGCGGGCATCTGATCCGGGTCCTGCCGGCGCGGCTGGTCCGGGTCGGGGTCATCGCGGTCGGCACCGTGCTGAGCGTCGTCTACGCCCTGCGCATCTGGTTCTGAACCAACGGCTTGACCGTGGCGGGGCCGACGGTTATCTTGTTCCCGCACTTGGGAACAAGATAACGTGATCGTCGTCGGAACCTCGCATCTCGCCGCCTTCGGCGCGCGCCACCCAGCGTCGGCCGGGCCGCTGCGCGCGTTGAACGCGCTGCTGGTCCATGCCCGCTGGGACGGGCCCGACGATATCGCGCGGGATTGCGGCGCGGTCATGACCCGGTCGGGCGACGACATCGTCCTGGACCTGGCAGGGGCGGGTTTCCGCGTCACCATCAGGGTCAACCATGCGCTGGGCGTCGTGCGCGTCCGCGGCGTCGAGGAGATATCGCGATGACACCGATCCGTCCGATCCGCACTGACGACGACCATCGCGCCGCGCTGGCCGAGATCGACCGGCTGTTCGGCGCCGCGCCGGGATCCGAGGATGCCGACCGGCTGGAGGTGCTGTGCGTGCTGGTGGCCGACCATGAGCGGCGCCAAGCGCAGCTGGAGGCACCCGATCCGGTCGACTACCTGACCCTGGCGATGACGGTCCAGGGGCGCAGCCAGTCGGACCTGGCCGCGTTGCTGGGCTCGCGCTCGCGCGCATCCGAAGTGCTGAACCGGCGGCGGCATCTGTCGGCCGAGATGATCGGGCGGCTGGTGCGCGACTGGTCCCTGGCAGCAGGCCCACTGTCGGCGCCTTACGAGATCGTCGGCGGGCTGAAGCGGGGGCTGGCGCGCGGCCTGGCCGCCGTCGGTATCGTCGCCCTGCTGGGGGCGGGGGCCGTGGCGGCGACCTTCTGGGCCTATGGCCGGGGCCTGGCCAGCGAGGCCGAGATCGCGATGCTGGCGACCGATGTCGCCGTGCCGCTGGCCGACCTGCCGCCGCATGTGGTCAAGGCGTTCCTGGCGGCCGAGGATGCCGATTATTACGGCCATGGCGGCTACAGCCTGCCGGCGATCCTGCGCGCCGGCATCGACAACGTCGTCAAGCTCGGCTCGGGCGCCAAGCCCGCGGGGGCCGCGACCATCACCCAGCAGTTGGCCAAGAACCTGCTGCTGGCGGGCCAGCCGCCATCGATCGAGCGCAAGCTGCGCGAGATCGTGCTGGCCCGCCGGCTGGAGGCCGTGCTGTCCAAGGATCGCATCCTGGAGCTGTACCTGAACCGCATCTATTTCGGCGGCCCGGCCTGGGGCATTGCCCAGGCGTCGCGGCAGTATTTCGGCAAGACCCCGGCCGAGCTGGACCTGGCCGAGGGCGCCTATCTCGCCGCCTTGCCCAAGGCGCCGAACGATTATCGCCTGGGTGGCGACATCGCGCCGGATGCGGGGCGCGAGGCCCGCGCCCGCGACCGGCGCGACTGGGTGCTGGGCCGGATGGCCGCCGACGGCATGATCAGCGCCTCGGCCGCGCGCATGGCACAGGGCGAGGGGCTGAGCGTGATCCGATAATCCTACGACGCGGCCTGACGGCCCAGCGCGGGGACGCCGGCCGGTGTCCCCGCCTGAATCCGCTGGCTGAGCCAGACCGAGCCGATCACGGTGGCGATGCCGGCCAGTTGCAGCGGCGACAGGCTCTGGCCCAGGAACACCCAGCCCAGGATGACGGCCGAGGTCGGGCTGAGGAAACCGAGCGAGGCGGCGACCGAGGGTTCCAGGCGCAGCACGCCGCGGAACCAGACGATATAGGTCAGCGCCGCCCCGACCAGGCCGAGCCAGACCAGCCCGCCGATATTGGCCGCGGTCAGCGGCGGCAGGGCCGGCTCGAAGACCAGCGCCACCGGCACCAGCAGCAGCCCGCCGGCGGTCAGCTGCCAGGCGGTGAAGGTCAGCAGCGAGACCGGCGGCTGCCACTTGCGGCTGAACACCGTGCCGCAGGCCATCGACAGCGCCCCGGCCAGCCCGGCGGCGATGCCCCACCCGTCGAGGCCGGCGGCCGGCGTCATCACCAGCAGGGCGACGCCGCCCAGGCCGGTGGCGGCGGCGATCACTGCCAGCGGCCGCACGGGTTTGCCCAGGAAGGCGCGGGCCAGGAAGATCACCACCAGCGGCTGGATCGCGCCGACGGTGGCCGCCACCCCGCCGGGCAGGCGATAGGCCGACACGAACAGCAGGATCCAGAAGGCCGAGAAGTTGAAGAACCCCAGCAGGAGGATGCGCGGCCACCAGATGCCGGTAGGCAGCCGGCGGACCAGCAGCAACAGCAGGATGCCGGCGGGCAGGGCGCGCAGCATCGCCACCGTGATCGGGTAACCCGGCGGCAGGAATTCGGTGGTGACGATATAGGTCGATCCCCAGATGGCCGGGGCAATGGCGGTGATCAGCACGTCGGTCTTGCGCATCCGGACATCCTCGTGGCGCTGGACCGTCACACTAGACAATTCACCCGATGGCGATGATCCCCTATGTTGGGAAGATATAATTCACTGTTGGTGAATGATCCATGGATCGCCTGACCGCCCTGACCGTGTTTCGCCGCATCGTGGAAACCGGCAGCCTGGCCGGCGCCGCCCGCGCCCTGCGCCTGTCGCCGGCCGCGATCAGCAAGAACCTGGGCGAATTGGAGGCGCATCTGCAGGTCCGGCTGATCAACCGCACCACCCGGCGGATGAGCCTGACCGAGGCCGGCACGCTGTATTACCGCCATGTCGCCCAGGTGCTGGACGACCTGGACGCCGCCGACCGGGCGCTGGGCCCGTTGCAGCAGGTGCCGGGCGGCACGCTGAAGGTGGCGGCGCCGATGACGGTGACGCTGGTCTGCCTGTCGCAGGCGATTCCGCGTTTCCTGGCGCGTTTTCCCCAGGTGTCGCTGGACCTGAACCTTGATGACCGGCGGGTCGACGTGGTCAAGGAAGGCTACGACCTGGCGATCCGTGGCAGCGACAATCTGGAGGATTCGAGCCTGGCGGCCCGCCGGCTGATGGTGATGCGGCATGTGTTGTGCGGGTCGCCCGGCTATTTCGCGGCCCGGGGCGTGCCCGCCGCGCCCGAGGACCTGCGCCATCATGAATGCGTGCAGTTCACCCTGTCGGGCCATGCCGCATCCTGGGAATTCCGCCGCGGCGAGCAGGTGGCGCGGATCGGGATCGACGGCCGCTACAAGGTGGCGTCCAGCCTGGCGGTGCGCGATGCGCTGCTGGCCGGTTTCGGTCTCAGCCTGATCCCGGAGCCCTATGTGCGCGCCGATCTGGCAGCCGGCCGGCTGCAGGCGGCACTGGACGACTGGACCAAGGTCGAGACGTCGGTCTATGCGATATTCCCGTCGCGGCGCTACCTGGCGCCGGCCCTGCGCGCCTTTCTCGACTTCGTCACCGAGGAATTCCGGGCCCAAGACCCGCAACGATCAGCGCCGTGAAGGCGGCGACCGCCGCCGGCCGGTCGACCCGGCCGCGGATCAGGTCGCGCGAAATCGCCTCGCCGGCGCCGATCAGCCCGGTGCAGCGCAGATGCAGGTCGCCGGGATCGAGGGCGGTGAAGGGCCCCAGCGTGGCGGCATAAAGCGCGGCATAGCCGTCCAGCATCGCCTGGCCGGCGCGGTCCATTTCCTCGTCCCCCTTCAGTGCCGCGGTGACCGCATGCCATTCGGGGCCGATGGCGACATGGCAATCCATATAGGCGGCGGCCATGATCTCGGCGATCGCGTCCAGGCGCTGCGGCGCGGCGGCGATCGCGGCCTTCAGCGCGACCATCTGGGCGGCGTCGATCTGGTGGCACAGCGCGATCATCAGCCCGGCGCGGGTGGTGAAATGCTCATAGGCGACGGGTTTCGAGACGCCGGCGCGTTCGGCCAGCCGGCCCAGCGTCAGGGCATCGGCCCCTTCCTCGCGCACGATCGCCAGGGCGGTTTCCAGCAACTGGGCCCGCCGTTCGGCCTTGGGCAATTTCCTGGCCATGAAAATTTTTCTCCGCGCGGCTTGAAACGGGCGGCCGCTGCCTAATCTACCTGCCGTAGCCTACCAAATGTAGGTTTAGTGATCGACCCGATCAAGGGATCGGCTTGCAGAACACCCTTGCACTTTTTTTCACGGTGGGGCACGCCGTCTGCCCGCCCCGTCCTCAGAGGAAGGCTGCCGGACCTTGGAACCCATCGTCGTCGTGTCTGGGCTGGAGAAGACCTATGCCAGCGGCCATCGCGCACTCAAAACCGTCGATCTGACTATCCGCCGCGGCGAGATATTCGCCCTGCTGGGCCCGAACGGCGCGGGCAAGACCACGCTGATCGGCATCATCTGCGGCCTGGTCCGCCCCACGGCGGGCACCGTCACGGTCGGCGGGCATGACATCGCCCGCGACTATCGCGCGGCGCGCACCCGGATCGGCCTGGTGCCCCAGGAACTGGCGACCGACATGTTCGAGCGCGTGTGGGACACCGTCAGCTTCAGCCGCGGCCTGTTCGGCAAGCCGCGCGATCCCGCCCTAGTCGAGCGCGTGCTGCGCGATCTGTCCCTGTGGGACAAGAAGGACGTCAAGATCGCGGCGCTGTCGGGCGGCATGAAGCGCCGGGTCCTGATCGCCAAGGCCCTGGCCCACGAACCCGACATCCTGTTCCTGGACGAACCCACCGCGGGCGTCGACGTCGAGTTGCGCCGCGACATGTGGGCGATGGTCCGCCGCCTGCGCGAGCGCGGCGTGACCATCATCCTGACCACCCACTACATCGAGGAGGCCGAGGAAATGGCCGACCGGATCGGGGTGATCACCAAGGGCGAGATCATCCTGGTCGAGGACAAGGACGTGCTGATGGCCAAGCTGGGACAGACCCGTGCGGCGATCGGCCTGACCCGGCCGCTGGCGGCGGTGCCCCCCGACCTGGCCGATCTGCCGCTCGGCCTGTCGGCCGACGGCCAGACCCTGTCGCTGACCATAACCGGTGCCAGCGACGAGGCCGAGGGCGGCGTCGCCGACCTGTTGCGCCGGCTGTCGGCCCTGGGGCTGGATTTCAAGATGATCGACGTGCAGCGCTCGTCGCTCGAGGACATTTTCGTCGACCTGGTGGGCAAGCGGTCATGAACCTCTACGCCGTTCGTGCCATCTATCTGTTCGAACTGCATCGCACCTGGCGCACGCTGCTGCAGAGCATCGCGACGCCGGTCATCTCGACGGCCCTGTATTTCGTCGTGTTCGGCGCCGCCATCGGCGGCCGCATGACGGCGGTCGAGGGCGTCAGCTATGGCGCGTTCATCGTGCCGGGGCTGATCATGCTGACCCTGTTGTCGGAAAGCATGTCGAACGCCTCGTTCGGGATCTACATGCCGCGCTTTACCGGCACGATCTACGAACTGTTGTCGGCGCCGGTCTCGGTGGCCGAGGTGCT
>Ga0206117_101523_pt1 | contig 11345 bp, 8 predicted proteins | sample 3A5Ametagenome_FD_177997 | JGI IMG/M metagenome (GOLD analysis project Ga0206117, IMG submission 177997) | Enriched microbial communities from leaf-cutter ant dump, University of Wisconsin, Madison, United States - 3A5A | ecosystem: Environmental > Terrestrial > Nest > Insects nest > Nest dump... | reverse complement strand
CTGAACGTGCTGGTCAATACGCTGGGCAAAATGCCCAAGGATCTGTTTGCCGAGTTCGATCACACCGCCCCCGAAGACCTGCCCGCCGGTGACGTGAAATACCACCAGGGCTTCAGCTCCGACGTTTCCACCGCTGGCGGCCCGGTACACCTGTCGCTGGCGTTCAACCCCTCGCACCTGGAGATCGTCAATCCCGTGGTCGAAGGTTCGGTGCGTTCGCGCATGGACCGCCGGGGCGACCCGCAGGGCAAGCAGGTGTTGCCCGTGCTGGTGCATGGCGACGCCGCCTTTGCCGGCCAGGGCGTGAACCAGGAAACCCTGGCGCTGATGCAGACCCGGGGCTACACCACTGGCGGCACGGTGCACATCATCATCAACAACCAGATCGGCTTCACCACCTCCGATCCGCGTGACAAGGGCTCGACCACCTACTGCACCGACATCGTGAAGATGGTCGAGTCGCCCGTGCTGCACGTCAATGGCGACGATCCCGAAGCCGTGGCCTTGTGCATGCAGCTGGCGCTGGAGTACCGCATGGAATTCCAGCAGGACGTGGTGGTCGATATCGTCTGCTACCGCAAGCTGGGCCACAACGAGCAGGACACCCCCATGCTCACCCAGCCGCTGATGTACAGCAAGATCGCCCAGCATCCCGGTACGCGCAAGCTGTATGCCGACAAGCTGGCGGCCCAGGGCCTGGGCGCCACCTTGGGCGACGTTATGGTCAAGGCTTACCGCGCAGCCATGGACGAGGGCAAGCACACCATCGATCCGGTGCTGACCAACTTCAAGAGCCAGTACGCCGTTGATTGGAGCCCCTTCCTGGGCAAGACCTGGACGGATGCAGCCGACACGGCCATTCCTCTGACCGAGTGGAAGCGCCTGGCCGAGAAGCTGACCACCATTCCCGAATCCGTCACGCCCCACACCCTGGTGAAAAAGGTCTATGCCGACCGCGCCGCCATGGGCCGGGGCGAAGTGAACGTGGACTGGGGCATGGGCGAACACATGGCCTTTGCCTCGCTGGTCGCCTCGGGCTACCCCGTGCGCCTGTCGGGCGAGGACTGCGGCCGCGGCACCTTCACGCACCGCCATGCCGTGATTCACGACCAGAAACGCCACCAGTGGGACGAGGGCGCCTACATTCCGCTGCAGAACGTGGCGGAAAACCAGGCTCCGTTCGTCGTCATCGACTCCATCCTGTCGGAAGAGGCGGTGCTGGGCTTCGAATACGGCTACGCCTCCAACGACCCCAACTCCCTGGTGATCTGGGAAGCCCAGTTCGGCGACTTCGCCAACGGTGCCCAGGTGGTTATCGACCAGTTCATCGCCTCGGGCGAAGTCAAGTGGGGCCGCGTCAATGGCCTGACGCTGATGCTGCCGCATGGCTACGAAGGCCAGGGTCCCGAGCACAGCTCGGCCCGTGTGGAGCGCTTCATGCAATTGGCCGCCGACACCAACATGCAGATCGTGCAGCCGACCACGGCCAGCCAGATCTTCCACGTGCTGCGCCGCCAGATGGTGCGCCCGCTGCGCAAGCCCCTGGTCATCTTCACGCCCAAGAGCCTGCTGCGCAACAAGGATGCGACCTCGCCGCTGTCGGAGTTCACCAAAGGCGGCTTCCAGACCGTGATTCCGGAGCAGAACGAAGCCGTGGTGAAGAACGCCGCCAAGGTCAAGCGCGTCATCGCATGCTCGGGCAAGGTGTACTACGACCTGGTGAAAAAACGTGAAGAACTGGGGCGTGAGGACGTGGCCATCATCCGCGTCGAGCAGCTCTATCCCTTCCCGCACAAGGCGTTTGCTGCCGAGCTGAAGAAATTCAGCAAGGTGACCGACATCGTGTGGTGCCAGGACGAGCCGCAAAACCAGGGCGCATGGTTCTTCATCCAGCACAACATCTACGAAAACATGGCCGCTGGCCAGAAACTGGGCTACGCCGGCCGTCCGGCCAGCGCCAGCCCGGCGTGTGGCTATGCCCACCTGCACGTGGAGCAGCAGAAGACCCTGGTCGAAGCCGCTTTCGCCAAGCTCAAAGGATTCGTGCTGAACAAGTAAGCCCGTGGTTTCTGCCCGCCTCCTGCTGCGCACGGCAGGCGGGCAGGTCCACTTTCCAGATTCGTTATTGACGTTCCCATTTACGCAAGAGAGATATTCCCATGGCCATCGTAGAAGTCAAAGTGCCCCAGCTTTCGGAATCCATCGCCGAAGCCACCATGCTCAACTGGAAGAAAAAACCCGGTGAAGCGGTTGCGGTCGATGAAATCCTGATCGAAATCGAAACCGACAAGGTCGTGCTGGAAGTGCCCGCCCCGGCAGCCGGTGTGCTGACTGAAATCCTGCAAGGCGACGGCGCCACCGTCACGGCCGAGCAGCTCATCGCCAAGATCGACACCGAAGCCGTGGCTGGCGCAGCCGCTGCGGCTCCCGCACCGGCAGCAGCGCCTGCTGCTGCGGCCCCGGTTGCCGTTGCTGCGGCTCCGGCCGCTGGCGGCAGCAAAGGCGGCGTGGCCATGCCCGCAGCTGCCAAGCTGCTGGCGGAAAACAACCTGAGCGCCGCCAACGTGGCCGGCTCCGGCAAGGATGGCCGCGTAACCAAGGGCGATGCCCTGGCCGCGATTGCCGCAGGCAGCACCATCCCGACCGGCGCACCGAAGGCGGCCCTGCCGCAAGTAGCAGCCCCGGCTGCGCAGAACCTGGGCGAGCGCCCCGAGCAGCGCGTGCCGATGACCCGCCTGCGTGCCCGCGTGGCCGAGCGCCTGCTGCAGTCGCAATCGACCAACGCCATCCTGACCACGTTCAATGAAGTGAACATGGCCCCGGTGATGGAGCTGCGCAAGAAGTTCCAGGACGCCTTCACCAAGGAGCATGGCGTCAAGCTGGGCTTCATGTCCTTCTTCGTGAAGGCCGCCGTACACGCCCTGAAGAAGTTCCCGGTGCTGAACGCCTCGGTGGACGGCAACGACATCGTCTACCACGGTTATTTCGACATCGGCATCGCCGTCGGTTCGCCCCGTGGCCTGGTGGTGCCCATCCTGCGCAATGCCGACCAGATGAGCTTTGCCGACATCGAGAAAAAAATCGCCGAGTTCGGCAAGAAGGCTGCCGAAGGCAAGCTGGGCATCGAGGAAATGACCGGCGGCACCTTCTCCATCTCCAATGGCGGCACTTTCGGCTCGATGATGTCCACCCCCATCATCAACCCCCCGCAGTCGGCCATCCTGGGCGTACACGCCACCAAGGATCGTGCCGTGGTGGAAAACGGCCAGGTGGTGGTGCGCCCCATGAACTATCTGGCCATGAGCTATGACCACCGCATCATTGACGGTCGCGAGGCTGTGCTGGGCCTGGTGGCGATGAAAGACGCGCTGGAAGACCCCTCGCGCCTGCTGTTCGACCTGTAAGCCACGGCCCAGGGTTTTCATGTTCAACCCACCCTCGGACTCCGGCGGTGGGTTTTTTCTAACAAGAAAGAGATTTCAAAAATGAGCAAACAATTCGACGTAGTGGTGATTGGCGCTGGCCCCGGCGGCTACATCGCCGCCATCCGTGCGGCCCAACTGGGCATGAACGTGGCCTGTATCGACGAGTGGCAGAACGCCCAGGGCGGCGCGGCCCCCGGCGGCACCTGCACCAACGTGGGCTGCATCCCGTCCAAGGCGCTGTTGCAATCGTCCGAACACTTCGAACATGCCAAGCTGCACTTTGGCGACCATGGCATCAGCGTCAAGGACGTGAAGATGGACGCCGCGCAGATGATCGCCCGCAAGGACGCCATCGTGAAGCAGAACAACGACGGCATCCTGTACCTGTTCAAGAAGAACAAGGTCACTTTCTTCCACGGCCGCGGCGCGTTCGGCAAGGCCGTTGAAGGCGGCTACGAAATCACCGTCAGCGGCAAAACGGCGGAAACCCTGGTTGCCAAGCAGGTCGTGGTCGCTACCGGCTCCAACGCCCGTGCACTGCCCGGCGTGGAGTTCGACGAACAGCAAATCCTCTCCAACGACGGCGCTCTGGCCATCAACGCCGTGCCGAAAAAGCTGGGCGTGATCGGCTCGGGCGTGATCGGCCTGGAAATGGGCAGCGTCTGGCGCCGCCTGGGTGCGGACGTGACCGTGCTGGAAGGCATGCCCACTTTCCTGGCCGCCGTGGACGAGCAAGTCGCCAAGGAAGCCAAGAAGGCGCTGGACAAGCAGGGCCTGAAGATCGAGCTGGGCGTGAAGATCGGCGAGATCAAGAAGGCCAAGAAGGGCGTGACCGTGGCCTACACCAACGCCAAGGGCGAAGACGTATCGCTGGCGGTGGACAAGCTGATCGTCTCGATTGGCCGCGTGCCCAACACCAACGGCCTGAACCATGAGGCCGTGGGCCTGCAACTGGACGAGCGCGGTGCAATCGTTGTCAATGACCTGTGCCAGACCAACCTGCCCGGCGTCTGGGCCGTGGGCGATGTGGTGCGTGGCCCCATGCTGGCGCACAAGGCCGAGGAAGAAGCCGTGGCCGTGGCCGAGCGCATTGCCGGTCAGCACGGGCATGTGAACTTCAACACCATCCCCTGGGTGATCTACACCAGCCCGGAAATCGCCTGGGTCGGCAAGACCGAGCAGCAGCTCAAGGCCGAGGGCGTGAAGTACAAGGCCGGCAGCTTCCCCTTCATGGCCAATGGCCGCGCGCGGGCGCTGGGCGACACCACCGGTTTCGTCAAGTTCCTGGCCGATGCCGCGACCGACGAAATCCTGGGCGTGCACATGGTCGGCCCGATGGTGTCGGAGCTGATTTCCGAAGCCGTGGTGGCGATGGAGTTCAAGGCCAGCGCCGAGGACATCGCCCGCATCTGCCACGCCCACCCCTCGCTGTCGGAATCGACCAAGGAAGCGGCCCTGGCCGTGGACAAGCGTACGCTGAACTTCTAATTACCCCATTGGATTTTTAGAAAAAAAAGCTGCTGGCGCTGATGAAAAAAGCGCTGGCAGCTATTCTTTTTTAATGCTATTGCAATAGCAGAAAGATAAAAACATAGCTTTTACCACTTTCTATTATTGGATTTTGGAATGTTTTCATTCTGAAAACAAGCAATGACAAGCGGTAAAAGCTATCTTTTTAGTGATTGGAGCAGGTGTTGAACGTCAAACAAGCATATGCCGCCGCCTTGGCCGAAAAGGGTTTCACTGCCGACCCCGCACAGTTGCGGGCCGTCGATGCGCTGCAGCGTTGCGCGGACGATTGGGCGGCGTACAAGACCAAGCGCTCCAATTCCCTGAAGAAGCTGTTCAACAAGCCGCAGATTCCCAAGGGCGTCTACATGTACGGCGGGGTGGGGCGGGGCAAGAGCTTTTTGATGGACTGCTTTTTCGACAGCGTGCCCATCAAGCGCAAGGTGCGGCTGCACTTTCACGAATTCATGCGCGAAGTGCATCGCGAACTCAATGCCCTGCAAGGCACGCAGAACCCGCTGGACGCGCTGGGCGCGAAGATCGCCAGGCGCTACAAGCTGATCTGCTTCGACGAGTTCCACGTCGCCGACATCACCGACGCGATGATTCTTTATCGCCTGCTGCTGGCCCTGTTCGACAACGGCGTGGGCTTTGTCACCACGTCCAACTTCACGCCCGACGGCCTGTACCCCGACGGCCTGCACCGCGATCGCATCCTGCCCGCGATTGCGCTGCTGAACGAGCGCATGGACGTGATCAACGTGGACAACGGCACCGACTACCGCCGCCGCACGCTGGAGCAGGTGCAGCTCTACCACTGCCCGCTGGGCGAGCAGGCCGATGCCGCCATGCAGCAAGCCTTTGACAAACTGGCCAACGGGCCGGAGCAGGAAGCGGTCTTCACCATCGAATCACGCCAGATTCCCGCGCTGCGCCGTGCCGGGCGCACCATCTGGTTCGATTTTCGCGAGCTGTGCGGTGGCCCGCGTTCGCAGAACGACTACCTGGAAATCGCCAGCCAGTGCGACACGGTGCTGCTGTCCAACGTGCCGCATATGCCGGTGAACATGGCCTCGCCCGCGCGGCGCTTCACCTGGCTGATCGACGTGCTGTACGACCGGCGCGTGAAACTCGTCCTGAGCGCCGCCGTGCCGCCCGAGCAGCTCTACACCGAAGGGCCGCTGGCGCACGAATTTCCGCGCACCGTCTCACGCCTCAATGAAATGCAGTCGCAGGAATTCCTGGACCTGCCCTGGCGCGAAGTGGAAACGGCGCTGACGTGAGGAGGGAGTGCTGCACTTTGGGAGAGGTGCGGCGCCTCTAGCATTGACATCAAGGCCCAGTATCGCAACGCAAGCTTTGCCGGCAACAACCGCGTAGTGTTCAACATCAAGGGCAATGATTACCGCATCGTGGTTGCCGTTCTGTACAAGGCTGGAGCGCTTTTCATCAAGTTTGTCGGCACGCATCAGGAATACGACCAGATCGACGTGCAAACCGTGGAGCACAAAGCATGACCTATCAACTCAAACCGATTCGCACAGAGGCTGACTATCAGGCCGCGCTGAAGGCGGCAGAGGCGTTCTTTGATGCGCCAAGCGAACCCGATCCGGACAGCCTGGATGGCGCGTCGTTTGATGCGCTGCGACCTTGATCGAAGCCTACGAACGCAAACACTATCCGATTGCGCCGCCAGACCCTATTGAGGCCATCAAGTTTCGGATGGATCAGCAGGGGCTGACTGTTAAAGACCTTGTTCCATTGATCGGGCAAGCCAACCGGGTTTATGAAGTGCTGACGCATAAACGCCCCTTATCCCTGGCCATGATTCGCAAATTGCATCGGGGCTTGGGTATTCCTGCAGAAACGCTCATTCAAGAACCTGCTTGCTAATTGTCACATCCCGGACGATCTACGAATGCTTATTGAACAGCTCGGGATGGGTCTGATACCACTGCATAGGCGCGAAGCGCTTCAGTTGTTGTCAGCTCCATTAATTTCCCCTGATGCCTAACGTGAAAGCTCAGCCGACGGCAAAAAGCGCAGCTTTTTGGCGATCGGCTGGAGCGTGTTGTTAGCGGAATGTGCGGTAATCAACAGCGACACCTTTTGAAGATTTTTCTGCACGTATGATCCGAGCATGCTCATGGTGTTGGATTTCTAAGCTGCTGTCAGACATCCAATTCAGCCGAAGCTCTGGCCCGTGCTCCTTGCCTTCGGGAGCTCTGCCGTGATCTCTGTCGGCAGCGAAAAAACTTTTTGGTAATGCGTCTTTCTCGGAAACGTCTTTATTCCCCGGAACAATTGCCACTTGGCTATTGAAATGGCTGGTAGCACCACAGTCAATTTGAAATACGACAGCTTTGAGTTTCCCGCTTGGCGACGCAGTTTGATCAATTACGGTTGTTGCACACATGTCGGAAAAGAAGTGATTGAGCAACACAACACAGCCACCAATCGTGACAATTGCTACGGTCAACAGCCCGAGAACAACCTTTTTCCAAGTCGCCATGTCAATACCGCTAACTAGAAATAGACGACAGGCATCCTAGCGGAAGAAGTCGGGTAACACAACACATCTTGCAACATCTGGAGCGAAACCCTCTGCTTGCAACGTTTAGCCAAGCCTAAAATTTTTCGGATGGAGCCTTTATCTTTGCCACCTTCCTTGCCTGCACCGCCGCCCAAGTTGCTCGATCGGATGCGCGTCCACCTGCGTACGCGGCACTACAGCATACGCACAGAAGAAGCTTACGTGGATTGGGCGCGGCGCTTTATTTTGTTCCATGACAAACGCCATCCACAGGATATGGGCGCGGCGGAGGTGGAGGCATTTTTGAGCTATTTGGTGGTGGAGCGCAATGTATCTGCCTCCACGCAAAACCAGGCCAAGGCAGCGATTTTGTATTTATACAAACAGGTGCTGGGTATTGATTTGCCTTGGCTTAGTGAAGTGATTCAGGCCAAGCGCCCCCAGCGTTTGCCGGTGGTATTGACCGCGGCGGAGGTGCGCTCTCTGCTGATGCATACCGAGGGCACGCTGGGACTGGTGATTCAGCTTATGTATGGCATGGCACGGGTTTGCGTTTGATGGAGGCGTTGCGCCTGCGCTTGAAAAATGTGGAGTTTGCCCGCCGTGAAATTACGGTTCGAGAAGGGAAAGGTAATAAAGACCGTGTAACGGTATTGCCTGAGAATTTAATCGACCCGCTGCAAACACAATTGCAAAAAGCGCGGGCTTTGCATGAAAAGGATTTGGCAGCGGGCCTGGGGCGGGTGTTATTGCACCAGGCGCTAGCGGCCAAATACCCCAATGCAGATAAGTCCTGGGCGTGGCAATGGGTGTTTCCGTCGCCTGTGCACTCGTTGGATCCGCGCCCGGATGCGCACACGGGCAAGTTATTGGAACGGCGCCACCATATTTAATGTGTTGAATAAGGGCGGGCGGGGGATTTTGAACCCGCTTGATGCGCTGTAATACGAGGCAGCCTCTCAACCCTGAAACAATTCCACGGAACCAGCAAGCAAACCCCTGGATAATCATGCCCATGAAGCTTTTTGCCTTTTCCCTTGCCACCGCTTGTACCTTGGTGCAGGCCGCTGATGTTGCCGCGCCGGATACAGCTACTGTTGCGCAGCGCGTTCAGGAGCGCAGTGCTATTGCCCAGCAGCGTGCGGCCATCACGCAAACCCAGGCCAAAGATGAAAAAGCCTGCCACCAGCGCTTTGCCGTGGAAAGCTGCCTGCAGGACGTGCGCAATGCCGCCCGTGCAGAGCTGGCCCCGCTGCGGGCCCGTGAGCTGGAGCTGAACCAGCAGGAGCGCCAGGAGCGCACGGCCAGGCGCCTGCGCGAAATCGACGCCAAGCAGGCCCAGAGCGCACCGCCGACGCCACTGCAGGCGCATACGCGCAAACCTGGATTGGATGCGCCAGCGCTGGAGCAAATACAGGGTGCCCGCGCCAGCGAGGCCGCCGCTCGTGCTGCCCAGCAGCGTCAGCGCCAGGCCGACCATGCCCAGCGCGTGCAGGCCCAGGAGACGGATGCTGCCCAGCGCCGCCAGCAGGCCGAGCACGACTGGCAGGAAAGGCAGCGCCGCGTCCAGGAGCGGCAGGAGCGCCAGCGCAAAGCCGAACAGGAGCAGCGCGGCCAGCATCTGCCGGTGCCCGCTGCGGGCGTCAGTCCCCCCGAAAGATGAAATACACGGCTCCCAGCAGGCACAGCCCGGCCCACAGGTAGTCGAGCTTGAGCGGCTCCTTCATGTAGAACACCGCAAACGGTACGAACACCGTCAGGGTCAGCACCTCCTGCAGGATTTTGAGCTGGCCCAGGTTCAGCTCCTGGTAGCCGATGCGGTTGGCGGGCACTTGCAGCAAATACTCGAACAGGGCAATGCCCCAACTGGCCAGGGCGGCGACGAACCAGGGTTTCGCGCTGAGTTCACGCAGGTGGGCATACCAGGCAAACGTCATGAATACGTTGCTCATGAGCAGCAACAAAATCGTCCAATAAGCGGGGCGCATGGAAGGCAAAAAAAGTGAAGGCCGCGCATCCTAGCCCAAGCCATTTCGGCCTGCAGTCCTGCTGACTTATCCTTCCTTGCCATGTCCGCCATACCGTCATCGCTCCCCCTGGCCGAACACGTCGAGGCCGCCTTTGCCCCCGATGGCTGGCTGGCGCGGGGGCTGCCGCAGCTGCGCCCTCGCGCCGGGCAGCAGGCCATGGCGCAGGCGGTGGCCCAGGCGATCGACGAGGCCGCCACGCTGGTCGTGGAAGCGGGCACGGGCGTGGGCAAAACCTTTGCCTACCTGGTGCCTGCCTTGCTCAGTGGCCGCAAGGTGGTGATCTCCACCGCCACCAAGGCGCTGCAGGATCAGTTGTTCGGGCGTGACCTGCCCCAGTTGCTGCAGCTGCTGGGCCTGCCCCTGCGGGCAGCGCGGCTCAAGGGCCGCAGCAGTTACCTGTGCCAGCACCGCCTGGCGCACATCCACCAAGGCCGCACGCCGCATGATCCGCAGGCGCTGCGCCATATCGCCCTGGTGCAGCAATGGGCCTTGGCCACGACGGCAGGCGACATGGCCGAACTGCCCGGCCTGCCCGAAGCCCTGCTGCCCCTGGTGACTTCCACACGCAGCAACTGCGTGGGCCGCGATTGTGCGTTCTGGGACGCCTGCCACGTCAATCGCGCCCGCGCCCAGGCGCTGCAGGCCGATGTCTGCGTGGTCAATCACCACCTGTTCTTTGCCGACCAGCAATTGCAGGAGGAGGGTGTGGCCCCTTTGTTGCCGCAGGCCGGCGTGGTCATCGTCGATGAGGCACACCAGCTCAACGACACCGGGGTGCAGTTTGCTGGCATCACTTTGAGCACGCGCCAGCTCCTGGGCTTTGCCCGCGATGCCATGGCCGTGACCACCGAACATGCGCGGGGTCTGCGTCCGTGGCTGGATTTTCTCGTTGCCCTGGAGCACACCGTGCAGCAGTGGTGCGCCACCGCCGCTGCCGTGCCCACCGGCGTGCGCCAAAGCTGGCTGGCCGACGCCCCGCAAGGGATTGCCCCTGCGCAGTGGCAGACGCAACTGCACACCGTCGGGCGCAGCCTGCGCCTGATCTGGCAGGCGCTGGACAGCGTGCAGGAGGCCGCCCCCGCCCTGGCGCAGCTCCAGGCCCGGGCCGGGCAGCTTTTGCACACCCTGGCCCTGTTTGCCCGCCCCGCGCCATTGGATAGCGTGCGCTGGCTGGATCGACATGCCCGGCACTTGATGCTGACCCAGGCGCCCCTGACGGTGGCCCCGTTGTTGCAGGCCATCATGCAGGCACCGGCAACGCCGCAAGCCTGGGTGTTCACCTCGGCCACGCTGGGCGATAGCGATGATTTGCAATGGTTCACCCGCACCTGCGGCCTGCCCGATGCCCGCACGCTGCGCGTGGCCAGCCCCTTCGACTACCCCACGCAGGCCCGGCTGTACGTGCCGCCCGATGCCCCGCCCGTGCAGGCGCAGGCCGCACACAGCGCCTTTGTGGCCCGCCTGGCGCAGGAAGGGGCGCAGGCGTTGGGCGGACGCACCCTGGTGCTGACCACCACGCTGAAGGCGCTGGAGGCCATCGGGGCGCAGTTGCAGCAGCAGTTCGGGCAGGCGGGAGGGCTGCTTGGCGGCATCGACGTGCTGGTGCAGGGCCAAGGCGCCAAGCACGCGCTGCTGGAGCGCTTTCGCCAGGGCACGGTGCAGGGCCGTGGCTGCGTGCTGGTGGCCTCGGCCACGTTCTGGGAAGGGGTGGACATTGCCGGCGATGCGCTGCAATTGCTCGTCATCGACAAGCTGCCCTTCGCCCCGCCGGACGACCCGCTGGTGCAGGCCCGTTCGCAGCAGATGCAAGGGCTGGGGCTCAATGCCTTCACCGACTACCTGCTGCCC
>Ga0206117_101521_pt1 | contig 11361 bp, 8 predicted proteins | sample 3A5Ametagenome_FD_177997 | JGI IMG/M metagenome (GOLD analysis project Ga0206117, IMG submission 177997) | Enriched microbial communities from leaf-cutter ant dump, University of Wisconsin, Madison, United States - 3A5A | ecosystem: Environmental > Terrestrial > Nest > Insects nest > Nest dump... | reverse complement strand
TTCGATGGCCTGGTAGTGGATGCCCTTGGTGCTTTCGCAGTGCGAGCATTTGATGCGCACCATGTGCCATTCGGTGGCGCAGCCGCCGCAGTGCAGGTAGCGGTGGCCGCTGGCCTGTCCGCCGATGCGGATGACGCTGGCCACCGGTTCGCTGGCGCACACGGGGCAGACGGTGGCCGGCTGCATGTGCGGCATGTCGGCCTCATGCAAGGTGGCGGCCAGCTGGGTCAGGCGCACCTGCAGCGCCGCCATGACGAAGGGGGCCATGCCGATGTAGCGGGCGGCCAGGTCTTTGTGCAAAAGCTGCCGGGCAATGGTGTCGCGCTCCTCGCCGGGCAGTTGGCGCAGTTCGGCCAGCAGGGGTTGCAGGGCGGCGGGCAGGCCGCTGGTGTGGCTGCCAAGGGTGTCCAGGATGTGTTCCAGCGCCTGCTGCCAGCCGTGCAGGCCGGTTTCCAGTTGCTCTGTCGCCGGGAACAGCGGCATGCCGTGCGCCCGGGTGCGTTCCATGGCGCTGCGATCGACCTCGGGCGCAGGCAGCGCGTTGGCGGCTGCGTGCTGGGCGCTGACGATGTGGGCGGCAAACTCCAGGTAATCGGCAATCGGGTTGCCTGCGGCCAGTTGGCGCAGACGGGCGGCGCGTTCGATGAACAGGCTGCCGGGCTGCGGCAGTAGCACGCGGGGGAAGGAGGTGTTGTCCAGCGCCTCGATCTCGCCGGGTTGCAGGATGCGTCGTGACATAAAACGTCTTCCTCAAAATAAAGACCGCCGACATGCTCCGATTTAAAGAGCTGTCGGCGGTTGTTGTATCAGCGCTAGATGCTGATTTTATGCTCAGTCATTGTCGCCCGTGACCTTGCGGTACCAGCCCCGGTGGTGCTGTTTGGCCCAGGCGCGGGTGACGGTGCCGTACATCATGGCGCGGATGGTGCCGCGCGTCCAAATGGCGGCATAGACGTGCATGATGATGAGACCGATCATCCACACCGCCGCCACGGCGTGGACGACCGAGGCCAGCCGCACGGCATCGACCGGCGGCGTCCACCAGGCACGCCACATGACCACGCCGCTGGCGCCGATGGCGATCATGCCGATCACCAGGCCCCAGAACAGCAGCTTCTGGCCGCCGTTGTACTTGCCTTGCTCGGGCATGTTGTGGTCGTCGCCGTCGATCATTTGATTGACGTTTTTCAACCACTCGTAGTCATGCGGCTCCATGACGTTGAGCTTGGCAAAGCGCAGCGCCATCACCACAAAGCACAGCACCATCACCACCCCGATGTAGGGATGCAGGATGCGCGTCCAGGGCCCCCCGCCAAACAGCATGGTCAGGGGGTAGAGCGCCGGGTGGAAAAACGCCAGGCCCGACAGCACCAGCAGGATGAAGCAGATGCCCACCATCCAGTGGTTGGCCCGCTCCGATGCGTTGTAGCGCACCAGATCACGTGGGTTGCGAATCATGGCTGGGCCTCCTTTTCTGCAGCTTCCTGGTCTTTGCGCTCCATTTCATCTTCCAGCTCCTTGGACACCTCGTTGGGGCCCTTGGTGATGTAGTGGAACAGGCTGCCCACGGCGGCGGCACCAAGGGCGGCCATGGCCAGGGGCTTGGCCACGCCCTTCCACAGGCCCACCATGGGGCTGATCCTGGGGTCGTCGGGCAGGCCTTTGTAGAGCGAGGGCTTGTCCGCATGGTGCAGTACGTACATCACGTGCGTGCCGCCCACGCCTTGCGGGTCGTACAGGCCGGCGTTGGCGTAGCCCCGGCTCTGCAGGTCGCCGATGCGCCGTTCGGCCTGGTCGTGCATGGCCTCTTTGGTGCCGAACATGATGGCCCCGGTCGGGCAGGTCTTGACGCAGGCCGGCTCGCGCCCTACGGCCACTCGGTCGGAACACAGGGTGCACTTGTACGCCTTGTTGTCCTTTTTCGAGATGCGCGGCACGTTGAACGGGCAGCCCGTCACGCAGTAGCCGCAGCCGATGCACTGGTCCTGCTGGAAGTCCACGATGCCGTTGGCGTACTGCACGATGGCGCCGGGTGAGGGGCAGGCCTTCAGGCACCCCGGGTCTTCGCAGTGCATGCAGCCATCCTTGCGGATGAGCCATTCCAGGTTGCCGGTGGCCTCGTTCTCGTATTCGGCAAAGCGCATCACGGTCCACGACTGATCGGTCAGGTCGGTCGGGTTGTCGTAGACGCCCGCTGCCAGGGTGCCGATGTCGTCACGCAGATCGTTCCACTCCATGCAGGCAGTCTGGCAGGCCTTGCAGCCGATGCACTTGGAGACGTCGATCAGCTTGGCGACCTCGCCCCCGTGCGCCCCCCGCGCACTGGGCGCAGGGGTGGTGGTGGCCGAGCGGCGCTTGATATCTAAAGACATGGTCGAAGACATGGTTCTTTACTCCTTTACACCTTCTCGACCTTCACCAGGAAGGTCTTGGTTTCGGGGGTGAAGCTGTTGCCGTCGCCCACGGATGCCGTCAGATTGTTCGCCATATGGCCCTTGCGCCCCTGGGAGGCAAAGCCCCAGTGAATGGGCACGCCCACGTGGTGGATGGTTTTGCCGTCGATCTGCATCGGCTTCATGCGCTTGGTCACTACTGCCGCCGCCTTCACAAAGCCGCGCTTGGAGCTGACCTTGACCTGCTGGCCGGTTTCGATGCCCAGCTCCTTGGCCAGCGCCTCGCCGATTTCCACGAACTGCTCCGGCTGCACGATGTTGTTCAGGTGCACATGCTTGGTCCAGTAGTGGAAATGTTCGGTCAGGCGGTAGCTGGTGCCTACGTGGGGGAACTCCTTCGGGTCGCCCGCCGTGCCCTTGGTGGATTCCAGAATCCGCGCTGCCGGACTGATGACGGCCAGCTTGTTTTCCGGGTACATCGGGTTGTAGCCCAGCGGGTTGTCGAAAGCCTCGTAGTGGGTTGGGAACGGCCCTTCGTTCATGCTCTTGCGGGAGAAGAAGCGGGCCACGCCCTCGGGGTTCATGATGAAGGGGTTCACGACCTCGGGGTTGAGGGTGGGGCCGACGTCCGGAATGTCGGCGCCCGTCCACTTGCTGCCGTCCCATCGCACCAGCACGCGGTCGGGGTCGAATGGCTTGCCCTGCCGATCGCACGATGCGCGGTTGTACAGCACACGGCGGTTCGCCGGCCAGGCCCAGGCCCAGTTAATGGTGTTGCCGATGCCGGTGGGGTCGCTGTTGTCGCGCCGGGCCATCTGGTTGCCCGACGAAGTCCAGCAACCCGCCCAGATCCAGCAGCCGCCCAGGGTGGTGCCGTCGGCCCGCATCTCGCCAAAGCCGGCCAGCTGCTCGCCCGCCTTGCGGACGATCTTGCCGTCCGCATCGGTCAGATCGACCAGGGCGCGGCCGTTGTACTCCTTGGCGATTTCCTCGCTGCTGGGATGTGCCGCCTGGGCATAGGGCCAGTACAGGTTGGTGATCGGGTCGGGGAACTTGCCGCCTTCCTCCTCGTAGAGCTTTTTCATGCGCAGGTGCAGGGCCGACATGATGTTGATGTCGGTCCGCGCCTGGCCCGGAGCGTCGGCGGCTTTCCAGTGCCACTGCAGCACGCGCGAGGAACTGACGATGGAGCCTTCCTCCTCGGCAAAGCAGGTGGTCGGCAGGCGGAACACCTCGGTCTGGATGCTGGCTGGGTCCACGTCGTTGAACTCGCCGTGGTTCTGCCAGAACTCGGACGTTTCCGTGACCAGCGGATCCATGACGATCAGGAACTTGAGCTTTTTCAGCCCTTCGCGCACGTTGTTGGAGTTGGCCAGCGACGCCAGCGGGTTGAAACCCTGGGCGATGTAGCCATTGACCTGGCCCTGGTTCATCAGGTCAAAGATCTTCAGCATGTCGTACGACTGGTCAAGCTTGGGCAGGTAGTCGTATGCCCAGTTGTTCTCCACCGTGGCGGCCGGCCCCCACCATGCCTTCATCAGGCTGACGTGGAACTTGGGGTAGTTGGCCCAGTAGTTCATCTGGCCGGGGCGCAGCGGCTTGGGTGTGCGCGTGGCGATGTACTGCTGGTAGTCCTGCTCCTTCTCGTTGGGCAAGGTCAGGTAGCCCGGCAGCGAGGCAGAGAGGATGCCCAGATCGGTCAGCCCCTGGATGTTGGAGTGTCCGCGCAGCGCGTTCATGCCGCCGCCGGCCACGCCGATGTTGCCGCACAGCAGCTGCACCAGCGCACCGGCACGCAGCATCTGCGCCCCGGTGGTGTGCTGTGTCCAGCCCAGGGCGTACATGATGGTGGCCACGCGCCCGGCCTGCGCGGTGGAGGCGAACTTCTCGCAGACGTGCAGGAATTTTTCCTTGGGCGTGCCGCAGATGCTTTCCACCTTCTCCGGGGTGTAGCCGGCGTAGTGGCGCTTGAGCCACTGGTACACGCAGCGCGGGTGCTGCAGCGTCGGATCGACCTTGACGAAGCCGTCCTCGCCCAGCTCGTAGTCCCAGCTGGATTTGTCGTAGGTGCGGGTTTCCGGGTTGTAGCCTGAGAAGATGCCCTCGTCGAACGCAAAGTCCTCGCGCACGATGAAGCTGAAGTCCGTGTAGTTCTTCACATACTCGTGGTGGATCTTGTCGTGCGTGAGCAGGTAATTGATCATGCCGCCCAGGAACACGATGTCCGACCCCGAACGGATGGGGGCGTAGAAATCGGCTACCGATGCGGAGCGGTTGAAGCGCGGATCGACCACCATGAAGTAGGCGCCGTTGTGCTCTTTGGCCTCGGTCACCCATTTGAAGCCGCAGGGGTGGGCTTCAGCGGCATTGCCGCCCATGATGAGGATGACATCAGCGTTCTTGATGTCCACCCAATGGTTTGTCATGGCTCCACGGCCAAACGTCGGGGCAAGACCTGCCACCGTCGGGCCGTGTCAGACACGTGCTTGGTTGTCGAGCGCCAGCAGGCCCCAGGAGCGGGCCACTTTGTGCGTTACGTAACCGGCTTCGTTGCTGGAGGCCGAGGCGGCCAGCATGCCGGTGGAGAGCCATCGGTTCACTGTCTGGCCGGCCGCGTTCTGCTCTTGGAAGTTGGCATCGCGGTCATCCTTGAGCAGGCGGGCGATGCGGTTCAGCGCCTCGTCCCAGTCCATGCGCTTCCACTCGTTGGAGCCGGGGGCGCGGTATTCGGGGTACTTCAGGCGGTTGGGACTGTTCACGAAGTCCATCAGCGAAGCGCCCTTGGGGCACAGCGTGCCGCGATTGACCGGGTGGTCCGGGTCGCCTTCGACGTGCATGATGCCAAGCTTGGCATTGCGCACGCCGTCGCTGTGCGCGTACATCAGCAGGCCGCAGCCGACCGAGCAGTACGTACAGGTCTGGCGCGTGACCGTCGCTGCGGTAAGTTTGAACTGGCGTACTTCCGCCAAGGCAGCACTGGGGGAGAAACCCAGTACCGCCAGGCTGGAGGCCGCCAGACTGGAGCCAGTCACTTGCATGAACTGGCGTCTGGAGACTTGCACCATGGTGTTACCTCTTTATGAAAACGAGAAGGCTGACGTGCCAGATTCTAGGAAACCGAACCCGGCTGTCCAGCTTTTGCAAAACCGCAGCAGCTTGCAGTGGCAAACGGCGGTGGCTGGAATGAAAATATTTCAAAAGCCTTGCATGGAAAGCGTTAAACGCTCTTTTAATTATAGTGTTTAAAACATGCAGCAGCAGTTTGGGATGCCGGTGTCCTAGGGTATTCCTTGCTTTGCCTTGATCCCCGGCGGGAATGAAAAAACCCGCAGCACGCTGCGGGTGGCTGGCGGAAGGGCAAGCGCCATTACACCTGATCGTTGCTCAGGCCCGCCGTCTGGCTGAAGCCGCAGTCCACGTAGGTGATCTCGGCAGTCACGCCCGAGGCCAGATCCGACAGCAGGAAGGCGGCGACGTTGCCCACGTCCTCGATGGTCACGTTGCGGCGCAGCGGGGCGGCGTCGGCAATGCGCGACAGCAGCTTGCCGAAGTCCTTGATGCCGCTGGCGGCCAGCGTCTTGATGGGGCCGGCGCTGATGCCGTTGGCGCGGATGGTGCGTCCGTCTTCGGTGCGGCCCACGGCTTCAGCCAGGTAGCGCACGGAAGCTTCCAGCGAAGCCTTGGCCAGCCCCATGGTGTTGTAGTTGGGGATGGAGCGCAGGGCGCCCAGGTAGGACAGGGTGAGCAGCGCCGACCTGTCGTTCAGGTAGGGCAGGGCGGCCTTGGCCATCGCCGGGAAGCTGTAGGCGCTGATGTCGTGGGCGATGCGGAAGTTCTCGCGCGTCATGCCGTCCAGGAAGTTGCCGGCGATCGCCTCGCGCGGGGCAAAACCGATGCTGTGCACGAAGCCGTCGAACTTGCCCCAGGCTGCGCCCAGGTCGGAAAACATTTTCTCGATCTGCGCATCGTCGGCCACGTCGCAGTCAAACACCAGCTTGGAGTCGAACTCGGCAGCAAACTCGGTGATGCGGTCTTTGAAACGCTCGCCCACGTAGCTGAAGGCCAGCTCGGCGCCCTGGGCGCGGCAGGACTTGGCAATGCCGTAGGCAATCGAGCGGTTCGACAGGACGCCGGTAATCAAGAGTTTTTTGCCGGTCAGAAAACCCATGGTGCTTCTCCTAGAAAAAGGGGGGGAAAGGCTGGAAAACAGAAAACCCCGGCGGCGCTTGCAGTCGCCCCGCCCGGGTGCTGGGGCAGAATTGTCGCATGTGTACCCGAACCCCATCCCGATCCGCAAAGGCTGCCTGGCAGCTTGGGTTATGCAGAGTTTCCCTGGCGGCCTGTCTGCTGGCGGCCATCCCCGCTGCCTGGGCCGATGCCGCCTATGCCCTGTGGGGCACGCCCAAATACCCGGCGGGCTTTGCCCACTTCGACTACGTGAATGCCCAGGCCCCGCAGGGCGGGACGTTGCGGCTGGTGAGCAATCTGCGCATCTCCACCTTCGACAAGTACAACCCTTTCACCATCAAGGGCAGCGCCCCGGCCTATCTGGCCACGCTGATGTTCGACACCCTGCTGGCCGTGAGCATGGACGAAACCGCCACCGGCTACGGCCTGCTGGCCGAGGACGTGGCGGTGGCCCCGGATCGCCTGTCGGCCACCTTCCGCCTGCGGCGCGGGGCGCGATTTCACGATGGCACGCCGGTACTGGCCCAGGATGTGAAGCACAGCTACGACACCCTGGTCGGCCCGCACGCCATGCCCGGCTACCGCACGCTGCTGGCCGAGGTGGCCGAATGCCAGGTGCTGGACGAGCGCACCGTGCGCTTCGTCTTTACCGCGCCCAACCGCGAATTGCCGCTGACCGTGGGCACCCTGCCCATCTTCAGCCGCGCCTGGGGGGCGGGCAAGCCGTTCGACCAGGTGGTGATGGAGCCGCCGATTGGCAGCGGCCCCTACCGCATCGGCCCGGTGCGCTTCGGCAAGGACATCACTTACGTGCGTGACGCCGACTACTGGGCCAAGGACTTGCCCGTGCGTGTGGGCACGTACAACTTCGAGCGCATCGAAATCAAGATCTACAAGGACAACACGGCCCGGCTGGAGGCCCTGAAGGCCGGGGAGTTCGACGTCATGCGCTTTTTCAGCGCGGGCGATTGGGCGCGGCGTGTCAATGGAAAAAAATTCACCAGCGGCGAGCTGGTCAAGGGCGAATTTGCCCACCAATTGCCCACGGGCTTCCAGAGCTACGTGCTCAACACCCGCAAGCCCTACTTGCAGGACGAGCGCGTGCGCCAGGCCCTGGGGCTGGCGCTGGACTATGAATGGATGAACCGGCAGATGTTCTACGGCGCCTACCAGCGCGTGCGCGGCATCTTCGGCAACACGCCTTGCGCCACCCAGGGCAGCCCCACTCCAGAGGAATTGGCCTTGATGCAGCCCTTTGCCGCCACCTTGCCACCTGCTGCCTTTGGCCCGATGGCCGAGCCGCCCAGCACCCAGCCGCCCGGCAGCCTGCGGGCCAACCTGCTCAAGGCCCGCGCCCTGCTGCAGGAGGCAGGCTGGACGGTGCAGGATGGCGTGCTGCGCAATGCCCAGGGCCAGCCCCTGGTGCTGGAATACCTGGACAGCAGCGAGGGCAGCCTGCGCGTAGTGGCGCCCTGGCAGCGCAATCTGCAAAAACTGGGCGTGCAGCTGCGCTTTCGCTCGGTGGACTACGCGCTGTACGAGCAGCGGGTGCGCAAGTTCGACTTCGACATCATCAGCATCGCCTACCAGGGCACGAACAACCCGGGGCAGGAACTGGCCGACCTGTTCGGCAGCAAGGCTGTGGATCAGGAAGATTCGGGCAACTTCCCCGGCGTGAAAAGCCCGGCGGTGGACGCTTTCATCCGCGCCATCGTCAGCGCACCGACCCAGGAGGCACTGCTGCCTGCCTGCCACGCGCTGGAGCGTGCCATTGCCCATGGGCATTACCTGATCCCGCAATGGTCGGGCGGTGCCCACCGCATGGCCTACAACGCCTGGCGCTTGGCCGTGCCTGGCGTGCTGCCGCCCTATTCGACGGGGGAAGAATGGGTGCTGCAGACTTGGTGGTCTAAAAAACAATAGCTTCTACCGCTGTAATTTATTGAATTTTGATCGATAAGTTATCTGAAATCCAATGAATACATGCGGAAGCCGCTCTTTTTTTATCAAGCACAAGCCCCCATCCCGCAGCGCGAAAAGCACAAATTACCTATGTTTTGGGATTGGCAAATTTCGCATGCTGCAGTGATAGTACGCACGCTATGCCCGCACAGACCACCGCATCCCCCTCGACTGCTTCCGACCTGCCCCTGCCTACCCCCGTGCTGGTGGTGGAGGACGAGCTGCTGATCCAGCAGCGCCTGGCCCGCATCCTGGCGCAACTGGGCTACCAGCCGGACATGCTCTGCTTTGCGCAGACGCTGGGGGCCGCGCGACAGCAGGCCGGGCAGCGCCGCCATGCGCTGGCGCTGGTGGATCTGGGGCTGCCCGATGGCAATGGCACGGAACTCATCGCGCAGCTGCGGGCGCAGGATGCGGGCATGGGCATCCTGGTGATTTCCGCCTGGAGCACCGAGGAAGCCATCCTCCAGGCCCTGCGGGCCGGGGCCACGGGCTATCTGCTCAAGGAGCGCGACGACTTGGAAGTCATGCTCTCCATCCGCAGCGTGCTGCGTGGCGGGGCGCCGATCGACCCCTTCATCGCCCGGCGCGTGATGACCGAATTTCAGCAGACGCCGCCCGCCGATGCAGTGGCCGTGGCAGCGGCAGCGGAGGATGCTGCTGCCGGGGACGACGTTCTGAGCGCCCGCGAAATCGGCATCCTGCACCACGTCGCCAGCGGCCTGTCGCACCGCGAAACGGCGGAACGCCTGCACATCTCGCGCCATACGGTGGAGGCGCATATCCGCAACATCTACCGCAAGCTGGCCGTCAATTCGCGGCTGCGGGCCATCAGCGAAGCGCGGGCCAGAGGGTTGATGGACTGATGCGCTGGCCCGCGTTTTTCTGCCCCGTCCTGCGCCTGGGGATGCTCTGCACGAATCGCGCAGCCAAGTGGGTGCTGCTGGCCCTGTGGCTGGGTGGCCAGGGGGCGTATGCCGATACTGCGGCCACCACGGCCTGCATCCCGCGCATCGACCGCATCCAGGCCGCGCAGGCGGATCTGCGGCACACCGACCGCCCGCCGCTGCACGGCTGGCAAAGCGTGACCCTGCCCGACAACTGGACCGGGCGCTGGCCGGGGTACGACGGCACGGTCTGGTACCGCATCGACTGGCGTGCAGACTGCCCCGTTGCCGCCACTGCTGCTGCCGCGCCGGTGGCCCTGACCATCGACGCCATCCTCATGGCGGGCGAGGTCTACAGCAACCAGGACTTGCTCTGGCGCGACCTGCACTTGACCGAACCGCTCTCGCGCTCCTGGAGCACCTCGCACTACTGGCTGCTGCCAGCTTCGTCCCTGCACCGCGACGGCCTGAATACCGTCTGGGTGCGCGTGGTCGGCCTGGCTGCGCTCAGTCCGGGGCTGGGCCTTGCCTCGCTTGGCACGCCAGCGGACATGCTGCGTGCCCACAACAGCCGCACCTGGGAAATCCGCACCGCCTTCCAGATCAACCTGACCATCACCGCCGTGCTGGGCCTGCTCGCCTTTGGCGCGTGGCTGGCGCAGCGCAGGCAGGCCATGTTCGGCTGGTACGCCCTGGTCTCGCTGTGCTGGCTGCTGTTTGCCAGCAACGTATTGTTCACGCAGGCCTGGCCTTTCCCCGACACGCTCACCTCGGCCCGCGCCAACCACCTGGCCTTCATCGCCTACGTGTTCTGCTTTTACCTCTTTAGCTGGCATTTGCTGGAGCAGCCCGTCTCCCGCCGCCATGCCCGGGTGCTGGGGGGGCTGGCCCTGGGCGCAGCGGCGGTGGTGCTGGCCGGCCCCGGCTGGGCGGCGCTGCAATCGGTGGGCAATGGCTGCGCCATCGTCTACCTCGGCAACATCGTGCGGCTGATCGTCCACGCCCTGGGCACGCGGCGCAGGCTGCACCTGTGGATTGCCGCCGCGCTGATGCTGATACTGCTGGTCAGCCTGCGCGACATCCTGGTCATACGGCAGGTGTGGGACAGCCGCCACCTGTTCAGCGCCTATAGCTGCCTGCTGTTCATGGTGCTGTCGGCCCAGCAGGTGTACCAGCGCATCCTGCGCTCCCACCAGGAAATGCAGGCCAGCGTGGCCCGCGCCCGCGAGGAGTTGCGCCAGACCCTCTCCCAAGAACACGCCCTGGCCCTGCACAACGCCCACCTGCAAGAGCGCCTGCAACTGGCGCAGGACTTGCACGACGGCCTGGGTGGGCAGATCGTGCGCTCCATCATGCTCATCGAGCAGAACACCGAGCCGCCCAGCAAAGACCGCTACCTGTCCATGCTCAAGCTCCTGCGCGACGACCTGCGCCAGGTGGTGGACAGCGACGGCAGCATCGGCGCAGCCATTCCCGCCACGCCGCAGGAATGGCTCATTCCGCTGCGCTACCGCTTCGTCAGCCTGTTCGATGACCTGGACATCCACTCCGACTGGCAAACCCCCGAGCACTGGCGCACCCCGCCCAGCGCCCTGCAATGCATGGTGCTGCAACGGGTGGCGCAGGAGGCGCTGACCAACGTCGTCAAACACAGCCGCGCCCGCATGGTGCGCGTCACGCTGGGCTACACCGATGCCGCAGCCAACACCCCCGATGCCTGCGCCGCGCTGGTGCTGCGCATCGAGGACGACGGCATCGGCTTCGACGCCCCCGCCGCCTTGCGCTCCGGCCTGGGCATCGGCATGGCCAGCATGCGGGCCAGGATGGAGCGCATGGGCGGCCACCTGCACGTTCACTCCCAGCCCGGGCAGACCGTGATCGAGGCGGTGCTGGGGTAGGGGGCCGGCGCCTCAAAATACCTAAGTTTTGGG
>Ga0206117_101520_pt1 | contig 11364 bp, 7 predicted proteins | sample 3A5Ametagenome_FD_177997 | JGI IMG/M metagenome (GOLD analysis project Ga0206117, IMG submission 177997) | Enriched microbial communities from leaf-cutter ant dump, University of Wisconsin, Madison, United States - 3A5A | ecosystem: Environmental > Terrestrial > Nest > Insects nest > Nest dump... | reverse complement strand
GCACTCAGCGCGATGCCGGCCACCGCCGTCGGCAGGGCGAAGGGCAGATCGACCAGCGCATCCACCAGCCGCTTGCCGGGGAAGTCGTAGCGGACCAGCACCCACGCAACGAGGAAACCGAAAATCGCGTTGGTCAGCGCCGCGGCGAAGGACAGCCCGAAGCTGACCTCGAAGGCGGCGAGAACGCGGGGCGTCGTCACCGCCGACCAGAACCCGCTCCAGCCAAGCCCGCTGGACCTGATGATCAGGGCAGCCAGCGGCACCAGCACGATGAGGCCGAGATAGCTGAGCGTGAAGCCCAGCGTCAGCCCGAATCCGGGGAGAACGCTGGGCTTCCGGAAGAGGGGAACGGGGGCGCGGACCGTCACCGCACCCCCCTTTCCTGCCAGAGCGCCATCGCTGTCGGCAGCGGAGACCATAGGTCAACGCCCCTTCTGGAAGATCTGGTCGAAGACACCACCATCCGAGAAGTGCTTCTCCTGTGCGGCACGCCAGCCCCCGAATTGGTCGATGGTGACGAGCTTAACATCGGCGAAGCGTCCCGCATACTGGCTCGCCAGCTCCGGGAGACGCGGACGGTAGAAGTTCTTGGCAGCGATCTCCTGCCCTTCACGGGTATAGAGGAACTGAAGATAAGCCTCCGCCACCTTGCGACTTCCTTTGCGGTCGACGACCTTGTCGACGACGGCGACCGGCGGCTCGGCCAGGATCGACAGGCTGGGGACCACGATCTCGAACTTGTCGGCGCCGAATTCCTGCAGAGACAGGTAGGCCTCGTTCTCCCAGGCCAGCAGCACGTCGCCGATCTCGCGCTGGGTGAAGGTCACGGTGGCGCCACGGGCGCCGCTGTCCAGCACGGGAACATTCTTCAGCAGCTGTCCCACGAATTCCTTGGCCTTGCCCTCGTCACCGCCATTGGCCTGGAGGGCATAGGCCCAGGCGGCCAGATAGTTCCAGCGCGCGCCGCCCGAAGTCTTCGGGTTCGGGGTGATGACCTGGACGCCCGGCTTCACCAGATCGTTCCAGTCCTTGATCCCCTTCGGATTGCCCTTCTTCACCAGGAAGACGATGGTCGAGGTGTAGGGGGAGCTGTTGTTCGGCAGGCGGCTCTGCCAGTCCTTCGGCAGCAGCCCGGTGTCGGCGATGGCATCGATGTCGTAACCCAGCGCCAGGGTCACGATGTCGGCATCCAACCCGTCGATCACCGAGCGCGCCTGCTTGCCGGAGCCGCCGTGCGACTGTCGCACGGTCAGGGCCCGGCCGGTTTCGGCTTCCCACTTCTTGGCAAACGCCTTGTTGAACTCAACATAGAATTCCCGGGTGGGATCGTAGGACACGTTCAGCAGCGAGTCCTTGGAATCGGCGGCGGCCACACCCAGCCAAGCCAGCGTCAAGCCGGCGGCGAGAAGAGTCAGGCGGCGAAGCGACATGACAGGGGTCTCCTTCGGTGGCTCCTGAATTGCACGGGGTTTTTTCGTGGTACCCGCGGCAACTTTTCTATTTCTCGTGTAGAGTTTGGCGACGGGCAGCGCGCTTGGGAAGTGGTTTTTTCGCCGATTTCCGGGGGAAATCCGCAAAGCACAATCAACCCATTGGCGGTAAAGCAAAAAACGCTTTCATAAAATCGGCGTCGCCTCTAATCGCCAAGCCCGCGCCAAATGGGGGAAGACGGGGATGCATGACCGGAAGCGGCAACTTTACCGGCCTTGCCTTGTTGATCATCGACAGATCGACACTGTCAGGAGCAAAAGCAATGGCTGGCCCTTTCCGGAAAGTGGGCACGGAATTCCCTAAGGCCGGCACTTCGCGGGGCATGGGTCGCCCCGCCATGTGGACCATTCTGGGTATCCTCGCGGTTCTCGCCCTGCTTCTGCTGTTCTTCCCGACCTGGTAAGAGCGGCCGGCAGCAACGTGCCGCTTCCATTTCGGGGCGGCACGTGGCGACCGTGTCGCGGAGAGAGTGCATTGACAGCCATCGGCATCGCACCTATCGGTGGAAACAGATGCCGGCCCAGTTCCTCCCCGTCGAGGCGACACCGGCTGCCGACGCGCCAGCCGGGACTCTTTCAACGATGCAAGCCTCCGATTCGCGCGTCACGGCGCTGGACGACCTGATTGCCCGCCTGAGCGGCCCGGCCGATACAGGCGAGGCACTGAAGGCGATCTCGGATGCCTGCGAAACCGCAAGAGCCGCGGGGTTGGGGCATCAAGCTGCGGCGAGGGCAAGACTGGACGGCGCGACTGCCGGCCTGGACCCCATCCTGCGAGAATCGGTGCTGGCCTATGTATCCGGCGATCTTCGGCGCTACCTGCATATCCTGGAAATGCTGGACAATGTGCTGGATCTTGCGCCGCTGGAGGGTATCAACCAGATCTACTGGTCGATGCAACGCCAGTCGTTTTTGATGCGCATGGACTTGGGCTCGATGCCCGATTTCGTCAGTGAGTACCTGTTCCCCTTCTACGAACGCTTCCTGCGGCAAATGGCGGTGCGGCTGGGACTGACGCCGGGCGGAAGGCAGGCGGGTATGCCCGACACCGGACGGGTGGTCATCGTGACCAACCAGTTCCTGTCCGCCGAACACCAGCCGTCGCGCGACCTGTTGCTGCTGGCGGTGCGGTTGCAGCGCGACCTTGGCCGGACGGTGCTGGTGCTCAACACCAACATGATGCCGGACCGCTATTATAGTCCCTTCGTCCCGCCTTTCGCCGCCGCGGTCGAGGAAAGACTATCGGGAGAGCAGACCATCCGTTCCGGCGGTCAACGCATCCGTATGCTGTCCTCCACGGTGTCCGGCATCACCGCCGACAAGTTGTCCGGCTTCCTGTCGGCGGTGGAACGCTTCGACCCCGATCTGGTGATCGCCTTCGGCGGCTCGGTGATTGTCGCCGACCTCCTGGAAAGCACATATCCGGTCTTGTGCGTCCCCACCACGAGTGGGCAGACCGTGTCGCTCGCCGACATCGTGCTGGATTTTGGCGGGCATGCGCCGCCGCCGGGGAACGGAAGGCTGGCAATGTCCTGGCGACCGTCCCGCTTCGGCCTCTCGCTGCGCCGCACCGGTGATACGGCGACACGGGCGGAGTTCTCCTTGCAGGAGGCGGAATTCGTCTGCGTCGTGGTCGGCAACCGTCTGGATGCGGAGACCGGCGGTGAGTTCCTCGATCTTCTGGGCGGGATACTGGACAGGATCCCGCGCGCTCTGGTTTTGTTCGCCGGAAAGGTGGAAAGTCTGCCCGGACGGCTTGCCGCCGACCGCCACGCCGGACGGCTGCGCAGTCTGGGCCATGTCGACCGCATGGAAGCGTTGCTGTCGGTCTGCGACCTGTTCGTGAACCCGCGCCGCGTCGGCGGGGGCGCGGGGGCGGCCCAGGCAATGGCGGGTGGCGTGCCGGTGCTGTCTTTCGATGGCGGCGACGTCGCCAGCGTGGCCGGCCCGTCCTTTCTGGTCGTCGACGAGGCGGCTTTCGTCGCTCGCGCCGCCGCCCTGGCGGAAGATCCCGCCCTGCTTGCAGTCGCACGGCAGGAAGCCCGCGCCCGTGCCGCGACGATCGAGCGGGAGGGCGCCGACAACGACCAGTTCTCCGCCTATATGGCTGAGGCGGTCAGCCTGTTCGCAAAGCGGAGATAGCGGCATGCGCTTCCTCCTGTGCGGGCAGGGCACCTCGGAAATCCTGTGGTCGATCCATGCAGCCCTGGTCGATCTCGGACACGAATCCGTACTGGCGCTGCCCGACATCTCGCAGGAGGTGATCGACCGCCGCATCGATGCCCTGTTCGTGCTGAACCTGTTCGAGATCCCCAGGCCGACCGTGGAGATGCTGCGTGGCTACATCGCGCAGTTCGGCACTCGGCCGGCCATCGTGCATGTGTGCCTGAAGCACCCGCTGGAAGAGATCGGCGCCGCCAACGCCGAACAGATCGACGATGCCGACCGCTGGATGGTCGAGAACGACATTTCCATGTGGTGCATGTGCCAGGGATCGGCAGAGCAGGCCGTCCGGCTGGGGCTGAGGCGGGTCTTCCACGAGCCGCTGGGCGTTCATCGCTGGATCTGCACCGCCCCCGCGGCGGACGGGTCGGTCGATCTGTACAAGCGCTGGATGGCGCAGGACACGCCCGGATTGCGACGCCATCCCTATGCCGCCATGAAAGGGCAATCCGATGAAGGTGCCGGTCCGGACGCCGAGGCGTCGGTGCGGGACCGCTTTCTTTATCTGGGACAGGGTTGGCCGGAGCATCTGGAATCCGGGCGTGAGCCGGTGGCCCCGCCGATCCAGCGCGATGCGCAAGCGGTGGCGGCGGCGATGACGGAACGGCCGGCACTCCACCGCGTGCAGGCCATGGACAATTGCGGGCTGGCCGACCGCTCGGCGGACCCTGCCTGGACGCTGGACTTCAACCGCGCCTTCACCATCGCCTTCGCGGTGGAGAACCGCCGTCGCTTCGCCGCCGCCCTGCGCCGCGGCTTGGGCGAGGCATTCTCGCTGTGGGGCAACGGATGGGAGCGGTTCGGCCTCAAGTCCGGTCCGGTGTCGCCGGCGCCGCGCAACGCCTACCCCGTCGCGGCGGCCTGTCTGGATTTCGGCAGCCTCGCCTACGACACGGCGGTCTTCCCGAGAACGCTGGAGATCGTCAAGCGGAACGGACTGCTGGCAAGTTGGCGGCACGCCGACACCGCCCAACTGTTCGGGCCCTATGAGGACCAGTTGACTTTCACCGGCGAAGACGACGCCGTAGAATTGCTCTCGGCTCTGGCCGGAGACGCCGACCGACGCGCGAGGCTGCGGTCGGCGCATCTGGAGTATTGCTTCGACGCCTTGGCACTGACCGCCATCCTGCCGCGGGTCATCGGGCACGCCTGTCGCTGAAAGGGGCTATTCCCGCTTTCGCCGCTGTGCCTTGCGAACGATCGTCTCGATGCAGTCGAGCACGCGGGATGCATTCGCCAAGCGGCTTTCGGCATCCGGCGCCTTCAGCGCTGCCGACAGACGGTCGTCCTGGGCACGCAGGACGCCTTTCGAGCGCTTCGCCATCGTCGCCGCCCTGACTGCGGCGCGCTCACCCCGCAGGGTCACCGCCACACCCGCCGGGCCGCAGCCGAGCGAGGCGATTCCCAATGCCCGGCAGCGGCAGCGCAGCCCGGCGATGGTCAGCAGCCGCTTCACCGGATCCGGCAGCGGGCCGAAGCGGTCCTCCATCTCTTCGCGCAGGGCGTCCAGTTCAACCGCCTCGCGGGTGCGGGCGATGCGGCGGTGCAGGCCGATGCGCAGCTCCTCCTCCGGAATATAGGCCGACGGGATGCAGTGCGGCACCGCAACCGTCACCTCCGGTTCCCAGCGCGCATCGGGCTGGCGGCGCAGCGCCCGCAGGGCGTCGGCCAGGATGCGCTGATAGAGTTCGGTCCCCACCGCACGCAGATGGCCGCTCTGATCCTCGCCCAGCAGGTCGCCCGCTCCGCGCTGGTCGAGGTCGAGCATGCTCAGCACGAAGCCGCCGCCCAGGCTTTCGATCACCTCCAGCGAGCCGAGCCGGCGCGCCGCCCGCTCCTCCAGCGGGTGGTCGGGGTCGGTCAGCAAATAGGCGTAGCCCTGCACCGCCCCGCGCCCGACCCGGCCGCGCAGCTGATGCAGCTGTCCCAGCCCGAACAGGTCGGGGCGGAACAGCAGCAGCGTGTTGGCGCGCGGGATGTCGATGCCGGATTCGATGATCGGCGTCGCCAGCAGGATGTCGCTCTCGCCGTCGACGAAGCCCATCACCGCATCGTCCAGCGCCGCCGCCCCCAGCCGGCCATGCGCCACGGCGATGCGGGCCGACGGGACAAGCCCGCGGATCCACGCCTCCAATTCGCCGAGGTCGGCGATGCGTGGGGTGACGCAGAAGACCTGTCCGCCGCGTCCCAGCTCACGCAACAGGGCGGCACGGGCGGTGGTCGGGTCGCAGGGCGTAACGGCGGTGCGCACCGGCCGGCGGCGGGCCGGCGGCGTATCGATGATGCTGAGGCCGCGCAGACCCGCCAGGGCCCCTTGCAAGGTGCGCGGAATCGGTGTGGCGCTGAGCGCCAGATTGTGGACGCCCTTGATGCGCCGCTTCAACGCCTGCTTCTGCGTCGCGCCGAAGCGCTGCTCCTCATCCACCACCATCAGGCCGAGGCGCTGGAAGCGGACATCCTTGGACAGGAGGGCATGGGTGCCGATGACGATGTCGACCGATCCGTCGGCCAGCCCGGCGCGCACGCGGTCGCTCTCGGTCTTGGTCATGGCACCGGTCAGCGGCTCCAGCCTGATGCCGAAGCCGCTGAAACGGCGCCGGAACACCTCCAGATGCTGGCGGGCGAGGACGGAAGTCGGGGCCATCACCGCGACCTGATGGCCGGCGAAGGCGGCCGCGGCCGCGGCGCGCAACGCCACTTCGGTCTTGCCATAGCCGACGTCGGCGCAGACGAGATGGTCCATCGGCTGGCCCTGGCGCATGGCGTCGAGCACGGCCTGGATGGCGCGGCGCTGCCCCTCGGTCGGGTCGAAGCCGAAGCGGGCGCCGAAGCGGCGCATGCGGTCGGCCGGCGGGTCGATGACCGGCGCCGCCTCCCGCGCGCGGCGCCGGGCTTCGCGCAGGATGCCCTTGGCGGTCTCGCCGATCTCCGCCTCCAGCACGGCACGGCGTTCCAGCCAATGGGCATTCTTCAGGCTGTCGAGCTTCGCGCCGGTGTCGGCCGAGCCGTGACGCCATAGCCGGTCGAAATCGGCGGTCGGCACCAGCAGCCGGTCGTCATGGGCATAGTCCAGCACCAGGAAATCGGCGGTGTCATCATCGCCGTCGCCGGAAACGATGGTTTCCAGCCCGATCAGCCGGCCGATGCCATAATCGAGATGCACGACGAAGTCGCCGGTCGACAATTCGGACGGGGCCAGCGGCGGCCGGACCTGCGCCTCCCCGCCGCGTTCCTCGGCATGGCGGGGGGCGACCAGCACGGTCATGCCGTCGCAGGTGAAGCCATCGGCGGCCCGCAAAGCCAGTATGGCGCAGTCCCCCGCCGCCAGCGGCGGCTCAGGCCAGCGGTCCAGCCGGGACACCGGATGCCCCAATGCCGACGATGCCCGTTCGGCCAGCCGGTCGGCCTCGCCCGCACCGGATCGGGCGGCGAGCAGCACGGCACGACCCTCACCGACCAGCCCCACCGCCCGGCGCAACAGCGTACGCTCCGTCCTCACCGCTTCCACGGCGGAACCGGCCGTGACTTCCACCGGCAGCAAGGTCCGGGTGGCCAGTTTTTCGTCCAGCGCGTCGGCGTCGATCAACCGGCGCTCCAGCGGAGGGACCGGCAGCAGACAGGGATCGTCGCGCCGAATGCGCCTGTCGATGCCGGCCTCGGCCAGATCGTCGGCCCGTGCATCGATGCGGTCGCGCGCACCGGCGTCCAGCACCACCAGCGCGTCCGGCAGCAGGTCCAGCAGCAGTGGGCAGTCGTCGAAGACGTTGGGAAGCTGAAGGTCGAAGGCATAGGGCCGGCGGCCCTCCTCCAACTCCAGCCGCAAATCCTCCGACAGGGCGGATCCCAATCCGGCAAGGCTGGCGGCCAGCCGGTCGAGCATTTCCGGCCCGACGATCAGGTCGGTGACCGGCCCCAACGTAAGCTCTTCGATCGACTCAACCGAGCGCTGGGACACCGGATCGTAGAGCCGCAGGTCGCGCACCACCCCGTCGGCGATGTCGCATCGGACCGGGCGGTCGCAGTGTCCAGGGAAAACCTCGACCACCGCACCGCGGATCGCCACCTCGCCAGGCTCGTCAACCCGGTCGTCCATCACATAGCCGTTGCGGGCGAACCAGCCGCGCCAAGCGGCCTCGTCATAACCCATGCCGCGGGTCAGACGGAAATGACCGCCTGCCCAGGCCTGCGGCGGAGGCAACCTTTGCAGGGCCAGATCGGCAGAGGCCACCACCAGCCGCCCGCCAGTCGGCTCTCCCCCTTCGGCAAGCCGCATCAACCCGGCGGCGCGGCGGCCCAGCACGGCCCGCGACGGGGCGGCACGGTCGCCGGCCGCCGTCTCGTCGATGGGCAGCAGAACGGTGTCGAGATCGGGGAAGAGGTCGCCCACCAGCCGCGCCAGCCGGGTGGCGCGCGCATCGCTGCGGGCAAGCAGCAGGACGCCGCCGGGCCGCCGGGCGAGTGCCGCAAGCCGGACGGCCAGTTCGCCCTCGCTGCCGACGGATAAGGTGGTAGGGGACGATGCCGGGACCGGAAACGGCGCATCTGGGGCGGGTTCGGCGACGGGGAATCCGTCAAGCATATGGGCAGGCTCCGCTTAATCGCACCGCACGACCCCCGATGGGAGGGACGTCAGGGCCGCGAAGGTTAAACACCGCCGGGTCCCCCGCGGTTGCCTACCCTTCAGTCTAGCGGAACCTTCCCGATCAGTGCAGCACGAGCCAGCCGACCAGAACCGCCAGGAAGGCGCCGGCGGTCGACCCCAGCACGGTCAGCAGCGGCGACCACCCTGCCCCGCCGGTCTTTTCCGCCGATGCGCCGTCCAGTCCGCGCAGGCTCTGGTCGATCCGCATCAGGAAAACCTCCAGGCCGCCGACACGCTCGGACAGTTCGCGCACGGATTCGGCCAGGGCGTCGGCGCGCTCGCCATGGGCGGTTTCCAGGCGAGAGGCATCGGCCCGCAAGGCCGCCACCCCCTCGCCCGCATCGCGCAGCAGCCGGCCGATGGTCTGCTGGCCGGCGGCAATCTGGCGCTGGTCGCGGCGCAGAGCGTCGATCCGCTCGCCGATGCGATTCAGATGCGGACCCAGCAGCCGGTCGAGCCGCTGGTCCTCCGGGTTCGGCTGGACAAAGGTCGCCGTCTCTCCGGTGGAGGGCGACTTCACCACCGCCACCACCCGCGACGAGTCCGCCCCTTCGGGCAGGAGCACCTCCGCTTCGAAGGCATGGGCGCCGTCACCGATACCGCCCCCGGCCAGATCGGGCCGCGGACGGTCGGCCGCCACCCGTGCCAGCATTTCCGGCGGACCGCCGGCCCGCTCCAGCCGCAACTCGACCTCCAGCCGGTCGGCCGGATGGTTGCCATCCCAGGCCCAACCGAAGACACGGCCCCCCTGCAGGGCGTCGATATGACCGACGATGGCCGCCACTTGCGGGGCGTCGAGGGGATCGGCCACGGGGGTGGAGTCGCGAAGCTCGACGATCTTGGCAGTGGCGGACATGGGACCGGCTTCCGGCTGTTCTGGACGATTGCTGGGCTGGAAAAGGCGCGTTTGCGCTTACGCCGCCTTGCGTTCCGTGGTGCGGCGCAGGGTGTGGCTGGGCATGCGGTGGGGGACGTAGTTCTCGTCCAGGAATTCCCGCATGTCGCGATAGCGCTGGTAGTAGGTGCGGTTGAACTTCTCGAACAGGCTCTGGTCCCAATACTCCTCAAGGACGAAGGGTTTGTCCGAATAGACGTTGTAGCAGGGGATGGCGAAGGTCTCCGCGAACTCCGCCGTGCGGCTGTCATAGCTGAAGTAAACCGACGGCGTGGCGTTCGACAGCGCCATCAGGTTGCCGTGCAGGCGATAGCCCAGCACGAGATCCTTCGACCGCACGAGGTTTTCGTAGTCGGCGACGACGTCCGAATACCACAGCCGCTCGCGGTACAGCGCGTCCATCTCGTCGTCGAAATACCACTGCTTCAGCCATGCGCTGTCATGCAGGTGGGCCCAGGCTTCCGCCTTCTGCTCATCGGTGCCCCACAGCAGCTTCTTCTCCTCGACCTCGCCCTGCATCATCAGCACGGTGTCGAAGCGGCGGGAAATGTCCTTCACGAAGTCGCGGTGGCGCTCCAGATACTTGCGCACGTCCGGCGAATAATGCTTGGAGACCTCACGGCGCATGGTGATGCCGACCTTGCGCACGCTGTCGAGAGCCGGCAGGTCGATGCGCAGCTCCGGATCGCGGTTGCGGAAGGCGGTCGGGCAGCCGACGATGCGGGTGTTCTTGATGCCGAGGTCCCACAGCACTTCCGCGGTGTAGGTGCCGCGCACGCCGAGCGTCGTCGATTTGTCGGCGATCATCCGCCAGATGCGCTTGCTTTCTTCGGTCAGCGTCAGCTTGCCGGTGGCCGGCGCCTGGGCGCCGACGCCGAAGCCGATGACGGGGATGCGCAGCTTCGCCAGCACTTGGATGGTCGCCGCCGGCCAGTCCATCGAATCGTGGATGTAGTTGCTGCCGCGCAGGAAGACATAGTCGTATTCGGCGTTGATCCGGTCGACCACCTCCTGGCGGAACTCGCGAATCTCCAGCACATCCAGCTTGTCGTAGGTCAGCAGCTTCAACGACGAGTCGAAGACGAAGGCGTCGCCGATGTTGTGGTAGTGGTCGATGCTGCGCTGAATGTCCTGGTAGCTGTACCAACGCACGCAGTCGTGATCATAGACTTCTCCCGACGGAATCATGACGAGAATGTTGGCCACAGCGGATCTCCCCGGGTTTGGCGTCAATAGGGATGGAAGACACCCGGACTAATGCCGGGATAATTCAAATTGGCGCACAGACCTTTTCTGGAAGGCCTCGTGACTTTCATTCCAATACTAGCAATTTATTCAGAAGATGTCGGAGAGAAATATTCCATACTTCAGAAAATATCACAGACCATCTCGATTTTCTTAAGGCCGCTGGGCCACTGCCCGTTCCGGCATGGAGGGTGCGGCACCGCCGGCGGCGAGCAGGGCGTCGAACACCTCCGAATGCTGGCGTGCGCACTCGGCGCGGTCTATGGGGCGGCGGATGCGCAGGCGCAGGCGGTCCCACAGGTCGGGCGTGGTCAGCGCCTCCGTCATGCGGTCCACCAGATCCTCGACACTGCCGTTGCGGAAATGCAGGCCGTCGACGCCGTGGGTCACCTTCTCCGCCATGCCGCCGATGTTGCTGGCGATGATCGGGCGGCCATGCAGGAAGGCCTCTTGGATGACGACGGGGGAATTCTCCCACCAGATCGACGGAATGATCATCCAGTCGACGTCCTTCATCAGGCCCGGGAGTTCGGCCGAGCGATAGCTGCCGTAGAAGCGCACCCGGTCGCCGGCCTTCTCCACCGCGTCGTTGAAGCGCTTCTGATAGGCCTCCGGCTGCCGTTCCAGATTGCCGCCGAAGATCATCAGCGCGCCGTCCTCGCCCCAGGCCTTGTCGGAGAGGCGCGACACCGCCTCGACCAGCAGGTGCGCACCCTTGAACTCGGTCAGCTGGCCGAAGAAGGCGAAGCGGTTGCGCTTGCCGCCACGGGTGACCGGGCGCGGCGGGGCGATGCCCTCGATGGTCAGGCCGTTCTCGATCATGCGGAACTTCTCGCGCGGCAGCCCCCAGTCGACATAGCGGTCGATCA
>Ga0206117_101518_pt1 | contig 11369 bp, 8 predicted proteins | sample 3A5Ametagenome_FD_177997 | JGI IMG/M metagenome (GOLD analysis project Ga0206117, IMG submission 177997) | Enriched microbial communities from leaf-cutter ant dump, University of Wisconsin, Madison, United States - 3A5A | ecosystem: Environmental > Terrestrial > Nest > Insects nest > Nest dump... | reverse complement strand
CCGCTCGGAGGCGAAAAGCTCCTTCGGCGACGACCGCGTCTTCATCGAGAAATACATCGTCGATCCGCGCCATATCGAGATCCAGGTGCTGGCCGACGCGCACGGCACCGCGCTCTATCTCGGCGAGCGCGAATGCTCCATCCAGCGGCGCAACCAGAAGGTCGTGGAGGAGGCGCCGTCGCCCTTCCTCGATGCGGCGACACGGCGGGCGATGGGCGAGCAGTCGGTCGCGCTCGCCAAGGCCGTCGACTACCAGAGCGCCGGCACGGTGGAATTCATCGTCGACCGCGACCGCAATTTCTACTTCCTCGAGATGAACACCCGCCTACAGGTCGAGCATCCGGTGACGGAGCTCGTCACCGGCATCGACCTCGTCGAGCAGATGATTCGCGTCGCGGCCGGCGAGAAGCTGTCGCTGGCGCAGGACGATATCCGGCTGAACGGCTGGGCGGTGGAAAGCCGGCTCTATGCGGAAGACCCCTACCGCAACTTCCTGCCCTCCATCGGCCGGCTAACCCGTTACCGCCCGCCGGCCGAGGGGCGGAACGGCGATGCGGTCGTGCGCAACGATACCGGCGTCTACGAGGGCGCGGAAATCTCGATGTATTACGACCCGATGGTCGCGAAACTCTGCACCTGGGCTCCGACTCGGATTGAGGCCATCGACGCGATGAGCGATGCGCTCGACGGCTTCGTGGTCGACGGCATCGAGCACAACGTGCCGTTCCTCGCCGCGCTGATGCGCCATCCGCGCTGGCGGGAGGGGCGGCTTTCGACCGGCTTCATCGCCGAGGAATATCCGGACGGTTTCGCGCCGATGGCGCCGACCGACGAGGAGGCGGGTATTCTTTCGCGTGTCGCGCTTGCCGCCCATCTCGTCGATGCGGAGCGCCGCGCCGGCCATCTCGACCGGCTGCGGCCTGTCGGCGCATTGCGGGCCGACTGGGTGGTGAAGCTCGACGACGCCTATCACGCGGTGACGGCGGACGAGACCGTGACAAGCGACTGGCGGCCGGGCGAGCCGGTCTGGCGCGGCACGGTCGGCGGGCGCAGCGTGACGGCGCAGATCCGCCCCTTCGCGAACGGCATGCGCATCGACTGGCAGGGTCTTTCCGTGCGCAGCCGCGTCTTCACCCCGCGCCTTGCCGAACTCGATGCGCTGATGCCGATCAAGCTGCCGCCGGACACGTCGAAGATGCTGCTCTGCCCGATGCCGGGCCTCGTCGTCTCCATCGCCGTTGCCGAAGGGCAGGAGGTGAAGGCGGGCGAGACGCTGGCCGTCGTGGAGGCGATGAAGATGGAGAACGTGCTGCGCGCCGAGCGGGACCTGACGGTCGGGGCGATCCGCGCGAAGGTCGGCGAAAGCCTCGCGGTGGACGCGGTGATCATGGAGTTCGCCTGAGGCGCCTCAGGCGGCGGGCCGACAGTCCGCCTCCGGGACGGTCGGGCCGAAGACATGCTCGAACGAATCGCGGATGCGCATATCCACATCGCTCATCATGACGGGCAGGCCGAGGTCCACGAGGCTTGTCACGCCGTAGCCGCGGATGCCGCAGGGCACGATGCCGGAGAAATGCTCCAGGTCCGGGTCCACGTTGAGCGAGAACCCATGGAAGCTCACCCAGCGGCGCAGGCGGATGCCGATGGCGGCGATCTTGTCCTCGGCGGGCGAGCCGTCCGGCAGCGGCGGACGCTCGGGCCGGCGCACCCAGACGCCGACGCGGTCCTCGCGCCGCTCGCCGCGCACGTTCATCGAATCCAGCGCATCGATCACCACGGCCTCCAGAGCCGCCACGAAGGCACGCACGTCCTGCCGGCGGCGCTTCAGGTCGAGCATCACATAGACGACGCGCTGGCCGGGGCCGTGATAGGTGTATTCGCCGCCGCGGCCTGTGGAAAACACCGGGAAGCGGTCCGGCGCGACGAGGTCGGCTGCGTTTGCGCTCGTGCCGGCCGTATAGAGCGGCGGATGCTCGACCAGCCAGACGAGTTCGTCCGCTTCGCCGTTTGCGATGGCCGCAGCCTCTTTTTCCATCGTTTCCACGGCCTCGTCATAGCCGACAAGGCCGGGCGCAACGCGCCAGCGCACCGGCGGCGAGCCGGGAATGGCAAGAAGGGATGCGGAAATGTCCTGACGCTGCATCGGTGGGCCGTCCTTTTGTTCCGTTCTGCCAGATATAGGCGCGATCGTGCAAGGATTTCAGGGGTTTCAGGCCATCTGTGAAGGGCCTGTTGAAATTGTTCGTCTTCCCGTCATTTTTCTTATCGGACGGCCTTGTGCACCCCAAATGCTTTTGCTACATGCACCCCCGTCGCCGCAAGACGACGCCTACCACGATGCGGTCGTGGCGGAATTGGTAGACGCGCAGCGTTGAGGTCGCTGTGGGGCAACCCGTGGAAGTTCGAGTCTTCTCGACCGCACCATCACTATCCGAAGTTCCTTTCGGTTCAGATAGTTATTTGATTTCAGAAGCTTGTAGTCGCCTCCCCGCTACAAAGGGCGCTACAAATGACTGTCACAATGGCTAGCTTGAGACGAGCTAAAAACGGCGACTGGTTCTCCCGGAAGGCGATTCCCGATGAAGTGCGGGACGCCTACCAAAGCGCCTACGGTATACGCCGCGAGGAACGCTTTCGGTTATCCGCAGACAAGTCGCCTGGCGAAGCGAAGACAGCCTTTGCCGAATGGCTGGCAGACATAGAGGGGCGCATCAGCGCCCTCCGTGCTGCGGCAACCGGCAGGGCGCTGGAACTATCGCACCGGCTACTCCATGATCTTGCGGGACGCTGGTATGACTGGTTTGTCGTCCAATACGCAGACGATCAGGAGCCGGTTGAGGCGTGGGATTTTCGATATGAGCGGTATCAGGAGGCCGTAGAGGCGTTCGGTGGTGACCGCCCCGATGACGATGAAGAGCAGGGACGCAGCCGGCGACATGCCGCCAAGGTCAGGGCCGTGGTTCTAGAACTGTCCCGCCTTCCTACGTTCCTTGCCAGCGAAGGCATTAGCCTATCCCCCGATACCCTCGACCGCCTTGTGGATACCCTAGAGGCGGACCTTGTGGCCGCTATGGCGCTGCTTCGGAGGCGGGCAGGTGGCGATTATCGCCCTGACACCCATCGGGAACGTTTCCCGCAATCCATGCCTATCGTTCCTGCCAACGTGAAGTTAGCTGGATGGAATGTGCAGGAGGCTTTCGAGGCGTATGTTAGGGAGCGGCAACCCCAACCCTCGACCGTCAACCGCTGGCGCGTGGTCTTCCTCGACCTCAACGGCTTTGTGGATGGGCGAGATATTGCGCTCATTACGGACGAAGACGCTATCGGCTGGAAGGACAAGCTGGTCGCGAAGGGGGACATGGGTGCCCGCACCATCAACGAGGTTTGGCTGACAAGCGCCCGAACGGTCTTCAATTGGGCGAAGCGGCAGAAGAAAATCGCGACCAATCCATTTGACGGGGTGAAGGTAGCCACCGGCAGGAAGACGCCTACGAAGGGAGCCTTCAAACCCGAAGACGTAAAAACCATCCTGACAGCGACCGTGCAACCCCAAGGCCCGCGTGTATCGCCGCACTTCCGCGCAGCCATTCGGTGGGTACCGTGGTTGTGCGGGTACACCGGGGCGCGGGTAGGCGAGATCACGCAGCTACGCAAGCAGGACATCGAGCGGCACCCGGACGGCTTCTGGACGCTGCACATCACGCCGGAAGCCGGAGCGGTGAAGGGAGCCATGCCGCGCACGGTCCCCCTTCACGACCATCTCATTGAACAAGGGTTCATCGAATTCGTAAGGAAGGCAAAGGACGGGCCGCTGTTCTACGACCCCCAAGCCAAGAGGAAAACGGGAAGCGACGACCCGCTCAATCCGACCCGGCCGCCCTACGTGCTGATGAGGCAGAAGCTCGGGGATTGGGTTCGGGACTTGGGAGTTACCGACAAGGATGTCAGCCCGAACCACGGCTGGCGGCATACTTTCAAACGGCGGGCTGCAAAGGCGAAGATCGAGGAACGCATCCGGGACGCCTTCTGTGGTCATACCGACCCGAAGGTCGGGCGCATCTACGAGCTACCGGACATCGAGGAACTGGCAGAAGCGATCAAGACGTTCCCCCGATACGAGATCGACACGCCGCCCAAGCAATCCTAGCGCAGCCCTCAGCGGGCGCATGGGGCGACCATCCGGCTTACCTCGGGCAATCCCCATGCGTCCCCACGGGGGGCTTCCCCCTGCCGCCTGTCGTGGGCGGCATCATCATCACCACGAGCACAACGGAGGTACCTAATGCGTGATGTTCATCACCGTCTTGTCCCCTCGGTTCTGGTCAAGGTGGCCGACCTTGGCCGAGACATTCGGGACACCATGGCAGAAACCATTGGTCGCCATGTCGATTTCTTCCATGACGGGTGGAAGCCGCGGGGTTTGTTTCTCCGCCTGCCTTTCACCGAAATCAGCATGTGGTTGGAGTGGTCGCCAGTCTCGGTCGGATGGGGCTATGCGGCCAATCCGCCGAGGGACCGGGAGGTTTACCTTGGACGTGTCAGAGGCGTGCTTTCGGTCGGGTAGAGGGGGATAGGAGGACAGTGATTACGGGGGTCAGAATGGCCCCCTTGGCCGCCCCTAGAGGCAACCCGATGACGATGGCTACTGCTTGGCTGCGCGCTCTTGGTTTAAGGCGAACAATCGGGCCAGCACCTCGTCATCGGGGAGATCGGCAGGCCAGCCATAAGCTGCCGCTACGGTCTCATCCAGCACCTTGTGGGCGTTCTGTAGCCACGCCGGGCGTTCATTGTAGAGATTAGTCAGGGTCCGCTTCTTGAGCTTCTGCGCTGCTTCCTCGTTGATCGGCAGGATACGGTCGGGATAGCCGGGGACAACCTCGGGTTCACGTCGAACAAGATCGGGCGGGTTCAGCCAATTTTCCCGAAGTTCGTTAAGACGTGCCGCTGCGGTGGCGATGGCGATGGCGTGAGGATTATCGGCATAGTCCCCAACCGGAATGTCCGGGGTTAATCCCTCGGGGAACGGGAAGGTTTCGAACGTGCTGGTAGGCGTGTAGCGCGGGTCATTGCCGACCCCTAGCCAAGTACCTAATCGCAACGCCCAAAGCTCGTGGAAGCGAGAATGGACGATGCCGAAAGCGGTGTCATCGTCGCGGGCAATCGCCACAGTGGCGCTGTCGGGTACTACGGCTGTGGAACGCCATACGAAGACACGGTGTTTTGAAACACGAGGTGTTACTAGGTTTCGGCCCAATTGTCGCGTTGCGTGAAAAAGGTCTGGCCGTGATCGCCACAGCCGCCACCAGTTGCGGTTTAGGTCTTCGTTATTGCGCGCCGCACGGTAGGGAACAACTATCTCACGGACATGCCGAGACGGTTCTTCATAGAGGGCCGCCTCACTTTCGGACATACCATCGGGGAAGAAAATGATCCATCTATCATCTGGCCTTTGGGATATATCGCGCCCGTTCGTCCAAGGTCGAACTACATCGGAATTGGGACGCCCATTGGGGTTGACCGGGGCAGCGATCATTTGCCGGGCAAGCAAACCGTCAATCTCAAATGGACCATAGCTAATGGTGCCTTGGAACGCGCGGTTGCGGTTTTCCGCGAGCCTAGCTGCTTGCGTGAGGTCCACGCCGTTATTCTCGGATGTCAGGTCCGACAGCACTCGGGTCACCGGAACTCCATTAAGTGAACTGCCTGTCGCGAGAAGGCCGAAGCAAACCAATGAGACCCGGACGGCCGCGCCATCGACTGTCCACGCCTCGTCAGACCAAGCGTTGAAGATCGTCCCATGCTCAACGATGGGTTTTAGCACTTCTCGGTTTGAACCGCCCCGAATGGAATTTGTCGCCACCAATCCCGCGAGGCTGGCCGCTCCCGCCGATAATTGATCCCATGCCTTGGCGAACCAGAAGCAGACGAAATCGGCACCGCCCCTCACTCGGCCCGCATAGATGCCGCGAAGCGCTTCGACGTACCTTCCACCAAGCTCTGGTTTCATCTTGCGATCACCGAGGAATGGTGGGTTGCCAATGATCGCGTCAGCATCCGGCCACTTGGCTTCGACCCATTGACCGCCCTGTCCATCTTCTCCCGGTTCCCATGTCATTAGGGCATCGCGGCACTCGATGGTCTCCAGCGGCTTCAAGATTGGATTGGCACTGGCGGCGAAACCGTTCTTTAGCATCCACTGAATTTCACCTATCCAGACCGACACGCGGGCGAGTTCGGCAGCATAGGGGTTGATCTCGATACCCTTGACCACCTCCGGGCCAATCCTCGGAAACCCCCTTGGCAGACCTAGGGCTTCCGCTTCGACCTGTGCCCGATGCTCCAAGTCCTTCAATGCTCGGAGCGCGAGATACAGGAAATTGCCGGAACCGCAGGCCGGGTCGAGAACGCGAAAATCTGCAAGCCGTTTCAGGTGCGCGTCGAGGACCGCCTGAGCTTGGTTCCTAGCCTTCGTCGCGGTTCCCCCCTTCGATGAAGTGGCCTTGTCCATGAGCGCCGTGATCTCGGCCTTGGCCTTCTCCCATTCTGCCGTCAGCGGTTCCACGATGACCGGATTGATAATCATCATGATCTTTTCCCGGTCGGTGTAATGCGCGCCAAGCTGGCTGCGCTTGTCCGGGTCTAGGCCGCGCTCGAAGAGCGTTCCGAGAATGGACGGGTCTACATCGCCCCAAAAGTGCTTGGCAGCCCGATGGACGATGGCGATTTCCTTCTTGTCCAGCGCGAAGACGAGGTCATCGTTGAAGAGGCCGCCGTTGAACCATGCCACCTTCTCGAAGCCGATATGGCCCCCGGATTTCATCGCGGTGAACAGGCTGCGAGCAAACCCTTCGAACTGATCGGGGTCGGCCAAGGCGCGCTCCAACATGCGCGAGAAAATGTTGTCGGGCAGCAGCTTTACGTCTTCCGCGAACATGCAGAAGACGAGCCGGTTGATGAAATGAGCCACCTGTTCGGGATGGTGACCGCGCGCGCGAAGGGAACGGGCAAGCTCGGCAAACTCCCCGGCGACCTCTTCGGTCAATTCCTGTCGGGTCTTTGTGGGGCGCAGTGCATCGGGGTCGGACAGGGCAGCTTTGAGCCAGCCGCGCTTTGTCGGGTCGCCAAGATCGGCAATGGCAATCTCGTAGACCTTGGAGACGGAGTTGGTCCAGTTGGTATGGATGCGGATGGTCGTGCCGATGTCGGAGACGATCAGCAGCGGCGGGTTGTCGAGGGCGATGGCATAGCGTTGAAGCTGCGCAAACGCGGTGTCGAGGTTTGCCTTGGTCCCCTTGTACTCCCATGCGAAATGACCACGTTTGAACACGTCAGCGAAGCCGTTTCCGCCCGTGGTCTTCGATGCACCCACCTCGAAACCATAGTCCTTGCCAGTCGGGTCAACATCGGCGGGGGTAGGCTCGTCCAGCATTCGGCACAAATCAAGGAAATGTTCCTGAGCGGCTGCACGTTCTTTGAGTGCCGAGTTAAGCCATTTGGAAATAAACTGTTGTGGTGTCATGTATTGTCAGCGCCCCCCTCGGGCAGAATCTTTCGCGCACGATATGCCGGACTAGCAAGAAGCGGCAAGCATCAGTGCGGTCAATTTGCACGGTTGCATGACGTTAAGCCAGCAATCCTAGTTTACACCCCACAATAGGAGAGACACGCGCCCTCGGCCTGCCGGTCAGGGGCGTTCTCCATCGTAAGCGCGCCCATGCGCAATCGACAGCCGATAGGTAGACCATGCTCGAACATACGATTGAACAAGACCATCCAACCTGCTTCCTCGGGGACACCAGTGGCGGGCAGGAGATGGACACGCTGGCCGCTGAAATGCGCCGCCTCGAAGCGCTGCCCGCCGATGCCGACCCTATGCCCGACCGCATGAGGGCTTCGGACCTTGCTGAAACCGAACTGTTTCAGGTCCGAGCGGGCATCTTCACCGCCCATGTCGAAAGTCTCTGCCGCGCCCTTGTGCACGAAGGCGATCTTCAACCCTTGCTCGTTCTCCGGCGCGGGGGACGGGCGTTCCTGATCGACGGACGGCACCGGAAGCGGGCCTATGAACAGGCAGGGCGCGGTGACAGCATCCCCGTGGTCGAGTTCCGGGGGACGCCACAGGAGGCGCTTCTAGAAGGCCAGCGGGTCAACAAGCTCCATACCCTCGCCATGACAAAGGATGAGCGAATGGATTGTGCGTGGAAGCTGGTGAAGTTGGATGCGTCAGGGGCATGTCGCTACACCCTCAAGCAAATTGCGGCAGCGGGCGTCAGCGAGAGACAGGTGACGTTCATGCGCCGGGTGCTTCGGGAGCTAGATGACGGCTTTGAACATGTTCGTTGGAAGACCGCGCAGCGCGCTCACAGCAAGGAACCGGGACGAGAATACACCGACGATGAGATTGAGGAAATGATGGAAGCGGAAGCCACTGCACTAGCCGACAGGATGGTTCGGATGTTCGGGACGCGATACGCCGACAGGCCAGAAATCCTCGCTCGGGCAATCGAGCAGTATGCGGGCCGTAGGACGCCGGAGCTTGTCCGTATCCTTGCCGAGCGAAGTGGCGATGACAGCGGGGACGGGGAGGATGAGTTCTTCGATTTCTAGACGCTCATATAGCAAACGTTACGGGTGGCAAATTGCCACTTTGGGTCGGTGAAGCTGGCCCTTGGACGACCTGTCGGACGAGGAAAATTCTCCATGTCCAGCACTCAGCCGCAGGCAACCCGGATAGGCCGATTAGAACGGCCATATTCACGCCTAGGGCGGCCGTGGAGTCGCGTTTCATGTCCGCCAAGGGTTTCCATGTGGGCCGGAATGAAATTGCTCTGCGGGCCGTCTACGCAACCCGACCGAGCGCGATCATGCGCAATCGACAACAGATAAGGGCTTTAATGAGAGTTTATCGAATCGAACACTCGACCGGATGGGGACCGGAAGCATCGGGCACCTTGGCCGCCCACGCTCTCGCCGCGCGGACAGCAATAGCGGAAGGCTCCGAGCCGCCCCCGGCCAACGATGAAGAGTATATCCTTGATGCCGAAGCGCGGGACCGCCGCTTTGTCTTCCCGTCCACCATGATGCGCTATCAGTCGTTCGGGTGCGAAAGCCTCGCCACACTCCGGCGATGGTTCCCCTCACCAGCCGGGACCAAGGCGCTGGAAGAGCTTGACGCTACGTTGTGCGCGTTCGAGGCGAGGGACGAAGATGTGATCGCCGCACCCTCGCAAGTTCTCTTCAACCGCCTCACCGCAATCTTTCTCTGGAACGTCCCCGCAAGCATGTTGCACACTTTGACAGACGAGGAAGCGATGATGATGCCGAGAAGGGACCGGATATTTCTCGAACCGGACATCTCGCTCACTGCGCCAATCTGGTCAATCCCAGCGGTAGCGGCTTAACGGTCATGGCGACCGTAGGGCGCGTTGCGGGTTGGTCGAGGGTTTCCTTTGGTGCAGCTAAAGCCGCTTCACAGGCGCTAGGAACGCGCAAAACGGGCGTTCGGTGGGGACAAGCCCGGCTTGTTTCTGGGCAAAAATTCGAGCTGGTATTTCAATTATATGATGATGGTGGTTCCCCCCTCTGCCCCTCATTTTCTGGCGTTACCCTGTGGCGGTTTTGTCAGGAGAGCAGGCCCCCACCCCCTCGATCAATCATGCTGGAAAAATCTGGCTGGAGAAATCTAGCCAGCGTTTCCGCGCTCCTCATTACTCCACCGTCACCATCCGTAATGGCAAGGTGTTCGCGAACAGACGAGATGTGGCCGAGTGTTTTGGGAAGCGCCACGACAACGTGCTTCAAGCGATTGATCGATTGGATTGTAGCGACCGCTTCCTTGCCCTGAATTCTCAGGAGACGAATAAGACCGCCCACGCGGGCTACCGCCTGTTCACTCCGCGCCTTCGACACCAAGGACGGCTTCGCCTTTCTCATCATGGGCTTCACCGGCCGGGAGAATGCGAGGTTCATTATGTCCGAAAAAGTATACCCATATGCAACAACGGCAACGAGGCGCTTTCTGTCCGATATGGCTTGACAGACGATTTATCGGACGATATTCCGATTACATCTTTGACCTTATCGGACAATAGGGGCCGCACTATGAAGATCGCCTATGCTCGTGTTTCCTCCACCGGCCAGAACGAAGCTGCACAGGTGGACATTCTCAACCGCCATGGTGTGGAAGAGATATTCATAGAGAAGGCCAGCGGTACATCACGCGATGGCCGCCCCAAGCTGGCCGAGGCCATCAAGTTTGCCCGCAAGGGTGACGTGCTGATGGTGACACGGCTGGACAGGCTCGCGCGTTCTGTTTCGGACCTCCATGCCATCGCGAAGGAATTGCAGGCCAAGGGCGTTGACCTTGTGGTCACGGAACAGAACATCGACACCACGACGCCCACAGGGCGATTGATGTTCAACATGCTCGGAGCCATCGCCGAGTTCGAGACTGACCTTCGGAAAGAGCGGCAGCTGGAGGGGATTGCCAAGGCGAAAGCCGAGGGCCGCTATAAGGGCCGGCCCGTGACGGTCGATGGTGACGCCATACGGGCAGCTTTGGCGGCAGGGGACAAGCCTTCGGCAGTAGCCAAGCGGTTCAACGTGGCGCGGTCTACGGTCTACCGAGTGATGGCCGAGGCCGCATGAGGGGCCTTCTGCGTTTGCTTTGGTTCGCCTGTGAGGCGGGGCGTCTATTGGTTTTTTTCTGATGAATGGCCTGAGCAAGCTGGTTAGGCCATTCTTGCAGATTCCGCAGTGATGACGTCGAGTTTGCTTTTATCCTATAGGTTGAATCTCAGTTTTTTACTTATGGGAAGGGGCACTTCTATGGCAGATGATGGAGAGAATAGGTTCGTATCAGGTGCTCGCCTCGATCACCTCTACACCCACCATTTCAAAAATGGAGAGGGAAAGTACTTCAACATCCTCACCACTGAGGAAGGCGATGCAATCTTAGAGTACGAAGAGCCGGAGCAAATTCGAAATCGCCTAAAATTAAGCCTAACCTTCATCAAGCGGAACTCGCAGATAAAAGAGGTAACGCTCAAACGTTTCAAATATTACAAAAACGATGGTTGGGTTGAGCAATATCACGGTCCCGGAGAGCCCTTTAAACTTTCCCATTTCTCCTTCGAGAAGCTCGCCCAGCTTTTGGCGATGTTGTCCGAACTGGATTTGGCAAATGTCAATGAGCGCCGTTTTCAACTAATGGAAGGACAAGCTGCTGGAATAAATCCAGAACTCGCCCGTTCAATCCGGTCCCTCCTAATTCGTAAGCGCGCTTTTCGGCGCACGTCGTCAACGGGGGCAGACAGGCGGGTTCAGGCAGGCTGTTTTTTAAAGTTGAATGGCAGAAGGTCGTCGATGTC
>Ga0206117_101517_pt1 | contig 11370 bp, 11 predicted proteins | sample 3A5Ametagenome_FD_177997 | JGI IMG/M metagenome (GOLD analysis project Ga0206117, IMG submission 177997) | Enriched microbial communities from leaf-cutter ant dump, University of Wisconsin, Madison, United States - 3A5A | ecosystem: Environmental > Terrestrial > Nest > Insects nest > Nest dump... | reverse complement strand
TGCACCATCCGATGCCCGCCGCACCGCGCCGCCACGCCAGCCACAAAGGCAGTTTTGGCGATGTGCTGGTCATCGGCGGCCAGGGCCTGCACGCGGGCGCTGCCATGCAAGGCGCTGCGATTCTGGCCGCCACGGCGGCGCTGCACCAGGGCACAGGCCGGGTGTTTCTGCACCTGCTGGACAACGGCCAGCTGCCGCACCTGCCGCAAACGCCGGAAATCATGCTGCGCAGCCAGGTGGCGGCCCTGGCGCAACTGGGCAGCAGCACCGTGGTCTGCGGCTGTGGCGGCGGCAGCAGCGTGGCGGCGCTGCTGCCCAAGGTGCTGGAGCACAGCGCCCGCTTGGTGCTGGATGCCGATGCCCTGAACGCCGTCGCCGCCGATACCGTGCTGCGCCAGCGCCTGAAAAACCGCCAGTCCAATGGCCTGCCCACCATCCTGACCCCGCACCCGCTGGAAGCCGCGCGGCTGCTGGCCACCAGCACGCAGGAGGTACAGGCCGACCGCCTGGCCGCCGCGCAGTCCCTGGCCGATACCCTCGGCTGCACGGTACTGCTCAAGGGCAGCGGCAGCATCGTGGCCAGCCCGGGCCTGCCGCCGCGCATCAACCCCACCGGCAACGCGCGGCTGGCCACGGGCGGCACCGGCGATGTGCTGGCCGGGATGATTGCCGCGCTGTGGGCCAGCCAGGGCCAGGACAGCCACAGCGCCGCCAGCGATGCGGCCTACCTGCACGGGCAGCTGGCAGATGCGTGGCCCGCACACCGCCCCTTGACGGCCAGCGCCCTGGCGCAAGCGCAATATTAAAAAAAGAGCTGTTCCCGCTGATAAACAAACGATTTCAGATAGATAAATACCTGAAATCTTTTAAATACCAGCGGAAACAGCTCTCTTTTTTGGAAATGTAATCTCAGCAGCTGGCCGCAATCGGTGCCAGCGTCACCGGCACGTCGCCGCACTGGGCGCGGTGGCGCAGGGCGTGGTCGATCAGTACCAGCGCCAGCAGCGCCTCGGCAATCGGCGCGGCGCGGATGCCGACGCAAGGGTCGTGCCGGCCTTTGGTAACCACTTCGACCGGCTGGCCGTCGATGTCGATGGACGGACGCGGGCTCAGGATGGAGCTGGTCGGCTTGATGGCGATGCTCACCTCGATATCCTGCCCGCTGCTGATACCGCCCAGCACCCCGCCCGCGTGGTTGCTGGCAAAGCCCTGCGGCGTCATGGCATCGCCATGCACCGTGCCACGCTGGGCCACGCTGGCAAAACCGGCGCCGATTTCCACGCCCTTGACTGCGTTCAGGCCCATCATGGCGTAGGCAATATCGGCATCCAGCTTGTCGTAGATCGGCTGGCCCAGGCCCACCGGCACGTTGCTAGCCTGCACGCGGATGCGGGCGCCACAACTGTCGTGCGCCTTGCGCAGGGCGTCCATGTAGTCTTCCAGCGCCTGCACGTCGGCCACCGGGGCGAAGAAGGGGTTGTCGGCGACGTGGTTCCAGCTTTCAAAAGCGATGGGCAGCTCGCCCAGTTGGGTCATGCAGGCCCGCAGCTCGGTGCCGAATTTTTCCTTCAGCCACTTTTTCGCCACGGCCCCGGCCGCCACGGTGGGGGCCGTCAGCCGCGCCGAGGAGCGCCCGCCGCCGCGCGGGTCGCGCACGCCGTATTTCTGCCAATACACATAGTCGGCATGGCCGGGGCGAAACTGCCGGGCGATGTCGCCATAGTCTTTGCTGCGCTGGTCGGTATTGCGGATCAGCAGCGCAATCGGCGTGCCGGTGGTCACGCCCTCGTACACGCCGGAGAGGATTTCCACCTGGTCGGCCTCCTGCCGCTGCGTGACGTGGCGGCTGGTGCCTGGGCGGCGGCGATCCAGATCGTGCTGGATGTCGGCTGCCGACAGCGCCATGCCGGGGGGGCAGCCGTCGATCACGCAGCCAATGGCCGGGCCGTGGGATTCGCCAAAATTGGTAACAGTAAACAGGGTGCCTAGGGTATTGCCGCTCATAGTGGCGCCGATTATCACCGATGCCCCGGCAGGCCCGGCCCGTTGCCCATGCCGCTACGATGCTGCCGTTTGCCCTTCATGTTTGCCCTTCATCACTGCGCACTGCCATGCAACCTCCCCTGATTACCGACGAACTGGACGTCCTCACCACCCTGCTGCCCCAGCCAGGCCCGGCCATCATCGAGCTGGGCTGCGGCAGCGCCCGCCTGGCCCAGGGGCTGCTGGCCCGGTTTCCCCACTGCCGCTACCTGGGGCTGGAAGTGGACACCATCCAGCACGCCCGCAACCTGACGTTGGGCCATCCCCGCATGCGCTTTGCTACCGCAGGCGCCCAGGCCATCCCCGAAGGGGACGCCGGTTTTGACCTGGCGCTGATGCTCAAATCCCTGCACCACGTCCCGCTGGCCGCGATGGACACCGCCTTGGGCGAAGTGGCCCGGGTGCTGCGCCCTGGGGGCTACCTTTATGTCTCCGAGCCGGTCTACGTGGGTGCCCTGAACGACATCGTGCGCCTGTACAACGACGAAGGGCTGGTACGCGCCGCCGCACAGGACGCGCTGGAACGGGCCGTGGCCGGCGCTGACAGCCCCTGGCGCGAAGTCGCCCGCCGCCGTTTCGACACCCCCGCGCACTTTGCCAGCTTTGCCGAGTACGAGCGCCGGATGCTCTATCCCAGCTTTGCCGACCACCACATCACCCCGGAACTTACCGCCCGGGTGGCCGCCGCCTTTGCCCCGCACTGCGGTGCCGACGGTGCCCACTTCACCCGCCCCATGCTGGTGCGGCTGCTACAGAAGATCAGGTAAGGCAAAAATCCCGCAGGCCATCGTGCTGCCCGGCTTCCAGGGCCAGCAGCGCCTGCTTGCGCGGCAAGCCGCCGCCGTAGCCCGTCAGGGTGCCGTTGCTGCCAATCACCCGGTGGCAGGGCACGATGATGCTGATCTTGTTCTGCCCATTGGCATTGGCCACCGCCCGCACCGCGCTGGGCTGGCCCAGCGCCTGGGCCTGCTGCGCATAGCTCCAGGTCTGGCCGAAGGCAATGCCCAGCAGGGCCTGCCAGACACGCTGCTGGAAATCCGTCCCGACCAGGTCCAGCGCCACATCAAACACCTGGCGCTGCCCGGCAAAGTATTCGGCCAGCTGCACCCGGGTTTGCGCCAGGATCGGAGTCTGCCCCGGCACCTCGACGGCGCCCCGGGCCTTGCGCACCTGGGCAACTTCCCGCTCCAGCCCCTTTTGCCCGGCAAACTCCAGCAGGCACAGCCCGCGGTCGCTGGCAATCGCCAGCATCTCGCCCAGCGGGGTGGGAATGCTCATCGAATGCAAATCGGCCATGGCATCAATCCTCGATCCCGCGCTGGGCGGGCACACCGGCGTTGAACGCGTGCTTGATCTGTTTCATCTCCGTCACCGTATCGGCCAGGGCAATGATCTCCTGCGGGCAATCGCGCCCGGTCAGGCAAACGTGTACCTCCCTGGGGCGCTGCTGCAAAGTCTCCAACACCTCCTGCAGCGGCAGCCAGCCGAAGATCAGCGGATAGGTCACCTCGTCCAGCACAACCAGAAACTGCTCGCCCGACAGGATGTCGGCCCGGGCCTTGGCCCAGCCATCGCGGGCCAGTTGCGCAGAATGCGCCAGATCCTTGCTGTCCCAGGAAAAGCCGTCGCCCAGCCCCTCCACCGGCAGGCCCACGCGCTCGGCCAGGCGGTGCTCGCCAAAACGGGCGCTGGGCACCTTCATGAACTGGTACACCTTCACCGCCTTGCCCCGCCCCAGGGCGCGAAACGCCAGGCCGAACGCTGCGGTGCTTTTGCCCTTGCCATCGCCCGTATTGACGATGACCAGCCCCCGGCGCTCGCCCTCAGGTTTCTCATAGGGTTTTTCGGTGGGTGGGGCAATGGTTTCCATAGCTATTGACGCTTGTCTTTCAAGGGGTTGATCGGGTTTTTACGCATATTAACCGCCCCAGGTCGCAGGCACGGCAGAGCATTGTCGCCCCGATGGGTATTTACCCGTTTGAAAAGCCAGCTCTCCTCGTCTACCGCAGCCGCTGGCGCCGCACCTGCACGGGCCGCGCTGCATTCGCCCGGCGCTGGCCGGTAGGTGCCAGCGAAACGCCATCAAGCGGCTGAAACAGCTCCGCCAGCGTCACATCCAGCACATGGCAGATGTTGGCCAGCGCCTCGACGGACGGATTGGCCGCGCCGCGCTCCACGGCGGAAATATAGGTGCGGTCGATGCCCGCCTCGAACGCCACCTCTTCCTGCGACTTGCCCGCCCGGTGGCGGCACTCCTTCACGCGCCGCCCCAGTGCCACCGCCAGAGTGACGGGCTTGGGCACGGGAAAGGGCGAAGGCGACGTGGCAGTCATGGGCGCGAATGGTGCCCAATGCGTTTTATGTATTAAATAGACTTCATATTTCGATGTGTATACTCATCATTTCCAATGTAACTAGGTAATACACATTCGAGAGACTTATGCCTTCGCACCACCATCCAGCCTTTCCTCGCCACCCGCTTTCCACGGCCATTCAAGCCGCCATCACCGCCACGGCCCTGAGCCTGCCCCTGTGGGTGCAGGCCGCTGATGCCAATGGCAATGTGGTCAACGCCGTGGGCGGCTCCAACATTCCCACCAGCGCCATCGTGGCCAATCCTTTTGAGCCGGGGGAACAAGCCATCGTCGGCGGCCATAGCCAGGATGGCAGTGCCAACAGCAATAGCCTGACGCTGGCTGGCACTGCCGCAGAGATGGCCGTGCCTGTGGACTTTGAAGGCACCATCGTCGGTGGCCTGAGCGAAACCGGCAGCGCCAATAGCAACAGCGTGACGCTGAACACAGGCGGCTATGGCGGCGTGTACGAAGTCATGGGCGGCCAGGTGATTGAGGGCGCAGGCTCGGCATCGGGCAATAGCGTCACGATCAACAGCGCGGCACTTTCAGGTGTGGATGTAGCGGGCGGCAGCGTGGAGTCTGGCAGCGGCAACGCCAATGACAACACGGTCACGTTTACCGGCAGCGAAGTCGGTACCTTGCTCGGCGGATTTGTCAGCCCGGATGGCAGCGGCAGCGCCACGGGCAACAAAGTGGTGGTCAACGGCGGCAGGGTGCTGGGCGATGTCACCGAAAGCAATCAAAACAGCGGCGGCACCAGCGTCGGCGTGGCAGGCGCGTATGTGAAGGGCAGCGGCAACGCCAACAACAATGCGGTGGTGATTGACGGCGATACCGTGGTGGACGGCTATGTGACCGGCGGTTTGAGTGAAAACGGCAATGCCGATGGCAACACCGTGACCATCAGCGGCGGCACGTTCAACGCACCTGCGTACACCGCCGCTAACGGCGAAACTGCCACCGAAATCCACGGTGGCCGCACCTTTGGCGCGGGCGCTACGGCGTCGAACAACACCGTCACCATCAGCAATATCCAGAGCAATGCCTGGGTGGTGGGCGGCGTGGTGGATACGGGCGCTGGCGGCGATGCGAATAACAACACCGTCACCATCCTCAGCGGCACCATGGGCAGCGTGAATGGCGGCTCTGCCAACGGCAGCGGCAATGCCACGGGCAATGTGGTGAACATTCAAGGCGGCACGATTGCCGGGCAGTGGGATGAAGATGCGCAAGCGCAAGTCCTGGGCGGCGTGGTGGGCGCCGATGTGTTCCACGGCACGGCATCCAACAACACGATTGTGATTACCGGCGGCACCATCAACGGCCTGATTGCAGGCGGTTATGTGGATGACGAAAAGGATTACGACAACGCACAGGCTACGGGCAGCGTCATCAAAAACACCATCACCGTTCAGGGCAACACGGCAGATTTGAGCAATGCCCGCCTGTTTGGCGGCTGGGGCACAACCACCACGGGCGATCTGTTCACCGGCAACACACTGAACCTGGAGGGCGTCAATGGCCTGGCTGTGCAGGAAGTGGGCAACTTCGAGTTCCTGAACTTCGCCCTGCCGGAAAGCACGCAAAGCGGCGACACCATCCTGAAGGTGGCGGGCACTGCCGACATTCGGGGCAGCACCCTTGGTGTGCGCGTGCTGGGCAGCGACCCGGTGCTGGAGGTGGGTGACACGGTGAACCTGATCGAAGCGGGCGAGCTGAAAGCGGACGAGGTCATCAAGACCCGTGGCCTGCAAGGCTCGACCATTCAGTACACGTTCGACACCCAGCAAAACGGCAATACGCTGACCTCCGCCGTCACCCAGCGCGGCGCGACCGAATCGTCCAAGAGCCTGTCCGAAGGCTTTGTCGCCGGTGCCGCAGCGCTGACGGCGGCAGCGGACTTTTCTGCCTCGCAAGGCACGGCGGCTGCCGTGGGCGCGGTGGCTGGCGCAGGCGGCAGTGCTGGCGGGCAAAGCTTTGGCACAACGGGCGGTGGCTCCATTCGCAACAACACGGGTTCGCACGTGGATGTGCGCAGCTTCAACCTGGTGGCCGGCTTGGCCAAGGGGTTCAAACAGGCCAATGGCGAGCTGACGGTGGGCGGCTTCTTCGAGTATGGCGACGGCAACTATTCGTCCTACAACGATTTCACCTCGGGCGAAGTGCGCGGCAGCGGCAAGACTCGCTCCTACGGGGTGGGCGTGCTGGGGCACTATGCGCTGGACAGCGGGGTGTACGTGGAAGCTTCGCTGCGCACAGGCCGTGCCGAGCAGGATTACAGCTCGGACGCGCTGGGCAGCTATGACAGCAAGACGCACTACGTCGGCTCACACATCGGCGCGGGCAAGGTCTGGGCCTTGAACGACAGCCTGGGGCTGGACACCTACGCCCACTACGTCTGGCAACGCCAGAGCGGGGACACGGTAAAACTGTCCACCGGCGAAACGCTGGCCTTTGAAGCGGTGACCTCGCAGCGCGTGCGCCTGGGTGCTCGCCTGACCAAAGGGCTGAACGAAACTTTCAGTGCCTACGTGGGGGCAGGCTACGAAAACGAGCTGGACGGCAAGGCCCGCGCCACGACCAATGGTGTGCCAATGGATTCGCCCAGCATGAAGGGCGACAGCGGCCTGGTGGAGCTGGGGCTGAACGTGCGCCCGCTCAAAAACAAGGCGCTGATGCTGGGCGTGGGCGTGCAGGGCTACTTTGGGCAGAAGGAAGGCGTGACGGGCACTTTGCAGCTTGGGTACAAGTTCTAAAACACTCAAACCTGTTTTAAGCTACTGATAAAGAAGCTTCTACCGCTGATATTTAAATGGTTTCAGAGATAAAGTTATCTGAAACCATTGAATATCAAGCGGAAGAAGCTTCTTTTTTTGATAATTATTCCAAAAATGCCATCCACTTCCCCTCCACCTGCCGCACCCGGATCCGGTGATCGAACACCGCTTCCAGCGCAGCACGGGTGGCTGCATCGGCAGTGGCACCCTGGTGCAGCACCCGCCCAGCCTGCATGACGATGAGGCGGTCGGCCTGCAAGGCGATGCCTAGCTCATGCAGCACGCTGACCACGGTGGCGCCCTGGGCGATGTGCTGGCGCACGGTGGCCATCCAGTCGCCTTGGTGCGGCGGGTCGAGATTGGCCAGGGGTTCGTCCATCAGCAGCACCGGGGCCTGCGTGGCCAGGGCGCGGGCCAGCAGCACGCGCTGGCGTTCGCCGCCGGACAGTTGCGCCAGGGGCCGCTCGCGCCACGCCCAGGCGTGGGTGGCGTGCAGCGCCTGGGCCACGGCGGCGTGGTCGGCAGCGCTGGGCGCGGCCAGCCAGCCCTGGTGCGGCAGGCGGCCCAGCATGACGACGTCGTAACTGCGCAAATCGGTGGGAGCGGCTTCCCCCTGCCCCAGCCAGGCCAGTTGCCTGGCCCTGGCCCGGCGGCTCCATTGCGCCAGGGGCTGGCCCAGCAGCTCGACATGGCCCCGGGCCAGCGGCTGCAGCCCGGCCAGGGCACGCAGCAAGGTGGATTTGCCTGCGCCGTTAGGGCCGACGATGGCCGTCCAGGCCGCTGGCGGGATGGCCACATCGACCCCCTCCAAAATCCAGCGCTGGCGCATCTGTACGCCCACTGATGCGGCGCGAAGCGCGTGTGCGGCAGCCTTGCTCATGACGACCAATCCCGTGAACGACGCCGGTACATGAGCAGCAACAGGTAGCTGCCCCCCAGCAAGGCCGTGAGCACGCCCACCGGCAGTTCCTGCGGCGCCAGCAGCGCCCGGGCCAGGATGTCTGCCGCCAGCAGCAGCACGGCCCCCATGCCGCTGGCCAGCAGCACGCTGATGCGGTGGGGGGCCTGCACCAGGCTGCGCACCAGGTGGGGCGCGGCCAGGCCGACAAAGGCAAGCAATCCGGTTTGCGCCACGGCGGTTCCGGTCGCCAGGGCCAAAACAGCGATCAGGCCCAGCCGCATGGGCCCCAGCGGCAGCCCCAGGCTGGCGGCAGTGGCCTCCCCCAGGGCCAGGCCGTCCAGGGCGCGGGCCAGCCCCCAGGCCGCCCCGGCGCACAGCAGCCAGGTGCCCAGCATCAGGGCGCAGGCCGGCCAGCCGACAAAGGCGGTGCTGCCCAGGCCAAAGGCTTTCATGGGCTGCAGGATGTCGGGGTAGCGCAGCTCCAGGGCATCGCGCACGGCACCCAGCACGACGCCAACGACCACTCCGGCCAGCAGCAAACGCAGCCCCTGCTGTGCGCCCTGTGCCAGCATCAGGGCCAGAAACACAGCGGCGGCGGCGCCGGCAAAGGCCATTCCCGTCATCCCCAGGCGGGCCAGCCACAGCACCCCGGCAGGGGCTGCGCCTGCAAACACCAAGGCCACGGCGCTGCCCAGGGCGGCCCCGGAGGCGCTGCCCAGCAAATACGGATCGGCCAAAGGGTTGCGAAACAGCCCTTGCGAAACGGCCCCGGCCAGCCCCAGCAAGGCCCCCGCCAGCCAGGCGCCCAGGCTGCGGGGCAGGCGGATTTCCCAGACGATTTGCCGGGCAACGGCATCATGGGGCAGGCGCCACAGGCTCTCCAGTCCGGTGCTGCCAACGGCAATGCCCAAGACCAGCAAGCCCAGGCTGGCCAGCACCAGGGCGCTGCCCAGCCAGTTAATTGCCGACCGGGGCATGGCGAGGGGCTTTCTCCAGCAGACACTGGGCGAGCAATTGGGCGGCTTCATCCATCCGGGGGCCGGGGCGTAGCAGGATATTGGCTTGCTGCGGCGCAAAGCGGCAAACGCGCTGGGCCTGCACGGCCTCCAGGCGCTCCCATCCCGGCGGGGGCGGCGTATCGGCATTGCCCTGAATCATCACCTGGGGGGCCGAACGCAGCACGAACTCCGGGCTGACCAGGGGGAAGGCCCCCATTTCCGGCGGCACGATATTGACCGCGCCCATGCGGGCCAAAATTTCACCGATGTAGGAGCTGGCGCCTGCCGCATACGGCCCACGGCTGACCTCCACATACACGCGCACGCCCCGGATGTCCGCAGGCAAGGCCCGCGCCGTAGCATCGATGGATGCCTGCACGCGCTGCCACAATTGCCGGCCCGCCTCGGGCTTGCCCAGGAGCAGCGCCAGGGAATCGACCATGCGCTGGACCCCGGCCTGGTTTTCTGCATCCAAAGCCAGGGTACGCACTCCCAGGGCCTCCAGGCGCGGGCGAATGGGCGCAGCGCGGGTCAGCAGAACCACATCGGGCTGGAGCGCCACGATCGCCTCCAGGCTGGGATCGAAACCGCCGCCAACTATCGGCAGGGCAGCAATCACCTCGGCCGGCCAGCTCGAATAACGATCCACCCCGACCAGACGCTGGCATTCCCCCAGGGCGCAAACGGCCTCCGTCAAGGCCGGCTGCAGACTGACAATGCGCCGGGGCACTTCGCCCTGCACCACTGGCCGCCCCAGGCCATCCGTGCCGATGCTGTCGATCTGGGACGGGAGCGCCTGGGCAAAAGCACTGATGGCCTCTAGAAAAAATATAATTGATAGCATCCACCGCACTATTTGACTATTTTTCAAATTCATAAATTCAATATTTCCAAATAAACTCAGCGGAAACAGCTATCTTTTTGGCTATAAATTGACCTCGGAGATTGTAGAAGCCCCATCCGCGCAGCAACGGCCTGTTTATGCTGCGGCGCACAAAAAATCTTCACAGCACCTACAATATGCCCCCTGCATGACCACACCTCTTTCCCTCAACGATCTGGCTCCGCGCGTGGAAGCATTGCTTGCCCAGCACGAGCAGCTCCAGCAAGCGCATCGCCATCTGCAACAGCAGCTCGCGGCCCTCACCCAGGAGCGTGACTCCCTGCGCCTGCGCCTGCAGGCGGCCCGCGCCCGGATTGATGCCCTGATCGTTCAACTGCCCGCCAATCAGCCCCCCGACGAGGAACAGGCATGAGCCAGGTCGCCGTAAAAATCCTGCAGCAAGACTATGTCCTGAGCTGCCCGGACGGGCAGGAAGAAGCGCTGCACGAAGCCGTCGCCAAGGCCAATCTGGCCATGCTGCCGCTATGCGAATCGGCCAAGGTGCGCACCCGCGAACAAGCAGCCGTGCTGGCCGCCGTCAACTTTGCCTTTCAAAACCTGGCGCTGCAAAGACACATCCAGCAGCTTCCCCAGCACAACCAGGCCACGCCGCCACCGGCAGTGGCGGACAGCGCCCGCCTGCAGGCGCTGATCGAACGCCTTGACCAGGCCCTGGCTGCCCAGCCGCCCCAGGTCGTCGAATAACCAAACGGTTTTTTGAACGGCTTTAGTCCGCACAACCAAGGCAGGCTTGATAAAATGGGCGTGTCTGCAATTCTGTCAGGCTTTATATTGCCTTGAACCAATGCTCATTGAGCACGGGCTTGGTACATTGCCTGGGGAGCGTGATCGTCTCGCGTCAGATGAACCCAACGCCAGGCTGCCCTCGCCCACCTGAACCCCCGGTTCAGGTTGACGGCTTGGCAGTTTTGCAGACACCTTGCCCGCCCGCCGGGCTAGGTCGCACACCACAATTCCGGGCCATGCACAGCATCCAGCCACAGCGCCCACAAAGCCACCCCCATCAACATCGCACCGGCCGCCCGCGTCCCCCAATTGCCGTGCAAACAGGTCGCGCCCCCCTGTAAAAGGCGCCAGGCAACCGGCGCAAGCCACAGCCATAAACCCGATCCGACGCCAAAGGCGAGCATGCTCAACGCCCCGAAACCGGGGTTCGCAGCCAAGGCTGCCGTCAATACTGCCGAATACAACAGGCCACAGGGCAGCAAAGCCCACGCCACACCTGCCAGGAACGTACCGCTGGGCCGACGCACAAGGGGCTGCACCCACCCCCACACAGTGCGGCCAGCCGCTTCCAGCCAAGGCGGCTGCTGCCCCTGCAACACCATCAATCCACCCCAGAACAGGATGGCCAGGTGCATCCCCGTCCAGACCGGGCGCAGCCAGGCAG
>Ga0206117_101515_pt1 | contig 11417 bp, 9 predicted proteins | sample 3A5Ametagenome_FD_177997 | JGI IMG/M metagenome (GOLD analysis project Ga0206117, IMG submission 177997) | Enriched microbial communities from leaf-cutter ant dump, University of Wisconsin, Madison, United States - 3A5A | ecosystem: Environmental > Terrestrial > Nest > Insects nest > Nest dump... | reverse complement strand
ATCGGCCATCGCCTGCCGCGCCACCGTCTTGAAGGCCATGTCGGAACTGTCGACGGCATGGAACTGGCCGCCGGTCAGCGCCACCGCGAAATCCACCACCGGAAAGCCCAGCGGCCCGCGCACCGCCGCCTCGCGCACGCCGGCCTCCACCGCCGGAATGTACTGTCGCGGCACGGCACCGCCGACCACCGCATCCTCGAACTGGATGCCCGACCCGCGCGGCAACGGCCGGATGTCGACATGGATGTCGGCGAACTGGCCATGGCCGCCGGTCTGGCGCTTGAAGCGGGCATGGTGGCTGGTGCCCTTGCGGATCGTCTCCTTGTAGGGCACCTGCGGCGGCTGGCCCTTCACCGCGACGTTGAAGCGGCTGCGCAGCCGGTCCATCGCCAGCTTCAGATGCACGTCGCCCTGGCCCCACAGCACCAGTTCCCCGGTTTCGGCCGACTGGTCGAGCGTCAGAGACGGGTCCTCCTCCCGCAGCTTCTGCAGGGCGGCGGACAGCTTCACCTCGTCATTGCGGTTCTCGGCACGCAGCGCCAGCCCATGCACCGGCGGGGCAGCGGCCGGCCAGTCGGCGGACGGCCCGAGATTGGCCTTCTCGGTCAGCCGGTCGCCGGTCGCCGCCTTCTCCAGCCGGCCGAGGGCCACGAGATCGCCGGCGACCGCCTGCGGCACCTTGGTCTGGTCGCGCCCGAACTGCTGGAAGATGCCGGACACCCGCTCGGCCCCCAGCGACATGCCGTCGGTGACGGTGCCGCGCCAGATGCGGGCGAGGCTGAGCTTCCCGGCATGGGACCCCATCATCGTCTTCACCACCTGCGCCGCCACCGCCGCGTCGGCGGGGATATCGATGCGGGCCGCGGTGGCGGCAACGTCCGGCCCCTCGTGCCGCAGGGCCTTCAGCAGGCGGCGGATGCCGTTGTCGTTCTCCGCCGACCCGAAGAAGACCGGCACGATCAGGTCGTCGGCCAACTCGTGAGCCAGCGTCTCGTAAAGCTCGGCGCTGTCGGGCGCCATGTCCTCCAGCAGCTTTTCCAGCAGGCCGTCGTCGAAATCGGCCGCCGATTCCAGCATCGCCTGCCGCGCTTCCGCCTCCCAGTCGCGGGCGCTGTCGGGAAGAGCGACCAGGTCGGACGGCTTGTGCGGGTTGAAGCGCCAGGCGCGCTCGCTGACCAGATCGACCAGCCCCGTGATTTGGCCGTTCTCGCGCAATGGAACCTCGCGCAGCACCAGCTTGCGGGTCGAGACCTCCTGATAGGCGGCGACGACGTCGCGCACCCTGATATCGCCCAGCGTATCGATCTTGTTGATGAACAGCAGATGCGGGATGCGATGATCGTCCAGCACTTTGAACAGCGGGGCCAGCAGCACGGCCTTTTCCGGTGCGGCCTCCGCCACGACGATGGCGATATCGGCGGCCATCAGCGCCGCCTGCGCCTCTACCGCCAGCTCCACCGAACCGGGGCAGTCCAGGATCGACCAGCGCTCTCCCAGGTAATCGAAGGAAGCGACGTTCAGCTCGGTGCTCATCGACCGGGCCTTCGCCTCCGGCGAGTTGTCGCCCACGGCATTGCCGTCGCGCACGCTGCCCTTGCGGGTGACGGCCCCGGCGGCGAACAGCAGGCTTTCCAGCAGTGTCGTTTTGCCGGCGAGATAAGGGCCGACCAGCGCCGCGCAGCGCGCCGTCCGGATTTGCGTATGCGGCATTCACACCTCCCGTCGAAGCTTCGGGCTGTCGTGACCGGGGGACGGGGCCAGGGCGGAAATGGGGCCGCCGGCGCCGGCCGCCGGGGCGGCCCGTTCGCGTGTGGCACTTCAGACTGGCACTTTAAAGAACTGGCACTTCCAGAAGATTGCGTCCGGATGGGCGACGGGCGGCGGCGGACGGGCGCTGGAAAACGCATCTGGTCCGGAGCCGGCGGGGCGCCCGCATCGGACTTTCGATGCTCCACCCGAACGGCGCGGCTGTCGATGGAAAAAAGGGGCGGCAAACCGTCACGCGCGGGCCGCTGGAACAAACGATGCGTCGATAAGCCGCATCGGCGTATCGATGGCTTGTCCATCCCCTTCCGGCCGCTCCAGGCGCACAGCTAAAGCGTTTAAGCCCAAGGCGATACCGCTCAGAGATGCGGATCAGATCCACTCATTCACAATATTGCTATGTTGCAACGCAATATGATCGCACGGAAATGCATCGGACAAATGCATGAAACCTTCTGCTAGTAGCCTTACGGGAAAATGGCCGCACGTGAAGGCGATGACGGTCGGACAAAACACGTCAGGGGCGCACGGCGTCTGCCGGCCGCCCCGCATTCCTTGGGGAAAGAGCATATGCGCCTGTGGTTTCGTTTGCTGGCAGTCGCCCTGATTGCCGTTGGGATTGCCGTTTCCGCCCCGCTGTCCAGCCCGGCCGTCGCCGAGCAGGCCAAGCCGACGCAGGAGGACGCAAAGTCCATCACCCTGAAGGCGGCGGACCTGATTGCCGCCCAGGGCCTGGAGGAGGCTGCCAAGGCATTCAACGCCGACGGTCCATACAAGCAGGGTGAGATCTACGTCAACGTCATCGACTTCAGCGGCGTGTGGAAGGTCTACCCGCCGCGTCCGGCCGGCGTCGGCCAGAGCGTCATCAACGTCAAGGATCCGGACGGCCGCTTTATCGTCCAGGACGTGCTGGCCGTCGCCAAGGACAAGGGCGAGGGCTGGGTCGAATATCGCTGGCTGAACCCCGCCAGCAACAGGATCGAACCGAAGATCACCTACGTGAAGCGCGTGCCCGGCCAGGAACTGGTCGCCTATGTCGGCATCTACAAGTGACGGCTGCTGCGTAAGGCGGTGACCGGCGAACAAGGCCGTTGGGGACGGAACTGTTGGGGGTGAGCATGAGCGGCGGTGTCTTTGCGCGTCTGTCCGGCCTGTCTGTGGCAGGCCGTGTGTTCGCAGCCCCCCTGATGGGGATCGTCCTGACGGTGGCGGCGCTGGTGCTGGCCGACCGCCAGTCGGAACAGGCCCTGGGCGCCGTGGACGCCATCCACCGCGAGGCGGCGGAGCGGCTGGGTCGCATCGACCGGCTGGTCGCCATCGCCTATGTCATCCACAGCGACGTGTCCCGGCATCTGGCACTGTCGGGGTCCGGCATCGAAGAGAAGAAGCTCCAGGCCATGCGCGACGCCATCGCCGCCAACCTGGGCAAGGCGCGCACCGCCATCGCGGAACTGCGGGCCATGCCGCTGGTCGAGGCGGAACGGGCGATGCTGGACGAGGTGTCGTTGCGGATCGGCGCCTATGCCAAGGCGGTGGACGAGATGAACCAGATGGCGGCCATCGACCGCCTGATCGGCATCCCGATGATGGCCCACACCGACGACCAGTTCGCCGCCCTGACCGCCAAGGTGATGGAGACGCAGGCGGCCATCGGCCGCTCCACCGCTGCCGCAACCCAGACCACCCGCGATGCCGCCGCATCGGCCCGCCGCGACTTTGCCTTGGTGATGGGCGGGCTGCTGCTGGCGATGATGGCGGCCGGACTGCTGCTCGCCCGCTCCATCACCCGGCCCTTGCAGCGGCTGTCGAGCAACACGGCGGATCTGGCCGCCGGGAAGCTCGACACCGCGGTCGAAGGCGGCTGGATGCGCAACGAGATCGGCGCCATGGCCCGCGCGCTGGAGGTGTTCCAGACCAATGCCCGCGAGGTGGAGCGGCTGACCGCCGACCAGCAGCGCCAGAAGGCGGAAGCCGAGGCGGAGAAACGCCGTACCATCCAGGAACTGGCCGATCTGTTCGAAGCCCGCGTGGCGGAGGTGGTTCAACTGGTCGGTTCCGGCGCCCATCAGGTGCGCAGCAACGCCGCCGGGATGCTGGAGCGCGCCAGCAGCGCCAACCGGCAGGCCGCCACCGTCGCCGCCGCCAGCGCCCAGGCGGGCACCAGCGTCCAGACTGCTGCCGCCGCGATGGAGGAGATGTCGGCCTCCATCGCCGAGATCGGCGATCAGGTCCGTCGGTCCTTCGACATGGTGCGGGGTGCCGTGCGGGCGGTGGAGGAAACCAACGCCCATGTCGTCGGACTGTCCGACGCCGCCCACCGCATCGGCGAGATCGTCGGCCTGATCAACTCCATCGCCGCCCAGACCAACCTGCTGGCGCTGAACGCCACCATCGAGGCGGCACGGGCGGGCGAAGCCGGCAAGGGCTTCGCCGTCGTCGCCAGCGAGGTGAAGAACCTCGCCACACAGACCGCCAAGGCCACCGAGGAGATCGGCGCCCAGATCGCCACCATGCAGGGCGTGACCGGCGCCGCCGTCACTGCAATCAAGGGGGTGGGCGAAACGGTGGTCGGCATCGACGAGATCGTCGGCTCCATCGCCGGCGCTATGGAACAGCAGGCCGCCGCCACCCAGGAGATCACCCGCAACGTGCAGGAGGCCGCCGCCGGCACCGCCGAGGTCTCCCACACCATCGCCACGGTGTCCACCAGCGCCGGGGAAACCGGCACCGCCGCCGGCGAGGTGCTGCGCGCCGCGGAACTGCTGGACGGTCAGGCGGTGACGCTGAACCGCGAGGTGACGAACTTCATCGGCCGGCTTCGGGCGGGCTGAGGAGAACGGGCAGAGGGCGGCGGCATACGCACGCGTCTCATCACCCATCTGTGAAGTTTAGCCGCATCGGACTTGAAACGATGCGCCTGCGCCCAAGCTGTTGTCCCGGGACCGCGGGAGGCAGCGGCCGGTGACGGCTGCGCCAGTGCCGGGGTATGATGCAGGACCCAACAAGAAGGATCGAAGCATGAAGATCGACATCGGGATCTCGGACGCAGACCGCAAATCCATCGCCGAAGGGCTGAACAAGGTTCTGGCCGACACCTTCGCGCTCTACATCAAGACCCATTCGTTCCACTGGAACGTCACCGGTCCGATGTTCAACACGCTCCACACCATGTTCATGACTCAGTATACGGAGCTGTGGACCGCGCTGGACGAGATTGCCGAGCGTATCCGCGCCCTGGGCTATCCGGCGCCGGGCAGTTTCTCGCAGTTCGCGCAGCTGGCCTCGATCAAGGAAGAGGCGGGCGTGCCCAAGGCGAACGACATGATCCGCCAGCTGGTTGAGGGCCACGAGGCTGCCGCCCGCACCATCCGCAGCGTCTTCCCGCTGGCCGAGCAGGGCAGCGACGAGCCGACCGCCGACCTGCTGACCCAGCGCCTGCAAATCCACGACAAGACCGCCTGGATGCTGCGCAGCATGCTGGAGTAGTCACCGGAGCCGGCCAACGGTCGGCCATACGGGTTCAGGGCCTCCCCGTCCGGCAGGATGGCGAGGCCCTTCGTGTTTTCAGCCCGGCTCCCTCCTAAGCCGTTTTTTCCCTACGCCACTGTCTTGGCGTGCTGGCGGACCGGCAGGTTGGGAATGGTCACGGTGAAGATGGTGCCGCCGTCGCGCTCGATCTTCAGCGTGGCACCGGCCTGGTGCGACAGGGCCTGCACCAGATTCAGGCCAAGCCCGCTGCTGGCGCCGCCGCGGCTTGGGCGCTTGTGCTGGCTCGGCATGCCGGCGGGCAGCCCGACGCCGTTGTCGCGCACGATGAGCCGCATGCCGTTCTCCTCGCGCTCCAGCACCACGCGGACCGTTCCCGGATGGCCGTGCGGGAAGGCGTGCAGCAGGGCGTTGGACACCAGCTCGCTGGTGGCGATGGCCAGCGGCGTGGCGCGGTCGGCGTCGACGATCCAGTCCTGCGCCTCCAGTTCCAGCCGGGCGGCCGTCGGGTTGTCGGAACGGACAAGCCCGTCGCACATCTGGCGCAGGGCGTCGGCAAAGTTGAGGTGCGCCGGTTCGGCCGAGCGGTGGAGCAGCTCGTGCAGCAGGCTCATGGTCTGGATGCGACGCAGGCTTTCGTCGAAACCGCGGCGCGCCCTCTCGTCGATGCGGGCGGCTTGCAGGCGCAGAAGGCTGCAGATGACCTGAAGGTTGTTCTTCACGCGGTGCTGAACCTCTTTCAGCAGCACCTCCTTGTCGGTCACCGCCGCTTCCAGCTGGGCATTGGCCCGCTCCAGCTGGGCAGTGCGCTGATGGACGTTTTCCTCAAGCGTGTCGTAGGCGTGTTGCAGGGCGTCCTCGGCCTCGCGCTCTTTCCGGGCGCGCTGGATGGCAAGCGCGCCGATCACCGCCACCGTCGCACAGGCCGCGGCGGCGAAGGCGGCGTAAATCCACAGACGTTCGCTCCAGCGCCGCAGGACACTTTCGGTGGTGATGGTCACCGCGGCCGACAGACCGGTGTCGCCGATCGGACGGGTCACGGTGATGTCGTCGGCATGGCTGACGGCTTCATCGCCGGGATTGCCGCCCGTGGTGCCGCCACCCTCCGGTTCGCGCAGCAGCGGCGTCCCGTCCGGCAGCATGATGGAAATGCTGTGGCCATAGCCGACATCGAGCGAGCGGTAGACATCACGGAAGGCGCGCGCGTCGAGCCCTGCCACCGCCCAGCCGCGCGGTGCTGCACCGGTGGCGGAACTGCCGGCAGCAGAACCGCCCGGCAGGGGCTGCGCCAGGGTAACCACCGCGCGCCCGCCCATCCGGCCGCTGCCGATGGTTATGCCATCCGGCTTCAGCGCCGGCATGCCGGCGCCGGAGGGCGCATCCGGCAGGCTCGACAGCCGCAGGGCGCCGGAGGCGTCGCGGATCTCCAGCCCGACCACATGGGGGGCGCTGGCCGCCAGCAGGGCCATGCGGTCTCGGGTCGCCGCATCGTCGGGCAGCGGCGTGCCGGCAGGGCCGGCCAAGCTTGCCGCCTGGGTCAGCAGCAGGTTGCCCGACTCGATCAGCCGCGCGGCATGCTCGCCTGCCAGCAGTCCGATGTTGCCGGCGACGCCGGTGGCCTGCTGGACCGCCTCGTTGCGGTCGCGCCAGGCGAAGACGGCCGACAGCCCGATGGTCAGCAGAACCGCGGCGGTGCAGGCGATCAGGACCAGCGCCGAACCGGGCAGCCGGTAGAGCGGAGAGGATTGGGAACGCAGCGCGCGCAACGGCATCGTGTCGGAAACCATCTGGGGATACGGCCACTTCATTCTTAGCCGGAAACGGTAACACCGCCCGGCAGGTGACGGTTCCGCCGAACGCTACCCGTGTTGAAGCGGCAGGAGCCACAGCCTATTGTGGGGTGCCGACAAAGTCATCCCGCCTTGGTAAGGACCGGGCAGAACTCCGGCAGGCATGGGGAGGATGGTTTTATGCGGATCGACGGGACGGCCTATCGCACCATCTGGCCGGACGGCGAGGGTGTCGTCGCCATCATCGACCAGACCAGACTGCCGCATGATTTCACCGTCGTCCGCCTGACCAGCCTGGAGGAAGCCACCCACGCCATCCGTGCCATGCTGGTGCGCGGCGCCCCGCTGATCGGCGCGGCGGCGGCCTATGGTGTGGCACTGGCCCTGCGCCGCGACGCCAGCGACCATGGACTGGAGCAGGCCTGTGCCACCCTGCTGGCGACGCGCCCGACCGCCGTCAACCTGCGCTGGGCGCTGGAACGCATGCGCGGCCGGCTGGCCCCCCTGCCGGAGTCGCAGCGCATTGGGATTGCCGAGGCGGAGGCCGCGGCCATCGCCGATGAGGATGTCGAGATCAACCGCTCCATCGGCCTGCACGGTGCGGCATTGATCCGTGCCGCGGCCGCACGCAAGGCACCGGGGGAAGCTGTGAATGTGCTCACCCACTGCAATGCCGGCTGGCTCGCCACCGTCGATTGGGGAACGGCGCTCGCTCCGGTCTATGCCGCCTTCGAACAAGGCATCCCGCTGCATGTCTGGGTGGACGAGACGCGGCCGCGCAACCAGGGAGCCAGCCTGACCGCCTGGGAACTGAAGCACCATGGCGTCCCCCACACCGTGATCGCCGACAATGTCGGCGGCCACCTGATGCAGCACGGCAAGGTCGATCTGTGCATCGTCGGCACCGACCGCACCACCGCGACCGGCGACGTCTGCAACAAGATCGGCACCTATCTGAAGGCGCTGGCCGCCCATGACAACGGCGTGCCCTTCTATGTCGGGCTGCCCTCGCCGACCATCGACTGGACCATCGCCGATGGCGTGCGGGAGATTCCGATCGAGGAGCGCGATGGCCGCGAGGTGAGCGAACTGACCGGCTGCACAGCCGATGGCCGGATCGAGACGGTGCGCGTCACCCCCGAAGGCAGCCCGGTGGCGAATTACGCCTTCGACGTCACGCCGGCAAGGCTGGTGACCGGCCTGATCACCGAACGCGGCATTTGCGCCGCCTCGCGCACCGGACTGCTGGGGCTGTTTCCGGAGCGGGGTTGACGGACGATACGGTCAGGGGCGTCGGTCCGACAGCAGGCGCCGCAGCAGCGGCCATCCCAACTGGCGCGACCTGTCTTCGGCATTCTTGGCATCGAGCCACTGGTCGGCCAATTCACGGACCTGCCAATCACCGAGAAAACGGTCGCAGTCGATGGCGGTATAGAGTCGAACCCGCTCCTTACCCAGCCTTTCGAAATAGGCAAGCGCTCTTTGGCGGTCGATGTCTTCCATAGGCCCCAATGAAACGGAGATTGCCGGACGGCCGGTTCTGACCTTCGCCGATCCTCTGGATATTGGGAGCAGCCTGCCGCCTGCGCAACTGTCCGTTCGTCGTTGTTCCATCACCCGGAAGGTGAATGGGCCGTCCTATCGTTGGCCTGCTGGTGCCCACCGGTGTCGAAGCAGTCGGCGTCTAGACGACCGGTGTGGACGACATCTGAGGACAGCGGAACGCCGGCCTGCACGGCAGCCCGCTCCAGCGAAGCGCGGTCGGACCAATAGAGCCGGCCGCCGATCTCCACCAGAGCACCGTTCCGCCGGATCACCCATAAGCCGGTAAATGCCATTTCAATCATCCGGCCATTGGCCGGTTGGGTTGATCGTCTTTGTTTGACCCTTTGTCATCGAATGTCATCTCTGGTCTTCCCTGTGCCGGCCTTTCCTCGAGGGCTGCCACCGAGCCCACGGCAGGGACCGATCTCTGTTTCCCAAAAACACTACACTTCGCCTCTGAAGCTTTTTCTTAAAGAAACCATCATGGAATTTCATCGGAAAATTTGAGTCTATTTGTAAATGCACGTACACAATTCCGGTGCTCTTTCCACACCATTTGAAAACCATAATTATACAATGGAAATATCGTTGACCGGCACAGACTTCCCTTGATCGTGCGAATTCCCGATCCTTGGAATCGTCCGAATTCCAAAAGGGATTACGCAGTCCGACCGGATAGGGTCGATACCTCGAAATGGTCACAGCAAGGACCGTCCCCGCTCCCCAAACATAAGCTTGACCGCCTGTTTCTCTGTCCGATGGCAGGTCGGCGGTCGGCTTATCGACGTGCCTGTGTTTGAAGGAAGAGACCGATGAAGACCATCACGCGGACATTCACCACCGGGGCGATGGCGCTGCTGATCGGCGCGGCCCTGCTCGGCGGCTGTTCGAACCTGAACCATCGCGAGAACCGCGCGCTGACCGGCGGCGCCATCGGTGCGGCTGGCGGTGCAGCCATCGGTGCCGTCACTGGCGGCAGCGCGGTCTATGGCGGATTGCTGGGCGGGGCCGCCGGCGCGGCGGTCGGCGCTTTGACCGCGGATGAGGGCAGGCACCGGCGCTGAGTGACCGGACGGTGCCAAGGGGTGGGATAGCCGGTCCCGCCCCTCTTCCCTGTCTAATCCTCTTCGTCGTCCTCGAACTGGTCGAGGCTGAGAGAGCGGATCTCGGTGCTGGGGTTCGGCGCAGGCGGGGCGGCTGGCGGCATGGAGGGTGACCGGGCGGCGACCGGTCGGGCGGCGGCGCGGCCGGGAGGCAGATGGGCGTTGGGGCCCTTCAGCGGACTGTTCAACGTGCCGCGCGGGCCGATGCTGGGTTCGTCGCCGAAATCGGGCAGCGGCGGGATGCGGTCCATCACCCGCCGGATCAGGGCGGTAATGCGGTCGGCCTCGGCGCGCAGGGCCTGCCCGCGCTCCCCCTCATAGAGCGGGTCGTCCAGGAACTTGCGGATCTCCAGGACGCCGCGCAGCTCCACCCCGCACATCTCATGGGTGCCGATGGGCAGGGCCTTCACCCGCGCGAAGCTGGCGAAGAAGGCGGCGCTGCCTTCCACGAACTGAACCACCATGCGGGCGTGCAGACGCTCCAGCGCGGTGGTCATGGGGTCGATCAGATCCTCCATCTCCTCCGGCGCCGCGTCCAGCCTCTCCTGGGTCAGGGCGGCCAGCGCAAAGAAGTCTCGCACCCGCCGGCTGAAGCGGCGATAGCGGGCCAGCCCGCCGACCGACACCCGCTCGCGCGCCGTCTGCGCCAGTTCCGCCGACTGCTTCAGCATGGCGTCGAGCCGCATCAGCAGCGTCGCGATCTCGCGCTGCCGCTGGGCCGCGCTGCGGCCGGGCGTGGGCGCCGGCGGGGCGGCCGGGCGGCGGGGAGGGTTCGAACGCATCATGCCGGTACGGGGTGGCTCCTCGACGGTCCATTCACTTTGGCCAACGTTGGGATCAACGCTGGGTTCTGACGGTGACCGACTTTTGCCCGCCCTCGCGCATCACCGTCAACTGCACCGGTGTGCCGACGCGCAGAAGGCCGATGCGGTTGCGGAAATCGGTGGCGCTGCGCACCGGCCGCCCATCGACCGCGATCACCACGTCGCCGCTGCGCAGGCCGCCGCTGTCGGCCGGCGATCCACGCTCGATCTTGGCGATCAGCGCGCCCTCGTCGCCCTTCAGGCTCATGCTCTCGGCAAGGTCAGGCGTCAGGTCCTGGATGGCGACGCCCAGCCGGCCGCGCCGCACCTCGCCATATTCGCGCAGCTGCTCCACCACCGACCGGACGATGCTGACCGGCACCGCGAAGCCGATGCCGACCGAGCCGCCGGCCGGGCCGATGATGGCGGTGTTGATGCCGATCAGCTCCCCCTGGAAATTGACCAGGGCACCGCCGGAATTGCCGGGGTTGATCGAGGCGTCGGTCTGGATGAAGTCCTCGTACCCTTCGATCTTCAACCCGCTTCGGCCCATTGCCGAGACGATGCCGGAGGTCACGGTCTGCCCGAGCCCGAAGGGATTGCCGATGGCGACGACGAAATCGCCGACCTTGGTGCGGTCCGAGTCGCCGATGGACAGGGCGGCCAGCCCATCGGCCTTGATCTGCAGAAGGGCGATGTCGGTGGCGGCGTCGCGGCCGATCAGCTTTGCGCGCAGGCGGCGGCGGTCCTTCAGAGTGACCGCAATCTCCTGCGCGTTCTCCACCACATGGTTGTTGGTGACAACATAGCCGTTGCGGGCATCGATTATCACGCCCGACCCGGCGCTGACCTGCGGCTTGGACTGCGGCATCTGGTCCGGCAGGTTGAAGAAGCGGCGGAAGAACGGGTCGCGCAGCAGCGGGTTT
>Ga0206117_101514_pt1 | contig 11419 bp, 8 predicted proteins | sample 3A5Ametagenome_FD_177997 | JGI IMG/M metagenome (GOLD analysis project Ga0206117, IMG submission 177997) | Enriched microbial communities from leaf-cutter ant dump, University of Wisconsin, Madison, United States - 3A5A | ecosystem: Environmental > Terrestrial > Nest > Insects nest > Nest dump... | reverse complement strand
CAGGAAGTTGAACCCCAGCACCACCGACAGGATGGCCAGGCCCGGCCCCAGCGCCACCCACCATTGATAGAAGTTCACCGCGCCCTCGGCGATCATCTGCCCCCATTCCGGCGTCGGCGGCAGGGCCCCCAGCCCGATGAAGCTGAGCGACGCGGCCAGCAGCACGATCTGCCCCAGGTCCATCGTTGCGTTGACCAGCACCGGGCTCCAGCACAGCGGCAGGATATGGCGGGTCAGCACCCGCACGCGGCCGGCGCCGGCGGCGATCGCGGCCTCGACATGCTCGCGCTCGCGCATGGTCAGGACCTGGGCCCGCATCAGCCGGGCATAGACCGGCCAGGACACGACGACCATGGCGATCGCCGCATTGCCCAGGCCCGGCCCCAGCGCGGCGGTCACCGCCATGGCCAGCAGGATCGCGGGGAACGACAGCGTGATGTCGACCAGCCGCATGATGACGGCGTCGGTCTTGCCGCCGACATAGCCGGCGATGGCGCCCAGCAGCGCCCCGCCCAGGCTGGAGACGACCACGACCAGCAGGGCGATCGGCAGCGAATGGCGCACGCCGTACAGCGTCCGGATCAGGACGTCGCGTCCCAGCGCGTCGGTGCCCAGCCAATGTGCCTCGGACGGCGGGCGCAGGCGGCGGCCGGCGATCGAGAACGGGTCATAGGGCGACCACAGGTCGATGGTCAGCGCCACGACGACCCAAAACAGGACGATCAGGCCGCCGATGATCATCGGCAGGCCCATGCGGCGCAGGGTGCCCAGCGCCCTCATCCCAGCTTCACCCGCGGATCGACCACCGCATAGGCGATGTCGGTGACCAGGTTGGTCAGCAGGAACGCCGAACCGCCGACGATCGTCACCCCCATGATGGCGGGATAGTCGAGCGACCGGGCGGCATCGACGGTATAGGACCCGATGCCCGGCCAGGAAAAGATCGTCTCGGTCAGCACCGCGCCGGTGATCAGGTAGGCGAACGAGAAGCCGATGATGGTCAGGGTCGGGATCATCGCGTTGCGCAGGGCATGGTTGACCAGCACCCGCGGCCCCGACGCCCCCTTGGCGCGGGCGGCAAGAATGTAGTCCTGGGCCAGCACGTCCAGCATGGACGACCGCACCAGGCGCGAGATGATGCCCATCACCGCCCAGCCCAGCACGCAGGCCGGCAGGATCAGGTGGGTCAGGGCCAAACGGAAGGTGGTGAAGTCGCCGGCCAGCAGCGCATCGATCGTGTAGAAGCCGGTGACGCCGGGCGGCGGCGTCAGCCGCGCATCCAGCCGCCCCGGCCCGGGCAGCCAGCCCAGCAGCACCGAGAATACGAACAGCAGCAGCAGCCCCGACCAGAACACCGGCAGCGCCGATCCGATCAGGGCCACGAAGCGGGCGGCATGATCGGCCGCGCGGTTGCGATAGCGCGCGGCGATCACCCCCAGCAGGATGCCCCCGCCGACGCCCACCACCATCGCCGCCAGCACCAGTTCCAGCGTGGCCGGCAGGCGGGTCATCAGGTCCTTGGCGACCGGCTGCTTGGTCCGCAGCGAGATGCCCAGATCACCCTGCACCAGATTGCCGACGTAACGCAGATAACGTTCCGGCAGCGGACGGTCCAGGCCCCAGCGGGCCTTCGCCGCCGCCACGATTTCCGGATTGTCCATCTGGCGTTCCCCGATGATCGAGATCAGCGGGTCGCCCTTGGTCAGGTTGGACAAGGCGAAGGCGATGGTGACGATGCCCAGCAGCAGCAGGGGCATCGTCACCAGGCGCCGGACGAGGTAGCGCAGCACGCCCCGTCAGTTCCGCGAGATTTCGTCCAGCGGCAGGTTGCAGCAGGCCGAATACCGCACCCCCTTGATCGCCTTGCCATGGGCCATGATCATGTCGGGGCTGACCACCGGGATGATGATCTTGTCCTTGATCATTTCCAGTGCCAGGTCGCGATAGAGCTTGTTCTGCTGGTCGGCGGGTGCTGCCAGCGCCTGCTTGAGCAGGTCGCCCTCGCGCGGGTTGATGATGTCGGGCGCATTCGCCGCACCGGCACGCTTGGCCCAGGGCCCGCCCTGGATCATGGCAAAGTACTGCACGTACTGGGCCGACCCGTAATAGTCCGGCGCGTAGAACACGGCGGTCAGCGGGATGCCGTCACCCGAGACCTGCTCGCGCCAGACGGTGAAGGTCAGCGGCTGCAGCTTGGCCTTGATGTTGACCTTGGCCAGGTCCTGCTGGACCTTCTGCATCATCTGCGACAGGTCGACGCCGTAGACGTTCATGTTGGGGAAACGGGCGTCGATCTCGAAACCCTTGTCCAGCCCCGCCTTGGCCAGCAGGTCCTTGGCACGGGCCAGGTCCTGCTTGGGTTCGGGCAGGTTGTCGGAACCGGGGAAGCCGTTCGGGATCGGCGAGGGTTGCGGCCGGCCGGCATCGCCCACGGTGAATTCGATCAGCCCCTTGTAGTCCAGCGCCGCGGCGATCGCCTCGCGCACCTCGGGCGTCAGCTTGACGGTGTTCGACTTGGCCCCCGGGCTCAGCGCGACATAGACGTAGTTGTAGGACGGGATGGTGTTGACCACGACGTCGCCGCCCTTGATGGTCTTGGCGGTTTCGCCGTCGACCTGCATGGCGATGTCGGCGGCGCCCGACTGCAGCATCTGGGCCTGTGCAACCGCATCCTTGGTCTGCTTGATCACGACCTCGGACAGGGCCGGCGCCGTGCGCCAATAGGCACCGTTGCGCTTGACCCGCAGTTCGTCGTCGGCGCGATAGCTGGCCAGGGTGAACGGGCCGGAACCGGCCGAATTGGCCAGGAACCAGGCCTCGGCCTTGTCGGCGGTCGCGGCATCGGCGCCGGCCGCGGCACCGTTGGCGGCGGCGACCTTGGAATTGATCACGCCCATATAGGGGGCGGCGACCATCCCCAAGAATTCCGAATTCGGCGCATCCATCGAGATGACGATGGTCTGCGCGTCAGGCGCCTCGATCGACTTGACGCCGTCCATCAGGAAGGCCGGGCTGCCCTTCAGGTTCTTCAGGCGCTCCAGCGACCATTTGACGTCCTTGGCCTCGATCGCGGTGCCGTCCGAGAACTTGGCCTTGGGGTCCAGCTTGAAGGTGAAGACGGTCTGGTTCTCGTTGACCGTCCAGGATGACGCGACCTTGGGCGTCAGCGTCTTGTTGTCGGGACCCAGCCCGACCAGCGTGTCATAGGCCGCGCTGAAATAGATCTGACAGGTATCGCAAAAGCCGCGATGCGGATCGAGCGAATTGATGTCCATGTTGCGGGCGATCACCAGCGGCTTGTCCTGGGCCATCGCGGGCAGCCCGCCCACGCCCATCGCCAGCATCGCGCCGGCCAGCGCCCAACCCAGGTGCCGGCCCGAAATCAAATCACGCCTGTTCATTGCAGCCTCCCGTTATGCCTTCCCCGTCACCCGGGCCGGGGTTATCCCCGGCCCAGGAATTCCTTCGCCACCGCCGCGATACCGGCCGCATCCAGCCGGTAATGGGCGTAAAGCCCGGCCGGCGGCCCGATCAGCGCGAATTCATCCGGCACGCCATGCCGCCGGAACTTCACGCGCGGGCCATCGACCAGCACTTCGGCCACCGCGGTTCCCAGACCCCCGGTGATGTTATGTTCCTCGACCGTCAGGATGCCGCCGGTCTCGGCCGCCGCGCGGCGGATCGCCTCGGCATCCAGCGGCTTGATCGTGTGCATGTCGATCACCCGGGTCCCAATCCCGGCCTCGGCCAGCGCCGCCGCGGCATCCAGCGACGGGCGCAGTTCGGCGCCCATGGTGATGATCGTCAGGTCGGTGCCTTCGCGCAGTGTCGTGGCCTCGCCCAGCCGGTAGTTTTCCGGCACCCGGTCATAGACCTGCGGGTCGCGGCCGCGGCCCAGGCGGATATACATCGCGCCGGGATGATCGACGGACGCGCGCAGCACGGCACGCAGCTGGTTGGAATCGGCCGCGGCCACCACCGTCAGATCGGCGATGGTGCGCATCATGCCGATGTCTTCCAGCGAATGATGGCTGGTGCCGTAGAACCCCATGGACATGCCGGAATGATGGCCGATCACCCGCACCGCCAGTTTCGGATAGGCGCAGTCGGTGCGGATCGTCTCGGCCCCCAGGATCGCGGCGAACGACGCGAAGGTCGCGGCATAGGCGACATGGCCGCAGGACGCCATGCCGGCCGCCGCGGTGATCATGTTGCGCTCGGCGATGCCGAAATCGAAGAAACGCTCGGGGTGACGGTGTTCGAAATCCCGCGTGCGGTTGGCCGAGGCGAGGTCGGCGGTCAGCACGACGATGCGGGAGTCGGTCTCGGCCAGGTCGGCCAGTTCCTCGCCCAGGATGAATGCCGGCATCGCCTGGGCCGGCGTGCCCTGGACCGAGCGGTTGTCCTTGAGCACATTGTCGTCGCCGGCCGTGCCGCGGAAGATCGCGGACTGGTCCTGGCCCTGTTCGATGTCAGCCATGATCAGGCCTCCACACGCGGTTGCAGGCCCGCCATGATCTCGTTCCAGGCGTCGTCGTAATCCTCGCCCACCAGGTTGCCGACATGCCAGTTCAGGCTGAGTTCCATGCGCTTGACGCCACGGCCCTTGATGGTGTCGGCGATGATCAGCTGGGGCTTGCCCACACCCGCCGGCTGCAACCCTTCCAGCGCCGCCATGACGGCGCCCAGGTCGTGGCCGTCGATGCGCTGCACCGCCCAGCCGAAGCTGGCGAAGCGGTCGCCGATCGGTTCGACCGACATCACGTTCTCGGTCGGGCCGTCGATGCACAGCTGGTTGCGGTCGACGATGGCGACTAGGCCCTGCAGCTTGAAATGGCCGGCGGCCATCGCCGCCTCCCAGATCTGGCCTTCGTTCAGTTCGCCGTCGCCCAGCATGCAATAGACGCGGAAGTCGCGCTTCTCGACGCGGGCCGACAACGCCATGCCGACGCCGACCGACAAGCCATGGCCCAGCGATCCGGACGAGAAGTCGACGCCCGGGATCTTCTTCATATCGGGGTGGTCGCCGAACGGGCTGCCCAGGCGGGTATAGTCTTCCAGCAGCGCCGGATCGAAGAAGCCCAGATCACCCAGCACCGGGTACAGCCCGATGGCGGCATGGCCCTTGGACAGGATGAACCGGTCGCGGTCGGGCCAGCGCGGCTCGGCCGGGTTGATGCGCAGATGGGCGTAGTAGAGCGCGGCGAACAGTTCGGCGGCCGAGAAGGTCGACGAATAATGCCCGGCACCGGCAATGCGCGACAGCCGCAGGGTTTCCAGCCGCACGAAGCGGGCCCGGTCGGCCAGGAAGTCGAGCGACACGTTGTGCCCTCGCGAGGCATCGGGCCGGGTCATGGCTCAGCGCTCCCTCTGATACATGATATATCTAATGGCAAGGCAGCCAACACTGTCAATCTCCCCCAGGGTCAATCTTCTTCTTTGTCGTCGCTTCCCGCGGCAGCCTCGCTCTCGATCCGCTGCAGGTGCTCCAGGAATTTCTGGCCACCCTCGATCAGGTCCTCACGGATCGCGTGGCACAGCGCGTCGACGTCGCGGCGGCGCAGCGCCTCCAGCACCATCGCGTGCTGATGCTTGCCGGCATAGGTCGGGTGGCCGTACGGGTACAGGAAGTTCAGCATCGGCCCGACCTGGATCCACAGGCTTTCCAGCATCTCGATCAGGACGGGCATGTCGGACTGGCGGTACAGCCCGAAATGAAAGTCGAAATTGGCGCGGATCGCGGTGTCGTAGTCGCGGTCGGCCTCGGCCCGCACCAGGCGGGCATGGGCGGCCGACAGCGTGGCCAGCGTCGCGTCGTCCATCAGCTGCAGCGCGCGCTCGGCCGCCAGCGGCTCCAGCTTCAGCCTGATGTCGCGGATTTCGAGATATTCGGCGACGCTTAAGCGCCGGACGCGGATGTAATGGCGCGGTTTCAGTTCCAGGGCACGGTCGCGCACCAGCTGGAACACGGCTTCGCGCACCGGCGTCTCGCTCGTCCCCAGCGCCTCGGCCAGTTCGCGGATGCGCAGGCGCTGATGCGGCTTCAGCAGGCCGCGCATCAGCCGTTCGCGCAGTTGCAGGTAGATGCTGTCGCTCAGCGATTGCGGGGCGACCGGTTCGAAGGTGGTGGCCTGGGCGCTGCGCCGCATGTCAGACGCCCCTGCCCGTCTCAGCCGCGCGCCGCCACGACGGCCAGCGCCGCGTCGGTCGCGGCCAGCGCCTGGTCGATGTCGTCGGCGGTGTGGGCCGCGGACAGGAACATGGTATGGGCCGGATGGAGATACACGCCACGTTTCAACGCCTCGACGCAGAACAGATTGCCCTTGGCCCGATCGGCATCGTCGTCGAACAGCAGCACGGGCATCTGGGCCGGGCCGGTCTGGCGCAAGGCCACCCCATGCCGGGCCGCCTGGGCGGCGATCCCGTCGCGCAGGCGTTCGCCCATGCGCCGCATATGGGCGACGCCGTCGATCGCGCGCAGCTTGCGAATCGTCGCCAGCGCCGCTGCCATCGCCACCGATGTGTACCAGAACGACCCGGTCGTGAATACCTGGGCGGCGGCGTCGCGGAAACGGTCGTTGCCGGTGACCGCCGCCAGGGCATACCCGTTGGCGATCGCCTTCGAGTAAGCCGACAGGTCCGGGCGCACGCCGACGGTTTCCCAGGTACCGCCCAGGTCGATGCGGAAGCCTGAGCGCACGTCGTCGACGATCAGCGCCGCACCGGCCGCGTCGGCCAGCCGGCGGCAGGCGGCGGCGAACTCGGGCGTCGGCATTTCATGATCTAAGCCCTGGTCACATTTGAAGCCGGTCACCAGGATCGCGGCCAGGTCGTCGCCGGCCTGGGCCACGGCGGCTTCCAGACTTGGAACATCGTTGAAGACGTAATGGGCCAGATGCGCCCGGTCCTCGGCCGTCACCCCGATCAGCGACGGGGTGCACCAGGGCGCAGCCCCGTGATAGGCCCCCTTGGCCACCAGCACCTTGCGGCGCCTGGTGCCCGCGCGTGCGATGGTCACGCAGGCCGTGGTGGCGTCCGTGCCGTTCTTGGCCATGATGGTCCAGTCGGCATGGGGAATGACCTCGACCAGCAGTTCGGCCAGGTCGACCAGGGCGGTGCCCGGCCCGTTGAAGCAGTCGCCCTTGGCCCGCTGCGCCTCGACCGCCGCCTCGACGTCGGGGTCGTGATGGCCCAGCACGATCGGGCCCCAGCTGCACATGAAGTCGAGATATTCCCGCCCGTCGACGTCCCACAGGCGGCAACCCTGACCGCGCTCGAAGAACTGCGGATAACCCTGGGGCAGCCGCCCGGCATCCAGATGCCCCCACATCCCCTTCGGAATCACCCGCGCCGCGCGCTGGCGCAGGCTCAAGTCCAAGGTGGCGGCATCGGCCATGGCGTTTCCTCCTGCAGTCTTGATATATGATATATCAGATTCGACGGGATGCAATGCCGGCTGGCGAGCAATCGTGCGTCGCCGTTCAGTATGCGATCTTCGTGCCCAGCCAGCCCTGCGCCTTGCGGCCCCAATATTCGTCGTGCAGGCGCCGGGTGATCGGCCCCGGCGTACCGTCAGCGACCCGGGCGCCGTCGATCAGCGTCACCGGCATGATGCCGCCCGCGGTCGACGACAGGAAAACCTCGTCGGCATCGTCGAGCGCGGCGACCGGCACCACAGTCGCCGCGGCCGGCAGGCCCAGTTCGGCGCACAGTTCCAGCACGGTCCGCCGGGTCATGCCGTCGAACACGCCGGCATCGGGCGTCACCAGGCGGCCGTCCCTGACGATGAACAGGTTGAAGCCCGGCCCTTCGGTCAGGTTGCCTTCGCCATCGCCCAGCACGTCGATATCGGCGCCGCGGTCGAAGGCCTGGAACAGGCCCTGCGTCAGGTCCAGCCAGTGGAAATTCTTGATCGTGGGGTCGAGCGACGCGGGCGGAATGCGCCGGATCGACGAGACATGCAGATGCAGCCCTTTGGCCCGCTGCTCGTCATTGGCGATCCAGACGAAGGGGGTGGCAAAGCCATAGAAGCGGTTGTCGCACAGCCGGGGATCGCGGGTGCCCTTGGGCGCGATGCCGCGGGTCAGCGTCATCTGGACATACGCCTCGCGCAGGCCCGACAGCCGCACGCATTCGATCAGGATGCGGCGCAGTTCATCGCGCCCGAACGGCAGGGTCAGGCGCAGGGCGCGGGCATTACGCTCGAACCGGTCGAGATGGTCTTCCAGGCGAAAGGCATAACCCTGCCAGACATGGAACACGTCATAGGTCGCGTCCGAGCGCACGAAACCGCGATCCAGCAGCGGGATGCGCGCCTCGGCCACCGGCACGAACTGCCCCTCGACATGGGCGGCACCAGACGCAAACGGATTGCCTTCGGCCATCGTCACCCTCCCTGGAAGAAACGGATCACCGCGTCGAACTGATGGTCCAGCATGGGCTGGCCGCCCAGCGTGCGGCAACCGCGCGCCGCCGCCGCCCGTTCCAGCGCCGTCGGCCCGTCGCCGATGACGATGTCGCAGACGTCGGTGCCGGGTGCCAGCAGGGCGGGATCGACCGGCAGCGGATCGTCGGGCTTCAGCCCCAGCGACGTGGCGTTGACCACCAGGTCGAAACCGCTGGGGTCGGCCACGCCGCTGGCGCGGCAGCCGACCTCGGCCGCCAGGGCCGCGGCGCGATCCACGTTCCGGTTGGCGATGACCAGTTCGGCCGCGCCGGCATGGGCCAGCATGAAGGCGATCGAACGAGCAGCCCCGCCCGCCCCGACCAGCAGGACACGGCGGCCGGCGATGGCAAAGCCCGCCTCGTCCAGCGCCGCCTTCAGGCCGACGCCGTCGAACATCTCGCCGGTCAGCCTGCCGTCCGCCTCGATCCGCACCGCATTGGCCGATCCGCACAGCCGGGCCTGGGGCAGCAGGGTGTTGCAGTGGCGGGCAATGGCTTCCTTGTGCGGCACCGTCGCCAGGAACCCGCCGACATTGCCGAGGCGCGCCAGCCGCGGCAGGGTCGCGTCGAACTCGTCGGGCAGCAGATGCAGCGGCACGACCATCGCGTCGATCCCGCGTGCCTCGAAGATCGGGTTGAGGATCCGGTTCACCCGGACATGGCCGACCGGATGGGCCAGCTGGAAATAAAGGCGGGTCCTGCCGGTCAGCATGCGTCGGGCACCACGAACGGGGCGGGGTCAAGGAAACGGCGCAGCACGTTCCCGGTTAGCCGGCTGATATTGTTGTCGTAGCCGTTGGTGCCGAGCGACAGCAGATAGGAAATCGATCCGGTCGAGAACACCGCCCCGCCGCCCGGCGTCTCGAAGAACACCATGTCGGCGCGGACATGGGCGTTCTGGTCGCCGCCCATGCCATGCACCATCGTGCGGAATTCTTCCGGCGACGGCAGCGACCCCGGCCCCAGCCCCTCCGACGTCGCCACGACCAGCGCATGCGGGGGCGAGCCGAGTTCGAGGTCGAAACGATCGATTTCGACCCCCACGGCACCGCCATAACGCAGCCCGAACTTGCCGATCGGTTCGTCGCGGGTCAGCCCCTCGAAGATGAAGGCCGCACGCGGATCGTCGCCGCCGGGCTGGCGGACGTACCAGCCGGAGCGGTCGTAGACCATGGCGACAAAACCGACGCCGACCAGCTTCTGCGGGGCAAAACCCGAATGGCGCCACAACCCGCCGGGTTCGCCGGTGCCGGCCATGTGCACCTCGCCCGCCACGCTTTCCCAGGTGCGGGTACCGGTCAGGCCGCGGCGCATTTCCAGCACGAACGGGTTGGCCGGGTGAAAGGCGCAGCGCCAATAGAAGCCGTTGCCGCCGAAATAGATATGCCGCCCGCCCCGGCCCTGGTGGCCCAGCAGGGCGTTCATCATGCCCAACGTGTAATATTCCGGATGCGACAGCGTGGCGACCGTCAGATAGGGCTGCAGGGCGGCCGCCCCGTGGCGGTCCAGCTCCATGTCGGTCAGCACGTCGTACTCGATCCCGTTTTCCTCGAGCCAGTCTAGGAAATGGGTATCGACCGCATAGTTGAACGGGTTCGAGCGCGCGCGGGTGTTCAGGATCGGGCGCCGCCACGAACTGTGGCAGCGGCCCGACCCGTCGACATGCTTGTCATAGGTCGACTGGCCCAGCTCGGGGTTTTCCTGCAGGAACACGTCATCCGGCGTCAGCACCAGCACGCTTTCCAGCAGCGCTTCGAAATGCACATGGTCCAGCCGCAGCGCACTGTTGGCATAGGCCAGGAAGGTGGCGGTCGAAGCGATGACGGCGAGCTTGGCGCGCCGCTGCCCCTTGCCCGGCGTGACGAAGAACGGGATGTGGCTTTCGGCCGGCTGGGCCGGATCCTCGACCACGGGGCGCAGGCGCAGGGTATAGAAGCCCGAGCGCCAGTCGGCCGGCACGTCGAGCGTCAGGGTCGGCTGCCACAGGCAATCGACGATGTCGTCGCTGTGGAAATGGATGGCGCCGTATTGCGACGGGTCCAGCCGCCAGTCCTGGACACGGCCGTCCCAGCGCACGCCGATCGCGGCACGCATCGGCATCTGGTGCAGCCGGCCGTCGAACCGGTTGGCCGACAGGTCGGTGGCGACCAGCGTGGGGATGCCCAAGGAGAAATCCCACAGGCCGACCAGCTGCGGATCGACCGCGCCGGGCCGCGGGTCGGCATCGAACTGGCGCAGGGCGGCATCGTCGATCGCGGCACCATAGAGGCGCGGGCGTTCTATCTTGCCGTCGACATGGGCGGTGTAGATGCCGGGACCTGCCGATTGCGCGCCGATCACCAGGGGGGCGCCGGCATCCAGCCGCCAGGCGGCGGCATGGCGGACATCGACGGTGTCACGGCGTTCGGGCCGGTTGCCGTCGGCCAGGCGGACCTGCGTCACGACAACGCGGCCGGTGGCCGGATCGAGGCTGGCGGAAATCCAGTACCAGCGGCGCAGTTCGAGCGCCGCGCCGGTCGTCACCGTGACGGGCGCACCGTCGGTTCCCAGCCGCAGGCCGGCGCCGTCGGGGCCGATGGTCAGGGCATAACCCGCATCATTCGACCAGCAGGCGATAACGCTGCGGGCGACATCATCGATCAGCGTGGGGAAGACATAGGCGCCCAGCGCCAGCCCGGCGGCCGGCGCCAACAGCGGCGATGGCGGCACGACGACGCAGGAACCCGGGCGGATCGGCTGCAACACGCCCTGATGTTCGCCATCGATGGCCGACGGCATCGGCGTCATGCGCAGGCCAGGGCCCTCCGGGTCGGCATCGGCACAGCGCACGCGCAGGATGTCGGCGCGGAAATCGCCGCGGCGGCTGGAAACGTGGAAGGTGATGGCCTCGCCCGCCGGCACGCTGAGGCGGTCGGTGTAGCCGAGATAACCGTTGGTGTCGAAGGTCACGGGCTCAGTCAAGTTTAAGCTCCTG
>Ga0206117_101513_pt1 | contig 11437 bp, 4 predicted proteins | sample 3A5Ametagenome_FD_177997 | JGI IMG/M metagenome (GOLD analysis project Ga0206117, IMG submission 177997) | Enriched microbial communities from leaf-cutter ant dump, University of Wisconsin, Madison, United States - 3A5A | ecosystem: Environmental > Terrestrial > Nest > Insects nest > Nest dump... | reverse complement strand
GGCACTGGTCAGCTTCAGGGATTTTTGAAATGCGGTGGAGCTTTGCATATCTCTTACAGGCTACGGCAGATGGCAGCCACTGTGGTATCAATATGCGCCTGTGTGTGTTGGCTGCTCAGGAAGAAGCGCAGCCGTGCCGCCTTTTCTTCCACCGCCGGATGAATGATCGGCTGGACATTGATACCGGCCTTGAATAGTGCGTTGGAGAGTTTCGCCGCCTTCAGGGAACTGCCCACAATCACCGGCACGATGGAAAAACCTTGCGACAGGCCAATATCGAGCCGTGCCTTCTTTGCCTCGCTCAAGAAATATTGGGTGATCTGGCGCAGTTGCTGCACACGCTGCGGCTCCTGGCGCAGGATTTCCAGGCATTGCAGCGCTGCAGCGGCCAGGGCCGGTGCCAGACCAACGCTGTAGACAAAGCCGGGGGCGGCGTATTTGAGATGCTCGACCAAAGCACGCTGGCCTGCGATATAGCCGCCGCAGCCGGACATGGTTTTGCTGAGGGTGCCCATCCAGATATCCACATCGGTGCCGGGCACGCCATAGTGTTCATGCAGGCCAAGGCCGGTAGCACCCAGCACGCCCAGGCTATGGGCTTCGTCCACCATCAAAAAGGCTTGGTGGCGGCGCTTGATGTCGATCAGGGCGGGCAGGTCGGGGATGTCGCCGTCCATGCTGTAGTGGCCTTCGGTGACGATCAGCACGCGCTCGAACTGGCCCCGGATGTCGGCCAGGATCTGGTCGAGCTGGGCGGTGTCGTTGTGCGCAAACGAACGCCGTGTGGCACCCGAGAGCTTGATGCCCTCGATGATGCTGTTGTGCGCCAGGGCATCGTGCAGCACCAGGTCTTTGGGGCCGAACAGATAGCCAATGGTGCTGACGTTGGTCGCATGGCCGCTGACGAAGGCCACGCAATCCTCCACGCCGTAGACCTGGGCCAGGGCGCGTTCCAGATCACGCTGGATGGGGCGCTCCCCCGCTACCAAACGGCTAGCTGACACCGTTGTGCCGTAGCGGTCTATGGCATCTTTTGCCGCCTGATTGACGCGCTGGTCGCCATTCAGGCCAAGATAGTTGTAGCTGGAGAAGTTGATGAACTCCCGGCCATCGATCTGCGTGGTGGCGCCTGCCAGGCCGTCATGGCTGACAAAAAAGGGGTTGGCCACGCCGAAGCGCTCTGCCGCAGCCTTGGGCACGAGCATTTTTTCGTACCCGGGAAAACGGTCGAAGCGCGTGAAATCTTTGGAAACCTTGCTGACGACGGGCACAGGCAGTGCCGAAGCAGCGCCATGGGCTGCTTCGGCTTTTTTTCCAAGGATGCGGTCAATCAGCTTGGTTTTTGGTGTCATGAGGTGAATCGGGTCCCTGTCTCGGCCAGTTTGGCCGCATCGCGGGCAAGCTCGGCAACTTCCTGCTCGGTCAAATCGGTGGCATGTTGAGTCAGTACCGCGCCGACCATAGTCGAAGGGGCTGAATTATCGCTGACACCTTGCTCCGTACCGCCGCCCAGCAGCTTGTCGGCAATTTTGGCGCTGACCTTGTGCACGCTGGGGCTGTCGCCCAGCATCATCACCGGCAACTGGATGCCGAAGCGTTGCTCCAGCCCCAGGGCCAATTCCACCGCCATGAGCGAGTCCATGCCCATATCGTGCAGGCTGGCATGGGGGGTGATGCGTTCAGGCGCAATGCACAGGATTTGCGCCACTTGCTGGGCGACCAGCTCTTCGATCACCGCTGCGGCTTCGGCTGCGGTTTTGCCTTGCAGCAGGCTGCGGATGTCCAGGCCGTCCTGCGCGGCGTTGGCATCCTGGTAGCGCCAATTGAGCTGTGCAAAACGCGAGCCTTTGGCCGCAGATGGCAGCAGCCGCGCCAGCACCGGCCAGTCGAAGTTGGCCGGGATGATGTGACCGGCATCCGCGGCCCAGATGCTTTGCAGCTGGTCAAGCGCCTGCTGCGCCGTCAAAGGCGCTTTGCCCAGGCGCTGGGCCAGGGCGTCCTTGACGGCTTCGTTGCGTGTCAGATACCCGGCATCGGCAATCGGGCCCCAGCCGACGCAGGTGGCGGGCAGGCCCTGGCTGCGGCGCTGGGCGGCCAGACCTTCCAACCCCATGTTGGCGGCGACGTAGTTGGCTTGCCCAGGGTTGCCAATGGCGGTAGTGACCGAGGAATACAGCACGAAGTGCGTGAGCGGCTGGCCCAAGGTGGCCTGATGCAGGTTCCAGGCACCGGCCAGTTTGGTGCGCAGCACGGCGTCCATGCTGGCGGGATCGAGGTTCAGCAGCAGCCGGTCGTCGAACTGTGCGGCAGCGTGCAGCACACCGGCCAGCGGCGGCATGGATTGCGCCAAATCGGCCACCAGCGCGTGCACCGCATCGGGCTGGGTGATGTCGCAGGCGACGGCCCGGGCCTGGATGCCCTGGGCGGCAAATTCTTCCACCAGCGCGGCTGCGCCCGGGGTATCCGCCCCACGGCGGCCGACCAGGGCCAGATGGCGTACGCCGTGCCCGGCCAGCCAGCGGGCCGATGCCAGGCCAAAGCCGGACAGGCCGCCCGTGACCAGCCACGTCGTATTGCCATCGAGCTGCATGGCCTGCGCTGCCGTGGGCTGCTGCGCCTGCTGCTGCACTTGCGGCGTGGCACCAGCCAGCGTGACGACGATCTTGCCGATATGGCGGGCCTGCTGCATCAGGCGGAAGGCATCGACCACCTGGTCGGCAGCAAAGCTGCGGTAAGGCAGGGGGGCCAGTACGCTTTCGCGGAACAGTGCGATGACTTCGCCAAACAGGCGGGCGGCCAGTTGCGGCCGGCCCGTGAGCAATTGGTCGGCATCGATCCCGAAATAGCTGATGTTGTCCTTGAACGGACGCAGACCCACGGGGGTGTTTTCAAAGAAGTCGCGCTTGCCCAGTTCCAGGAAGCGGCCAAAGGGCTTGAGCACGTCCAGGCTGCGGCGCATGGCTTCGCCAGCCAGGGAGTTGAGCACGACGTCCACCCCCTGGCCGTCGGTCAGCCGCAGGATGTCTTCGGCAAACTCCAGGCTGCGCGAATCGAGCACATGGTCTGCACCCAGCAGTTGCACGAAGGTGCGCTTCTCATCGGTGCCTGCGGTGGCAAAAATTTCTGCGCCCATGTGGCGAGCCAGCTGGATGGCGGCAATGCCCACGCCACCGGCAGCGCCATGGATCAGCACGCGCTCGCCCGGCTGCACGTCGGCGAGTTGCTTCAGGGCGTAGTACACCGTCAGGAACACCGTGGGCACCGTGGCTGCGGCTTCGAACGCCCAGCCTTGCGGCATGGGGGCTACCGCGTCGGCACGGGTGACGATGTGGCTGGCAAAGCACGAGGAGCCAAAGCCCATGACGGCATCGCCTGCCTGCAAATGTGTGACGCCGCTGCCGACACGGCTGACGATGCCGGAAAACTCCAGCCCCAGGCTGGCACCGGCAAAGCCTTTTTCCACCGCTTCATCGGGCAGCAGGCCCATGAGGTACATCACGTCGCGGAAGTTCAGGCCGGTGGCCTGGGTGCGTACTTCGATTTCATGCGCCTGCAGCGGCGCTGCTTCTTGCGGCAGCCATAGCAGGTTGCGCAACTGGCCGGGCACCAGGAAATCGAGCTTGAAGCGTGCGCCCTCCCCTTGCGTCTTGCCCACCTGCTGCACGGTGGCCGCAGCCGGTGCATGCTCCTGCAGCATCAGGACGTGGCGGGCGCTTTCGGTCAGCAGGATTTCATTCTGACCGTCAGGCTGGAGCAGTTCGCGCTCCAACTGCGCCAGCAGGCTGGACTGCGGCGCGGCTGCGTCCAGGTCAATCAGGGTACAGGCCAGTTGCGGGCATTCGTTCATTGCCACGCGCCCCAGCCCCCACAGCGCCGATTGGGCCGGGCTGCGCAGGCCCTGACGGGTGACGATCCACAGGCGCGGCGGGGCTTCCTGCTGCTGTACGGTTTGCACCAGTTCCAGCAGGCGGGTGGTGGTGGCAATGCTGTCTTCAGGGCTGTCCTGCCAGCCTTGCATCCAGACGATGTGATTGGCCACAGCAGTAGCGCCAGCAGGCAATACGTTCTGTCCCCTGGATTGCAAGCGCTGTTGCAGATCCTGGGCGGCAGCCGCTGCGCCCTGGTCTGCCAGCAGTTGCCAGGACTGGGCGGTCACAGGCTCCGCTACCGGCGCATCGGCAGTTTGAACCGGGGCTTGCGCCAGAAGCAGGTAGGCGCCTTCATGCAATTGCTGTGCTGCGGGCTCCTCGATCAGCGCGGTATGCTGCCAGCCACCATTGGCCAGCGATTGCTGCCACACCGCCGGGGGCTGCAGGCTGGAGACGGGCTGCCCCTGGCTGTCGTGCCGCCACCAGGCACCATCGAGCCCCTGAACCAGATTGACGCTCCAATCCGGATAGCGTTCAGCGACCGCCAGGATTGCGCCTGGGGCCAATTTGGCTTGCAGTTTTGTCAGAACCGCTTCGGGGTTGAACATGCGGTGCAGGCTGTGCTGCACGATGACTATGTCGAACTGCGCGGGCAGGCTGCGCTCGACAGTCAGCTCCCCATCATTGGCGGCGTAGTGGGCCACGGTGACGGAGGCATCCTCCTCATATTCCGCCGCCTGGCGCGTTGCCAGGTCTTCGCTGGGTAAGGCCAGCACGTAATCCAGGCGGTCGGCAGGCAGAACATGGAGGGCCGTTTTCGGCAGTTCACTCAAGCCTGCGGAAATTTCCAGCACCCGCAGGCGCTGCCCTGCGGGCAAGGCGGCGGCCAGGCGTTGCAGCAAAGACTGCAACAGGCTGCGCGTCCCCAGGTAGGCGGGGTCGGTGTGATAGAGAGATTCGGCAATGGGCGAACGCTGCAGTTGGACATGCAGCGGGTGGCGAGCATCGGGCTCGGCCAGCAATTGCGGCAAGGCAGCCCCTGCCGTGCCGAGCAGGGACAGTTGGGGCAGGCACGCCGGTGCATCGCGCAGCAGCGCCTGCCACAGCTCCTGGGCGGGGGGCAGGTCGGCATCCGCCACGAGAGCGGCGCCATCGAGCAGATCCTGGCTGCGCAGCAGGTTCAGCAGCCATTGGCCGTAGGGTGTCTGCGCCAGGGTGGTTTGCCAGTCTGCGGGCTGGCGCTCTTGCAATTGCCGACAGGCTTCGAATGCGAAGGAGAGGGACAAGGCCTCCAGCAGGGGCAGCGTTTCGGTGAACCAGCGCTGGCGTTCCTCGGAGCTGTCGCCATGGGTCAGATGGGTGGCCAGATCGGCAACGCCGGCAACAGGCTGTGCCATAGCTGCGGGGTTCGGCTGCAGCCAGGGGGCGATGCGCCATTGCTGGATGGCGGCATCTTCCTCGCGCTTGAGGTGGGCGGCACGGAAGCGGCAGCCCTGGGCCACGGCGACCAATTGGCCCTGGGCGTCGAACAGCTCGAAATCGGCCAGCGCCGAGCGCGTGCCGAAGCGGCGCAAATGGCCCCGCAGGGAGACGGCTTGCGCACTGCTGCGCACGTCGAGCTTGCCGATCTTGACCGGCAGCAGGGCAATGCCACGCCCGCTGGCAATGGGCTGGGCAAAGAAATCCACCAGCGCCTGAAAGCACAGGTCCAGGACGGCAGGGTGCAACACGTATGCGGCACTGTGCAGGCTTTCGTCAAGCTGGAGCTGGGCATGCAGGCAATGGCTGACGGTATCGACCACAGCATGGTCAATCCCCTGGAAGGCCGGGCCATAGTCCAGCCCCAGAGCGCTGGCAAGCTGGTAATGCCGGGAGTGGTCGACCTGCTGCAGTGTTGCACCGGCAGGGGCAGCCATCTGCGCAATACGCGCCAGGGGGGCTTGCTGCGTGGCCTGGAGCAGGCGGCCTGCGGCGTGCAGCGACCAGGCATCGCTGGACAGGCGCTGGCGGCTGAAAATCTGGAAGCTGCCATCGCGCGGCTGCACCACCAGGCGCAGGCTGCGGGCGTGTTCTTCATCGAACACCAGCGGGGAGATGATGTCCAGCTCCTGCAGGGCGCAGGGCCCGCTGCCCAGCCACTGACGGGCAGCGGCCAGGGCCATTTCGGCGTAAGCAGCCCCGGGGAAGACGATGGCGCCGCCCACCTGGTGATCGCGCAGCCAGGGCAGGATGGTGGGGTCGAGCACGTTTTCCCAGGTCAGCACGGCATCGGGAATGGCCCAGCCCAGCAGCGGATGCACGCGGCGGCGCTGCAGGGCCTGCAGGTTCTCGACCGTAGTGGGCTGCCAGTGACGTTCGCGCTGCCATGGGTAATTGGGCAGGCGGATGCGCTGGCCGGGGCGGGGGAAGTGGCCTTGCAGCACTTGTGCATCTGCAAGCAAAACCGCCTTTAGCCCGGCATCCAGCAAGCGCTGATGGCTATCAGAATTGCGTTGCAGTGTGGGCAGCACGCGGCCTGCGGCGTGCACCGCATCCAGGCTTTCCTTGACGTAGCGCTGCAAGATGGCGTGGGGGCTGATTTCCACAAAAACACGGCCGCCACGGGCCACTGCATCGGTTACCGCATCGGCAAAGCGCACCGGCTGGCGCACGTTCAGCCACCAGTAATCGGCCCCCAGTTCGGTGCCGCCGAGCGCAGTACCGGTGACGGTGGAGATGAATTGCGCCTGGGTTGCCTGTGCCGGGGCCAGTCCTTGCAAGCGCCGGGCCAGATCGTCCCGGGCACCGTCCATGTAGTGGCTGTGGAAGGCGTAGTCCAGATCCAGCAGGCGGAAGAACACCTTTTGCGGCGCCAGCAGCGCTTGCAGGCGCTGCAAGTCTTCCAGGCTGCCGGACAGGGTGACGTTGGCCGGGCTGTTGATGCCGGCGATTTCGATATCCGCACCGGCACCCAATCGGGCGATGGCTTCTTCCGCCGCAGCCGCCGACATTCCGACGGCGGCCATGCGCCCCTGGCCACGGGTCAGGTTCTGCGCCTGGCTGCGGGCGCAGATGACGGCAATGGCCTGTTCCAGGGTCAGGGCGCCGCATGCCCAGGCGGCAGCGATTTCGCCGACGCTGTGGCCCAAGACCGCTGCGGGCTGCACGCCCTGCTCCTGCAGCAGCCGGGTAATCGCCACCTGCATGGCAAACAGCAGCGGCTGGGCCACGGCCGTGTCCTGCAGCCGGGAATGCACCGCATCGGCCTGCAATTGCTCCAGCAGGGAAAAACCGGCCTGGGGCTGCATCGCGGCGTCCAGCTCCTGCACGAGGGCTGCAAAGCGGGGACTGGTCTGCAGCAGGGTTTGCCCCATGCCGACCCACTGTGCGCCATTGCCAGCGTAGACAAAAACGATGCTGCCGCCAAAGGCCGGAGCATCTTCCTGAACCAGACCCGGCAGGGAACCCGCCTCCTCGCCCTGGGCAAAGCGCTGCAGGGTCTGCACGGCTTCGGCCACGCTGGCAGGGGCCAGCAACAGGCAATGGGACAGGCGTTCCCGCTGAAACAGTGCCGCATAGGCAACGTCGTAATACCGCTGCGGCTGGGCCTGGAGCAGTTGTGCATAACGCTGGGCCAGGGCACGCAAGGCAGGCAGCGAGCGGGCGGAAAGCCGCAGCGGTGCCAGCGTCCCGTCCACGGCTGGCGCGGCGGTGTCCGCTTCGGCCTGGGGCAGGTACTGCTCCAGCAGCACGTGGGCATTGGCGCCGCCAAAACCAAACGAGTTCACCCCGGCAACCAGGGGTTTGCCGGGTGTCGCTGGCAAGGCGTGCTGGTCAAACACCAGTTGCAGGTTCAGCCCGGCAAAGTCGATCTTGGGATTGGGGGTTTTCAGGTGCAGAGTGGGCGGCAGGGACTGGTTTTTCAAGGCCAGCAAGGCTTTGACGAAACCGGCCATGCCCGAAGCCGGCTCCATGTGCCCCAGATTGGCCTTGATGGAGCTGATCGGCAACGGCCTGCTGCGCCCCTGGCCATAGACGGCGCCGATGGCGGCTGCCTCGATCGGATCGCCGACGGGTGTGCCGGTGCCGTGGGCTTCGATGAAGTCCACGTCATCTGCCGCCAGGCCGCTTTTGGCCAGCACGTCGCGCATCAGGTCGATCTGCCCATCGCGGCTGGGGATGGTGATGCCGGTTTTGCGCGAGCCGTCGGCATTCACCCCGGTCGCACGGATGACGGCATGAATCTCATCGCCATCGGCCTGTGCCTGCGCCAGAGGCTTGAGCAGCAGCATGGCCCCGCCTTCGGAGCGCACATAGCCGTTGCCTGCGGCATCGAAGGGTTTGCAGCGCCCATCCGCACACAGCATGGACGCTTTGGTGAAACCGACAAACGGGTACGGGTGCAGCAGCAGGTTCACGCCGCCGACCAGGGCGGTCGAAGCCTCGCCCGAGCGCAGGCTGTTGCAGGCATGGTGCAAGGCCACCAAAGAGGACGAGCAAGCCGTGTCCACGGCCAGCGACGGGCCATGCAGATCCAGCACGTAGGAAATGCGGTTGGCCGCCACGCTCAGGGTATTGCCCGTCATGGTGTGGGCCGAAAGGCTGGCCAGGTCGTCCAGGGCGCGGGTGCCGTAATCCAGGCCGGAGATGCCGACGTACACCGAACAATCGGTGCCCGCCAGCCTGGACGCGGGCACGCCTGCGTTTTCCAGCGCCTCCCAGGACAGCTCCAGCAGCAGGCGCTGCTGAGGGTCGAGCCAGGCGGCTTCGCGCGGGGAGATGCCGAAAAAACCGGCATCGAACTCTTCGATGCGCGAAAGCACGCCCGCCGAGTAGGTAATGCTGCGCCCGGGCTCGGAGCGTTTGCCGTGCTGCAGCTCCTGCGTCGCCCAGCGCTCGGGCGGCACCTGGGTGATCAAATCATGCCGGTCTTGCAGGGCGGCCCAGAATGCTCCCTCATCGCTATGGTCGCCAGGGAAGCGAAACGCCACGCCGATCACAGCAATAGGGGCAGAATTTTCAGTCGGGCAGTTGTTTTTCGAGGCGGAAGGCAAATCGGTCACGTTGGAGCTTACAGAGGCTGGCAAAGGTTGCGGATTATATTCACCCCCCGGCAAAGGCCTCTGTACGGGTTGATACTGTTTGATACGTGTTACCCGACTCCGATAAAGGCCCATTTTTGGCCGTCCATACGATCACTGTCAGCAATGCCAATAGGGCCTTGGGCTGGCAGTGCAGCGGAAAATCCCTAAAATCCGGGGTTCCGCTGATTCTTCATTAATAAAAAGACTGCTATGACACACGTCGTCACCGAAAACTGCATCAAATGTAAATACACCGATTGCGTGGATGTTTGCCCCGTGGATTGCTTCCGCGAAGGCCCGAACATGCTGGTGATTGACCCCGACGAGTGCATCGACTGCGCCGTCTGCATTCCCGAGTGCCCGGCGGACGCCATTTTTGCCGAAGAGGATGTGCCGTCCGACCAGTTGCAATTCATCAAGATCAATGCCGACCTGGCCTTTGCCAAGGGCTGGACGAGCATTACCAAGCGCAAGGCATCGATGCCCGATGCCGACGAGTGGAACGGTAAAGAGGGCAAGCTGGGAATGCTGGAGCGCTGAGTCCCCGCCCTTGCCGGACGCATCCGGCCCGACCCTGACCCTATTACCAGCAACAGCCCCATCCGGGGCTGTTGGCGTTTGAGGCAGAGTGTTTCACTTGGTTGTATCCAGGTGTTGCATTGACCAATCGGGCATTGCCGTCTTAAGCTGCCGGTTTTGCTTCTTTTTTCTGGATTCAGGAGCCTGTATGAACACCAACGCCAGCCGCTTTTTGCCCACGGATCGTGAGGCGCGACTCAAGGAGCTGGATTTGGAAATTGTGCGCCTGGCGATCATTTGCAAGATCCGCCTGCTGGACCCTGGGGTGGCCGAGCGGGTGCTGGCCAACGACAGCAGCCTGTGCGACATCCAGAATTGCAAAAATGCCTTTCGCACGCTGCGCGGCCTGCTCTTGATGCACTACAACGAACTCAACGCCATCAATACCGAGGCCGACCCGCAAACCATGCGCGTGGTCGCGCAGAACGTGCGCGATGCGCTCAAGAGCGTGATTGGCGGGCAACTGGGCGGGCGCGGGGCCGTGTAAACCGGCCCTGGCCCGAACCCGCACGCTGCGGTTCAGCAGCGGCAGGTGCGCCGGACGCCGCTCAATGCTGCAGCTGCGCCCAGACCTTGTCCAGCCGCTTGCTGCTGACGGGGTACGGCGTGCGCAGCTCCTGGGCGAAAAAGCTCACGCGCAGCTCCTCCAGCATCCAGCGGTATTCCTGCAAGCGTGCATCGTGCTGGCCTTTGCGCTGGGCCAGCAGGCGCCAGTAGCGCTGCTCCAGCGGCTGCAGCTCTTTGAGGCGCACGGCATCGCGGGCCGGGTCGGCGCGGTATTTGTCCAGGCGGATGACGATGGCCTTCAGGTAGCGGGCAAAGTGCTGCAACTGCCCCCAGGGGGTGCGGGCGAGGAAGTCCTTGGGCATCAGGTTCTGGAGCTGTTTGCCGGCGTCTGCCGTGGCCTCGGGAGCATTCTTGGTGTCCTTGATCTTGCGCTGGGCGCTGGCGTATTCGGCCAGGATGGCGGCGGCCAGGCGGGCCACTTCCTGGGCGATCAGGGTCAGGCGGGCGCGGCCTTCCTGCACGCGCTGGGCGAACTGGGCGGCGTCCTGGGGCAAGGGGTCCTGCACGAAGGCGCGGTCCAGCGCCACGTCCAGGATGTACGTGCGCAGTTCCTCCAGGGTGCCCAGCGGCATGTAGGCGACGGCCATCTTTTGCAGGTCGGGGATGTTCTTTTCCAGGTATTTCAGCGCATCCCTGACCTGCAGGGCGCACAGGCGGCGCAGCCCCTGGCGGTGGCGGGCGGCGGCGATCTCCGGCTCGTCGAAGACTTCGATGGTGACGGCATCGCCCTGGTCGATGAGGGCGGGAAAGCCGATCAGCGTCTGCTTGCCTTGCTGGATTTCCATCAGCTCGGGCAACTGGCCGAAGTCCCAGGCGGTGTGGCGCGTGCCTGCGGCATGGGCGGGCGTGGCTGCTGGTAATTTCTCTGTTTTAGGAGCTTGTTCCGCTTTTTTTTGCTTGTTTTCAGATTGTTTTGATTCTGAAATCCTTTTCTGTTCAGCGGAAGAAGCTATTTTTAATGAAGCCAATGCCTGGAATGCCCCCCGCGCCTGGCTGCCCCACTGGGCTTTGAGGGCGGCGATGTTGCGCCCCTGCGCCAACTGGCGGCCATGCTCGTCGGTGATGCGCAGGTTCATGAACAGGTGGGCGCTGAGCATGTCCGGCTTGAAGTCGGCGCGTTTCACGTCCAGCGCCGTCTCCTGGCGCACCTGTTCGAGCAGCACGTCCAGCAGGCCGCCCTGCGCCCAGCGCTCCTGCTGGGTGAACAGCGCGGCCAGGCGCTCGGCGCTGTCCGGCAGCGGCACCAGGCGGCTGCGCGGGCGCTGGGGCAGGCTTTTCAGGAGGGCCTGGATTTTCTCTTTCAGCATGCCCGGCACCAGCCATTCGGCGCGGTCTTCGCTGACCTGGTTCAGGGCGAAC
>Ga0206117_101511_pt1 | contig 11443 bp, 13 predicted proteins | sample 3A5Ametagenome_FD_177997 | JGI IMG/M metagenome (GOLD analysis project Ga0206117, IMG submission 177997) | Enriched microbial communities from leaf-cutter ant dump, University of Wisconsin, Madison, United States - 3A5A | ecosystem: Environmental > Terrestrial > Nest > Insects nest > Nest dump... | reverse complement strand
CGCCGAAGCGGCGTCGGACAATTCGCCCTGGCCGTTGTCGAACGTCCCCTGGCTGCGCCCCACGCCGCGGAAATTGAACCGCATCACGGCAAAGCCGCGTTTCGCGAAGGCGTGGAAGATGTTGTAGACGACCTTGTTGTTCATCGTCCCGCCGTAGAGCGGGTGCGGATGAAGGACCAGCGCGATCGGCGCGTTCGCCTCGGTTCCCGGGTGGTAGCGGCCTTCCAGGCGCCCCTCGGGGCCATTGAAGATGAAATCGGGCATCGGTCTCCGTCGTCGCCAGGGCGCGCTGAATACTTGACTGGTTTAGTCGGGCAATATTAACTGGCGGGTGATGTGGTCTGTCGCCTCGAACCCGCGCGCGGACCTTAGCATAGGCCAACCCTCGGATTTCAAGGGAAATGCTCCCATGTTCCAGCACCTGCGCGAAGAGATCGACGGGATCATGCAGCGCGACCCGGCCGCACGCTCGCGGTTGGAGGTGCTGTTGTGCTACCCCAGCCTGCATGCCGTGCTGGGTCATCGGGCCGCAAACTGGCTGTGGCGGCATGACTGGCGGCTGGCAGGGCGCTTCGTCGCCCACCTGGCGCGCATCCTGACCGCGATCGATATCCATCCCGGCGCCACCATCGGCAAGCGCCTGTTCATCGACCATGGTCTGGGCGTCGTCATCGGCGAAACCGCCGAGATCGGCGACGATGTCACGCTGTACCAGGGCGTCACGCTGGGCGGCATCCTGCCGTCGGTCGACTCGGCCGCCCAGGTCGACAAGAAACGCCACCCGACCCTGCAGGACGGCGTCATCGTCGGTTCCGGCGCCCAGATCCTGGGCGGCTTCACCGTCGGGGCCGGTGCCCGCGTCGGCGCCAATTCGGTGGTGACGCACGAAGTGCCGCCCGGCGCCACCGTGGTCGGCATTCCCGCGCGCATCGCCAACCGCTCGCGCCCGCAGGCGGTGACCGCGGCCGCGGCCCAGCCGGAATTCGCGCCCTACGGCCTGCCCGGCGGCGATTGTGCCGATCCGGTCGCCAAGACGCTCGAGGCGTTGCGGCGCGAGGTCACGGCGTTGCGCGCCCGGGTCGAGGAACTCGAGGCGCAGGCGCCCGCCGTCCGCGAAGCCGAGCACGCCCAGTCGCGCTGAGCGGGGCGGCGATGAAACTCACCACCAAGGGCCGTTATGCCGTGGTCGCCATGGTCGACATCGCCTCCCGCGGGGCCGGCCGGCCGATCTCGCTGGCGGAAATCGCCGATCGCCAGGGCATCTCGCTCGCTTATCTCGAACAGCTTTTCTGCAAGCTGCGCCGCTCGGGCCTGGTCGCCTCGGTCCGCGGGCCCGGCGGCGGCTATCGCCTGGGGCGCGAGGCGCAGGCGATCCCGATCGCCGACATCATCCTGGCGGTCGACGACCGGCTGTGCGCCGACGAGGAAGCCGCGACCGAGGCCGAGGCGGGCGACTGCGCGATCCGTGCGCTGTGGCGGGCCCTGGCCGATCACGTGCGCAGCTTCCTGTGTTCGGTATCGCTGGCCGACGTCGTGGCGGGTGCCGCGATCGAATGCGAGGGCGCCAATGCCGCGCAGAAGCGGTCGCAGCATCTTGATGCCGCCGAATAAGCCATGACGCCCGCCTATCTCGACCATAACGCCACCGCGCCCTTGCGCCCCGAGGTGCTGGCGGCGATGACCGAGGTGCTGGGCGGGCCCGGCAATGCCTCGTCGATCCACCGTTTTGGGCGCGAGGCGCGCAAGCGTATCGAGGGCGCGCGGGCCGCCGTGGCCGCGCTGGTCAATGTCGCCCCCGACCAGGTGATCTTCACGTCCGGCGGATCGGAAGCCAACAACCTAGCCCTGCGCGGGGCCGAGGTCGCATCGCTGATCGTCGGCGCCACCGAACACGAGGCCGTGCTGCAGCCGGCCCATGGGGCGGGGCTGCCGATGCGGCTGCTGCCGGTATTGCCCGATGGCCGCGCCGACCTGGCCGCGCTGGAACGGCTGCTGGCCGACCTGCCGCGGCCGGCACTGGTCGCGCTGATGCTGGCCAACAATGAGACCGGCGTGGTCCATCCGGTGGCCGAGGCCGCCGCGATCGCGCGGGCCGCCGGCGCGATCCTGCATTGCGACGCGATCCAGGCGGCCGGCCGCCTGCCGCTCGACCTGGCGGCGCTGAGTGCCACCAGCCTCAGCCTGTCCGCCCACAAGATCGGCGGGCCGCAAGGCGTCGGCGCGCTGATCGTCGCCCAGGGCCACGACCTCGATCCGCTGATCCGCGGCGGCGGCCAGGAGATGGGCCGGCGCGCCGGCACCGAGAATGTCGCCGGCATCGTCGGGTTCGGCGTGGCTGCCCGCCTGGCCGCGGCCGAGATCGGCCAGTGGGCCGGGGTTGCCGGCTTGCGCGACCGGTACGAGGCCGCGGTGCTGGCCGCCTGCCCCGCGGCGGCGGTGCACGGCGCCGCGGCGCCGCGCCTGCCCAATACCAGCCTGGTCGGCATGCCCGGGGTGTCGGCCGAAACCCAGGTGATGGCCTTCGACCTGGAAGGGCTGGCGGTATCCTCGGGCGCCGCCTGTTCATCCGGCAAGGTCAGGCCCAGCCATGTGCTGCTGGCCATGGGCGTCGCGCCTGAGGGCGCGCGGGAAGCGATCCGCGTCAGCCTGGGCCGCGGCACCACCGCGGCCGAGGTCGACCGGATGATCGCCGCCTGGACCACGTTGTGGCGCCGCCGGGCGGCTGCCTGATCCGACCGACATCGATGACCTGGCCGATCCTGGCGATGTTGCGCCGCGGCTGAGGCGGCGATATACCCTTCGGTCGAGTTGAGGAGCGTGCCGCCATGCCGAAGATGACCTTCATCACCCAGGAAGGAAAGCGGCTCGAGGTCGAGGCCCCGCTGGGTCTTTCGGTGCTCGAGATCGCCCATCGCAACAGCATCGATATCGAAGGGGCCTGCGAAGGCTCGCTCGCCTGTTCGACCTGCCATGTGGTGATCGACCCGGATTGGTACGGCAAGCTGGAACCCGCCGCCGAGGAGGAGGAGGACATGCTCGACCTGGCCTTCGGCCTGACCAAGACCTCGCGGCTGGGTTGTCAGATTCTCATGACCCCGGCACTGGACGGGCTGACCGTCCGGCTGCCGGCGGCAACCCGCAACATGATGCTCTGAACGGTCACTGTCGCAGATGATCCATCGCCCCGCGTCGCCGCTGGTCGGCGGGCTTGTCCGCCTGTTCCTCAGCCGGGAACTCATCGTGCTCTACAACCTGCTGATCCTGGCGGTCAGCGCGATGGCGTTGTACGAGGTCACCGGGCTGCTGATCTCGCCGGGAAACGACTTCCATGAAATCCTCGACATCATGGAAGGGCTGGGCGTCATCTATATCGGCTATGGCGTGGCGGTCGAGGAGCGGGCCTCGATCTTCGAGGCCATCGGCCTTTATCCTGCGATGCGCAACGACATCCAGGAACTGACCGACCATATCTGCCATGCCTACGGGCTGGGCTATCTGGTCCTGGGCCTGCTGCTGGAAATCGTCCTGTACTGCGTCAAGCTGCCGAACTGGCTGATCGATACCGAGGGGCGGGAAAGTCCCGTCCTTTTCATCGGCGTCGCCATGGCCGCCATCGTCGTCGCGATGATGCTGCGCCATATCTGGCAGCTGACCCAGGTCCGGCGCGCCGTCCAGGCGGCGCACTGAACCCGCGGGCGGGGGGTTACATCCCCAGCTTGGAGAAATCGACGACCGCGCGGACCTCGAACGGGTCGATATAGCTGGTGTGGGTCACCAGATCCTCGCCGGTCCAGTAATGCAGCAGGCAGGCCGGCGGCTCCATGACCAGGGCCAGGGTGTCGCGATTGTCCGACAGGTCCAGCCCGATCTGATGGGCGGTCGACGGGCCGGTCTGGGCGATGGTGCCGTGATAGCGGCGCTGGATCGGCCGGTGCAGATGACCGCACAGGATGCGTTCGACCTGGCCGTGCCGGGCGATGATCGCGCCGAAGGCGTCAGCGTTGTCGAGGCCCCAGTCGTCCATGCGGTGCACGCCGGTCTTGAACGGCGGATGGTGCATGATCACGACGGTGGGCCGGTCGGGCTGTTCGGCCAGGGTCTTGTCCAGCCAGGCCAGCCGCTCGGCGCAGAGTTCGCCGCCGGTCGCCATCGGCTTGTTGGTGTCCAGCGCGACAAAGCGTACCGGCAGGTTTTCGACCGTGTATTGCAGGAAGCCGGTCGCCGGGAAATAGCCGGCGCCGCCGAAGGCGTCGCGCAGCGCGTCGCGCTCGTCATGGTTTCCGGGGATCAGGTAGACCGGCATGTCCAGCGGCGCGATCAGTTCCTTGAACCGCGCATATTCCTCGGGCGAGCCTTCGTCGACCAGATCGCCGGTGATCAGCACCGCATCCGGCCGGCGGCTGAGGCCGTTGATATGGGCGACCGCCCGGGCCAAGTGTGCCGAGGTGTGGAACGTGGCCTCGGGCGACTTGTCGGGCTTGGAAATATGGGTGTCGGTGATATGGGCGACCAGCATGGGTGACGGCTTTCTCAAGCGATGCGCGGACCGTTCAAGGGTTTAAAGGAAGCCGCCGCCCCAATGCCAGCGCCTTTTCAGCGCCCCTTGAACTTGGCCGGGCGCTTCTGCAGGAAGGCCGACACGCCCTCGAAGAAATCCTCGGTCCGGCCGGCGGCGCGCTGGTAGTCGCGTTCCAGGTCCAGCTGGGCTTCCAGGCTGTTGGTCTGGGACGCCTGCAGGGCCTGGCGGATCAGGCCCAGCCCCCGGGTCGGGCCGGCGGCGAGTTTCCGGGCGATCGCGGTGGCCTGGGGCATCAGCTGGTCGTCGGCCACGCATTGCCAGATCAGGCCCCAGTGGGCGGCGGTGCGGGCCGGCAGCTTGTCGCCCAGCAGGGCCATGCCCGCCGCCCGCGCGCGGCCGACCTGGCGGGGCAGGACCCAAGTCGAGCCGGCATCGGGCACCAGGCCGATATTGCAGAACGCCTGCAGGAAGGTGGCGTTTTCCGCGGCGATGACGATGTCGGCCAGGATCGCCAAGGACATGCCGGCGCCGGCGCAAGCGCCGTTGACCGCGGCGACGACGGGGATTTCCAGCGCGCGCAACTGCTTGATGAACGGGTTGTAGTGCGCGTCCAGCACGGCACCCAGGTCGGGCGGGCCGCCATCGGCCGACATGTTCTGCGACAGGTCGGCCCCGGCACAGAAGCCGCGGCCGGCGCCGGTGATCAGCAGGCAGCGGGCGCCCTGGCCCGGCGCCGACGCCACGGCGTCGCGCAGCTCGGTGATCATGCCGACGGTCAGCGCGTTCAGCCGGTCGGGCCGGTTCAGGGTCAGGACGGCGACATGGTCCTCGAGGGCCAGGGTGATCGTCTCGTAGGCCATGGTCGTCTTTCTCCCGGTTTGCTTTTCTAGAGTTGTTCGGTCAGGTGCTGCAGGCTGTCGACCATCGCCTCGCTGACCACGCGGTTGCGACCGTGGCGCTTGGCGGTATAGAGGGCCTTGTCGGCACGGTCGATGAACCGCGACAGCGGTTCGCCCGGCCGGTAGGCGGCGACGCCCACCGACATCGAGATCCGCCCCATGTCCTCGCCCGACGTCTTCTTGACCAGCTTGCGGCTTTGCAGGGTGCGGCGCAGCTGTTCGGCCACGGCCACGGCGTTCTCGAGCGGGGTGCCGGGCAGGATGACAGCGAATTCCTCGCCGCCGTAGCGGGCAGGCAGGTCGCGGCCCTTCAGCCCCTCGGCCAGCACCTTGGCCACCAGCTTCAGCACCAGGTCGCCCAGCTGGTGGCCCCAGGTGTCGTTGAACTGCTTGAAGTGGTCGATGTCGCAGATCAGCAGGGTCAGCGGCATCTCGCCGTCGATCGCCACCCGTGCCGCCTCGACCAGCTGGAAATCGAACAGCTTGCGATTGGCGATGCCGGTCAGCGCATCGGTCAGCGCCTCGCGCCGGACATGGTCGAGATTGGTGCGCAGGCTGGCGATTTCCTTGGACGACGAATCGATCCGCGTCTCCAGGTTGCGCACCTCGGTCAGGGCATGGCGGGTTTCGGACAGGACCTGGCCGACCAGCTGCTGCAACTGGCGCTTCTCGGTCGTGCCCTCGGCCTCGTCGGCGAACCGTTCGAGTTGTTCGCCATAACGGCGCGTGCCCTGTTCGGCCTCGCCCATCAGCGTCGCCATCCGGCCGACCGCGGCTTCCAGACGATGGCCGATCTCGGCCAGTACCTTCTGCGGCTGGTCGGTCGAGACGAACTGGTCGTAGAGCTCGTCGCAGAGGCGCTCGTTGAATTCCTGCTGGTTCTTCACCAGCAGGTCGATGGCAGCCGTCAGCTTGCCGTCGCGCCCGGCATGATAGGCATACCAGATGGCGAAGTTGCGCGGCGTCGGCGCGACCCGCAGCTGCGCCATCGAGGCCATCGCGGCGCTGCCGTATTCATGTGCCTGATCCGATGTATCGCGATCCTGGATGGCCACCCGTTCCCTCACACCCCGAGGTAGCGATGCTGCACCGTCGGGTTGGCGAGGAGTTGAGCCGAACTGCCCGACCAGACGACGCGACCTTTCTCGATCACGTAATGACGGTCGGCGATACGTGTCAAGGCATCCAGATTCTTGTCGATCACCAGGATCGCCTGGTTTTGTGCTTTCAGCTGCGTAAGACAGGCCCAGATTTCTTCCCGGATCAGGGGGGCCAGGCCCTCGGTCGCCTCGTCCAGGATCAGCAGGCGCGGGTTGGTCATCAGGGCACGGCCGATCGCCAGCATCTGCTGTTCCCCGCCGGAAAGCTGGCCGCCCATGTTGTTCAGCCGCTCGGCCAGGCGCGGGAACAGGGCGACGACACGCTCGAACGTCCAGGCCTTGTCGCGGGGGATCGCGGTGGCGACCAGGTTCTCGCGCACCGACAGATTGGGAAATATCTGGCGCCCCTCGGGGACCAGGCCGATGCCGGCCTGGGCGATGCGATAGGACGGCAATTCGCGGATCTCGGTACCGGCGAAGCGAATCGAGCCGGCGGCGGCGCGGGTCAGCCCCATGATCGACCGGATCGTCGTGGTCTTGCCCATGCCGTTGCGGCCCAGCAGGGTGACGACCTCGCCCTGGCCGACCGCCAGTTCCATGCCGAACAGCACCTGGCTGCGGTCGTAGAAGGTATCGATGCCTTTGACGTCGAGCATGGTCAGCCTCCGTGCCCGTCGCCGAGATAGGCCTGGCGGACTTCACGATTGACGCGGATCGCTTCGGGCGTGCCGGTGGCGATGGCCCGGCCATAGACCAGTACGGTCAGGCGATCGGCCAGCTGGAACACCGCATCCATGTCGTGTTCGATCAGCACGATGGTCAGGTGGCGTTTCAGGGTCTTGAGCAGCGCTACCATGCGGGCCGATTCCTCAGGCCCCATGCCGGCCATGGGTTCGTCCAGCAACAGCAGGCGGGGTTTGGTCGCCAGCGCCATCGCGATCTCGAGCTGGCGATGCTCGCCATGGCTCAGCGCGTTGGCGGGGATGTCGGCCCGGGCGGTCAGGCCGACCTGGTCCAGGGCTGCACGTGCCGGCCCCGTCAGCCGCTGATCGTCGGCGGCCCGTGCCCAGAAGCGGAAGGAATGGCCGTCATGGGCCTGCACCGCCAGGGACACGTTCTCGCGCGCGGTCATGTCGGGAAAGATCGAGGTGATCTGGTAGGACCGGGCCAGCCCCATATGGCTGCGCCGTTCCATCGGCACCGCCGTGATGTCCTGGCCGTCCAGCAGCACCGTCCCCGATGTCGGGCGCATCTCGCCGGACAGCTGGCGGATCAGCGTGGTCTTGCCGGCGCCATTCGGTCCGATGATGGCGTGCAACTCGCCGGTTGCGATTTCCAGATTGACGTCGTCGGTGGCGATCAGCCCGCCGAAGCGCTTGATCAGGCCCTGGGTGGCCAGAATGGTGCCGGTCATTTGCGGCGCTCCCACCGGCTGATCAGGCCGGCGATGCCGCCCCGGCCGAACAGCACGACCAGGACCAGGAACGGCCCGAAGATGATCTTCCAGTAATGGGTCAGGCTGGACAGCGATTCCTCCAGGGCCAGCACCGTCAGGGCGCCGTAGACCGGCCCCATCAGCGTGCCCATGCCGCCCAGCACGACCATGACGATCAGGTCGCCCGACCGCGTCCAGTGCATGGTGGCCGGGCTGATGAAATCGGCCTGGTTGGCCAGGAGCACGCCGGCCAGCCCGCAGACCGCGCCGGCGATGACGAAGGCCGCGAGGCGATAGCGCATGGTGGGAAAGCCGATCGCGTGCATGCGGGCATCGTTCGATTTCGACCCGCGGATGACCTGGCCGAAGCGCGAGCCGACCAGGCGATACATCAGGTACAGCGCGACCAGCAGCAGAGCGAAGCACAGGTAGTAGAACTGCGGCCGGCTGTCGAGGTTGGGCAGGCCGCCGAAATCCGAGCGGGCGTTCAGCGTCAGCCCGTCGTCACCGCCATAGTCGTACAACCCGACGCCGACGTAGTGGATCATCTGGGCGAAGGCCAGGGTGATCATGATGAAATAAAGGCCGCGGGTGCGCAGCGACAGCGCGCCGATCACCAGCGCGACGACGGCCGACAGCCCGACCGCGATCGGCCACTGTACCCAGGCCGAGGTGACGCCGTGATAGGCCAGGATGCCGACGACGTAACCGCCGACGCCGAGATAGGCGGCATGGCCAAACGAGACCATGCCGCCGTAACCAAGGATCAGGTTCAGCGAGGCGGCGGCCAGCGCCATCACCAGGATGCGGGTGCCCAGCGACAGCACGAAGGAATTGCCGACGATCTCGGCATAAAGCGGCAGCAGGGCGAAACCCGCCAGCACCACCGCGGCGACCACGCGGGTCGGGGTCAGCTTCAGCGCCATGGCGTCAGCGTCCCGGCGCCGGGAACAGCCCGGCGGGGCGGACCACCAGCACCAGGGCCATCAGGATGTAGATCAGCATCGAGGACAGCCCCTGGGCCAGGGACGCCGCCTGGATCGGATTGATGAACAGGGTCAGGATGTCAGGCAGGAAGGCGCGCCCGACGGTATCGAGCAGCCCGACCAGGAAGGCCGCGACGAAGGCGCCGCGGACCGAGCCGATGCCGCCGATGACGATGACGACGAAGGCCAGGATCAGGATGTTTTCACCCATGCCGACGCGCACCGTGGTGATCGGCGCGGCCATCAGCCCCGCCAACGCGGCTAGCGCCGCGCCCAGGCCGAACACCAGGGTGTAGAGGCGGGCGATGTTGATGCCCAGCGCGCCCACCATCTCGCGGTTCGAGGCGCCGGCGCGGATCAGCATGCCGACGCGGGTGCGCGCCACCAGCCAGTACAGGAACAGGGCGCAGATCAGCCCGACGGCGACGACCACGAAACGATAGGTCGGGTAGGGCAGGCCGGGCAGGATCTGGATCTGGCCCTGCAGCGCCTCGGGCAGCGGGATGGTCATGCCGGCCACGCCGAAGACCAGCTGCGCCGCCTCGTTGAAGAACAGGATCAGGCCGAAGGTCGCCAGCACCTGGTCGAGATGATCGCGGCTGTAGAGCGATCTGAGCGCCACGACCTCGACGACGATGCCCAGCAGAAGGGCGGCCGGCAGCGCCAGCAGCGCGCCAAGGAAGAACGAACCCGTCAGCTTGGTCAGCACCGCGGCGAAATAGGCGCCCATCATGTAGAGCGAGCCGTGGGCCAGGTTGACGAGGTCCATGATGCCGAAGACCAGCGTCAGGCCGGCAGCCAGCAGGAACAGCAGCAGACCGATCTGCACACCGTTCAGAATCTGCTCGATGAAAAGGATCATGGGCCCTGGGAATGATACCTGGGTAATAAAAGGGGCGGCATCCGCCCGGGCCGCCAGGCCCCAGGAGGATGCCGCCCGATTGCAGCCTTACTGCATCTTGCAGGCGGACGCGGCGGCCGAGACGCTGTCCTTCAGCACCGTCGACACGGTCAGCTGCTGGTAGCCGCCGTCCGGCGCCTTCTCGACGACCTGCTGGTAGATGTCGAGGACCGGCACCTGGTTGGGGCCGAGCTTGAAGGGACCGCGCACCGACTGGATGTTGGCCTTCTTCATCGCGGCGCGGATGCCTTCCTTGTCCTTGAGGTCGCCCTTGACCCCGGCGACGCCGGAGGCGATCAGGTTGATCGCGTCATAGGTCTGGGCGGCGTAGAACGTCGGCACCTTGTTGAAGCGCTTCTTGAAGTCGGCGACGAACTTCTGGTTGGCCTCGAACGGCAGGTCCGCGGTCCACGGACCGGTCTGGAACACGCCGACGCCGTTGTCCTTCAGCAGCGGGATCGACAGTTCGTCGATCGCGAACACGCTGTACAGCGGGATCTTGTCCTTCAGGCCGGCCTGGTTGTACTGGGTGATGAACTGGATGCCGTGGGCGCCGGGGAAGAAGAAGAACACGCCCTGGGCATTCGAATTGCGGATCTTGGAGATCTCGGCCGAGAAGTCGAGCTGGTCGGGCCACTTGGTCAGGTCGGTGCCGACCACCTGGCCCTTGAACGCGTTCTGCCAGCCCTGGACCATGTCGCGGCCGGCGGCGTAGTTGCCGGTGATCGCATAGGCGCGGGTCACGCCCTTCTGGTTCATCAGTTCGCCCATCGCGGCGGGCATCTGGTCGTTGCCCCACGAGGTCGAGAAGAAATACGGATTGCACTGCGCGCCGACGAACTGCGTCGCGCCGGCATTGGCGTTGACCAGGAAGACCTTGGCGTCGGTGATCGGCTTGGCCGAGGCCAGCAGCACGTTCGACCAGATGAAGCCGGAGACGAAGTCGACCTTGTCGCTCTGGACGAGCTTCTCGGCCTTCTGCTTGCCGACCTCGGGCTTCTGGTCGTCATCCTCGTAGATCACCTTGACGGGCTTGCCGCCCATCTTGCGACCCATATGGTCCAGCGCCAGCTCGACCGCGTCGCGCATGTCCTGGCCGATATTGGCGTTGCCGCCGGTCAAGGTGGTGATGAAACCGATCTTTACTTCGCTCTGCGCCAAGGCGGGCGAAACACCAAGCGCAACCATGGCTGCGCCGGCGAGAAACAGGGTTCTCATCGACATTAGCTAATCCTCCCCATTGTACTCGCATTTCACACGGCACTGTGCCGCTCGTTCTACGAGTGCAAAGATATCATTTTCCTGCGAACCGCATCAGCGCATTATTATGCAATTCGCATACTGAATTATTCTGCAGGTACAATATCGCAATGAAGATTTGGCTTCAAACTGTTTATTGCGCGGGTGCGCCAGAATCAAAACGGCCGCGGGTCGATCGACGCCCCGCGGCCGCAAGAAACGCAAAAAACTGCCCGTAAGAAGGTCAGGTTGCCAGACGTCGCCGGACCCGGTCGGCGATCTCGCCGACGATGCCCTTGCGGAAGGCCATGACGATGACGACGAAGACGATGCCCTGGACGACCAGGACCCATTCGCCCATCGA
>Ga0206117_101510_pt1 | contig 11445 bp, 8 predicted proteins | sample 3A5Ametagenome_FD_177997 | JGI IMG/M metagenome (GOLD analysis project Ga0206117, IMG submission 177997) | Enriched microbial communities from leaf-cutter ant dump, University of Wisconsin, Madison, United States - 3A5A | ecosystem: Environmental > Terrestrial > Nest > Insects nest > Nest dump... | reverse complement strand
TGAGTCCTCGTCCAGCGATACGACCACAACCTCCGGCCTGGCAGAACGCTGTGGCGAACCTCATGCATCTGGCGTTGTACGGCCTGATGATCGTCACCCCGCTGCTGGCCTGGCTGATGCTGGGCGCGGCAGGCAAACCGCTGCCGTACTGGGATGTCGCGCTGCCGTCGCCGATCGCCGTCGATCCGGCCCTGGCCCGACAGCTCAAGGGCTGGCACGAATGGCTGGGCAGTGCCGGCTACTGGCTGATCGGCCTGCATGCCGTTGCCGGCCTGGCGCACCACTACTGGCTCAAGGACAACACCTTGAAGCGCATGCTGCCTGGGCGATGAACGTCGTTCGACCCCTGCCGCCGCAGGCCTTGTTCCAGGTCAATCAGGCATTTGCGCTGTAAAGAATAATGAGCTCGACGGGTCTGCCGATCGAGCCGAAAGGTCCAGGCGTGCGCTGTCCATCAACCAGCTGTAGCTATTCGGGAATTCATCATGTGGTTTAGACAAATACGGATTGGTCTGCGCTCTACCCTGGCATTTTCATCTCTAGGGCTCTTGCTGATCGTGCTGGGGCTTATCTCGCTGTATCAGATGAAGCAGATGGATGGGCACAGTGACGAGGTCAATGACAACTGGCTGCCGTCGATCATGGCGGTCAATGACATGGGCGCGGCCAGTTCGCGCATTCGCGCCCTGACCTTGCGTTATGCCCTGGTGGAAGGCGCTGCGCGTGATAGCACTCAGGCCGGCCTGGAGAAGGCCGAACGCGACCTGGAAACGGCTGAACGCCGTTACGAACCCCTGATTTCCTCCAGTGAGGAGCGGGCCTTGTATGACAGCTACAAGGCTGCCAAGGCGCTCTATATGGAGCAGTCCGCGCTGACCGTTTCGCTGAGCCGCTCCGGCGATCTGGCGGCCACCCGTCAGGTGGTGGCGCAGAAGCTCGGTGAATACGCGGAAAAGGTTGCCACTGCGCTCGACGAGCTGACCCGCATCAACGATGAGGGGGCCAAGGGCGCGGCCGCTGCGAGCAATGCAGCGTTCGGCGACTCACTGAAAATGGTGTTGTTCATCATGCTGGTGGCCGTGTTGCTGACAGTCGCGCTTGCGGTGGTCTTTACCCGCAGCCTGGTCGTCCCCCTGGCGCAGGCGGTGGCGCAGGCCCGGATAGTAGCGTCCGGCGACCTGAGCCGACATGTCGAGATCGTGGGCAAGGACGAGCCGGCGCAATTGCTGAACGCCCTGCAGGACATGCAGGTTAGCCTGCGTGGCACCATCCAGCACATTGCCGATTCCGCCAGTCAGCTGGCATCGGCTTCCGAGCAGTTGCATTCGGTGACCGAGGACTCGACCCGCGGTCTGCACCAGCAGAATGCCGAGATCGAGCAGGCAGCCACTGCGGTCAACGAGATGACCAGTGCCGTGGAAGAGGTTGCGCGCAATGCCGTGAGCACCTCGGAGGCCTCGCAACAGGCCGACCGGAACTCTCGTAATGGTCGCGAGCAGGTGGGGCAGACGGTCAGCTCGATTGTCCGGCTGGCGCAGGACGTTACCCAGACCTCCGGCAGTGTCGAGGACCTGGCCAACCATGTACGTGATATCAGCCAGGTGCTGTCGGTCATCCGTGCCATCGCCGAGCAGACCAACCTGCTGGCGCTCAATGCCGCCATCGAGGCAGCCCGCGCCGGTGAGCAGGGGCGCGGTTTCGCCGTGGTGGCCGACGAGGTCAGGGCGCTGGCGCACCGTACCCAGCAGTCGACCCAGGAAATAGAACAGATGATCGCGGTGATCGACCAGGGAACCAGCCAGGCCGTGGCCTCGATGCGCACCAGCTGCGAGCGGGTCGATTTCACCCTGGAAGTGGCCCGTGCCGCTGGCGCGGCGCTGGACGAGATCACCCAGTCGATTTCGGCCATCAACGAGCGCAACCTGGTCATCGCGAGCGCTTCGGAAGAGCAGGCCAACGTCGCCCGTGAGGTCGATCGCAACCTGCTGAACATCCGCGACCTGTCACAGCAAAGTTCAGCAGGCGCCGACCAGACCAGTGCAGCAAGCCAGGAGCTGTCAAGGTTGGCGATTGACCTGAATGGTGTGGTGCAACGCTTCCAGTTGTAAGTCGGAACGGGACTGTAGCCCATGAGCCGGTAACGGTCCCGGACTTGAAAGGGGACACAAGGGGCGTCGGCATATCGGCTGCTCCTTTGCAAAGGAAGGCGATGGGATCAATGCGAACTGTCGTTCGATGAACGACAGCTTGCTCAGTCGTTTCCTTTGTTAGTGGATTTTCCGATGCCAGCGTGGCCCAAGCCAACGTTCAAACTCCGCACACTCATACTCTTGTTTGCTTTGTTCTCTGCCGTTGTAACTCTTGCAAACAGTTTCTGGGTGACCTACAGCGTTCAGCGTGAGGCGCTTGTTCAGGATGCATTAGAGGACAATGCGTCCTATGCCCGCAGAATCTCCGTCGGTGTCGAGCAACTGCTGGGCGCAGATATGTCCCGTCTGGCATACAGCGCTGGTCGAGTAGCAACCCATCCAACCGACAGGGCAGCATGGACAGATGAGGTCCAGCGTCTTCTCGCTCAGGATGACAATTTCAACTCGGTGCTGATGGCCAGCGCGAGCGGCGATGTGATGGTTGCCGAGCCCGCCCGGATGCATCTAGAGGGCAAGCCTCTGCGCGATCGGGAGCCTCTCAAGCGACGTAGCGCCATGATCAGCGATGCGTTCAAGTCCATCGCCGGCAACCTGGTCATCTTTCTTTCCAGTCCCATTCAAAGCGTTGATGGCGAATATCTGGGGTTGATGGGCGGGACTGTACGCCTGGATCAAAATAATGCGCTACGCGATCTGATCGACCAGCATGTAAGGCATGACGGGGCATTCGTCTACTTGGTGGACCGTTCCGGCAGAATTCTTTATCACCCCGATCCGCAGCTTGTCGGTACGTTGGCCGATGATGTGATTACAGGTACTGCCCTGAAGGGGGAAGGGAGCCTGCAGGATCATGGCATGCTGGCAGGCTTTGCCAGTGTACCCACCGCACAATGGGCGGTCGTCTCGCTGCAGCCGCTGGCGTCTATCGATGGCAACCTTCGGACGTTGGCGTGGAAAGTTGTCTTGGGCATGGTCCCCCTTGGAGCGCTTGGCATCGTGGTGATCCTGTGTGCGGGTAGCTATCTGTCCAGTCCGCTGGCGCGACTGGCGAGGTGCGCCGGGCAGTTGGACAATGTAGAAAGCTACGAGCAAATTCGCGCCGTGCCGGTACGGTTTATTGAAGAGTGGCGTATTCGACGTGCTCTGTTGCAAAGCGCAGCGCTGCTGCGTGAAAAAATCCTGCATCTGAACAGGCAGGCCCAAAGCGATGCATTGACGGGCCTGCCCAACCGCCGGGCGATGGTCGATGCAATTACTGAATGGCAGCGCTCTGGAACGCCATTCGCGGTCGTCTCCGTAGACATCGATCACTTCAAGCGTGTCAACGATACCTATGGTCACGCAACTGGCGATGACACGCTGAAGGTGCTAGCAGCGTTGCTGCGACGTAGCGCCAGGCCAAACGATCTGCCCTGTCGGGTTGGCGGTGAAGAGTTCATGCTGTTGTTGCCTGAAGTATCCGTGACCAACGCGACAGCGGTTGCTGAGCGCTTGCGGCGTACCTTGGAAACTACACATATCGATATTGTTGGACAGATAACCCTGTCGGCCGGTGTCGCTGACTGGCACCCGGGCGGCGATTCGATCTCGAGTGTGTTCGAAGAGGTTGATCGGCGCTTATACCAAGCAAAAAAATCCGGACGCAATCGAGTCGTCGCAGCCTCCGACTGACGCGATGCGGCCCAGACGACTCGTGCGAGCGGTTACTTGAGGGCAATTCCTTAACTGTATCGTACGCCTGAAATTTTAAGACCAGCCTATTATCCGTAGCGAGGCGCTGGCGCCATATTTAATCGGAGGCTTATCGTGCTTTCTTACTTTGATTTCGTCAGACGATTGTCTGGATGTCCGCTGGAAATAAGCCATATCTTTCAGGGTTGCCGGATGAAAGTAATGTTCATTTTATGAGATTGTGAGGAATTATCGTTTAAGTCGGATGTAGTTCTTTCTGCCCATGAACTATTTCATGGGGGCAAGAAAATGAGCTATAACAATGATGGCCTTATGGCACCAGCCGTGTACGGGGAGGAGAGATGAACGGAGCATCCACTCGGACAGGACTCAGGCAGTGGATGTGGCGCGCCTTTGTGGGTAGTGCCTTGATTCCGCTGATCCTCGTCGAGACAGTGCTGGTGGGTTGCTATCTTCTGAGCAACCAGGCCATACGCGATGCACAATTGGCCTATCTGGGACGCAGCGCCAATGACAGCCTGGGGTCCAGTGCGGAGCAAAACGCGCTGATAGTCGAGAACCAACTCCAGCATATTGGCGATACCACTGCATTGCTTGCTCGGATGACTCAGGAGGCATTGCAACGCCCGGTCTCTGCGGCTGAGGAGCTTCTGACGCTAACGGCGCAGGGCGCACGCTACAGCCCGGAAGACCGGGGAGGAGCGGCATCGTTCTATTCCTCGGCAACCCCAGCGCAGCAGCAGGACTTGGCCAAGGTCGCACGTCTATCCGTACTCGATCCTCTGCTCAAGGAGATAAAGCTCCATGACAGAACCATAGCCAGCCTCTACTTCAATAGTTGGGACAGCTATAACCGCATCTATCCGTGGTTTCGTACCGACCAGCAATACCCCCCGGACATGCGAATTCCCGAGTTCAATTTCTACTACCTTGCCGATGCCGCACATAATCCGGACAGAGGCGTGCGCTGGACCGACGTGTACCTGGATCCTGCGGGGCATGGCTGGATGATGTCGGCGATCGCCCCGGTCTACAACGGCGATTTCCTGGAGGGCGTGGCAGGCATAGACGTGACCGTCAACGAGCTCCTGACGCAAATCGACAGACTCAAGCTGCCATGGAGCGGCTATCTACTGTTGGTCTCCGCCGACTCGACGATCATGGCGATGCCCAAGCAAGCCGAACACGATTTCGATCTGCGTGAGCTGACCCAAGATGACCACTCGCAGAAACTGAGCAGTGAGCTGTTCAAGCCCGAAGATTTCAATCTGAAGTCGCGCGGCGACACCCGTGAACTTGCCGCGCGTTTGCTGGAAAGTACCCAGGGGACGCTGGAAGTGTCGTTCAAGGGCCGGGCGCACTTGATTGCCTGGAACACCATCGCTAGTACGGGGTGGCGACTGCTGGCCGTGGTTGACAAGGAACAGGTCATGGCGGCTACCAATGCCCTGGCTTCCCACTACCGCAACATCGGTTACCTGATGATCATTGGTCTTCTCGGGTTCTATCTGGTGTTCTTCAGTATCCTGTGGATGCGCTCGCGCCATCTGAGCGAGCGGCTTCGTCAGCCCATCTCAGGCATAGGCCGAATGCTGGGGGAAATCGGTCGAGGACAATGGCAGCCAGTACGCACCCACTCGTCCATTCGCGAACTGGACGACATGGCGGGCGGTGTCTTGACCATGGGTGGACAGTTGGCCACCAGTGAGCAACAAAGGCAAATGGCCCAGCGACGCTTGATGTCGCTGATCGATAACCCAACTTCCGGCATGTGGGAATACCACCTTGAAGATGATGGCATCACGTTTCGCGGTGGGTTGTGCAAACGCCTTGGCTTACCTGTCGCGGGAATGTCCCGTGAAAGTTTCCTGGCGCGCCTTTCGACAGAGAGTGCAATTCAATTTGTCGATGCTCTGGATAGCCTACGAGTTGGCCGAGCACCGCGCATTGAGGTCGAGCTCAGGCTGTTGCGGGAAGATGGCAGTTGGCTCTGGCTGCTATGCCAAGGCCGGACGCTTGACGATTCAACTGAAGGGACGCGCATAGCGCTAGGGACCCTGGTCGATATCGACACGCTCAAGCACACCGAGGAAGACCTTCGCGACCGTACGTTGCAGGCACAGGCGGCTAACCGAGCCAAGTCACGTTTCATATCCAGCATGAGCCATGAGTTGCGCACACCGCTGAATGCCATCCATGGGTTTGCTCAGTTGATGAGCATGCAAGCCAACGACCCACAGACCCGTGATTCTCTTCAGGAGATTCTGGGAGCGAGCCAGCATCTTGGAAACCTGGTGGATGACCTGCTCGACTGGTCCAGCCTCCAGGCAGAAACCCAGAAGCTGACGCTGGTCGCCGTTCCTCTGCTTGGCCTGCTGGAGGAATGTGCAGAAATGATCGGCCCGCAAGCACAGAGTGCGGGGCTGCACCTTGAATTGATCACGCCTCCACCAGACCTGGACGTCTGGGCTGAGCCTAGACGGCTGCGACAGGTGCTGCTCAACTTGCTGTCCAACGCCATCAAGTACAACCGTCCACAAGGCAAGTTACTCATCGGGGCGGAGCAAAAGCCCGATGGAGTTTGCATCTATGTCGAAGACGGTGGGATGGGAATAGAACCTGCCCTGCAAGGTGAATTGTTCGAGCCGTTTCAGCGTCTGGGAAAAGAAAACACCGCCATTCAAGGTACAGGGATCGGCCTGGCCCTCTGCAGGGAACTGGCGTCACTCATGGAGGGCAAGATGGGGCTATACAGCGTGCCAGGAGAGGGAAGCCGGTTCTGGATAGAGCTGGCCAGGGGCGCAGAACGTGCGACGAATCCAGTGTACGCACTCACCCCCCCTCGATTGTTCTACTCCGGTTCGGATCCTGGAGCGATGGACACCCTCCGATTGCTGCATGCTGGCCATATCGAGTTTCAGGAAGGCCCACTCGCTCACTGTCTGGCCGATTCGCGTGAGAAAGGCGCACCGGCGATTCTGCTGCTTGACTGCGACGAGGAGGATACCGCACGAATCAGTACCCTTCGGCAGATCAGGCGCTGCGCTCAGGGACAGGATATGTCCCTGATACTCATTGGCAGCACCCCGCGCAGCCTAGCCATGCTGGGCATCGAGTTTCAGGGGGTTTTGGGCAAGCCGCTGGATAATGATGAGCTGGCAGAACTCATTGGCGTCCTGCTTGAACAGGAGCATAGCGATGTTCACTGATATTCCTTCCGATGTCCGCATCGTTCTCATCGATGACGTGGCAGCGAATCTGCGCCTGCTTTCATCGAGCCTGAAAGCTTTTGGTTTATCCAATGTCAGCAGCTTCACTGATTCGGCAGCAGGGCTGCAGTGGCTGGAGAGCAATACTTGGGACCTGTTGCTGCTCGATCTCGACATGCCGGCGCCGGACGGTTTCCAGATACTGAAAAAACTCGCAGGACGTGATCGCTCCAGACAGCCAGTCATAATTCTAACTGCGCTCACTGATGCCACGAGCCGACGCAAGGGGCTGGAGTTGGGCGCCAACGACTACCTGACCAAACCTCTGGATTTGCCCGAGCTGGTCTTACGAGTACGTAATTGCCTGCGCTTGGCTCAAACGACCCAGAAGCTTCAACAACTGAATCTGGATCTTGAGGTCCAGGTCCTGCAACGCACCATGCAATTGCACGCGAGCTATCAAGCTGCGATACGCGCATTGGGAAGGGCTGCAAGCTATCGAGACAATGAAACCGGTGAACATATTTATCGGATAGGAGAAATTTCGGCACTACTGGCACAGGGCGCGGGCATGCCTGAAAACTGGTGTCAGCAATTGCGCAAAGCTTCGCCCATGCACGATCTGGGGAAGATCGGCATACCGGATCACATTCTGCTTAAAGAGGGTGTGCTGACCACAGAAGAGCGTCTGGTGATCATGGAACACCCCACTATTGGGTACAACATCCTGCATGATGAGCCGGTGGACGAGTTGACCGCGATGGCTGCACAGATTGCCTACTGCCACCACGAGAAGTGGGACGGCAGCGGCTATCCGCGAGGGCTTGCAGGTGAAGCGATCCCCTTGGAGGCGCGTATCGTGGCGCTGTGCGATGTCTACGACGCCCTGCGTATGCCACGGCCTTACAAGCCGAGTTGGCCAGCGGAGCGTGCCCAAGCATATGTAGTCGAGCAATCGGGGAAGCATTTTGATCCGACACTGGTCCAGGTGATGTGTAGCCTCTTTTCGCAGATCGAGCTCTTTTTCAAAGGTAGCCTGGAGGTTGCTGGTGAAGAAAAGACTCATTGCCAGATGCAGTGAGTCGGTCGCATCGGGCAACGGTTGGGGCTCGGGGTCCGCATGCATTGATGACATCAACCATTTCGGCGAAGCCTGGCGACGGGGACGAAAACTCGCCCTTTGTCGCTGAAACCCTATGAGCGGCGCCATTCAGAGATGCGTTTCTTCTCGGGGTTATCTGTGGCAAACCAGGTGATTCTTTCCCTTTAATCGACCTCATAGATGGTCAGATGAAAGCGAGTGTAGAGATACGCACAGGTTGATTCAGATGTCGTGTTCAGCAGTACGACGAGTCACGCGATTCTTGCCGAACAAGATGTTGCATTTACCCGGGAAACCACATCGAAGTCCGACTTTCTTGTAGGCAATTTCCCAAGCATACTCCCCAACCCCGCTTGGTGGTTGCGCCCTCTGGAAACGCTGCCTAGGCTGCGTCGGTCGTTGCCAAATCAACGACCGGATTAGCAGTCCGAACAAAGGAATACCACCAGCGACCTGTTATGGCGGCTGTGCGTGTGGGCGCCTTCGTGCGCGCCGAGCTTCTTCCTTTGTCTCGGTCTGCTAACCCGCGCGCAGTCGCCACCCACTCGTTTAGCAGCGAGCAGTGGCGATCAACTCGACTACAAAGGAAGAATCGCCATGAAAAAACTTGTCCCCGATCCCCCCGTCCTCTGCGTCGGCCCCGGTCTTTCCCATCAGGAAGCCATCGCCAAGGCCGCAGAACACCTCAACCGCGCCATCCGGGACGCTGCGGGCCTCCCCGACCCGCCTGATGAAAAACACCAGGAAATGCTCAGCTACGCACTGTTGAACATGAGGATCACCAAGGCACTGCTGGCGCTTGCCACGTCGGCTTCGCCGGTGAGCGTACCGATATAAAAAGAAGGCCACGGGGCTATGCTCCGTGGCCGTTCAATTTCTGCCCGTTCTAGATCGCCCCCTGATTCACCCGCCTCGACAACGCCTCCGCACTCTCCCTGCGCTCCGAATACCGATCCACCAGATACCCCTCCCGCCCGCGAACCAGCAGCGTGAACTTCACCAGTTCCTCCATCACGTCCACCACCCGGTCGTAGTACGCGGAAGGCTTCATGCGTCCGTTTTCGTCGAACTCCAGGAAGGCCTTGGGCACGGAGGACTGGTTGGGGATGGTGAGCATGCGCATCCAGCGCCCGAGCACACGCAGCTGGTTGACCGTGTTGAACGACTGCGAGCCGCCACACACCTGCATCAGCGCTAGGGTCTTGCCCTGGGTGGGACGCACCGCGCCCAGCGCCAGGGGAATCCAGTCGATCTGTGCCTTGAACACCGCGGAGATCGAGCCGTGGCGCTCGGGGGAGCACCACACCTGGCCCTCCGACCACAGCACCAGGTCACGCAGTTGCCGGACCTTGGGATGGTCTTCCGGTGCATCGTCGGGTAGCGGCAGGCCGGTGGGGTCGAAGATGATCGTTTCCGCGCCCATCAGCTCCAGGATGCGGGCCGCTTCCCGGGTCAGCAGTCGACTGAACGAACGCTCCCGGGTCGATCCGTAGAGCAGCAGGATGCGCGGTTTGTGGGTTGGCGTGGTGTGCTGGGCGAGCTTGTCGAGAGTCGGCACGTCGAACAGCGCGAGGTCCAGGCTCGGGAAGTCCTGCGGTGTCTCCAGGGTGAGGTCGCTCATCAGGGTTCTCCGATCCGGTCCAGTGCCTGCTTGAGCCCGGCAGGGGCGAGTGCCTCGTGGTCGAGGGCGAAGAAGGCGGCGAAGCGCTGGCGGATCTGCATCACGCAGGCGTCGAACGCCGCCTGGATTTCGTCATCGCTGCCTTGCACTGCCGACGGGTCGGCGAGGCCCCAGTGGCTTTTCACGGCTGGCCCGAAGTACACCGGGCAGGGCTCGCCGCTGGCCTGGTCGCAGACAGTGATGACGATGTCCGGCGGGCTGTCCTGGAAGCTCTCGGCGCCTTTGCTGTGGAGCGTGGACGTCTCCACGCCAAGGCTTTCCAGGGTGCTGACCGCGCGCGGGTTCAGGCGCCCGCTGGGAAAGCTGCCGCAACTCACGGCGTGCATGCCTTCGGGGGCGAGGTGGTTGAACAGGCCTTCGGACAGCACGCTGCGGCAGCTGTTGGCGGTACACATGAACAGCACTTTCATCGGTCGCTCCTAGTGTGGTGTTTCACAAGTAACACTCATATTTTTCGGCCTAATGCCTCGGCTGCCCGGCCGACGCTCGCCAAAATGTCCTCGGCCTTTCGATACCAGCGAAACGGTCGAGGGTTGGCGTTGTAAGTGGACAGGTAGTACTCAATCGACTCCTCCAGATCCTTCACGCTGGTGTGTGCCTGGCGCTTGATCCACTTCTCGCTCAGCGTCGAGAAAAAGCGCTCCACCAGATTCAACCAGGATGCCGACGTCGGTGTGAAATGCACTTGGTAGCGCGGATGCGCTGCCAACCATGCTTTCACTTTGTCGGTCTTGTGTGTCGCGTAGTTGTCCATCACCAGATGAACAGGCATGTCCTCTGGTACGTTGGCATCCACCTCTTTGAGGAAGGCAAGAAACTCCGTGCTTCTATGTCGACGCTTCAATCTTCCGATGACTTCACCCGTAGCAATGTCCAGCGCCGCGAACAACGATGTGGTTCCGTGGCGTTTGTAGTCGTGGGTGCGAGTGACGGGATTGCCGGGGGCAAGAGGTAAGCCCGGCTGGGTACGGTTCAGCGCCTGAATCTGGCTTTTTTCGTCGATACAGAGCACCAGAGCCTTGTCGGGCGGGTTGAGATAGAGCCCAACAATGTCGTGGACCTTGTCGACGAACAGAGGATCGGTCGAAAGCTTGAACGTCTTCTCAAGGTGAGGCTTGAGGCCGAAGGCATGCCATATCCGCATGACACTGGCTGGAGAAATTCCGGTTGCCTGACTCATCGAGCGAGTGCTCCAGTGACTGGCATCTTCGGGTTTGGATTGCAGTACTTGATTAACCACGGCCTGCACTTGTTCATCGGTAATGCTGCGAGGCCGGCCTGAGCGGTGTTCGTCATTTAAGCCATCGAGCCGCAGCCGACTGAATCGGACTCGCCAACGCGAAACCGTGTGCACGCCGATACCGAGTCTGTGGGCGATCGAGGTGCCTGACTCTCCACCTGCGCACGCCAAGATGATTTCGGCCCGGATACGGGATTCGGCGGGGCCTTTACGTTGCCGGGAGCGACGAAGCAGTTCGAGGTGCTCGTCGTCGCTCAACTCAATCAGGGCAGCAGGTCGGCCGGTTTTCATATCGTGGCTCCAGGGCATTTCTGATGCTGAAAAACCTAGCCCAAAATATGAGTGTTACTTGCGAAACACCACACTAGCTC
>Ga0206117_101509_pt1 | contig 11448 bp, 7 predicted proteins | sample 3A5Ametagenome_FD_177997 | JGI IMG/M metagenome (GOLD analysis project Ga0206117, IMG submission 177997) | Enriched microbial communities from leaf-cutter ant dump, University of Wisconsin, Madison, United States - 3A5A | ecosystem: Environmental > Terrestrial > Nest > Insects nest > Nest dump... | reverse complement strand
CCGGCCCCGCGCGCGAGAACCTGCGGCACGCCCTCGCCATCGCGCCCCAGGCCCCGGGCGCCCAGGGCGAACTGGGCACGCTGGAAACCTTCGTCAACCAGTTCACCGAAGCAGGCGCCGCCTTCGCCACCGCCCTGGGCGACAACCCGGCGGACTACGTGGCCCTGACCGGCCAGGGCCTGCTGCACCTCAAGCAAGGGCGGCCCGACGAGGCGCTGGACGACTTCCTGCGCGCCGGGGTGATGGAGCCGCGCTACGCCCGCGCCAAGGTCTGGACGGCGGTCGCCTACTACCAGTTGGGCCGCCACCAGGACGCGCTGGCCACCCTGCGGCAAGCCAGTGCGCTGGACGACAAGGATCCCGTGCCCTACATGCTGCTGGCGCAGATCCACACCGACCTGTTCCAGCCCGGCGAGGCGGTGGAAGCCGCGCGCGCCGCCGTGCAGCGCATGCCCTACCTCAAGTCGCTCAACCAGGTGGCCAACGACCAGAAGGGCAGCGCCAACCTGGGAGCGTCGCTGGCGTTCTTCGGCATGGAAGACTGGGCGCTGGAGATGGCGCAGCAGAGCTTCTACCCGTACTGGGGCGGCAGCCATTTGTTCCTGGCCGACCGCTACGCGGGCGAATTCAACAAGAACTCCGCGCTGTTCCAGGGCTTCCTGACCGACCCCATGGCCTTCGGCGCCAGCCAGCGCTACTCGTCGCTGCTGCAGCGGCCCGGCGCGCACGGGGCGGTGGGCATCACGCTGGACCGCGAGTTCTACCGCATGCGCGCGCCGTCGATCACGCTCAACGGCATGGACAACAGCCGCGTGCCCGTGTCGTGGTTCTTCAAGGCGCAGACGGCCGACGCGAGCCGCTTCCCGTTTGACCTGCAGTCGAACGCCACGTCCGCCGAGCGGGCGGGCGAAGGCCAGGTGCGCGCGCACGCGCTCACGCTGGGCGCGGGCATGCAGCCCACCGAGCGCATCAACCTGTTCGCCTACCTCAACCAGTTCGACATGCGCCTCAACGGCCAGAACCTGCTGGATTTTGAAACCGCCCTGCGCAGCAAGACCACGCAGGGCGCTTTAGGCATGGCCTACCGCTGGAGCCCCACCGAGCAGACCTGGATCAAGCTGGGCCGCAGCGTGGAGAACGTGGCGCTGCAGGGCTACCCTACGCTCTACGTCGACCCGCCCTTCGTCAGCGTGATGGGCCTGGGCAGCGAGCCGCGCAAGCAGTTCAGCGACCTGCAACTGCGCCACATGCTGGACACCGCGCCCGGCAGCCGCTGGAGCATCGCACTGGAGCACGTGCGCGAGCGGCAGAACAACACGATCGACGGCGCGGCCGCCGTGGGCGCCGACATTCCGGGCGTGGGCAGCTACCGCGACATCCTGCTGGTGGGCGGCACCAACCGCGTGGACCGCCGCTACACCGGCCTGACCCTGGCCACCACGCAGCGGCTCGCCGCCGCGCTGGACCTGGACGCCGCGCTCGGCCTGCAGCAGATACGCCACCGCGTGGACGGCCTCACGCAAAGCTACATCGTGGGCCTGGATCACCTCGGCGAAGACCTGGCCCGCCGCGCCAATACCGAGCGCACCGCCACGCCCCGCGTGGGTCTGGTGTGGCGGCCCGCCACGGGCACCACGGTGCGCATGGCCTACCAGGACTGGCTGCGGCCCTTGAGCGTGTCCACGCTCACCAGCGTCGAGACGGCGGGCATCCCCGTCGAAGACCGCCTGGTCGAGGCGGGCGGGCGCCACAAGCGCACCGTGGCGCAGGTGGGCATGGAGCTGGACGGCAGCACCTTCGCCAGCCTGCACGCCAGCCACCTGCGCGTGCGCAACCCCGGCACCGTGGGCGTGGACTTGCGCACGCCCAGCCTGCCGTTCCTGGAGGAAATGCGCAACGCCCAGCTCGTCAACCTGTCCACCACCGACCTGCTGGAAGACACGCCCAGCTTCGACGCGGGCACGCTCCACACGCTGGCCGCAGGCATCAACCGCATCATCGACCGGCGCTGGTCGGCCTACGGCAAGTACCTGTACCAGGGCAGCGAAAGCCGCAGTGGCGACACCGGCGCCGTCCTGGGCCGCATCCCCTACATCCCGCGCCACACCGTGGTGCTGGGCACCACCTGGGCCAGCGCGCAGCGCGTGTACCTGAGCGGCCGCGTGGTCTACCGCTCCGAGCGCTTCGAGGACAAGGACAACCTCACGCGCCGCCCGCCCGGCTGGAGCCTGGATCTCATGGGCTTCTGGGAATCGCAGGACAAGCGCTGGGTGATCGGCGCCGCCGCGCTCAACCTGTTCGCCCCCCGGAGCGACCGCACCAAGGCCCGCTATGTCCTGGACGCGCGCTACCGCTTCTAGGATCGCCGCGCCCTACGCCGCCTGCGCGCTGGCGCTGCTGCTGGTCTGGGCCGCCACCTTCAGCCGCCCCTGGCACGCGCTGGAGTTCAAGACCTTCGACGTGCTCACCGCCCTGGCCGCGCCGGGGCGCGGCAGCGCGCTGCCCGTGGTCATCCTCGCCATCGACGAGCCCACCTTCCAGGAGCTGGGCCTGGCCTGGCCGTTCCCGCGCAGCCTGCACGCGCACTTGCTGCGGCGCTTGCACGAAGACGGCGCGGCCGCCGTGGGGCTGGACGTGGTCTTTGCCGACCCCACGGCCGAGGCCGAGGACGCCGCGCTGGCCGCCGCCATCCGCGACACCGGCGCCGCGGTGGTGCTGGCGTCCACGCGCGAGAAGATCGACAACCCCAACGCCGCGCTGTGGATGGACGTGCTGCCCCTGCAGCGCCTGCTGGACGCGGGGGCCGAGTCGGGCGACGCGGGCGTGGAGCCCGACGACGACTTCGTGGTGCGCCGCGCGCCCGCCGCGAGCGAGGGCTTTGCCCAGCGCATCGCGCAGCGCGTGGCGAACGCCCAGGCGCTGCACGCCTTCGACTGGATCGGCTACCGCGGCCCGCGCGGCACCTACGACACGCGCTCGTACTACCAGGCGCTGGAGCCCGGCCTGCTGCCGCCCGGCTTTTTCAAGGGCAAGATCGTGCTTGTGGGCCGCTCCGCGCGCACGGCCGCCGAACTGGCGCGCTCGCAGGCCGATTTGTTCAACTCGCCCTTCGGCACGCTGGGCGGCGACCGCCTGTTTCCCGGCGTGGAACTGCAGGCCACGCTGGTCGGCAACTACCTGAATGGCGGCGGCCTGGGCGGCGTCTCCGAGCGCTGGACGCTGGCCCTCACGGCCCTGCTGCTGCCCCTGCTGCCCTGGGCCAGCCGCAGGCTGCACCCTGCGGGCGCGGCGGCATTCACGGCCGCACTGGTGCTGGCCATGGCGGGCGCATCGTGGTGGCTGTTCGCGCAGCGGGGCCTGTGGTGGCCGCCGCTGTTGCCCATGGCGGGCGCGGTGGCCGCGTATGGCGCCACGGCGCTGGCGGGCTATGCCCTGGTGCGCCGCCGCGCGCGCCAGACGCGGGCCATGTTCGCGCAGTACGTGCCGCCCGCCGTGGTCGAGCGCCTGATCGCCCAGCCCGACCTGATGCGCCTGGGCGGCGAGGCGCGCGAGGTCACGCTCATGTTCACCGACCTGGCCAGCTTCACCACGCTGTCCGAGCAGCTCAGCGCCGAGCAGACGGTGGAGGTGCTCACCGGCTACTTCAACGCCATGACGCCCATCGTGCATGCCAGCGGCGGCACGGTGGACAAGTTCATCGGCGATGCCATGATGGCCTTCTGGGGCGCGCCGCTGGCCGACCCGCGGCATGCCGAGCACGCGGTGCGCGCGGCTGTCGCCATGCAGCAGGCGATGGAGCCGCTGGTGGCGGGGTTGCGGGCGCGGGGGCTGCCGGGGATTCACATGCGCATCGGGTTGCACACGGGGCGGGTGGTGGTGGGCAATGTGGGGTCGGATCAGCGGTTTTCTTATACGGCCATTGGGGATGCGGTGAATTTGGCGGCGCGGCTGGAAGGGGCTAACAAGGCGTTTGGGACGGGGATTTTGCTGTCTGCTGCGACGGCGGGGCGGTTGCCTGCGGATGTGGGGTTGCGTGCTTTGGATGACGTGATCGTGAAGGGGAAGAGTGAGGCGGTGCGGGTGTTTACGCCTTGTGATGATGCTGTGGTGTGCGAGGCTAGTTTGGAGGCTTTACGGGCGTTTGGTGCGCGGGATTGGCGGGGGGCGGAGTTGCAACTGGGGCGGGTGTTGGAGAGGGTGCCTGGGGATGCTGCTGCGTTGCGGTTGCTGGAGCGGGTGGTGGCTGGGCAGGGGGTGCCTGAGGGGGCGTTGTGGTCGGCTGCTGTGGCGTTGGATAAGTTGTGAGTTTTTGGTCTTTTTGGCGTCTTGCCTGGGTTGAGTGCGGGAGCCGGGGTGCGCGCCCGGCGGCGCGGTAACTTTCTTTTGCTTCGCCAAAAGAAAGTCACCAAAGAAAAGGCGACCCCCAGTCTGCGACCCCTTCGCTGCGCTACGGGGCAAACCTGCGGCGGGGAGGTTGCGGGGTGCGCTGTAGAACTCACTTCGCTGCTGCGCAGCTACGTTCAAACAACTACAGCGAGTCAGTTCACGAAGCATGCGCGCTCCGACGCGCATGCCACCCCGCAACCGCCCCGCCGCAGGCGCAGCCAGAGGGGAGGGGGGACGAGACGGGCCATTGCTGCGCTCGGCCTGGCTTTCGCAGCGCGAGGCGCTTGCGCCCGCGTGATGGGGCCGAGCGCAGCGATGGCCCGTCTCGCCGGGTTCCCTTCTGTCCGTGCCGAGAAGCGCAGGGCGCGGGGTGCGCATGCGTGCCGAAGGACACGCATGCTTCGTGAACTGACTCGCCGCAGTTGTTTGAGCGGAGCGCCGCAGGCGCGCAGCGAGTTCTGCGGCGCACCCCGCGCCCGAGCATCGCAGGTTGCCCGTAGCGCAGCGAAGGGACACGGACAGTAGGGTCGCCCTTCCTTTGGTGACTTTCTTTCGGCGAAGCGAAAGAAAGTTACTCGCCCGCCGGGGCGAACTCCCGGCCTCCGCCCTTAAACAAAAAGCAGAAGCCAAATCAGGAATTCAAAGGTCCAACACCAACAACTTCCCCCGAGCCCGAGAACAGCAAGGCGTGAACTGCTCATTGGCAGCCTTCTCGTCATCCGTCAAATACATGTCCCGATGGTCCACCTCACCTTCCAGCACACGCGTCAGGCACGTCCCGCACACCCCTTGCTCACACGACGTGAGGATGTCGATCCCATGCCCCCGCAACGCTTCCACCACCGACACATCCGGCGCCACGGCATAGGTAGCCCCCGTGCTGGCAATGCGCACGTCAAACCCCTGATCCCCCGCCGTATCCTGCGCAGGCGCCCCGAAGTATTCAAGGTGAATCCGGTCCTGCACCCACCCCTGGGCCTTGGCGGTGTTCACCACGTGGTCGATGAAACCCGCGGGGCCGCAGACATACAGGCGGGCGTCGTCCCCAGGCGAAGCCAGAACGGCGGCCAGGTCAAGCTTCTGCCCCGGCGCACCATCATCGTGGTGAAACTGCACGTGCGCCGCCATGGGCGATGCGGCGATCTCCGCAGCGAACGCCGTGCGCGCAGCCGACCGCGTGCAGTAGTGCAGCGCAAACCCCGCCCCCGTGCGCGCCAGCCTATCCGCCATGCACAGGAGCGGCGTCACGCCGATCCCACCCGCCAGCAGCAGCGTATGCCGCGCCGGATGCAGCGGAAAGTGGTTGCGCGGCGTGCTGATGGTGAGCACGTCGCCTTCCTGCACGCCGTCGTGCATCGCGCTGGAGCCCCCGCGCGAGGCCGCGTCGCGCAGCACGGCGATGCGGTAGCGGTGCGATTCGTGCGAGGCGTTGCACAGCGAGTACTGGCGCGTGATGCCGTTCGGCAAATGCACGTCCACATGCGATCCCGCGCTGAACGGCGGCAGCGGCTGGCCGTCCACGCGCGCCAGCTCGAAGCTGGCGATGCCCTCGGCCTCCAGCGTCTTCTTGGCGACGCGCACTTGCAGCGTTTCTTGCGCGGTCATGCCGCCTGCTCCGTCGCCAGCATGCGGTCGATGACCTTGCGCGACTGCACGCCGCCCGCGTCGATGTTGAGCATGAGCAGCTTGCGCTCCGGGTAGCGCAGCAGGTTGTCTTGCTGCATCTCCAGCATCTGCTGATCCTCGGCAAAGATCTTGCCCTGGCCCTCGCGGATCTGCGCGGTCAGCGCCGGATCCTGCGGCTTGAAGTTGCGCGCCATGCCCCAGAAGTAGTGGATGGACGTGTCCGTCTCCGGCGTGATGAAGTCCACCACGATGCTCGACGCCTTCTTGTCCGCAGGCGCGTCGTAGCCGCCATGGCCCGCCAGCGCCACGCCCACCTCGATGAGCACGTGGCTCGGGGGCGTGAAGTGGCAAATTTGCCAGCGATCCACGGGCTGGTCGTCGGGCAGGCCGTTCATGCGCAGGGCCATTTGCCAGAACGGCGGCGCCTGGATGCCTTCCATGAAGCGGCTGGTGATGACCTCGTCCCCTTCCACGCGGGTCTTGCAGGGCACCTCGTCGATCTCCTTCTGGCCGATGCTGGTGGCGTGCACGTACGTCTCGTGCGTCAGATCCATCAGGTTGTCGATCATCAGCCGGTAGTCGCAGGCGATGTGGTACAGGCCGCCGCCGTAGGCCCAGTCGGGGCTTTCGGCCCAGGGCAGGTGGTGGATTTTGGCGGGGTCGGCCTGGGCGGCGTCGCCGGGCCACACCCAGATGAAGCCGTGGCGCTCCACCGCCGGGAAGGTGCGCGTGCGCGGAAAGCCCTGCACGCGCTGGCCGGGCATGGACACGGGCTTGCCGTCGCAGCCCACCTTGAGGCCGTGGTAGCCGCACATCAGCTCGCCCTCGCACACGCGGCCCAGGGACAGGGGCGCGCCCCGGTGCGGGCAGAAGTCCTCCAGCGCGGCCACCCGGTCCGGCGCGGGGCGGTAGAACACGATCTTCTCGCCGCAGACCTTGCGGCCCAGCGGCTTCTCGGCGATTTCGTCAGGGGTACAGGCAACGTACCAGGCGTTCTTGGGATACATCGTGGGGTCTCCTTGGTATGGCTGGATTGTGCGGATACGGCCCATCGCTGTATACATAAAAATCCTGAAAAACAGCTATCACGCATCGGCATAGCACGTAAGCCGTTGTTTTGTATGAGTTGCCAGGTGCGCACCGCTGATTTTGTGTATACATTGGGCGCCATGAACCGCACCGACGACCCCACGCTTTCCACCGCCGCCGATGCCGGCGCCTCCCAGGCCGTGAAGGCGCAGCTGCGTCTGCGCGAGATGATCCTGGCGGGCGAGCTGCCCGGCGGCGCGCGCATCGCCGAGCTGACGCTGGTGGAGAAGCTGGGCGTCTCGCGCACGCCCATCCGCGCGGCGCTGATGCGGCTGGAGCAGGAAGGCCTGCTGCACCGCCTGCCGGGCGGCGGCTACGCGGTGCGCACGTTCTCGGAGACCGACGTGGCCGACGCCATCGAGCTGCGCGGCACCATGGAAGGCCTGGCCGCGCGCCTGGCCGCCGAGCGCGGCGTGGAGCCCGCCCTGCTGGCCGAGGCCCATGCCTGCCTGGACGCCATCGACGCCGCGCTGGCGCCGCGCACGCTGGACGACGCGGGCTTCGCCCGTTATGTGGAACTCAATGCGCGCTTTCACCTGCTGCTGTCCCGCATGGTGGGGAGCGACGTGATCGCGCGCGAGCTGGACCGGGTCAAGGGCCTGCCCTTCGCCTCGCCCTCGGCCTTCGTGGTGGTGCAGACCCATTCGGCCCAGGCGCGCGACATGCTGATCGTGGCGCAGGACCAGCACCGCCAGGCGCTGGACGCCATCGCCCGCCGCGAGGGCGCCCGCGCCGAGGCCATCCTGCGCGAGCACTCGCGCATCACGCGGCGCAACCTGCTGGCCGCCGTGCAGGCGGCGCAGGTGGACGGGCTGCCGGGGATCCAGCTGATGATCCGCGAGCGTGCGGCGTGATTTATGGCCAAAATGGCCTCCAGTGCTTATGGGTAAAGCACTGGCAGCTATGCTTTTTGATGTTCCGGCTGCTGGCGTCTTCTGGCGAGTTATCCTGTTCTGCGATATCTAAAAGTCGGAAATCCCGCTTGTGAAAAGGCCCTGCCCCCTTCACACTTCGGTCAGCATTTTTCTGTATACAACGCCTTACCCCAAGGAGACATCGATGCAAAAACGCCAGCTTCTTCGCGCCACCGCCGCTGCGGCCCTCGTGCTGTCCACCGGCCTGACCGCCATGGCCCAGGACAACGTGTTCAAGATCGGCCTGATCCTGCCCATGACCGGCCAGCAGGCCACCACGGGCCGCCAGATCGAAGCGGCGGCCAAGCTCTACATGGCGCAGCACGGCGACACCGTGGCGGGCAAGAAGGTGCAGCTCATCATCAAGGACGACACCAGCCTGCCCGACGTGACCCGCCGCCTGGCGCAGGAGCTGGTGGTGAACGACAAGGTCAACGTGCTCGCCGGCATGGGCATCACGCCCTCGGCCATGGCCACGGCGCCGCTGGCCACGCAGTCCAAGACGCCGCTGGTGGTCATGGCCGCCGCCACGTCCAGCATCACCGAGGCCTCGCCCTACGTGGTGCGCAGCAGCTTCACGCTGCCCCAGGTGTCGGTGGCCCTGGCCGACTGGGCGCCCAAGAACGGCATCAAGAAAGTGGTCACGCTGGTGAGCGACTACGGCCCCGGCATCGACGCCGAGAAGTTCTTCAACCAGCGCCTGACCTTCAACGGCGGCCAGGTGACCGAAGCCCTGCGCGTGCCGCTGCGCAACCCCGACTTCGCCCCCTTCCTGCAGAAGGTGCGCGACGCCAAGCCCGACGCGCTGTTCGTCTTCGTGCCCTCGGGCGCGGGGGCTGCGGTGATGAAGCAGTTCCTGGAGCGCGGGCTGGACAAGGCCGGCATCAAGCTCATCGCCACCGGCGACGTGACCGATGACGACCAACTGAACGACATGGGCGACGGCGCCCTGGGCGTGGTCACCTCGCACCACTACTCGGCCGCACACCCCTCGGCGCTGAACAAGAAGTTCGTCGAGGAGTTCGAGAAGGCCAACAAGGGCCTGCGCCCCAACTTCATGGCCGTGGGCGGCTACGACGGCATGCGCGTGATCTACGAAGCGCTCAAGACCACCAAGGGCGCGGGCGGCGGCGATGCCCTGCTGGCCGCCATGAAGGGCCAGGTCTTCGAGAGCCCGCGCGGCAAGGTGTTCATCGACGCGCAGACCCGCGACATCGTGCAGGACGTGTACCTGCGCAAGGTGGAGCGTGTGAACGGGCAGCTCTATAACGTGGAATTTGACGTCATCAAGGACGTCAAGGACCCCGGCAAGACCAAGTAAGCAACGCCCTTCCCTGAGGCGCCGCCGTGCGCCTCGCCTTTTCGAAGCGATCTCATGCTGACCATTCTTTTCGACGGCGTGGCCTACGGCATGCTGCTCTTCATCCTGGCCGTGGGCCTGGCCGTGACCATGGGGCTGATGAACTTCATCAACCTCGCGCACGGGGCCTTCGCCATGGTGGGCGGCTACATCACGGTGCTGCTGATGCAGCGGCTGGGCGTGCCCTTCCTCGTCTGCCTGCCGGTGGCCTTCATCGGCACGGCGCTGCTGGGCGCGGTACTGGAGCGCACGCTGTACCGCCCGCTGTACCACAAGCCCCACCTGGAGCAGGTGCTGTTCTCCATCGGCCTCGTCTTCATGGCCGTGGCCAGCGTGGACTACTTCGTGGGCTCCACGCAGCAGATCATGCAGCTGCCCGAATGGCTCAAGGGCCGCACCGAGATCGGCAGCGGCGCCTGGATGCTGGGCATGGGGCACTACCGCCTGTTCATCATCGCCGTGTGCGCGGCGCTCACCATCGGCCTGCAGTACGTGCTCACGAAGACGCGCTTCGGCAGCCGCCTGCGCGCCAGCGTGGACGACCAGCGCGTGGCCGCCGGCATGGGCATCAACGTGAACATCGTGTTCCTTTCCACCTTCGCCTTCGGCTCGGGCCTGGCGGGCCTGGGCGGTGCGCTGGGCGCCGAGGTGCTGGGGCTGGACCCGAGCTTCCCGCTCAAGTTCATGATCTACTTTTTGATCGTGGTGGCCGTGGGCGGCACCTCGTCCATCACCGGCCCGCTGCTGGCCGCGCTGCTGCTGGGCATCGCCGACGTGGCGGGCAAGTACTACATCCCCAAGCTCGGCGCCTTCATCGTGTACAGCCTCATGATCGTGATCCTGATCTGGCGCCCGCAGGGCCTGTTCGTGCGCAAGGGGGGCAAGTGAGATGAACCCCCAAAACACGCTTTTGCAGGCGCGCAGCTTCCGCTGGTGGGAACTGGTGTTCTGGCTGCTGGCCTTCGTGGCGCCCTTCGCACTGCCCAGCCATGCGCTCATCATCAACGAGATCGCCATCGTGGCGCTGTTCGCCCTGTCGCTCGACCTGATCCTGGGCTACACCGGCATCGTCTCGCTGGGCCATGCGGCCTTCTTCGGCATGGGCGGCTATGCGGCGGCGCTGTTCGCCAAGCACGTCATGCCCGACCCGCTGGTGGGCCTGGCCGTGGGCATCGCGGCGGCCACGGTGCTCGGCGCCGTGGCCTCGCTCACCATCATGCGCGGCACGGACCTCACGCGGCTCATGGTCACGCTGGGCGTGGGCCTCATCATGCTGGAGCTGGCCAACAAGCTCGACTGGCTGACTGGCGGCGCCGACGGCCTGCAGGGCGTGATGATGGGCCCGCTGCTCGGAAAGTTCGAGTTCGACCTGTACGGGCGCACGGCGGCATGGTATTCGCTCACGGTGCTGCTGGTGTTCTTCCTCATCGCGCGGCGCATCGTGCAGTCGCCATTCGGCGCCACGCTCAAGGCCATCCGCGACAACCGGCTGCGCGCCATGGCCATCGGCATCCCGGTCACGGCCAAGCTGGCGCAGGTGTACACGCTGGCCGCCGCGCTGGCGGGGGCGGCGGGGGCGCTGCTCACGCAGACCACCGGGTTCGCGTCGCTCGACCTGTTCGAGTTCCACCGCTCGGCCGACGTGATGCTGATCCTGGTGATCGGCGGCGTGGGCTGGCTCTACGGCGGCATCCTGGGCGCCGTGGGCTTCAAGCTGCTGCAGGACCTGATCTCGTCCGTTACGCCGCAGTACTGGACGTTCTGGATCGGCCTGTTCCTCGTGGTGCTGGTGCTGGTCGGGCGTGACCGCCTGTTCCGCCCCTGGACGTGGTGGGGGAGGAAGAAGGCATGAGCACGACTACCAACAACATCGTTCTTTCGGCGCAGGGCCTGGTCAAGCGCTTCGGCGGCATCACCGCCACCAACAACGTCACGCTGAACCTGCACAAGGGCGCGCGCCACGCGCTCATCGGCCCCAACGGCGCGGGCAAGACCACGCTGATCAACCTGCTGACCGGCGTGCTGGAGCCCACTGAGGGCTCCATCACCCTCGAGGGCCAGGACATCACGCGC
>Ga0206117_101506_pt1 | contig 11488 bp, 4 predicted proteins | sample 3A5Ametagenome_FD_177997 | JGI IMG/M metagenome (GOLD analysis project Ga0206117, IMG submission 177997) | Enriched microbial communities from leaf-cutter ant dump, University of Wisconsin, Madison, United States - 3A5A | ecosystem: Environmental > Terrestrial > Nest > Insects nest > Nest dump... | reverse complement strand
ATCACATTCAGCATATAACCATTCAGCTCTTGCGTCTTATATTTCAATTCATTTTTCAGATTCTCGTTTTGTAGCTCATATATCGCTTCATCTTTCAGCTTTGTTTCTTCTTCATAGCGTCTGGTTTGAGCAATTAGCTCCTCGCCCTTCTGATGTATAATTTTCTTTTGCTTACTGATTGTTTTTTTATAGATGATAAGTATTAAAATCACTATAGCTAATGAATAGAGCAAGTAAGCTAGTACCGACCTGTACCAAGGTGGGTGGACTGTAAAACTAAATGACGTAATGCTCGAAGAATCGGGGTTACCATCAATAAATGCTTTTACCTCGAAAACATATTTACCCTCGTGGAGACCTGTGTATTCTTTAACAGTATTGGTTGAGGGGATACTCCAATCGTCATCTATTCCTTTCAGCCTGAAGCTATATAATATATCTGAGGAATGATCGTAGAAGGTTGCTGCAAAATTTATTTTTATAGAATTTAATGAGTATGGCAATGAAAGTCTTTTTTCGCTGCTGCCATAGCTTAAGATACTGTCGTTTTTACTACAAGTTATTTCTCGGATGTAAGTATTTATAGTTGAGAATTTACCATTTTTTCTTGACATGTCTATTCTTGCAAAGGCATTATCGACGGCTACAATAGCCGTTTCGGGATCAATCATGTTTATATTTTCATAGCTGTCTATCAGTTCGTTCGAAAGCCCCCAATTGTGTATATATTCTTGGTATTTACCTTCGCTATATGCTAAAACTTTTAGATTGCGATCGGCAACAAACCAAATGTTTTTGTATTTATCTACATAGAGAAATTCATAATACTTTGGTCCTTCCAGCATCAACTCGAGTTGTGTATAATGATCGAACGAGTCTGTTATCCGGCTATATTGGAGTATTCCGTTGCGGGTACATATAACCAGATTGTTCTCTATCTTCCTGATAATAATATTGGAATCGAAAGCATTATTATTTAGCGTATAGGTCTTGTATCGGATTATTTTCTCAAAATTTTTATCGAAGGTTAGTCGGCGCATGGTACCATTCGCATTTGCCACCCAAAAATTATAGGGCTCGTCATCTTCTATAAATCCCCGGAATGAGTCTCTAAATTCGGGGATTTTATGTGAAAACATCCAACGTCCATTTTCCCTCTTCAGAATACAGAATCCCGAATAGGTAGCAACCATAAGCTTATTCTTATCCTCACTTAGGGCATGAGTTTCCCAAGCTCCTAGAAGGTCTATTTTGTACGTCTCTGTGGGGGTTATTACCATTATACCATTATCCCCCGAACTAAAGAGCGTATTATCTATTATGTTGGTAGACCAGATTTGCCCTTCCGAGCCTTTTATTAATTGATACCGATTATCTTTATCCAGCTTATAAAGAGCCTGATTAGTCCCAAAATATAGTTCATTATTGTACATGGCGCTACTGTATCCTGTGCCGATCGGTGATACTGTTGCAAATAATGGCCTGATCGGAGAATTGAGGCTTATATAGCTTATCCCTTTATCAAGTCCGAGCCATAAGTTTTGATTACTATCAAAAAAACACCCTAAAACTGTATTATTTTTTAAGCCATTATTAATATTAAACTCTTCTTTGTAGAACGGATCTTTTAGGTCGAATATGATGACGCCGTTTTGGACTGATCCAATAGCGATTTTTGATCCTGATATGGCTGTGCTAAATAATTGATTCTTCTGTATGAAGCTATCAGCTATGGAGTTAATTTGTTGTATGTTGTTTTTATTTAACAGATATAAACCTTTCTTCGCCGATGTTACTAATATATCTTTATTGTATGATAATAGACTTACAATTTTATGCCCACTCAATGGTTCGGATGCTTCCAGAAATGTTAGTTTGTTATTCGAGTTTAGATAAAAGATTCCATTAGGTGTTGCCAGATACAATGTTCCTTCATGTAAAAGAGAACAGTCTATTTTTGTGTCGGAATCTATCATGCTGACATTTCCTGCCTTTTTATGGTATATATGGATATAACGTTCACTTATAAAGTAAATCACATCTCCCCCATCCTCTATATTCCAAACTTCTCCTCCCCAATTTTTTGTTTTGTCTGATAGGGAGCGGTATGTTAGCTGACCGATTGCATTTGGTTTAAAAAGGCCAAATTCGGAACTCCCGCCAATATATATATTGTTATCAATAATTTTAATAATCCGTATCACATTATTTCTTATTGGATATGATGTCCAGTTTACTCCATCGAACTCTAACAAGCCATTTGAGTTTGCCGAATATATCCATCCTTTGTCTGATTGTGTTATCATCCAGTTCTGAAATCCGGCTTTGTACTGGCTTCGTTCATAATTCGTGATTTTACGCTGCCAGATAGACGTGGAATGTGCAGGAACAACTAGTGATATTCCAATTATTACTGACAATATAAAAGATAGTATGTGTTTATTCATCTTCCCAACGATGTGTTTATCATATGATCAATCGAGTTGTGTTACTACTAGATAAATCCTCTTATATATTTGAATTTAATTTTTATTGTTATATTTTTTTATAAAATATGGTTAACTATCGAAATTTCAAATGGGCAGTTGATATCATATGAAGTTAATGTTTTCTTCTGGATCTCTACATTTATATTCCTATTGGTATCAAATATACAAATATAATTATAAAAAATGGGTGTAAAGTTTTTTTTTGTTTTAATAGTTTGATATACAGATGCTATATATATTATTTGTAGTAGTGAAAGTGCTATGTATTTAGCTTAAATCGATTAGAAAAAATAACCAATATATTTCTAATACTACTACTATTTTAGATTTTAAAATTGGGCAAGGAGTTATTATTTATATTATTTTCGGACGACTTGGATATACTTTTTTGATCTATGTGGAAATTATACAAATCTTATTAAATTTTATATATATCTTATATATAGATAATTATATTTTATGTGTAGTACTGATGTAGTGTTTAATTTAGTTCTTTTTTGAGTTTTTGTTGTAGTGAAAATATGTAAAAACAAAAACATCAACCCTATTTTTGTGTTAACGAATAAAAACAAGAGTTACCTATTTCTCTTACATGTTAACTTAATCCTAAATCTGATCATGGTAGAATAATTTAAGAATATCATATGTGGTAAAAGGAGAGAAGAAGATTATCCTTTCGTTTTCGAATTAATCTAATTACCTTATTTATAAATACCAATTCCCAGAATACATATTTTTATATATAAAACTTTATAGAGACCTAGCAAATATGAAGGATGCTTTTTCCTGAATTGTTCTCAAACAGTTTAAAATTTTCATAATCAAATGATACAGAATCGTAAATATTTAAGCCTTTTGGTTTTCAAGGGAAAAGAAGCCGCCCTTTTACTGAAAGAATAAAGAGGTTATGATTCTTATATATTTAACTCATTGTAACTAAACAAAAAACCTTATAGACATGGCTAACGAAAATCTAGTATGAAAAACATTAACCGATTGCATAAGAGTGAGAAAAACAAACAAACTTATTTCATTATATCATAAGATAAATACAATTTACCTCATTTTACTAGAGAACTTATTTACCGATAGCATAAGTCTATATATAAGACTCTAGAAAAATACGAATCATCTCACTTCAGTCAAAGAATTTATAAACAAAACAGAATTTAGTAGCATTAATCAGCAAATTGAATTCAGCAAAATTAATTAAGCATGAGAAAAATTTTGTTATTATTATTAACATTATCCTGTTACATTCAATTGTTTTCACAAGAGATTACAGGAGTAGTTTCTGACAATACAGGAGAACCGATCATCGGAGCCACTGTTGCCCTTAAGGGTAAAGCGGTTGGGTCATTGACCGATATTGACGGAAAATATTCAATCAAAGTTGACAATAGCAACGATGTGCTTGTATTTTCCTATGTAGGGTATATCCGTCAGGAAATAAAAGTAGGAAATCAGAAACAAATAAATGTTGTTCTGATCGAATCAGCAAAAGAACTTGATGAAGTTGTTGTTGTTGGATATGGTGTACAGAAGAAAGCTCTTTTAACGGGAGCAAATACAAACATAAAAGGAGATAAAATAGCTGAAGTCAAACCGACTACAGCGATGGAGGCTCTTCAGGGTGTTGCACCAGGTGTTAGCATTACTCGTAATAGTGGGGCACCAGGATCGGGTACAAAAGTTACTATTCGTGGGATGGGTACCATTGGTAAATCTGATCCTCTCTACATCGTGGATGGTATTGCTGTTGGAGGTATAGATTATTTGAACCCTGCAGATATACAATCTATTGATGTTTTGAAGGATGGGGCCTCTACTGCTATTTACGGTTCGCGAGCTGCTAATGGTGTGATCCTAGTCACTACAAAAAAAGGAGAGAAGGGTGCATCTCCTACAATAAATTATGATGGATATTTCGGAGTTCAAAATATATATAAAAAGTTGCCAACTTTGAATGCTCAGGAATATATGTATATTATTGATGAGGCTCGTTCTAACGAAGGTCTTCCTCTTTTCGATTGGAAAAATAAAATAATTAATGACAATCTTTATTTGGATGAATCTTTTGTGGGAAAAGTAGGTCAGCAATATGGTCAATATATTTGGGATAAATTACAGTCAGGATGGAAGGGGACTGATTGGGTGGACGAAATATCCCAAAAGGATGCCCCAGTTCAAAGTCATACGATCAATATTACCGGATCGGGTACAGATGTAGTTTATGCACTTGGATTCTCATATTATGATCAAAAAAGTATTATTGGTGGAAATGTAACAGATGCAGGTTACAGACGTATTACAGGTAGGATGAATACTGAGTTTACAGTATTGAAAAGAGGTAGCAAGCCTATGTTAACGATAGGAGAAAATGTAACTTATACAAATACTATAAACAGAGCTGTAGCTAATGGTAATATCTACTGGAATGATTTGCACGATGCATTAGTTTCTACTCCATTGATACCTGCATACTGGAGAGATAATGAGAATATATTGCCGAAAACATGGGGCTATGGACCTGCTCTTGAGGGAGTTTCTTCTAACCTTATAAATCCTTTGGCAAGAATGTATTTCCGCCACCAATACAATTCGGGAAGCGGTAATACAATAGTGGGAAATGTTTATGCTTTATTTGAGCCAATAGAAGGATTAAAGTTGAGATCTTCTTATGGTGTTAACTCATGGTTCGGTAAAAGTAGATCATATGCACCTATTTATAAATTAGGTAAGTTCCAAGAGAATACCACAGACGGAATTGACCAATCAATGAATATGGGGGCTACAACAACATGGACAAATACCGTGTCCTATGAAAGAAAAATAAATGATCACAAAATTAGTGGATTATTGGGAACAGAATGGGAAAATCAAATGACTAACTCTGAACTTAGCGGACATAAGTCTGATTCAAAATATCCGGGCTCATTTGATCATGCATATTTAAATAATGCAGAAAACCCTTTGTCTGTGTCACAAATATCTACAACAGGAGCTGATTGGGCAGCTCAAGGAGGGGGATTACTCTCTTACATTGGTCGTTTGAATTATAATTTCAAAGAACGATATATGGTAGATTTCACATTCCGTGCCGATGGGTCTTCTAACTTTGCAAAAGGTAACCGTTGGGGATATTTTCCATCGATTTCTGCCGGATGGAATTTTACTGAAGAAAGTTTCATGCAACCAACATCTACGTGGCTTAATTATGGTAAGTTAAGAGCTAGCTGGGGGCAAAATGGAAATGAAAGTATATCAAATTTTGTTTATTCTTCGAATATCAGGTATGTGAATCAAGGATATTATTTTGGTTCCAACAAAGAGGTTCCATCTGCTGGTGCTCTTCCTGCTAATGTTCCTAATCCTGATGTAAAATGGGAAACTTCAGAACAGGTCAATGTTGGACTTGACGCTAGATTTTTGGCCTCTCGACTTGGGTTGACATTTGATTACTATGTTAAGACTACTAAGGATTGGCTCGTTAAACCTCCAATTTTAGGTACATATGGTGCTGGTGCTCCTTTTGTAAATGGGGGAGATGTGCGTAACTCGGGATATGAGATTGCATTAAACTGGAATGACTCTTACAATGATTTTAAATATGGAGTTACGCTAAGTGGTGCTCATAACAAGAATAAGATTATTCGCATAGCTAATGCAGAAGGTATAATGACGGGTCTTCCTGATGTACTGTCACAAGGGACTCCTTATATTTCACGCTTAAAAGTTGGTTATCCTATGGGATATTTCTATGGTTATAAAACTGACGGTATCTTACAGAATCAACAAGAAGTGGATGCGTATGTCGATAAAAATGGAAATCCTATAAAAATAGGAATTGAAGATGGTATAGCTCGCAAACCCGGAGATGTACGTTTTGTTGACCAAAATGGAGATGGAGTGATAAATGAAGATGATAAAGTTATGTTAGGTAAGTATCAGCCTGATTTTGAAATGGGGATACAATTAAATGCCGAATATAAAGGTTTTTATGTAAACTCAACCCTGGTTGGGAAATTTGGTATGCAGGTAATGCAATCTTATCGTTCGTTTGCTGATAGTCCATGGCAAAACTATACAACTCAAATTTTTGACCGTTGGCATGGGGAAGGAACTTCTAACAGATTGCCACGCTTGACGTATACTACAAATGCAAATTATACTTTGATTTCAGATATATATATGCATGATGCAGATTATTTGAGAGTAAGCAACTTGACTATCGGATATAATTTTGATAAATTATTAAAGAAATCTAATTTTATAAAAAGAGCTTCAGCTTATATCTCTATTAATAACTTGTATACATTTACTAATTATGACGGGATGGATCCTGAAAGAGGTTGGAGTGGTAGTGATGCAAGAAGTAACGGCATATATGATGATTATGGCTGGGCTGGAGGTGTAGATTTAGGCCTTTACCCGCTTCCTCGTACAGTAATGTTTGGTGTTAGTATAACTTTATAATTATTGAATATGAAAAAAATAGTATATACAATCATATACGCTTTATTACCTTTTCTGATTAGTGGTTGCGAAAATGAGCTCGACACAAAAAATCTTTATGAAAAAGATTTGGATAGTTTTTATAGTTCGCCCAAGGATATTGATGAAGCGATGAATGGTGTTTATAGTGCACTTTATGTGGATGGAATTTTTAGTGAAGAGTTTTGTTCTGCCGGCTTAATGGACGATTGTATGTTAGGCGGTGGTGGTCCTGATGATGTAGGTGCAAAAAATGTAGATCAATTTTTAGACCCGGCAGAGGATACTTATCGTTCTTTATGGATTGAAACATATAATGGTGTTTATAGAGCGAATGCTATTATTGAAGCTGTTCAGACTAAAGATTTTTCTTCCTATTTCGAGACAAAAGAACAAACAGAGGAATTCCTAAATAATACTTTAGGAGAAGCTTACTTTATGAGAGGATTTTTAATGTATAGAGCTGCTCGCTTTTTTGGAGGTATGCCTATAATTCCTGCTGCAAATGCTGATCGTAAAGTGCCGCGAGCATCTTTTACCGAAACATTTTCTTTTATTGCTGAAAATTTCCTTAAAGCTATCGAGCATTTGCCTCGCATCAAAGGGACTGATCTTCAGTTGGATGAGTATGGGCACGCTAACCTTTGGGTAGCCAAAGCCTATCTAGCTCGAACCTATCTCTTCTATACAGGTTATATGACCAATCTTGAAGGTACTGCTACTGCAGAGATCCCTCTTACTGAAGGAAGTTTGACAAAAGCTCAAGTGGTAAAAGAACTTGAAGATGTAAGAGATAATAGTGGTTATGAACTAACTCCAAATTATAGAAACTTGTGGCCGTATGCTTACGTAAATGAAAATGCAAAGAATTTTGATGCAAATTATGATCCGGCAAAACCTCCATTGCCTTGGGCTGATAAACTTGGGCTGAAATGGGTTGGACAAGATGGACCAAAATCAACAATAGGAACAGGAAACAAAGAGGTAATGTTTGCTTTACGTTTTGGTTTGGCAAATTGGTCTATTGGTCAAAAATATAATAATCGCTATCCTTTATTCTTCGGTATTCGTGGAAATTCTATGGTACCATTCGGAGAAGGATGGGGATGGGGAACTGTACATACCGCCTTCTATGATTCATGGACAAAAGATGATTTGCGAAAAGAAGCTTCTGTTATTGATTTGACAAAGAAAAGTGCAGATGAAGGAACTTCTAATTGGCAGAGCAGTAAGGGTGATCAGGAAACAGGTCTTGTAAACAGAAAATATACGACACTTCAACATAATGGAAAAGATGGAGTCAAAGGACTGTTCTTCTATCTCTATAAAATGGTTAATGGTGATCCTATGCAGTTATGGGCCGCTCAGGACTTTTATTACCTTAGATTTTCAGACATTTATTTAATGCACTCTGAACTTACTGAAACAGCTGATGGTATAAACAAGGTGCGTGCTCGCGTGAGTTTACCTCCTGTTGCTTATTCTCTAGATGCTCTTAAAAATGAGCGTAAATATGAATTTGCATTCGAAGGACTTCGCTGGTTTGACCTTGTTCGTTGGGGAGATGTAAATAATGAAAATAAGAATTATTTCGGTATACAAATTGACGTAAATAATTCAGGAAGTACAGGAAAATATAAGGTGTCGTACCGTCCTGAAACTAAAGGTCTGGTTGCTTTACCTGAGTCTGAAATCCGTTTATCTAACGGGGTTTATACACAAAATCCAGGATGGTGATTTTTAATACAATTTAAAAAGAGATGAATATGAATATTTCAAAAATAATTAAATCAACTTCTATACTTTTTTTGTTGATTTTCATATATGCTTGCTCTCCAATTGAAGATAGAGATGAGTTAAAGAATAGTTTCTCTGCGGACAATATTGTTTTGGAGGCAACTCAATCTACTCCTGGAGGCAATAAAGTATCTATAAAAATGGCAACGAAAGGAGTTACCGGGTATTGGGATTATGTTCTTGAAAAGAAGGTGTTTACAGATCAGGTTGATGATATTGTATATCCATTTAGAGGTGAAGTGCCATTAACTTTTTATGTGACTACTCCTTATTTATCTGATGGCAGTAACGTTGGTCAAGTAGAGTATGTCAAGAAAACAATAAAGGTTAAAATAACGCAGCTTGATACAAAGCTTCATGATTATTTTTATGCTTTAGTGGGAAAAAATATGGAGGGAAAAAACTGGGTGTTTAACAGAGATGCAAGTGTATGGTATGCTATGACAGCCCCCGAGTCGTCAGGTTCTATGTGGTGGGATAAAGGTCGTTGCTGTCCTGCTTTTGGAGAAGATGCGTATATGGCATTCGATGTTGAGAATGCTGCATTGAATTTTAGAACATATTCTTCTAAAGATGATAAAAACCCTAAAAAAGGAGAATTCTCTTTCAGTAAAGACTTTAAAAAATTCTCTATCTCAGGAGATGCTAATTTATTAGGTTCAAATGACCCGGATGCCGGATCTCACAGAGAATATCAAATTATTAAACTTACAGATAATGAATTGATCTTGTATGTGCCTGTAGTTTATAAAGATGTACCAGGTAAAGATGAATTTGGCTGGATATGGGTATTTAAACCACAAGAGAACAAATAAGTCTCAGACTTTTAAGATAAGAGTGGAATGAGAATAAGTTGATAGAAGCCTGTTTTCGGGTATAGCTTGAAAGCAGGCTTCTTATTCTTTATATATTCTAACTCTGAGATCTTCCTATTTTTTTAGAAAAAGCGAATAATAATGATAAGATATTATATTACACTACTAGCAATAATACCCATATTTCTTTTTGCTTGTGGAGATTCAGAGAAAGATCCCACACCGGTTACTGTGTTTGATATAACATTTGAGCCGACTCAATTGATTTTTACAAGCGATGTTGGAGAGAAAGAAATAGTAATAAAATCAAACAGGTACTATACAATTTCGTCGAACCAATCGTGGTGTACAATCACACCTACGGTAGGCTATGCCGATGAAACTACAACGATAAAAGTAAATGTAACGACCAATAACACGACATCAGAACGTACAGCTACCTTAACCTTTAGTAGAGGTGCTGACAAAAAAGAATACACCATCAAGCAAGAGGCAGGAAAAGAGGTCAACTATGTTCCTTCGGGATACACCCTTGTTTGGCAAGATGAATTTAATGCCCCAAGAACAAATGAAGGAAAAGCAGTATTACCCAATTCAACCGAATGGTTTTATGAAACGGCTGCTCCGGGTTGGGTAAACAATGAGTTGCAAACTTATATTGCAGGTCATAGAGGAACAGATACATGTGCCATGATATACGATGGCTCACTGAAAATAATTGCTAAAAAGATTGGAAAAGAGATATTATCTGCTCGTGTGAATACAAATAAAAGCTGGCAGTACGGCTATTTTGAAGCACGGCTGAAGCTTCCCGGAGGAAAAGGCACTTGGCCTGCTTTCTGGATGATGCCAAAAAATTTCACGGCTTGGCCCGATGATGGCGAAATTGATATTATGGAATATGTAGGTTATCAAAAAGATGTGACACACTCTGCGATTCATACTAAATCTTATAACCATAGTATAAATACCCAAAAAGAGGCAGAAAAAGCGGTTGCAGATCTTGAGACTGAATTTCATGTATATGCCCTTGAATGGACGGCAGATAAAATAACGACATATATAGACGGTAAAGTTGTTTTTACTTTTGAAAATGATAAAAAAGGAAACAAAGATACCTGGCCGTTTAATGCTCCGTTTTACCTCAAGCTAAACCTTGCATGGGGAGGCAACTGGGGAGGAGCTCAGGGTGTTGACGAATCTGCTTTGCCGGCTACTTATGAGATTGATTATGTAAGAGTATATCAAAAAGAATAAAATATATGATAATTAAAAAATTAGGATTGTTAGGTGTATCCGTATTGTTTGGTTTGTATTCAACATGTTTGGCTCAAGACGATGTAGAGAAGCGTATTGAAAACCTTATTTCAAAAATGACCCTTGAAGAAAAAATAGGGCAAATGAATCAGGTTAGCTTCTTCGCTGTAGACGATAAGGCTATCGCTCAATATAGCGAAGATGATATGAATACCTTCCTCGAAAGGATGGGCATTGCCGGTGGTCAGGGGCAGAAAAAGCCTTCGCAAATGACCAAGGCTGAAAAGGTTGCTCTCATCCGCCAAGCTGCGGCACAGATGTTAGATAATAGCATCATTCAGCCGGTTAAGGCGGGAGGAATAGGTTCTTTGCTGAATGTTACCGATTCGGAAATGGTTAACAAGCTTCAGAAAGAAGCGATGGAAAACAGCCGATTGGGTATTCCTCTGATTATAGGACGTGATGTAATTCACGGATTTAAAACAATATTTCCAATTCCATTAGGGCAGGCAGCTTCTTTCAGTCCGCAAATAGTGGAAGAGGGGGCACGTATTGCTGCCGTAGAAGCTCGTTCTACAGGAGTGACATGGACATTTGCTCCGATGCTTGATATATCTCGTGATGCACGTTGGGGGC
>Ga0206117_101505_pt1 | contig 11493 bp, 6 predicted proteins | sample 3A5Ametagenome_FD_177997 | JGI IMG/M metagenome (GOLD analysis project Ga0206117, IMG submission 177997) | Enriched microbial communities from leaf-cutter ant dump, University of Wisconsin, Madison, United States - 3A5A | ecosystem: Environmental > Terrestrial > Nest > Insects nest > Nest dump... | reverse complement strand
GATTTCTAAAAGGCATAGATAATAATTGCTTTAATGATGTTTTTTTATTCACAAACACCATCGCCATCAATGTCCATGTACCAGCATTCTCCAAGAAATGGGGCATCGAGATGATCGTTTGGTTCCCAAGTGATGCCTGGACATAGTCGATGCCGCCGCCCAGCCAGGCGGGTAATGTACCAGTCAGGCTTATTTTCTAGGGATAATCAAAAAATCTATACCACCATTCATATTCATTATCAATAAAATATTGGTGTATCCCATTGTATTTATTATTCAACAACCAATGGGCTCTTATAACTCGCCAGCCTTGTTTTTCTATTTCCTTCTTAATATATTTCGGTATATCGGAAATCATACCATCCTTAAAAATTCCAGCGGCAACCATATTTTTAAAATATGAAAATCTTAATATCAAATTAGATGATTTTTCGACCCCTTTGAAGAATGGTTTGTTTATAATTGCAGTGATTTCTGTAAAGAAATATGCATCCTGAACATTCTGATCGAGAATTAGATTTGTATTTAAAATAGGTTGAAGAATTTTCATTAATTCATGAACTTTTTTCATTGCCTCATCATATTTAAATGAATCTGGAAATTCTTTGTTAGATGGATATTTTTGATCAATGTATTGGAGGAATTCAATATTATTTTCCATAACTGTTAAAATATTGACCCCATCAAGAATAATAAAAAATCTATCCCGCCATGTCTCAATAATTGCGGATTCATTATTCTACTGATTTCATAATATTAAGAATACTCGAAGAACCTATCCCACCAACTATTTATTGTGTCAGACGATATATATATTCCATTATAAGGCATATTTTTTAAAATATCGCCATCAATCCAAATGAATCCATATTTATCCAAAGTGTGTTTGATTATTTCCAGTTCATTGGAGTCAATTGGTGGATGTCCTGAAATATTTCTTGTTGCAGCCAAATTACCCCAATTAGAGAAACGAATGGATAAATAGGGCTGCGTCTCCGGCCAGTCAATATCATATTTGACGCCTTCTGGTATTGCATAATTTACGGTGAAAGAGAACATTGCATCTTGATACCCATCTATAACCCTAAGATTTTTGCCTATTTTTTTTTCTAGATCATTTACAAAAGAATAAATTCTTTCTTCTGTGTGATTATAATTAAAGTTACATGGGAAATCACTTCCAATAATATCGGAAGGGATATTGTCAATTTCTATTAAAAATTCATTCAGATCCTTGTTGCATTTTTTCATTTTCTGCTTAGACATAATTTCTAATTAATAATTTCACCTAATTTTGGTATCCAAGGGTATGCAGTAATTATCTCATTTGTACTTTTCCCATTTACAACTCGAGTAACAATCTTAATATGATTTTCGCCTGCTGTTCCGATTGTTTGCTCTAATTTTATAACATAGGTTCCAATATCTTCTTTTGCCACAGATTTTCGTTGAGAACCACTTTTCAACCACGCTTGATCAATTAGCCCAAGAAGTTTATCTGTTGGAACTGCAAAGATCGATTGTTTGGACTTAGTATTGTCCACAGTCAAATGTCCTGTGACATGCTCGATACGGTTGTTTCCTTTATTATCTTTTCCTTTATAAAGAAGTCCTCCCGCACTTTCCCATTCATTCGGTCCTTTTTGCTTAAGCTGACCAGATTTAACCGCATCCTGTGTCATTTTAGCAGCCACTTCTTTTATCTTCAGTGGCGAAATAACCAGTGCTTTATCTTTAGGGCCGGGGGCAGAAATATGCTTATCTGTCGCTTGAGTCGCAGATTTACCCCTGACGGTTTTTAGCATATCAGCTGCTTTAGGACGACCACCTACGCTGTCGATAGCTGTCATCATGACGGCAGTCAAGGTCGCAGCCCCTTTATCAAGGTCTGACAAGCACTGAGCATCATTGATACCAGTAATCAGGTCAATCATGCCTTTGACCATGCTCACAGCAGCCATGCCGTAGGTGAACCAAGCCATACCGGTAAGGGCAATATCTATGAGAAATCCGACCCCTACGGCATGGGAACCTGCCCATAGGGCAAATACTGCTCCTGTAGTTATAAGGTTTTCCGGACTAACCAGATCGGCAAGGGCTTGGCCTACGGCATCAGGGAATTGAAGTGCTGCTGCTTCAAAAACGTATCGCAGCCGTTCGGTAAACGATGCCTCGGCCACATCCGCATTGGTGAGGATAGGTTCCAGCCCCAACGGATCCGTAAAACTATGGGGCTGCCCCAGGGCATAGGCATACAGGTCTGGCCCGGCTGCAAGGCCCAGGGGGTCGGGGGTTAGGTAACGTCCCGCTTGCGGGTTGTAGTAGCGGTGGGTGTTGTAGTGCAGCCCCGTTTCCGCATCAAAGTATTGGTTGGAACCACGCAGGTTCAATTCAATATGGCCCAGGTTGGGCTGGTTGGGTGCGGGGCTGCTGTCTAGGTAGTCGGCAACGCTGGCTTGCCAGAGGATGGTGCGGGCCTCATCGGTGACGGCCAGAGGGGCGTTGCGGTGGTCTGTGTGGATGAACAGTAGTTGCCCATCGTGCAGCAAAGCGACTGGTTTGTCGTTGATGGAGATGTATTGGCTGGTGATGCTGCCTGCCGCATCGGCTTCGGCCACCAGTTGAGCGCCGTCGTAGAAGTAGTAGGTGATTTTGGTGGTGCTGCTGCCGGCTACGGCCACGGTTTTGGCTATGCGCTGGCCGAACAGGTTGTAGCGGTATTGGGCCAGGGGTGTCTGGCTGGCAGGGGCTTGGCGCTCTTGCACTGCAATGAGTTGACCCAGGCTGTTGTAACGGTAGTGCAGCTTGCCATCAGAGATTTGGCGGCCTTGGTCGTCATGTTGCAGGGCTGCATTGGCAAGCAGCCGCTCAATCTGGCCGGAGGGATGGGGGGCAGCCCAGTCGTGCCAACCCGCGATGCGACCTTTGAGGCGGCTGATAAATACGCGGGCTGCTTCTTCCTGGGCACGTTGGCCCAAGGGAGTATTCAAGAAGGTAGAAGCCGTTACCTTGTTCGCCGTGTCTGTCTCTGGCGTATCAGTAGAGTCGGAGTAGTGCAGTTGTGTTTGTCCAACCTGAGCATTGCCGTTGCGGATGATGCGTCCGTGTCTGTCCAGTTGCAGCCTGTGTTCCAAGCCGTTGCCAAAGGCAAAGTACCGCTGCTGGTAGCTGTCTTGCGGGCTGCTCAATTCCTGGACGATGGGGCGGTCAAGCCATCCATTGGTCAGGCGATCGGCGAACCGGTTGTCTAGCCCCTGTAGCCAGACAGATTCAAGCAGGCCCGCTTTAGCTTCCTGCGACCCACGGTAGCGGTATTGCAAGCGTCGTCCATTGGGCAGGGTCTTGGCGGACATGCGTCCGGCCTGGTCAAACTCATAGCGCAGCACAAAGCGCTGATCGTCGATGTGCTGGATGTGTTCGATCAGTCGGCCTGCTTCGTCGTAGGCAAAGTCCTCTTGCCCGGCCAGATAGCGTATGCGTACAGGTTTGTTGGCACGGCCCCAATCGATCTGGGCATTTTCTTCCTGTTGGCCCTGGGCGTTGTATACGCGCACGGCTATGACACGGCCAGTCGGATCGCGGCTGTAGCTGGCATGGCTGCCATCGGACAAGCGCCGCCCGATGATGCGTCCGGCATTGTCGTAGTGGTAGTCGGTATGGCCTGTGACAGGACTGTCTTGTCGCACCATGCGGTCAAAGTCGTCAAAGTAGTAGTGCGTGGGCCGACCCTGGCTGTCAGTGATGGAGCGCACCGCCTGCGGCATGGTGTCTACTTCTGTCGCAAAGGCTGTCAACAAGCGCTCTGCCTGGGCATAGGGACGCACGATGAGGTCTGGCCGGGCTGAATTTTCTCGACTCTTTAGCGTGTTGAGCAATTGGCGCAGCAATACCCGTCCCTGGTTTGCTTCATCCTGGGGGCTGTAATTGTGGGGTGCCTGCGCCAGAGTGCCATCGGGGTTGAGCAGGCGTGTCTGGCGCAATTGCCCCTCACTGTCATGCTCGAACTCCATGCGGTTGTTCTGCTGATCGAAGAGTGCCAGAAGCTGCCCCCCTGTGTTGTGCTGTAAATGAATACGCTGCCCGGAGGGATCAAGCACTTGCGTATTGCGGCCCAAAGCGTCGTATTGCAGCGCAGTAGTCAGCCCTGCATGCTGAATTTGACTAATGGCTCCTTGCTGGTTGTAAAGAAGTTGGGTACGCACTCCGTCTACGCCCGTCATGGCACTCAAGCGCCCGGTCTTTTTTTCGTACTCAAGGTGTAACAGCAAGCCACCGGGGTATTCCACACGCTCTATGTAGTCGCCGCGTGCATCCCACTGAATGCGCGTGCTGCCTGCTGCCAGCGGCCCATCGACTTGCACCAGCAGGCTGCGCCCGTTGATTTCTTCATACCGGTAGTCCGTTGTGCGCTCGATGGCCGTGGGCTGCTGCTGGCCTTCGTCGTTGATGGGGCTGAAGCCCTTGTGCGTCAGTTGCGTGATCTGCCCGGCAGCGTTGTAGCGCAGGGTCAGTTGCTGTTGCTGTCCTTGGACGACGCTGGGGCGGGTGATGCGCGTGGGTTTGTCGGGCCAGCGCCGGTCTTCGTAATAGACCTGTTCCTGGGCTTGCCCGATGCGGCTGGTGTGCAGTGTTCTGGCGGGCGGGGGTTCTTTGTTCTCTTCGATGGTGGTGGGGGCCAGGGTGTCCTGGGCGATGAGGCGCCCCTGGCTGTCGTAGTGGTAGCGGACGTTCACTGGCCCGCATTGGGCGCAGCCTGCGCCCCGCGCTTCTGTCAGCCGGTATTGCCCGGCAATGATGCGCTGGCGGTACAGGGTGTGCTGGCCCAGGCTGTTGGTCAGCAGGGTGCGCCCTTCTTTGGCGGGCAAGGTGGGGGCCAGGTATTGCAGGGTGACTTGTTCCTGGCCGGGGGTGCCCTCTTCGGGCGCTCCTTTGGTGCTGAGGATGGCCCGGCCCCGTTCGTCGTAGCGGTAGGTGGACAGGCGCTCTTTGGTGCGTTGGCCGCTGCTGTCGGCGCTTTCGATGCTGATGCCGCTGAGGCGGTAGGGCCAGCGTTTGTCTTCGTAGTGGTAGTGGCGTTGGGTTTGGTCGGGGCTGGTGACGCCCAGCAGGTTGGCTGCATCGCTTTTTTGCGTGCCGTGCTGGTAGGTGAAGCGCCCCAGCGGGGTGGTGATGGCCTGGACACCGGCAAAGAGGGCGGGCTGTTCGCTGGTCTGGGCCTGGGCAATGGTGGCTTTGTCGGGGTAGCTGAAGATGAGGCTGCGCCCTTGCGGGTCGGTGACCTGCGCCAGTTGGCCGTTGGGGCTGCGCTGCAAGGTGAGGGTGGCGCCGCTGGCGGCGCTGATGCGTTCGAGCTTGCCCTGGGCGTTGAAGTGCAGGCTGCGCCCGGCATGGGGGCCGTGCGTCCAGTGCCAGGTGTAGCGCTTGCGCTGCTGGCCGTTGGCGCTGCGCCGCTTATCGATGGCGATGTGTCCCTGGGTGGGGTCGCCACTGGCGCAGTGGCTGGGGTTGGCCGGGTCGATGGCAAAGATGATGCGGCTGCCGTCCGCTTGCAGCACCTGCACGGTGTTGCCGACTTCGTACAGTTCGGTTTCGTAGCTCAGGCGCCAGCCTGCACCCAAAGCACCTAAAACCCGTGCATGGGCGCTGTTGTAGTGGCGCACCAGCTCCAGGCCCAGTTCGCCGGGCAGGGCTGGCATGTCCACTTCCATCTGGTATTTGTTGCCGTTGGTGACGTTGATGGGGTTGCCAGCGCCCAGGTTGGGCCCGCCGGTGCTGCCCTGGCTGGCCGGGCCAGAGCTATCACAAGGATTGCCGCCTGCGTTGGGCTTGCAGCTGCCACCAGCGCCGCCGCCACCGCCACCGCCGATGCCCCCAAAGATGGGCGGCTGCGTGGGGGCGCAACTGGAGCGGCTGGGGTCGCAGGTGCCGCTGCCGCTGCCCAGGTCGGGTAGGCCCGGGATTTGCCCCAGGGCAGGCAGGGTGAGCAACGCGGTCAGAAGCAGCAGGCGGCGCAGGAAGCGGGAGGAGGAAGGCATGAGAGCAAATACTTCGCTATTAATAAGGAAGCTGTTGGCGCTTATAAATCAATGGATTCATGGTATTTTATTTGTCAATGCTAGTGTTTGATTGTGGTAGCAGCTATCTTTATGGTGTTAAGTAGGTCAGGATAAAGTTTCGTGAAAATAAGTATTTCAAGAATCTCTCCAGAACTACGATTTTTATTTATTAGATTTCTAAAAGGCATAGATAATAATTGCTTTAATGATGTTTTTTTATTCACAAACACCATCGCCATCAATGTCCATGTACCAGCATTCTCCAAGAAATGGGGCATCGAGATGATCGTTTGGTTCCCGCCACTTTAGGAATCTTTTACCCTTTTCCGGGTGCATTAATTCAAAACGCTGATTTATGTCTTTTACGGTCAGATGGGCAGCAGAAGTATTTATTGAGCAGAAAAATAACAAGGCGCTCAATAGCAATAGAGATATTTCTCTAAAGATCATCTGAATTTATTTTCTGATATTTTACAGCGCTCAGCAAGACCGGAAGAACGTTCAAGCAACTCTTCATTCATGCACTTTGTTATTATCTCAGAATCTTCCAAATCCTGATCAAATTGAGCAATATTACTTTCACCTTCTTCGATGGTGGGATCAACAGCGCCATGCTGCTTGAAATAAGCATATACTTTTTCTGCCGCACTTCCCTTTTCCCATTTATCTAATTCTTGTAGGTTGTTTTGCTCGGCGTTCCATATATAAATCTCATATCCTTTTTGATAGGGCTTTCCATAAGTGCGAGTATAAAAATAGCCAATAAAATAAGAAATTTTGCTTTTTTTATCCCATAAAACAAATGGCGTTTCTGAAGAAAATGTATAGTCATCTCGTTGATCACTCGCTTTTCCCCAGCCCAGTTCGTCCGGTAGAGTATTTGGTATTTCTGCGCCTAAGCGTTGCCATTTTTTATTTTTCCTCCCAAAGTATAAAGTATTTAAAATATCGCTATCACCACCAGAGCTAAGAGGTGATGATGCTGTAACAAACCAATCACAGATGCCATCCCCATTGATATCCAATTTTCCAAAATCGAACCAATCCCGGATACCGGAACCATCAATAAGTTCGGAACCAGATTCGCTGACTATGACATCTTTGAATGTTACTTTTTTTACCCATTTGAAATCATTCCATTTTTTTGCGATGGAGTAGTATTTTTCAGGAAGTGGGTTGGCTGTTGAATTTTGACAAGATGGAATTTCTTGGCTTAATTCAAAATCCTCAGCTTGAGTAATTCCTATTGATGAGAGCAGAAAAATCGAAATTAGTAGTTTTTGAAATACTGGGCGCATTCTATGCTTGTTTAAAATTTTATTTAAATAATATACTGAGAAATATTAATGAAATTAAATAATAAAATTATTTAATTGGATCGCAAAGCCCCATTCCTCCCGGAATTCGACGGGCTCTAAAATTAGCTATCCTCTCTGGATTTCCCATGATATTGGAGAAGTTAGTATTTGGTCGACATAATTCGTTTTTTAGAAAATCAATAACCCTTTTAAATAATTCATCATCAATAGAACTTAAATCTTGTATTTCATCATTCCATTGGAATGCCTCAAATGAAGATAAATCTATAGAGGGATTTCGTTCATTAATGGTTGAATAGTTGATAATTATAGGGCGCCGAACATTTTTTCTATAAACTATTACCCCAATAGGAGAGTCAAATTGATCTTTGTAATTCACGGGCTTCCATTTTTTCCATCCAGTCAAAGTTCCAAGGATAATAGAATTTTTTCTAGTCATAACTTCTTGATCATAAATTGTCCACTCAACCGCTTCACGTACCCAATCGCAAATACCATCTCCGTTAATATCAAATATGAGCCAATCTGGCGTATAACCCTCCTCCAAACCTCGGATATTATATTTCTTATCGAAAAATTCCAGAGGGGGATTTTTTTTGGGTATTTTGCAAGGTGTTAGAGGTTGAAAGGTAAATTCATATTCTAATTCAAAATTTTTCGTCTGACCTTGCTTGTTTGTCACAGCTTGAACATTATTAAAAATAATAAAAATGCTCGTTATAAATGTTAATAATATTTTTTTCATTAAAATTCCTTTATTAGATTAATTTAATTTCAATGGACTAATTTCAAGTCCTCGCCATGATTTATTATTTTCTGTCATAGAGCCGCAACGCAAACTAATCCAATCTCCCCGCACAGTTAAGAAAGTACGTACATATCCACCAGCGTCAGAATTTTTATTTAGAAGATATTCAACATTTTTTCTAAATGCTATCGAGCTATTGCTACCAGTGTTATGCATCCTAGCTACACGCATAGCTATATTTCGCTCTATCTCCCTCTGTGATTTGTTATATTCTGTAGAGTTTATTTCTTTATTATTAATGAATTGACCTTCTAATGTGGTGGAGGATATTATTAAATTTAAATTATCTCTAATAAATGATCTAGAGACAAAGTTAAAGCGATCAACGCTCTTGTATAAATCCATTAGCCATTCTTTAAGTATTTCATCTTTAAATATCGATTCTGTAGTAAAGGCATTTGATCCTTCTAGAATAGGTCTAGCATTGCCCTCTGGAATAAAGCAAACCATATCAATATAATTCTGACGATTTAAGAGTGTTTGATTTATAAATTTTTCCTGATCTTCAATAGACATAGCACCAACGCCTCCAGAATTATCCCAGTATGTTTCGGCATTCTCACAAGTAACTAAATTCCTAAACTTCCAAAACCATCCGACTTTATTTTTTCTACCTCCGGCAAGCCTTACAGCTCTAATCATTGCTTTATTTAGTCTATCTTGTAAATCTTCTGTAATACCAATAGATTCTTTATCATTTTGATCGAGATTATTTAAAGTGCGGATAAATGTCTCAACCGTAAACTGACTTCTGCCATAAGAGGCACGATAAATATTTTCACCCTGTCCAATAATACTAACTCCAGGACAGCCATCGGTGCTGCAATCTTTATTTAGATAGCCAGTTTCTACACCTTCCGCCGCAGCCTCAATTAACTCAACACGTTTTTTTTCCTCATCATCTTTGTAATCGACTGGAAGCGTAGTACTGCTATTAATATCGCAATTAATAATTCTTTGTTTGCTTGCGGTATATTTTTCGGAAACTCCTTTGTTTTGGGTAACTCGGATTGGATCTTCTCCTGGAGAAAAGAAAATATCCGGCAACCAACCAGGCGCATCCTTCTCGCACCCCTTACGCCCCGCTACGTCCTTCATTAAATAATCAATTAAAAGTGCCGCATTCTTGTCACTGAAATCTGTGATGGTAAATTCAGTGATAGAAATTAAATTATCTTTATAGTGATTGCTAAAGGCATTGGTAATGGATTCCGCGTCCTCTGCACTGTCCCAGCGCACAGTGGTACTTGTGGTGTTTTTGGTGCCTGTCGTGAGGCTTCCCATAAAGTTGCCCCCACTGTCAAACAGAATGCCGGAGTGGGCATTGGTGTCTGCCCCGCCATCTGCAATGCCGGTAATGACGAAAGCCCAGCGGGCTTGGGTGAATCCTTGGTTGTTGCCCAGGGCTTGGCCTTTGGCGTTGGTGGTGATGGCGTAATAGATGAGGCTTGCTGCGCCATCCGGGTCAAAAAAGTATTCCGGGTTGCCCTTGGCGTAGGCGTAGGCGTTGAGCAGCAGGTCAGGGCGGGCATCTGTGAGGGTGTCTGCGATGCCTTGGGGGTCGGGAGATAAAAACATGCCGCTTTGGGCATCGAAGAAACGGGCTACGTGGTAGATCAGTCCGGATTCTTCGTCAGCATATTGCCCCACGTCACGCAGTGGCTGGTGCAGGTTGCCCAGGGGGGCTGTGGCAGCAATGGAGGTGGCGGCAGCATCGGGTTCTTGCCATAGGAGTTGGCCGTTGCTGTTGTGCATGGCAAGTACGCGGCCACTGGGGCTGGTTGTGAAGGTTCGGCCTTCGGCACCAAAAAGCCAGGCCATGAAGCGTGCCCAGCGCCCTGGCTGGCGCACGATTTGGGCGATGGGCCGCCAGCCCAGGTAAGCGTAGCGTGTTTCGAGAATGCCTTGGGCATCGGCCTCACCGGCAAGCTGCATACCGTCCCAGGCGAAGTAGCGAATGGCTGTGCCAATACGTTTGGCGATGCGACGACCCCGTGCGTCGTAGATGAAGTCTTCGCGGTTGGAGCCGTCGCTGATGGATTGGAGGCGGCCTGCGGTATCCCAGGTCAGATTGAAGTGCCCGATTTCAGTATCAAGGCTGCTGGGCAATCCGGCGCTGTCGTGACCTTCGCCTGGACGCATGAACGGCCCGGATGCTGGGGGGAGATCGCTGAGATCAAGCGGGGTATTGGCTTGTCGGTTGGTTTGCTGGTTGGTTGGACTGGAGGTCAGCGGCCAGTGGTCGGTGCGGTTATTGCCGTAAGTGATGCTTTGGGCGTAGTCCATGCCTGCGTTACTGCGCCAGTCAATGGATTGCACCAAGGTGCTGCCGCCGCCCAGCCAGGCAGGCAATGCCCCGCTCAGGCGTATATCGGCCACTCGCCCCAGGGCATCATGGGTTTGCACTATGGTGCTGTGGGTGCCGTTGGCATCGGCCAGTCGGGTATGTTCGTTGCGCCCGCTGTGTTCACGCTGGATGCTGAAGCGTACAGGTGCTTGATCGGTCAGGACAATTTCCTGCACTTCTTCCTGTATCTGGCCCAATGCGTCATGGCGATAGCGGATGTGCCGCTGGCCGTCAGCATCAGAAACAGTTAGCACTTTCAGCAGACTGCCTTGCCATTGCAAGGCGGTGGTTTCCGAAGGGGAAGAAGCGGCAAAACGATAGCGCTCAAGGCGCAGCAAGCGCCCTGCAACGTCGTACTGCGCCAGTTGTGCGTTGCCCCGTGGGTCAATGATGCGGATCATGCGATCAGCCGCATCGTATTGGGCGGTTTGCCAATCAATGCCTGGGCTGCGAATGGCAACGATGCGACCAAAATCATCCACCAGTCGTTGCGCCTGACCATTGGCACTTTCCAAGGAAAGGATGAGCGATTGCGCCGCCGTGCCAGGTTGGCCCCAGGTCGCTTGCAAAAGTGTTTCTTCCCTGGTCTGCCAAGCGATTGGGCGGGCTAGCGCATCGTATGAAATCATGGCTTGCCCGCTAGTGCCATCGGCCACTTGCAGCCAATTGGGGCTATCCACCGGCGGCTGTACTTGGTCATGCTGGGCCTGCAACAGCGTTTCTTCCAGACGGCTGGCAAGTTCAGGTTTGCCGTCTTTGAGTTGCTGGGCCACGCGGTCGATGCGTTCCGGTTGCAGCGCAATAGAGGGATGGCTGGCATAACGGGTGAGGGTGTCGATCTGACGGTAGCCATCGCTCCAGCGGGTCTGCACCGTGCGGCCACTGTTATCACGGGTGTAAGTGGTGACGTAGCTACCGGGTTTGGTGATCTGCACGATGTAGTCGCCCCGTCCATCCCACTCA
>Ga0206117_101504_pt1 | contig 11494 bp, 8 predicted proteins | sample 3A5Ametagenome_FD_177997 | JGI IMG/M metagenome (GOLD analysis project Ga0206117, IMG submission 177997) | Enriched microbial communities from leaf-cutter ant dump, University of Wisconsin, Madison, United States - 3A5A | ecosystem: Environmental > Terrestrial > Nest > Insects nest > Nest dump... | reverse complement strand
GGAGGCGGTGACGGAGGAGTTCCACGCCCGCCTGACCTCGACCGGCCGCGCCTATGTCTACCGCATCGTCAACCGCCGGGCGCCGCTGGCGCTGGACTCCGGCCGGGCCTGGCATGTCACCCGCCCGTTGAACGCCGAGGCGATGCACGATGCGGCGCAGGTGCTGGTCGGTCAGCACGACTTCTCCAGCTTCCGCGCCGCGCTGTGTCAGGCCAAGTCGCCGGTGAAGACGCTGGACCGGCTGGCTGTGGAGCGTCAGGGCGAAGAGATCCGCGTCCACGCCGCCGCGCGTTCCTTCCTGCACCATCAGGTTCGCAACATGGTCGGCACGCTGGAACTGGTCGGCGCCGGCAAATGGACGGTGGACGACGTCCGCCATGCGCTGGAGGCCCGCGACCGTGCGAAGGCGGGGCCGACCTGCCCGCCGGACGGGTTGTATTTCATGTCAGCGCGCTACTAAAGACATAGAATTATTGTTCTATTTGAGCTGCGGAAAGTTGTTGCCGCACTCACTGTAGGGTTGTTCCCAAAACAGCATTGATTGTTGTAAGAACCTGGCATGCCTGCGCATTCGCAAATAGGCATGGCCACTAAGCATTTTCGTGGAGATCGAACGCGAATCTGTGAAGCCGATTTTTCTTTATTAGCATTATCAAATAAATCTGCTTTGCAGCGCAATGTCATCGGCAAGCGGATGAGGGAGGAAGGTCCGCAAGAATGTCATTCAGCCAGCCTCATTCCAGTATCTTCCTTCCGCCGACCGCCCAATGTGACATGCGCAGCCCTCGTAATTCCGGACATGCTCGCAAGCGCGGCGGTTGCGCATGTCAATTCCGGCTCCCGGCAAGGATTGGTCGATGACGTCACCGTCCAAGGGGGGGCGTGCACGGCGGTCGCCGCGGTCTCGCAGCCTGCGAAGCTGGCTTGTTCTGCTGGTCACGGCCGTTGCCGTGCCGCTGGTCGTTTTTTCGGGCTTCCTGCTCGTCCGGACTGTGAACACCCAGACCGAGACGGTTGAACGGCTGGTGCGCGACAGGGCGCATCTGCTGTCCGAGGACGTGGACCGGGAGGTCGCTCGCCTGGTGGCCGCGGCCGAAGTCCTCGCAACCTCCGAAAGCCTGGCAGCCGACGACTTCGCCACCTTTCACCGCCGGGCGGTCGAGGTGCGGGACCGTCTGGGCACGAACGTCGTCCTGCGTGACCTCAACAGCCACCAACTCGTCAACAGCCGCGTGCCCTGGGGAACGGCCCTCCCTGTGAATGCCGGCTTCGCGGCGGACCAGCGGGCGATCGCGACGCGGAAACCGCAGGTCTCGGGCCTGGTCATGGGAGGCGTGACACAGGCGCCACTTCTGATCGTCGTGACGCCGGTGTTCCGTGACGGCGATGTCCGTTTCCTGTTGAGCCTGACCATCCCCCAGGAACGGCTTCAGACCATCGTGTCTCCGGACCGGCTGCCCGCCGGCTGGCGCGCGGGTGTGATCGATGAGGACGGAACCGTCATCGCCCGTTCGCATCTGGCCGAACAGTTCGTCGGCAAACGTCTTCCCGCATCGCTGTGGGACGGGATGCGCGAGGCGCCCGAAGGGTTCCATCGTGCGGTCAACCTGGAGGGCGTCACCGCTTTCCAAGCCTACAGCCGCTCCAGATCGTCCGGATGGGTCGTCGCGACCAGCGTACCCCAATCCTTGATCGAAGAACCGGCACGCGGCACTCTCCGATTGTTCGCAGCGGGAGGTCTTGCGCTTTTTCTGATCGGCATCGGCGCCGCATTCGGGCTTGGGCGTCGCCTGATACGTCCGGTCATACGGCTGACCGAGGCCGCGGAGGCACTGGGAGTCGGGCATCTGCCCTCCGTCGACGCCGGCGGCGTTCTGGAGATCGACGCGGTCGGCAAGGCGATCCGGGAGGCGGCCCGCCTGATCCAGCAGCGCGAAACCGATCTGGCCGCAAGCGAGGCCCGTTATCGCGCCATGGTGCAGACCGCTGCGGACGCCATGGTGGTCATCGACGGCGGCGGCATCATCCGGTCGCTCAACCCGGCGGCGGAGCAGATCTTCGGCTACCGGACGGATGAGGCGGTCGGGCAATCCGTCCGTATTCTGATGCCGGAGCCCTGTTCCTCGGCCAGCGATGCCGATGTGCTGAATTGTCTGTTCGGCGGTGACCGGCGGGGCAACGGTGTCGGCCGGGATCAAACCGGACAGCGCAAGGATGGCTCGGTCTTTCCGATCGAGTTGGCCATCGCGGAATGGACATCCGGGTCGCAGCGATACTTCTGCGGGATCATCCGCGACATCACCGAACGCAAGCTGTCCGAAGACGCCCTGCGGACATCGAAGGCGGAGGCCGACCGCGCCAACGTCGCCAAGTCGAAATTCCTGGCGGCTGCCAGCCACGACCTGCGCCAGCCGGTGCAGGCGATGATGCTGTTCCAAAGCGCCCTGGAAAACCAACTCGACGGCCATCCCGCCTCCCGCCTGTTGAAGTCGATGGGTCAGGCGATGGGCGGATTGCGGATGCTGCTCGACAGCCTGCTCGACGTGTCCAAGCTGGATGCCGGACTGATCGTTCCGACGCCGGTCGACCTACCGGTCGGACCGCTTCTGGAGCGGCTCGGTGCCGAATACCAGCCCCGGGCCGCCGCCAAGGGATTGCGTCTGAGGGTCGTGCGGAGCGGCGCGATGGTCCGCAGCGACCCGGCTTTGCTGGAGCGGATCCTGCGCAACCTGATCGAAAACGCCCTGCGCTACACCGAGCGCGGCGGCGTGCTGGTCGGATGCCGGAGGCAAGGCGATCACCTGTGCATCCACGTGATTGACACCGGCATCGGCATCGCTCCCGAAAAGCACGAGGAGATCTTCGAGGAGTTCTTCCAGATCGGCAATCCGGAGCGTGACCGCAACAAGGGGCTGGGGCTGGGATTGGCGGTGGTGCGGCGCCTTGGCCGCCTGCTTGATCATCGGATCGAACTGCGGTCCGTGCCGGGGCGCGGGTCGGCCTTCCGCGTCGAGCTGCCGGTGGTGACGCTGCAAGCGTCAGGCTCCGGCAGGCACAACAGCGTATCGGCGGTCGAAGGCCATCGCGGCCTGATCCTGGTGATCGATGACGAAGCCCTGGTGCGCATGGGGTTGCAGGCGATGCTGGAAGGGTGGGGCTACCGGGTGTTGACCGCCGGCTCCGTCCAGGATGCCGTCGGGCATGTGGAAAGCGGGGAATGGCCGGCTGCCATCCTCGCCGATTACCGGTTGCGGGGCGGCGAGACGGGGCTGGAGGCGATCAGCGCCGTGTGCGAACGGCTGAACATGCCGGTGCCGGCGACGGTCATCACCGGCGATACCGCTCCCGAACGTCTGGTCGAGGTCCGGGCGGGCGGGCATGCGCTGCTCCACAAGCCTGTTGCCGCCTATGAACTGCGGAACGCGGTCGCGGAGATGCTGTCGTTGGCGGATTGACCGGTTCGGTCCGCCGTGCCGGGATGGCCTTCCAGCCTCTCCCGCTCCGTGGCAAAGACGGCCACCAGATGCTCGATCACCGTGCGCACCCGCGGCACGTCGCGACGGTCGCGGTGAACCAGCAGCCAGACCTCGCGGGTTAATGGTGAACAGGGTGGCGTGCCGGGCAGCGGGTGCCGCACCAGCCCCGGCACGCCGTCCGCCAGCACGCAGGGCAGCAAGGCGATACCGAATCCGGCGACCGCCGCCGCAAGCTGTCCCTGCACGCTGTTGGAGCGGAAGGCGACGCGCCGGCCGCCGCCATGACGGTCCAGCCACAGAGCTTCCGGCAATTCCGCCATCGACTCGTCATAGGCGATCAGGGTGTCGGGCGCGTCCGGCGCCGCGTACAGCCCATAGCCCAACGTCGCCAGCCGCCGCCCGACCAGATCGCCGCGCTGCGGCCGGGCCAGCCGGACCGCGAGATCGGCCTCCCGCCGGGCGAGGCTGAGGGTGCGGTTGTCGACGATGATTTCCAGATCCAGGGCCGGGTTGGCCGCCCGCAACGGCCCCAGCCGGGGGATCAGGAAGATGTCGGCTAGGGCCTGGGTCATGGTCAGCCGCACGGTGCCGATCAGCCCGGCTGCGTCTCCTTCGCGGCGTCGGATGGCCTGCGCCCGCTCGTCCATCGCCTCGGCCAGGGCGCGGACGCTTTCACCGTCCCCGGTCAGGACATAGCCGTCCGGCCGGCGCTCCATCAGGCTGCGGCCGAGCGTGGCCTCCAGGGCGGCCAGCCGGCGCCCGACCGTGGCATGGCTCAGCCGCAGGCTGCGCGCCGCCGCCGACAGGCTGCCGGCGCGTGCCAACTCAAGGAAGACACGCAAATCCTCCCAATCGAGCGGGCCTGTGAATTTTTGTACAGCCATCGTGCAAGCATAGCGGATGGCCGCGCATCGGTGAACGGGGCAGCATCGCCGTCATCGACCTTCAGCGACCGCGGAGCATTCCCCGATGACGACTTTTCCTGCCCGTACCCTACGCCAGATCGTCGGCGCGCCGGCCACCCCCGCTCCCCTGGACAAGGCGGTGCTGGTGCTGATCGATCTTCAGCGCGAATACACCGACGGCGCCCTGCGGCTGTCGGGAGTCGATGCGGCGATTGAGCGGGCGGCGGAGCTACTGGCCCTTGCCCGCGCCAACAACGTGCCGGTGATCCACATCGTCCATCACACCGCAGCGGGCGCGCCGGTCTTCGACCCCACCGGACCGTTGGCGGAAATCGTTCCGGCCGTCGCCCCGCACGACGGGGAGCCGGTGATCGTCAAGAAGCTCGCCAACGCCTTCGCCGGGACGGAACTGCAGAGGGTGGCGCGCGAGAGCGGGCGGACGGAGATGATCGTCGCCGGCTTCATGACCCACAACTGCATCAGCAGCACGGCGCGGTCGGCGGTGGACCATGGCTGGCGGGTGACGGTTGTGGCATCGGCCACCGCCACCCGCGACCTGCCGGATGGCAAGGGCGGCGTGGTGCCGGCGGCCGACATCCAGCGCGGCGTGCTGACCGGCCTGTCCGACAGCCTCGCCGTGGTGGTCGAGGATGCGGGCGCCTGGGGGTGAGCCCATGGACGCAAGGGAAAGGGGGGCGGCGGACGCCCCCGCATCCTTACTTCTTCTCGGCCTTCCAGTAGAAGTTGGTGTCGAAGCTCGGGCCCCAGACCAGACCGTTGACGCTCTTGCGCTCGGCGACCATCTCGGTCTGCTGGAACATGATGACGAAGGGCGAGTCGGCGAGGACCGAGCGCTGCAGTTCCTCGTACATCTGGGCGCGCTTGGCGCCGTCGCGCTCCTCGATGGCGGCGGCGGTCTTCTTGGTCAGTTCCGGAATGTCCCAGGCGTTGCGCCAAGCGAGTGGCTTGGACTTGGCGTTGTCGCTGTTGTCCGGGTTGGAGGCGAAGGTGTCGGCGTTGGAGTTCGGGTCCTGATAGTCCGCACCCCACTGCTGGATCATCAGTTCGTGGTTGCGGGCGCGGTATTTGGTCAGCACCTGCTTGCCGTCGCCGGGGATGATCTCGATCTTGATGCCGGCCTTGGCGGCGCTGGCCTGGATTGCCTGGGCCATGTCCTGGGTCGGGTTGGTGTTGCGGACATCCATGCTGACGGTGAAGCCGTCGGGATAGCCGGCCTTCGCCAGCAGTTCCTTCGCCTTGGCCGGATCGTACTTGTAGGGGTTGTCGTTGACGGCACCCAGGAAGCCCTTGGGCAGGAAGGCTTGATGGACGGCGCCGATGCCGTTCATGATCGTGCCCGCCATGCCGTCATAGTCGACCAGATACTTGAAGGCCTCGCGCACCTCGGGCTTTGCCAGGGTGGCGTTCTTCTGGTTCAGGCTGAGATACCACAGCGTGCCCTTCGGCGCCTGGACCAGACGGATGGCGTCGCTCGACTTCAGCGGTTCGAACTGCTCCGGCTTCAGGTTGCGCGCGACATCGACGTCGCCCTTCTCCAGCAGCAGGCGCTGGGTTGCCGGTTCCGGGATGTGGCGGATCAGCACGCGCTTCAGCTTCGGGGCGCCGCGCCAGTATTTCGGGTTGGCGTCGAAGGTCAGCAGCTCGCTCGCCTTCCACTGCTTCAGGATGAAGGGGCCGGAACCGGCGGAATTGGTCTTCAGCCAGCCGGCGCCGAAATCGCCGTCCTTCTCCTTGCCCTTCACCAGCTTGGAATCGACGATGGAGGCCACGTCGGCGGTCAGGCAATAGAGCACGAAGGTCGGCGCATAGACCTTGTCGGTGGTGAAGACCAGCGTCTTCGGGTCGGTGGCGCGCACCATCTGGTCGACATTTTCGGGCGTCAGGCCGAACTGGGTCAGGATGAAGGCCGGACCCTTGTTCATCTTCACCGCGCGGGAGAAGGACCACGCCACATCCTCGGCCGTCATCGGATTGCCGGAATGGAAGGCGATGCCGTCGCGGATCTTGAAGGTGAAGGTCTTGCCGTCGGGCGACACGGTCCAGCTTTCGGCGGCCTCGCCTTCGATCTTGCTGACGTCGTTGACGTCGAAATGGATCAGCCGGTCATAGACCTGGGCGCTGTATTCCGCACCCGACAGCTCGAAGATTTCGCCGGGGTCGAGGCTGACGATGTCATCGAACTGCCACGCCATCACCAGCGCGTCCTTCGGCGTGTCGGCAAGGGCGGGGGCGGCGAAACCGGCGAGGGCGAGAGCGGCGGCACCAAGAACTGTCTGCGCAATGAGGCCGCGCTTGAAGCTGGTCATCCGTGAAGTCTCCCTGGAGGCCCGTTCGGGCACTGTTGAGGGACGGAATCTTCCCGCCGCCTTCCATTGCATGTCAACCCGGCTGGAAGGCAGGTTTGATGTGGGACGGGTTGCAATTCGTGGGGAAAGCGCCTAGCTCCTAACGCCCCCCGGCACCATTCTTGTCTTTGCGGACATTCGGCAGAAGGAAACCACCGTCATGGGCTATACCGTCGCGGTCATCGGCGCCACCGGCAATGTCGGGCGCGAGATCCTGCAAACGCTGGCCGAGCGGAAGTTCCCCGCCGACAAGGTCATCGCCCTTGCCTCCGAGAAGTCGATCGGCCAGGAGGTGTCCTATGGCGAGGACGAGATCCTCAAGGTCCAGGATCTGAACAAGTTCGACTTCCATGGCGTGGACATCGTGCTGTCGTCGCCCGGCGCCAAGGTGTCGGCCATCCATGTGCCGCGCGCCGCTGCCGCCGGGGCGATGGTGATCGACAACACTTCGCAGTTCCGCATGGATCCCGACGTGCCGCTGGTGGTGCCGGAGGTGAACCCGGAGGCGATCGTCGGTTATCGCAAGCGCGGCATCATCGCCAACCCCAACTGCTCGACGATCCAGATGGCGGTGGCGCTGAAGCCCTTGCACGACCGCTTCAAGATCCGTCGCGTCGTGGTCTCGACCTACCAGTCGGTGTCGGGCGCCGGCAAGGAGGCGATGGACGAGCTGTTCACCCAGACCCGCGCCATCTTCGTCAACGATCCGGTCGCCAAGAGCGTCTTCCCCAAGCAGATCGCCTTCAACGTCATCCCCCACATCGACGCCTTCATGGAGGACGGCTCCACCAGGGAAGAGTGGAAGATGACGGTGGAGACCAAAAAGATCCTCGATCCCAAGATCAAGGTCGCCGCCACCTGTGTCCGCGTGCCGACCTTCATCGGCCATGCCCTGTCGATCAACATCGAGACGGAGGAGCCGATCAGCGCGGAGGAGGCCCGCATCGTCCTGCGCGCCGCCCCCGGTATTTCGGTGGTCGATCAGCAGACCGGCGACGGCTATGTCACCCCGGTGGAGGTCGCCGGCGACAACCCGGTCTTCGTCAGCCGCATCCGCGAGGACATCACGGTCGAGAACGGCCTGTCCTTCTGGTGCGTCGCCGACAACCTGCGCAAGGGCGCCGCGCTGAACGCCGTGCAGATCGCCGAGTTGCTGGTGCGCGACTACATGGTGGAGTGAAGGAACGGTGGGGAGCAAATTGCCGGCGCTTCCCACTCTTCCAAATTGTCGGTAGGCTGAACCGTCCCACCTGACCGGGCGGTTCCGTGCTCCGCATCCTGCCGCTGTTGTGCCTCGTCCTGCTGATGCTCACCGGGTGCGGCATCGATGCCGACCAGGATGTGCTGTGCCGGAAGCTGATCCCGGCCTTCGAACCCGGCCGCGTCACCGACCTGTCCACCCGCAGCTACACCGAGGACAAGCGGGTGCTGCGCGTCGATTACCGCAGCGGCAGCCAGTCCCACTGGATCGCCTGCCGTTTCGCCGGCACGTCGATGGAGGAGGGGCGGCGCACCCTGGTGGCGGTGGCGACCGACCGCAGCGGCTGGCTGACCGACATGCGCTTCGCCATGCTCCAGCAATGGCTGCGCATCAAGCCGCCGCGTGATGCCATCGGCGGCGTGGTCGAGACTGAAAGGCCGCAGCCGACGCGCTGGACGCCTGTCCTGTTCCTGGCCCAGCAGATCATCAACGCCGCCACGGTCGCCTGCGTCTATGGGCTGCTCGCGCTCGGCTACACGCTGGTCTACGCCATCCTCGGCCAGATCAATCTGGCGATGGGGGAACTGACCATGGTGGGCGCCATGGTGACGGCGATGGCGGCGGCCGGGCTCGGCATGGCCGGCTGGGCGACATGGCCGCCGGCGCTGCTCGGCGTGCTGGTGGTGGTGATCGGCTTCACCGCGGTGCAGGGCTGGACGATGGACCGGCTGGTCTTCCGCCGCCTGCGCGGGGTGCGCAGCCACACGCCGCTGATCGTCGCGGTCGGGCTGTCCATCGCCTATCAGGAGGGGATGCGGCTGCTGCATGGCGCGCGCGACTGGTGGCCGGCGCCGGTGCTGACCGGACGCTACGACCTGCTGAGCGACGGCGCCTTCACCGTCACCGCGTTGACGGCGCAACTGGCGATCCTGGTGCTGACCGGTGGGCTCTACGCAGCGCTTTGGGGGATCATGCAGCGCACCGCCTTCGGCCGTGCGCATCGCGCCTGCACCGACGACATCGCGGCGGCGGAACTGGTGGGGGTGGATGTCAACCGCACGGTGGCGGCGACCTTCGCCATCGGCGGCGGGCTGGCCGCGGCGGCGGGGGCGGTGATCGCGCTCTATTACGGTGGGGTGAACTTCTTCACCGGCTACCTGATCGGCTTCAAGGCATTGGCAGCGGCGGTGGTCGGTGGCATCGGCTCGGTGCCGGGGGCGATGCTCGGCGGTGCCTTGCTGGGGCTGGTCGAGACCTTCTGGTCGGCGTATTTCGCGCTCGCCTACAAGGACATCGTGGCATTCGGGCTGCTGACGCTGTTCCTGATCTACCGCCCGCAGGGGCTGATGGGGCAGGCAAGGGGCAGGGGGGACTGAGTGGCTCAGAAATGGGCGAGTCTTATTGCGCTGCGCCGGCCGCTATAGCGACTTCAATGGCGGCAAGTGCGTTCCGCAATACCGTAGCGTTCTCGGGATATGCAAGGATCACTGCGGCTTCGTCCAACGTTTTCCCCGTCAGAGGAACCGTAACGCTGGCGTCATGGATCAATCGGGCTGAAATGACCGTCAGAATTTCGGTCAATGCCTCCCGCGCGTAAACCGAACGCGGCGAAGCGTGCAGCAGCGCGACCGGCTTGTCCACCATCTCGCCGCTCGCCACCACCCAATCCAGGGCGTTCTTCAAGGCTCCAGGCACGCCGTGGGCATATTCCGGGCAAGCAATTACCACCGCATCTGCTGCGGTCAGCGCATCACGAAAGGCTTTCACCGCCGGCAGGGCGAGATCGCCGTCCTCATCCGGATTGAACGGTGGCAGGCTGCCCACACCACGGCCGTCCAGCCCGGTAAAAACTGTAACGGTCACATCTTCCGGTGCCACTGCGGCGGCTGCTCGCAGCAACGCGCTGTTGGTGGAGGCGGTGCGCAGACTGCCGGAGATCGCAAGCACCCGCATGATCAACTCGTCTCCTTCGCTTGATCCGATGCCCGCTGTCTTCATAGCGGGTCGAAGCGGAACGAAAAAAGGCGGGAGTGGTTACACTCCCGCCCGCGTCACGACAGCATCCGGTCCGAATGACCGAACCCGTTCAGGCCAGATCTCGTACGTCGGCCAGATGCCCCGTCACCGCCGCCGCCACGGCCATCGCCGGGCTGACGAGGTGGGTGCGGCCGCCGCGGCCCTGACGGCCTTCGAAGTTGCGGTTGGAGGTCGAGGCGCTGCGCTCGCCGGGAGCCAGACGGTCGGCGTTCATCGCAAGGCACATCGAGCAGCCCGGCTCGCGCCACTCGAAACCGGCCTCGGTGAAGATCTTGTCCAGACCTTCTTCCTCGGCCTGCTCCTTGACCAGACCCGAACCGGGGACCACCAGGGCGCGGACGCCCTCGGCGACCTTGCGGCCCTTGGCGAGGTCGGCGGCGGCGCGCAGGTCTTCGATGCGGCCGTTGGTGCAGGAGCCGATGAAGACGGTGTCGACCTTGACGCTCGACAGCGGCTGGCCGGGGGTCAGGCCCATGTAGGCGAGCGAGCGCTCGACGGCGGCGCGCTTGCCCTCGTCGGCGATGTCGGCCGGGTTCGGCACGGTCGCGGTGATCGGCAGCACGTCTTCCGGGCTGGTGCCCCAGGTGACCTGCGGCGCGATGTCGGCGGCGTTCAGCACGACGGTGGCGTCATAGACCGCGCCCTCGTCCGACGGCAGCGTCTTCCAGTACTGGACGGCCTGCTCGAAGGCGCCGGCCTTCGGCGCCAGGGCGCGGCCCTGCACATACTCGAAGGTCTTCTCGTCCGGGGCAATCAGGCCGGCGCGGGCGCCGCCTTCGATGGCCATGTTGCAGACGGTCATGCGGCCTTCCATCGACAGGTCGCGGATGGCTTCGCCCGCGAACTCGATGACGTAGCCGGTACCGCCGGCGGTGCCGATCTTGCCGATGATCGCCAGCACGATGTCCTTGGCGGTGACGCCCGGGTTCACCTTGCCGTCCACGCGGATCAGCATGTTCTTGGCCGGCTTCTGCAGCAGGGTCTGGGTGGCCAGCACATGCTCCACCTCCGACGTGCCGATGCCGAAGGCCAGGGCGCCGAAGGCGCCATGGGTGGCGGTGTGGCTGTCGCCGCAGACGATGGTGGCACCGGGCAGGGTGAAGCCCTGTTCCGGACCGACGATGTGGACGATGCCCTGGCGGACATCATCCATCGGGAAATAGCGGACGCCGAAGTCGCGGGCGTTCTTGTCCAGCGTCTCGACCTGGATCCGGCTCTCCTCCTCGGTGATGCCCTTGGAGCGGTCGGTGGTCGGGACGTTGTGATCGGGGACGGCGAGAGTGGCTTCCGGACGCCGCACCTTGCGGCCGGCGACGCGCAGTCCTTCGAACGCCTGCGGGCTGGTCACTTCATGGACCAGATGGCGGTCGATATAGAGGATGCAGGTGCCGTCGTCCTGGCGATGCACGACGTGGCTGTCCCAAATCTTGTCGAACAGAGTGCGCGGCTTGGACATCGGAAAAACTCTCTCTCGCGGTACGACAGGCGCAGAAGAAACGGAGGCCGCAC
>Ga0206117_101502_pt1 | contig 11522 bp, 10 predicted proteins | sample 3A5Ametagenome_FD_177997 | JGI IMG/M metagenome (GOLD analysis project Ga0206117, IMG submission 177997) | Enriched microbial communities from leaf-cutter ant dump, University of Wisconsin, Madison, United States - 3A5A | ecosystem: Environmental > Terrestrial > Nest > Insects nest > Nest dump... | reverse complement strand
CAAAAGGTGTAGCAAGATTCCTGCAGCGTGCAGGTCGCTCTGGGCACTCACCACACGAAATTTCCAAAATCTACTTCTTACCTACCCATGCTTTGGAAATTGTAGAGGCTGCCGCAATTAAAGAGGCGGCGAGAGAAAATAATATCGAAAGTAGAGAGCCTTTTATCATGGTTTTCGACACCTTAATTCAATACTTGGTTACCCTAGCTGTAGGCGACGGTTTTGATGACAAACAAATATATGAGGAAGTAAAACAGACCAATGCCTTCAAAGAGCTGCTACCTGAAGAATGGGCATGGGCCATGCAATTTATTACCTCTGGAGGCGATAGCCTAACCGCTTATAATGAATTTAAAAAGGTAGTAAAAGACGATGATGGACTATGGAAGGTGAAGAGCAGGCAAATTGCGATGCGACACCGACTGCATATTGGTACCATTGTGAGTGACGCTATGCTCAAAGTAAAATTCCTAAGTGGTGGTTACATAGGCATGGTAGAAGAATACTTCGTTTCAAAACTGAAAGCTGGTGATAGTTTTGTACTTGCAGGTCGAATTTTAGAGTTTGTACAAATCAAGGATATGACGGTCATTGTTCGTCGCAGTAAACAAAAGAAAGCCATTTCCCCAAGCTGGTTAGGTGGTCGTTTGCCTCTTTCTTCTAATTTAGGAGCCGTGCTTCGCAAGAAATACAATGAAGTACTAGACCAAACACATCAAGACGAAGAATTGAATGTTGTCCAACCACTTTTTGAAATACAAGAAGAAAGATCTCACGTACCTAAAAGCGACGAACTGCTCATCGAAATGATAAATAATCGCGAAGGTTTTCATCTATTTGCTTACCCTTTTGAAGGCAGACTGGTGCATGAGATTTTAGGAGCTTTGGTAGCTTATCGGCTAAGCAAATTAGTACCAATTACCTTCTCTATTGCCATGAATGATTATGGTTTTGAATTGCTCAGCGATACTGAAATACCAATGGACGACAGTATTGCCTATGAAGTTTTCTCTCCTAAAAATTTGGCTGAAGATATTACCTTAAGTATTAACTCTACAGAAATGGCTAGAAGAAAGTTTCGCGATATTGCTTGTATTGCAGGATTGGTTTTTCAAGGCTACCCAGGTAAATACATTACCAACAAACATTTGCAAAGTAGTGCGGGGCTGTTTTTCAATGTCTTTAACGATTTTGACAAACACAATTTACTATTGAGACAAGCCTATGAAGAAGTGTTTTACCAGCAATTGGAAGAACCTCGCTTAGCTGCTGCATTAAATCGTATTCAGGAAAGCAATATCGTGATTACTTACCCCAAACGATTCACGCCATTATCATTCCCAATTAAAGTAGATAGCTTAAGAGCAAACATGAGTTCTGAGGAATTAGAACAGCGAATTGAAAGGATGAAGAAAGAGGTATTTAAATGAGTTTAGAACATTATTTCAAATAAAAAACATTAAGGAATTAAGAAACATTAAGACAGTGTATATTTCCCGTCATTTCGACTGGAGCAAAGCGGAATGGAGAAATCTTTTAAAGGTGTATTGTTTAAAGACTTTACGTTATACCTGCTTCGTGGTCTCCTTCCCGAAAGTCCGGGATAGAAATGACGAATAACTAACCACTAATCCCTAAAAATGAAAATTTCGATTAGAGAAGAAGAAATCATATTAGATAAAGAACGAGCAATTTATCTGCCTAACGAGCAATTATTAGCCATTAGTGACTTACATTTGGGTAAGGCTGCCCATTTTCGGAAAGCGGGTCTAGCAGTTCCCAACAGTGTAGCACAAAATGACCTCCAACGACTTACATCTTTAATAGAAAAACATCACCCAAAACAGCTACTCATCAACGGGGACATGTTCCATAGCGATTACAATACAGAAATTGACGAATTTGCAAGGTGGAAAGAGAACTTTAGTGAAATCAATTTAATACTAGTGAAAGGAAATCACGATAAGCAGTCAGAAGAGATATATAAAAAATTAGCTGTTGAGGTTTACGAACCCAGTTATCCAACTGATAAATTCTGCTTCATTCATGATGTGGCACATTCCAAGTCCAATCTATATCCTATTAGTGGTCACATCCATCCTGGAATTAGCATGTATAACAAGGCAAAACAGCGATTAAAATTTCCTTGCTTTTATTTTGGCGAGCATCATGCCATTCTTCCTGCTTTTAGCAACTTTACAGGTTTACAGCTTGTAAAAGCTAAGGAAAACGATTTGGTATTTGCCATTACACCAATCAAAATAGTGAAAGTGTGACACTGCCTTAAGCGTGCATTTCAATAAGCTGCTTTAGTTGTGGGGCGGGAACAGTACCGCTTTGTCGCCAAATAGCTTTTCCTTTTTTAAATAAAATAAAAGTAGGAACACCTTGCACGTTAAATGCGCTAGCAGCAGCTTGGTTTTTATCTACATCTACTTTGATAATGGAAGCCTTATCTCCTATTTGACTCTTCAGTTCAGTCAATATTGGTCCCATCGCTTTGCATGGTGCACACCATTCGGCAAAAAAGTCGACTAATACAGGTTTATCGCCATTAATTAAATCAGAAAACTTAGACATATCTTATTCTTTTTTAAAAACGAACAAAAATTAACAGGGAATAGTTTTTACGAAGGTCTTAAAATAAAAAAGGGAGTTCTGCAAATGCGGAACTCCCTTTTCTTGATATCTTAGTATCTTATTTTACTGCATCAATAACAGCTTTAAAAGCTTCTTTATTGTTCATTGCTAAGTCAGCTAAAACTTTACGGTTTAAACCGATGTTTTTTGCAGCTAATTTACCAATCAATTGCGAGTAAGAAATACCGTGCTCACGAGCACCAGCATTGATACGTTGAATCCATAATGCACGGAATTCTCTTTTCTTAGCTTTACGGTCACGGTATGCATATTGCAAACCTTTTTCAACCGTGTTTTTAGCAATGGTAAAAACCTTGCTTCTTGAGCCCCAATAGCCTTTGGCCATGTCTAGGACTTTTTTTCTTCTGCGTCTTGCAGCTACTACGTTTACCGAACGAGGCATAATGTGTTGTGTTTTTGATAAGCGGCGCTGTGTATCTCAACAAGCTTACTACCGTTCATCTGGTTAAAAATTAATTACTTACCGATGCAAAGCATACGTTTAACGTTGCCCATATCTGCATCGTTTACCAAACTAGTGTTGGTTAAGTTACGCTTACGTTTAGTACTCTTTTTAGTCAAGATGTGACTTTTGTAGGCGTTCTTTCTTGCAATTTTACCTGTTCCAGTAAGCGAAAAACGCTTTTTGGCACTGGAATTGGTTTTCATTTTTGGCATAACCTGATTTTGTTTATATAATTTATTACTTCTTTGCTGTTGCTTTTGGAGCTACGGTTAAAAACATACGTTTACCCTCCAATTTTGGCAATAACTCAACCTTACCTACTTCTTCTAGCGCTTGTGCAAACTTAAGCAATAAGATTTCTCCCTGCTCTTTGTAAACAATTGCTCTTCCTTTGAAGTGTACGTAAGCTCTAACTTTCTCGCCTGCTTCTAAAAAGCTAATCGCATGCTTTAACTTGAACTGGAAATCGTGGTCAGAAGTATTCGGTCCGAAACGAATTTCCTTGATAACGGTTTGCTTAGCATTGGCTTTGATTTCCTTCTGCTTTTTCTTTTGCTCATACATGAACTTACTATAGTCCATGATACGGCAAACAGGTGGATTTGCATTTGGAGAAATCTCTACCAAGTCAAGTTCTAATTCATCAGCAAATGCCAATGCTTTTGACAAAGGATAAATTCCCTGCTCTACATTATCCCCAGCTAGCCTAACCTCTTGAGCACGAATATGCTCGTTAATATTATGTTCTGCTTCTTTTTTCTTAAAAGGTGGACGTGGTCCCCTATTAAATCCTGGTCTTCCTAATGCCAAATGCTTTCCTTATTAAACTGTTATTTCTTTGTTAATTAATGCACTAAATTCTGCTAAGGTCATACTTCCTAAATCTCCCTCACCGTGCTTGCGAACCGAAACCCTACCTTCTTCCATCTCTTTTTCGCCTATAATGAGCATGTAAGGTAGTTTTTTAACCTCAGCGTCTCTGATTTTTCTTCCAATTTTTTCATCACGAAAGTCAATCAGACCGCGAATATCGGAATTATTTAATTCTTCTGAAACTTTTTTTGCATATTCTTCATACTTTTCTGAAATAGGAAGAATGATGTATTGCTCTGGAGAAAGCCACAATGGGAAGTTACCTCCGCAATGTTCAATCAACACAGCCACGAAACGTTCCATTGAACCAAATGGCGCTCTATGTATCATTACAGGACGATGTTTTTGGTTATCGCTACCTGTATATTCTAGCTCAAAACGCTCTGGAAGGTTATAATCTACTTGAATAGTACCCAACTGCCATTTTCTGCCCAACGCATCTCGAACCATAAAATCTAGTTTTGGTCCGTAAAAAGCAGCCTCGCCATATTCTACTACGGTAGGTAAGCCTTTTTCTTCTGCCGCTTCAATAATTGCAGTTTCAGCCAGTTTCCAATTTTCATCAGAACCAATGTATTTCGCTTTATTTTCTGGATCACGTAACGAAACCTGAGCCACATAGTTATCAAAACCTAAAGATTTAAATACGTGAAGTACCAAATCAATAACTTTTTTAAACTCTTCTTTCACTTGGTCTGGGCGACAGAACAAGTGCGCATCATCTTGAGTAAAGCCACGTACACGAGTTAAACCGTGCAACTCGCCACTTTGCTCGTAACGGTATACCGTACCAAATTCGGCAAAACGAACTGGCAAATCTTTATAAGAACGAGGTTTAAATTTATACAACTCACAGTGGTGAGGACAGTTCATCGGTTTTAAGAAAAACTCCTCTCCTTCTTGTGGTGTTTTAATCGGCTGAAAACTATCTTTTCCGTATTTCTCATAGTGGCCAGAAGTGATATACAGATTCTTATGACCAATATGAGGCGTAATTACTTGCTCGTAACCTGATTTCTGTTGTGCCTTGGTTAAAAATTGAACTAAACGCTCACGCAAAGCAGTACCTTTTGGCAACCACATTGGTAAGCCCATTCCCACTTTTTCTGAGAAGGTGAACAATTCCAACTCCTTACCTAACTTACGGTGGTCACGTTTTTTAGCCTCTTCAATCATGTGAAGATACTCAGTCAATTCACTTGCTTTAGGGAAAGTAACCCCGTAAATACGCGTTAATTGTTTTTTAGTCTCGTCACCTCTCCAGTAAGCACCAGCAACGTTCATCAGCTTAATGGCTTTAATGAAACTAGTGTTTGGAATATGTGGACCACGGCATAAATCTGTAAAACTACCTTGAGTATAGAAAGTGATTTTTCCATCTTCTAAGCCATCAATCAAATCCAATTTGTACTCGTCACCTTTTTCAGTGAAGTATTGGATAGCATCGGCTTTGCTTACACTTTTACGCTCGAAAACTTCCTTTTGCTTGGCCAGTTCCAACATCTTGTCTTCAATCTGCTTGAAATCATCAGAAGAAAACTCCCTGTCGCCGAAATCTACATCGTAGTAAAAACCAGTTTCAATAGCTGGACCGATACCAAATTTTGTACCTGGATAAAGTGCTTCTAAAGCTTCGGCCATTAAGTGCGCTGAGGAATGCCAGAAAGTAGATTTACCTTCGGTATCATTCCAAGTAAGTAATTTCACCGCAGAATCAGCTTCAATTGGACGAGAACTGTCCCAAACTTCTCCGTTTACTTCTGCCGCTAAAACATTTCTTGCTAAACCCTCTGAAATTGAAAGGGCAATTTGATGGGCGTTTACACCCTTTTCATACTGACGGACCGAGCCATCAGGTAATGTAATGTTAATCATCTACAACTATGATTTAAAGTTTAAAATAAATTGTTATGCAAATCACCTACGTGTGTGATTTATTTTGTGTAAAGGTAGGGTTTTAAATATTAGATTTCAAGGCTAGATTTAGCCATTTTCGTCATTGCGAGGTACGAAGCAATCTTAAAGCTATAGTTAATACTTATAATGAGATTGCTTCGTACCTCGCAATGACGAGCATTTAGCATAAAAAAATGTCCCGACGATAGCCGAGACATTCAGAAAAAATATAAAATGGAATTTCTTAGTTTACCCTACCACTAGCACCTTGACGGTTGTTGTTATTTCTAAACCTAGCCATCATCGCCTCCATTTTGGCTTGATATTGCTCTGGTGTAATCGCCACCGCTTTTTTAGGAGCAGTTACATCCTTAGTGCTTACACCCCTATATTCGATACTTTTTGCAGTAGTACCACCACCTTTAATTTCGATAGCTAAAACCGCTCCTTCTGTCCATAAATTTGGCATTGGAGAAAAATTGAAACCTAAATCGTTAGTATACCACAACACCGTTTCTTCTACCACATCCTTCTCCATATCCAACACTTTAGCTTTACGTGTAGTTTTAATGATTACCTTCTTGCAATCAAGATTTACGATTTTCTTGGTTTCATCAGTTTTAATCACCTCAATTGTAGGAGGAACATTTAAAAATTGTACAGCACTGTTATTTTGGTTGTTATTTCTTCCGCCGTTACCATTCATTAAATTGTTTCCCGTAGCGGCAAGTTTGGTAGGCATTACATAGGTGGTATCCATCATATCAAAAACTTCCACTACCTTTTGGTCAGCAAAAGTGTAATAGTATTCTCTATTGCCACCGCCACCAAAGCCACCAAATCTAAAACCACCACCTGGTCTACCTCCACCTCCGCTGTTGCTATCTTCTGTTTCTGTTACAGGCATATAGCTCGCATTTGTAGCATTGTAAAGCAATTCGTAGTTAGCTTTAATTGACTTTGGCATACGCGCTTTCATTTCCTCAGGTATTTGTCTACCACTAGCCTCCGCTGCAGCAACTGGGTCAATTACACTTTCAAATTGAATTGCGCCAGATTTCTTTTGCGCTTGAGCATTTAAGGTAAAAGCTAAAAGGCCTAAAAAGGCTATAAATATTTTTTTCATTTTTTGGTTATTCAATAATAATGAGCACAACAAAAGTAAATCACTTTGAAGTAATGCGATGTTAAAAAAGGTTAATTTCTTTCGATTATAACCAGAGTTTTACAAAAGGTGGAAGCAATTAGTATTCAGTGCTTTCTAACCAACCATTTGCCAACACGTCAGCAAGATGCATAGTCTTGATAGAAAGGTTATTTTTTTGGATATAGCCATCCAAGTGCATCAAACAAGAAAGGTCTGTTGAAATGATATAATCAGCGTCCATTTCTAAAGCGTTATTAACTTTTTGCTCAGCCATGGCAGAAGAAATCGCATCGAATTTTATGGCGAAAGTACCGCCAAAACCACAGCACATATCTGTATCTTTCATTTCCAACATCTCCAGACCAATCACCTTCGATAAAAGCCTACGCGGTTCTGCTTTGATTTTACACTCCCTCAACCCACTACACGAATCGTGATAAACAGCTTTGCCTTCCAACTCAGCGCCGAAATAGTCTTTTTTAAGTACATTGATTAAAAAATCAGAAAGTTCGAAAATGTTAGACTGTAAGCTTCTGCATTTATTATGCACCATGGTATTGGTAAACAAATCATTATAGCCTGTTTTCACCATTCCCACACATGAAGCCGACGGGGCAACAATATATTTTGTTTCTGAAAAATCAGCCAAAAACTTTGTACCTATTTCCTTTGCTTGTTCCCAATACCCCGCATTATAGGCAGGTTGTCCGCAACAAGTTTGTTTAGGATTATAAGCTACCTCACATCCAGCCTTTTCAAGTATCTTGATGGTATTAAAAGCCGTTTCTGGGTATAATTGGTCTACAAAACAAGGGATAAACAATTCTATCTTCATGCTATTCTTCGGGTCTCCACTTTATTCGACAACCACTGCTTTGGGCTGTACTTTTTTAAGAAGCAGCAAAAATACTAAACCTAAAACAAAAAACAGGGCCAATGCGATAACGGAATTACGCATGCTTCCACTAAGCACTTCGATATAGCCAAAACTAAACATCCCGAAAACCAACGCAACTTTCTCTGTTACATCGTAAAAGCTGAAAAAAGAAGTATGGTCTGGGCTATGTTGTGGAAGAAATTTAGAATACGTAGAACGTGATAAAGATTGGATACCGCCCATAATTAAACCAATAACTGCGGCCAGTGCATAAAACTGAAGCTCGGTATGGATAAAATAAGCAGAAACACAACAACCAATCCAAATGGTAACTACGCCTATCAATACATTTACGTTACCAAACTTTTTGGAAGAAAGGTACGACATCAACATGGCTCCAGGGATGGCTACTAATTGCAAAATTAAAATGGTTGCAATAAGCTTTGAAGTAGGCAAATGCAATATTTTTTCTCCAAAAAGTGCTGCAATCAACATCACGGTTTGTACGCCCATGGAATAGAAAAAGAACGCAAATAAGAAGCGTTTTAAATATTTCATTTGCTTTACCTGCTTCCAAACTTTGTTGAGCTCTTGAAAGCCGCTAGTCATGATATTCTTCTTTTCCGTTTTATAATCAGGACTTCCTTTAGGCAGGTTTTTAAATGGAATTTGTGCAAATCCTATCCACCAAATTCCTACCAATAAAAATGATAAACGTGCGGGAATGGAAGCATCTACAATGCCAAACCATTCAGGCTTAAACACAAATACAAAGCAGATAATCTGTAAAATGATACTACCAATATAGCCATACATATAACCTTTGGCACTTACGTCATCTTGTTTTTCTACCGTGGCAATTTCAGGTAAGTAAGAATTATAGAATACCAAACTCCCCCAAAAACCAATAGCAGCCAAGACAAACATAATGATGCTAAAATTCAGGGTATCTACTCCTTTTTCTGCGTTGATTTCAAAAAAGAAAAGCGCACTACATGCAATACCGCCAATATAGGTGAACATCTTCATGAAAATCTTCTTATTTCCGCGTGTATCGGCTATAGACGACAATATGGGCGACAGCAAAGCAATCACTAAAAAAGCAAAAGCCATGGCATAACTATACAATGCCGAATTGACAATTTTATACCCAAAGAAATAAACATAATCGATGGTATTATCATCCTTATCGGAAGTAATTGCCGTATAATAGGCTGGAAATATGGTAGAAGTGATTACAAGATTATAAGCTGAATTGGCCCAATCAAAAAAGGCCCAAGAGCGGATTGTTTTTTTGTCGTTTTTAGTTTGCATTGTAGTTTGAATGGTAGCGGCTAAGATATGAAAGTTGTTTAGTTTTTTTGTTGTTTGGTTGTTTAGGCTTGAAAAATCGTAAATCGTAACTATAAATAATACTTCTTGCCGTCGGTTTTGATTTTACCCGCATCCAAAAGTTCTCTAATTCGTTCTATTTTATCATTATCGGTACCCGTTTGAATACTTTTTACCAGTTCATCTAAATCAAGATGTTGGCCTTGTAACACGGTACAAATTTCAAAATCAATGGTATCATTATAGGCTGCGAGGTCTTCCTGCTTTTTCTCTGCTAAGCAAACATCGCAAACACCACATTTTTCAGCACCATTTTCTCCAAAATAGGTCAACAGTTGAACACTCCTACAAATGGAACTAGATGCGTAAGACAAAACAGCTTCAATTTGAGTGCTCTGTATTTGCTTACGAAGTTGGATGAATTTAGCATCTACATCCAAATGCAGCATATCCAAACGTGGGGTTACAAACTGTAATTGTGGTTGGTCGGTTTGTGGCAAATAAGAAATCACCTGATACTCCTGCAACTTCTTCAAATAAGTAATCACATCATTGTACGAAATTCTCAATCTATTGGACAAATCGCTCTCGCTAATTTTCACATAGCCATCAAATGCACCGCCGTATGAACGCTGTATCGTTTTAACAATTGGGTCAAAAACAGCATTTTCAATTTGGAATCGATAAATATCTTCATGTCCTACTGCAAACATCAACCTTGATGGAATAAAAATATTCTCTGACAAAACCAGATAGCCGTCTCTTTCTAAAAATTTCAATGCGGCCATGGTTTTAATCACGCCAATACCAAAGCGTTTACAAAACGCAGCGAGGTCGAAATCAAAGTTTAGTCCTTGCCCTGCTCCATAAGCCAATTGATAGAAATTACCCAGATAGTGATATACTTTTTTGATTTCATCCACCGAAGGAAAACTGTCGGCATACTTTGCTTCCAATATCATTTGGTCGGCTTTATTGGTAAGCAACACCGCAAAAGCTCTTTTTTCATCCCTTCCTGCCCTACCAGCTTCCTGATAATAGGCTTCCAAGCTTTCAGGCAAATCTAAATGGATAACAAAGCGTACATTAGGCTTGTCGATTCCCATTCCAAAAGCATTAGTGGCCACCATCACCCTAATTTTATCTTGTTTCCAATCTTCCTGCTTCTGAAATCTGGCATCTTTTTCCAAGCCAGCATGGTAAAAATCAGCGGAGATGTGATTTCGTTGAAGGAAATTCGCTACTTCGGCAGTTTCTCGTCTATTTCTTACATAGATTAAGCCACAGCCTTTAACGTTTCTGCAAATCTCTATCAGTTTTTTGTGCTTATCATCTAAATTAAAAACTACGTAACTGAGATTTTTCCGAGAGAAGCTCTTTACAAAAACCTGAGCATCTTTTAGCTCCAATTTTTCAATGATATCTGTTCTTACTTCTGGCGTAGCAGTAGCCGTTAAGGCCAAAACGGGGGTGTCAGGTAATATTTCCCTCAGTTCTTTAACCTTTAAATAAGGCGGACGAAAATCATACCCCCATTGCGAAATACAATGTGCTTCGTCAATAGCGATAAGGTTTACATTCATATAAGAAATACGTACCCTTACCAGCTCCGACAGCAAGCGTTCTGGAGAAAGATATAGAAATTTGATGTTGCCGTAAATACAGTTATCCAGCAGAATATCGATTTCCCGTTTCCCCATTCCCGCATAAATGGCAATAGCTTCTATCCCTCTGGCTTTTAAGTTTTCTACTTGGTCTTTCATTAAAGCTACCAAAGGCGATACCACAATGCAAATGCCCTCCTTCATCATTGCGGGCACTTGAAAACAAATTGACTTTCCTCCTCCCGTAGGGAGTAAGGCTAAAGTATCCTGTTTTTTGATAACTGATTGGATAATTTCTTCCTGCAACGGACGAAAGACATCAAAACCCCAATATTTCTTTAAAATTTCTGTTGCAGTCATAGATTGGCAAATTCAAAACTATGAAACCATCATCGCTTTTCAAAAAAGAGTTTTCGGCCACAGATGCACAAATATTAATTCACCTGAGTTGAACATCACCATTTGAAACGTTAAAAATATGTTTTAACAACAGCTCAAATCAGGCTTTTACAAACCGCAACAAACTCTCATAAATAAATACAAATCAAAATTTTAACACCATTATCTACAAATCAAAAAGACAACATCTGTGCATCTGTGGCAAGAAATAGCTAAATTGCGGAGATTAAATATTTGTTAGTACTAAATAAGAATGAGGAAGTATTTATTAGCATCTGCATTATTATG
>Ga0206117_101501_pt1 | contig 11538 bp, 14 predicted proteins | sample 3A5Ametagenome_FD_177997 | JGI IMG/M metagenome (GOLD analysis project Ga0206117, IMG submission 177997) | Enriched microbial communities from leaf-cutter ant dump, University of Wisconsin, Madison, United States - 3A5A | ecosystem: Environmental > Terrestrial > Nest > Insects nest > Nest dump... | reverse complement strand
CTACACTCACGCCCAAGCCGAAAGGCCTGGTGCCTGAAAAACACCCAAGAACCAGCGGTTCCAACCCCCACCGACAAGCGGGGTTTGCTCACGCCCAAATTTTGGGGAGTAGTGCGCCTGCACTGCCCCCGCATGGTTTCGGGCGGGGTGGGCCTACCCGTAAGGATGGCCGCGCTGCTGGTTCGGCGTTTTTCACACCCCGCCCACCCTATGCGCTGAAAACGCAGACGGTGGATTTTCAGATTCAACCAGGAATCCGAACCATGACCGCAACCACCACAGGCCGCATTGCGCCCACATCGCCCACCCAGGGCAACGCACACCAACTACTTACCGACGCCATCAATAGCGCGTCCATGGCCCGCTACTACACCAGGCGCGGCAACCTGCCCGCCGCAGCCCGCAAGGCACGTCAGCACCTTGCCGCCCTGCGGGCACTGTCCAAGCTGGAAGGCGGTGCAGCATGAATGCCGCCCCCCTGAAATTCAAGCGCACCGCTGGCGATGATGGCCTTTACATCCATCGCGCACGGGCCGAGGGCTGGCTTATCGGACTGTCCGTGTTCGCCAAGGACAGGCCGATAACCCTGAGCCATGACACCGGGGCGATGTTCATCAACATCGACCTGACCGCGCAGCACGCCCGCGCCATGGCTGCCGAGCTGCTGCGCATGGCCGACCTGGCAGCCCCCCAGCACAGCAAGGAGTAAGCCCCATGCACCCCACCACCAGCGCCACCCCAGGCGCAGCCGCTGCATTGTCTAAATCAGCAAAAACTATATCTAACACCGCAGACCACAAGCCAAATTCAAAAGGAAAAGCGATGAAAAAACGCAACAATAAACCGCCAGCAGCTATTCTTTTTGGAGAAGAAGCCGCCCGCATCGTAGCCTTGCAAGTGCTGGCAAGCATTCATGAATCGCTAAATCGCCTAGCACTGGAAGCATTTGAGCACTGGGACGAAGAGCAGTTTTATGCCATCGCCCTAATGGAAGAGGCCGTTAATCAATGCAAACGCGCCAAAGCGGTAACGAGCATTGGCAACGTTGTAGGCGATCTAAACCGACTGGCCGCAACGATTGCGGGCATTCACGCGCTGCGCCCTGGTGCAAATGACTACAGCGCCCGCGTTTTGCAAGCCATGCCGCAAGAGCTGGCCACCCTCTCGGGGCTGATTGAGGGTGTGCAAATGGGTGAGCGCTTCATTCAGGCGGAGGGCTAGGCCATGCCGCTGATTAAAGACCGCCTGCCCGAGCCCCTGGGCTATTACAGCGGCATGGGGTTGAACATCCAAGGCAAGCGCGGCAAGTGGCGCAGGGCCAATTGCCCATTCTGCCAATCGCGTGACAACTTCAATCTAGACACCAGCACAGGCGGTTTTCACTGCTGGAGCTGCCCCGCCAAAGGCGGCGATGTGCTGGCCTTCCATCGTGCATTTGCTGGCCTTGGCTTTATCGAGGCCGCCAAGGATTTGGGCGCATGGGAGGAAGACCCCAACCGCCCCCAACACGCCAACCACAGGCCCGCCCCGTTCACCCCGCGCCAAGCGCTGCAAGTGCTGGCCAGTGACTTGGCGTACTGCGCCGTATGCCTTGGCAACACAGCCCAGGGCGTAGAGCTGACCGACGCCGAGCGCCTGCAATTCATGGAATCTGTGGGGCGCATCCTGACCATCAAGGAGCTGACCGAATGAATTACCAAAGCGACCACGAAGCGCAAACTTTGGCGCGGGCCATGGCAGCCGTTGACCTGGCGGCCAAAACCGGCCATGCACCCATCCTGCGCCCCAGGCTACCGCGCCAGGATGCCCAAACATTCCCGCCGCTGGATGCCTTGCCGGACTTGGCTGATGCACCGGCAGCCGCAACCAGCGCCACAGCACCCGCCAAATCCGAGCAAGAACCGCCGCCGCGTGGCGTGGTGCTGGCCTGTGGGGCTGATCTAACGCCCGAGCCGGTGCGCTGGCTGTGGGAGGGGTGGCTAGCGCTGGGTAAGCTGCACATCCTGGCAGGGGCACCAGGCCAAGGAAAAACCACCATCGCCCTAGCCCTGGCCGCTGCCATTACCGTGGGTGGGCGCTGGCCTGACGGCACCCGCGCCCCGCTGGGTAACGCCCTGATTTGGAGCGGCGAGGATGATGCAGCCGATACCCTACTGCCGCGCCTAATCGCCGCTGGCGGCGAGCGCAGCCGCTGCTATTTCATCCAAGGCACGCGCCAAGCCGATGGCAGCCTGAGCCCATTTGACCCAGCCCAAGACCTAGGGGCGCTGCAAGAGGCCATGAAATCCATTGGCGGAGTGAGCCTGCTGATTGTTGATCCAGTAGTCTCAGCGGTTGCGGGCGACAGCCATAAGAACACGGAGGTTCGCCGCTCCCTGCAACCACTTGTAGACCTAGCCGCCGCTGCGAATTGCGCTGTGCTGGGGATTACACACTTTGCCAAAGGCGGACAGGGCACAGACCCGGCGCAACGCGTTGTGGGTAGCGTGGCCTTTACCGCCGTGGCCCGCGTGGTGCTGGTGGCCGCCAAGGTCAAGGCCGAAGCCGCAGACGATGGCCAAGAGCAAGACCGCCGAATCTTGGCCCGCAGCAAATCCAACATTGGCCCGGACGATGGCGGGCACGAATACGGACTAGAGCAAACCGAGGTTTTAGGTGGCATTCAGGCATCGCGGATTGCGTGGGGCAAGGCAGTGCAGGGCAGCGCCCGCGAGCTGCTGACCGACCCCACGGAGGAGCATGACGAAAGCTACGATGTGGCGGGTTTTTTGCGTGGGCTTTTGAGTGATGGCCCGATGTCTGCGAAGGACATTTTCAAGGACGCGGACGGGGCCGGATATTCCCGCGATTCCATCAAACGAGCATCCCTGCGCATGGGGATTGAGAAGCGCAAAACCGGCATGAAAGGGGGCTGGGAGTGGGCTTTGCCTGGTGGCATCCATGCCGCAAAAAATGCCGAAGGGAGCGCGAAGGGTGTGAAGAATGCACGTTTTAAAAACACCACTTCTTCACACCCTTCGGCGCTCCCTTCGGCAGAAAACCACCCAGATGCACCACCCGACACGGCCCCCGATGATGGCCAAGAGGTGCCCTTATGACCGCCGCGCAGCTACTCAAAACCGCCCGCGCCGATGGCGTGCAATTCTTCATAAAAGATGCCCGATTGCACATCAAGGCAGCCCCGCAAACCAGCGCCAAATGGGTGCAAATCCTGCGCCCCTACAAGGCCGATTTACAGCGCCTGGTGACACTGGAACAAGGGCAAAACATCGCCCAAAACGGCCAAGCACCGACAGGCACCAGCACCGCCAAGGCATCGCAAAACGCGATGTCAAACACATGGGAAAACCCTAATCACGCCACCGACTGGCAAGCCCTGCGCAATGCGTACTACAGCCACCACCAGCAATGCCACGCGTGCATTTGCGCTGGCAAGGGCTACGGCTTGCGCTGTGGCGCTGGCAGCAGCCTATGGGCCGCCTACAGCGCCGCGCCGCCGACTTTTGCCCACCATAAGCGCCCGCGCCTGCGCGACCCGCCCGCGCCGTGATTGCCACCAATCCAAGCCCACCAACCACCACCAAGAAAGAACCCGACATATGTCCATCATCCTGACCGAAGGCGCAAGCAGCGCCACATACGCCCCGGCACCTGCTGGCACCCATCCCGCCGCCTGTGTGGGCCTGATTGACCTTGGGACGCTGGAATCGACCTTTGAAGGCGAAACCAAGAGCGCCCGCAAATTGCTATTGCAGTTTGAGATTACCGACCCCGAATTGCGCCGCGATGACGGGCACTCGTTTTTGGTGTCAAAGCGCTTCACCCAAAGCCTGCACAAAAAGGCCGCCTTGCGGGCGTTTTTGGAGGCGTGGCGAGGCCGTCCATTCACGCCCGAAGAGCTGGCAGGGTTTGATGCCGCAAACCTGCTGGGGGTGCCTTGCCTTGTAAACGTGCAGCACGCAGAGCGTGATGGCAAAACCTTTGCCAACGTAGCCAGTGCCGTAAAGCTGCCCCGTGGCATGGCCACCGCGCAGCCTGAAGAGGCGCCTTTGCTATGGAGCTTTGCCGCGCCGGACTGGGATGCTTTCGCCAGACTGTCCCCACGCCTGCAAGAGCTGATACAGACCGCACCCGAGTTTGCCGCCATCGCCCACAAAATGCCCAAGCGGGCAGCCGTGGTGACTGCTGCGCCACAGCACATCGCGCAGCCACCAGCGCCCGCGCAAGCTGCGCCCCAGCAGGTAGATGAGTTTGCTGAAATCCCGTTTTAAAGGTGGCACGTCATGCAGATTTATTTGGACGTTGAAACCATCCCCGGCCAGAGCGCCAGGGCCCACGACCTGGCACGCCAAGGCATCAAGCCGCCCGCAACCCTCAAAAAGCCCGAGTCCATCGCCGCATGGTGGCAGCATGAATCCGAGGGCGCAGCCGCAGAGGCATGGCGCAAACAAGCGCTAGACGGCGGCCTACAAGGCGAGCTTGCTTCTATTGCCGCCTGTAATGAAGACGGGCAAAGCTGGGCACGCTGCCGAGAACAAAGCCAAAGTGAGGCCGAACTGTTGCAAGGGTTTTTTGCGACCGTGGAAGGCTGGCTTGCGCAAGAGGCACAGAAAGGCGTTGGCAACCCCGACTATTGGCCCACAGACCCGGCCTATTTGGTCGCCCACAATGCGGCGTTTGACCTGCATTTTTTGTGGCATCGTGCCATCGTGCACCGCCTGGCCGTCCCCGAGTGGCTGCCCAAGCCCACGGCCCGCGCTGGCAAGGATTACGGCTGCACCATGCTGGCATGGGCTGGCTATGGAGGGCGCGTGAGCCTGGATAGCCTTTGCGCCGCGCTGTGCATCCCCAGCCCCAAGGATGGCGGCATGGACGGCGGCAAGGTGTTGGATGCCTGGATTGCTGGCCAGTATGCCGAAATCGAGCGCTACAACCTGCAAGACGCGCAGGCCGTGGCGCAGGTATGGCAGCGCCTGCATGGAGGGCGTGCCTAATGGGAGGATTGAGCAGAGCCAAGGGAAAGCGCGGTGAACGTGAGCTGGCCGCCCTGCTATCTGATCTGACAGGCCGCAGCATCAAGCGCCGCGTTAGACAGCACGAAGGTGACAGCGACCTAGAGGGATTGCCCGGATGGGCCATCGAGTGCAAGCGATACGCCCGCGTAACCCCATCCCTGCTGGGCACTTGGTGGAAGCAAGCCCACGCCCAAGCCAAGCGCACAGGGGACGCGCCGCTACTGTGCTGGCGAAGTGACCGCATGAAGGATTGGCGCTTTCACTGGCCCGCAGGCCTGCACTGTCATGACGCGCCACTGTGCCCCGAGAGCATTTCCGACACCCTAGGCGCTGACCCGCTGACCTGGTGGCGCATGGTGAAAGGCTTGAAAGGTACTTCCTAGACACTTCCAAAGCGGGTAATTCGCGCCCCGCTGGGTGGGTAGCTAGTAACTCCAAAAAGTTACTGACACCCGCCACCACATAGCCACCGCCTGCTGCTGCCCACACAGCCCGCGCGGTGGCACTTCACCACCCACCCAAACCCACACAGCACCAACAGGTTAGCCCATGCCCAAGGCCAAAACCCAAGCCCAGCGACAGGCCCGCAATGCCAATCTGCGCACCGACAGGGCAGGCGGGGCAACCATACGCACCCTGGCCAAGCGCTACGGCCTAGCCCTTTCAACCGTGCATCGCATCGTGGCCCACGTTCGCATGACGCGCCTGAATGCTTGGCACACCGCACGCAGCCCCAAGGAAAGCCCACCGCCGCCCGTGTGCGATGTGAGCCGCTATTACCTACCCCGCACCACCGAGAGGAACCACCCACATGATTGACGCCCTAGTCACTGGCAAGCTGCACACCGACCCCGAGAGCCGCACCAGCAAAAACGGCAAGCCCTACGCCATCGCCAAGCTACGCGCCGCACCGGCAGACGGTGAAGCCATTTTTGTGAGCATCATTTCATTCGCGCCCGAGCCATGCCGCGCCCTGCTAGCCCTGCAAGCTGGCGACAGCGTGGCAGTCTCAGGCAGCGCCACCCCCAAGGCGTGGATTGACCGCGAAGGCGAAGCACGCACCAGCCTAGACGTGGTGGCCAGCCAAGTAATGACCGCCTACACCGCAACCAAAAAGCGCAAGGCCATACACCCCGAGGCCAGCCAACCCCAGGCCAGCGCCCGCCGTTATGACGCTTGCTGATTGAGTCATAACCTTCACTTAACCCCCTATAGGGGCACGCGCAACAGCCAGACAAAGCGGCGCGAATTACCCGCTTTGGGAAGTGGCGCGGGAGTACCTTTTGCACTATATGAGAATTGTTCTTATTACATCCATCCACAGCAAAGCCATCAGGGCAAGCATGGCACCACGTCAGGCGGCACGGCCATGCACCGCCCAAATAGGCCAAAACATGGTGCAGCAAAAAAATTTGACGGTATTTTTGACGGTACTTTTTCGCGCTTGAAAAGCGAAACCGTTTATTCATGCGGGTTTCATGGACTCATTCGATCCTGCCCATGCCCAAATGATAATTTCATGCAGTCTCAATAAGTCGCAAAACCCGCTTCCTTCCTAGGAGAGCGGGTTTTTTGTTGCGCGTTCCGGTTTCAGCGATCTAAATAGTTAATTATGGTAGCTGCTATCGCTGGTATATAAAGGATTTCAGGTGAAAAACCATCTGAAATCCAATAATAATAAGCGGAAACAGCTCTCTTTTCAGAACCCCACCGAATACCGCACCAGCAGGAAGTTGTCCCCCGGATTGGGATTTTTCACCCCGGCATTGGAAACATGCTGCACGCGCAGCCCCAGCGCGTGCCGGCCCTGGGGACCGAAATTGCGCCCAATGCCCAGATGCGAGGCGAAGTTGTAGCGGGTGCTGAAATACTTGTCCGCACTGGCGTAATGGCGGCTGTGCAAAACCACGCCGGTACCCGCTTCGACGAACCAGGGCGATGTGCCCTGCCGGCCCCGCCAGCGCAGGTTGATACCGCCGCCCAGGGCCGTCAGTCCGCGTCGGTCATGGTTCTGCGGACGCGCCGAGACATGGCCCAGCGACACGTCCCACTGCCCGGTCACGGCCCCGCTGCCCAGGGCATACGACCAATTCCACGGCAGGGTCACGCCGATGGTGGCGCTGTGGGCGCTGTATTCGGCCACCCCGGCTTGCAGATAGAGGCTGCGGCTGTCTTGATTCGGCTGGTTTTGCGCGAAACTCGACGAACATGCCGCGCATAGGGTGAATGCCAATAAATAGTGCTTTTTACGCATGGATGTTTTCCTTTCTTGTTTTGATCAGGGCACTGGCGCCTGCGAATTTCATCCGGGGGGAAAATATACCCCCCGCAAATCCCCTCCCGCACTCAAGATAAACGCGGATCACCCTCCGCAAAGGATGCCTTTTGTCCCCCACCCCCCGCTCCGTTTTGCAAGAAGTTTTTGGCTACGACAGCTTTCGCGGGCCGCAGCAGGCCATCATCGAGCACGTCACTGCCGGGGGCGATGCACTGGTGCTGATGCCCACCGGCGGGGGCAAAAGCCTGTGCTACCAGATTCCGGCCATCGTGCGCCAGCTGCAGGGGCTGGGATGCACCATCGTCGTCTCGCCGCTGATCGCGCTGATGCACGACCAGGTGGGGGCGCTGCACGAGGCGGGGGTGGAGGCGGCCTTTCTCAATTCCTCCCTCAGCTACGAGCAGGCGCAGGAGGTGGAGTGGCGCCTGCAAGGCGGGCAAATCACCCTGCTGTACGTCGCGCCGGAGCGGCTGGTCACGCCGCGCTTCCTGGGCCTGCTGGACGCTTTGTACGCCCAGGGGCAACTGGCGTTGTTTGCCATCGACGAAGCGCACTGCGTCAGCCAGTGGGGCCACGACTTCCGCCCCGAATACCGCCAGCTGGCGCTGCTGCACGAGCGCTACGCGGGCGTGCCGCGCCTGGCGCTGACTGCCACCGCCGACGACCTGACCCGCGCCGACATGGTGCAGGGCCTGCACTTGCAGAACGCCCGGCAGTTCATCAGCAGCTTTGACCGGCCCAACATCCGCTACCGCATCGTCGAGAAGAAGGACGCCTTGGCGCAACTGCTGCGCTTCATCCAGCACGAACATGCGGGCGATGCCGGGGTGGTCTACGCCCAATCGCGCCGCCGCGTCGAGGAGCTGGCCGAGAAGCTGCAACGCGAAGGCATCCACGCCCTGCCCTACCACGCCGGGCTGCCGCCGGACGTGCGGGCCGGTAATCAACACCGCTTTTTGCGCGAGGAAGGCGTGGTCATGGTAGCCACCATCGCCTTCGGCATGGGCATCGACAAGCCGGACGTGCGCTTCGTCGCCCACGTCGACATGCCCAAGAACATCGAAAGCTACTACCAGGAAACGGGCCGCGCCGGGCGCGACGGCCTGCCTGCGCAGGCGTGGATGGCCTACGGCCTGTCCGACGTGGTGAACCAGCGCCGCATGATCGACGAAGGCGAGGCCGAAGAAGCCTTCAAAACCGTGCTGCGCGGCAAGCTCGATGCCCTGCTCACCCTGGCTGAAGCCACCGACTGCCGCCGCCAGCGCCTGCTGGCCTACTTTGGCGAAGCCAGCGCCCCGTGCGGCAATTGCGACAACTGCTTGCAGCCCCCGGCCGTGTGGGACGGCACGGATGCGGCACGCAAACTGCTCTCCACCATCTACCGCGTCCACCAGAAGAGCGCACTGACCTTTGGCGCGGGCCACATCATGGACGTGCTGCGCGGCAAGGATTCGGACAAGGTGCGCCAGTACGGGCACGACGGCCTGTCCACCTTCGGCGTCGGGGCGCAGTATTCCGAAGCACAGTTGCGGGCCGTGATGCGCCAGCTGCTGGCCACCGGGGCGCTGGGCCTGCACAAGGTGACCAGCGACAACAGCGGCCATGTGTTCGATACGCTGGTGCTGACCGACGCCTCCCGCGCCGTGCTGCAAGGCCAGGTGCAGGTGCTGCTGCGCGAAAGCGTGGCCGCCGCCCGCACACGCCGCCCCAAGGGCACGCCGGCCAACGTCGCCGCGCAAGACCTGGGGCCGGATGCGCAGGCCCGCTTCATCAACCTGAAAGCCTGGCGCAGCGAAGTGGCCAAGGCGCACGACCTGCCCGCCTACGTCATCTTCCACGACGCCACGCTGGCGGCCATTGCCCAGCGCCATCCGCAAACCCTGGAAGAGTTGCAAGGCATCAGCGGCATCGGCGCCAAGAAACTCGAAGCCTATGGCGCCGAGGTGCTGGCGGTGCTGCAGCGCAGCGGCTGATCAATTCGGGGCGCTCAGAACGTGTTTACGATCTCGGCGCGAAGGGGTGCGGAATGCGGATCGGGATGGGCTGCTAGGCGCAAACCGCAGCCATAGCCGTAGCTATGGCGAGGATTTGTAACGACGCAGAGCGCCCGAGGCCGCGACGGCACACCCGCGCAGAGATCGTAAACACGTTCTCAGTCTTCCATCGAAGCGGCCACGACCTGGTTCTTGCCCGCCCGCTTGGCGGCGTACATGGCCTTGTCGGCCCGCACCAGGGCCTGCTGGTAGTTTTCGCCCGGGGCAATCTCGGCCACCCCGGCGCTGAAGGTGATGAGCACACGCTCGCTATCCTGCAGGAAGTAGCGTGTGGTCAGTTTGCGTTGCAGCCGCTTCATCACTTCCATGGCCTGCTGTACATGGGTGCCGGGCAGCAGGAAGACGAATTCTTCCCCGCCGTAGCGGGCCAGCTGGTCCTGGCTGCGCATGATCTCCTTGGCCACGGCGACCAGATGCTGGAGGGCCCTGTCCCCGGCTTCGTGGCCGAGCCGGTCGTTGAGAGACTTGAAATTGTCCAGGTCGAGCAAGGCGATGCACATCGGCACCCCGGCCTGCTGGGTGCGGGCGATTTCCTGTTCCAGCGCCTCGTCCATGCCCCGGCGGTTGAGCACGCCGGTCTGGGAGTCCTGGCGGGCCAGCTCCGAGGTGTGGACCAGTTCGTGGCGCAGGCGCTGGACTTCGGCCATGCCCTGCTCGCTTTGCTCGCGCAGGGTTTGCAGCTCGCAACGGGCATTCGAACAGCGGTCGGACATGGCCCGCGTGGCCGTCATGACTTCTTCGAGCAAAGGGGTGATCTCATGCAGATGCGAGACCTGTGTCAGCCGGGTGGCGCAGCGCTCCAACTGGTCGTGGTAGCTGGTGTTGGTGTCACCGATGTCGGCCAGACGATCGATGAAAGTGGCCAGCAAATCACGCACCTGGGTCTGGGCCTGTACCAGGCGTTCCTTGGCCTCGGTCTGTCTGAAGATGACGTTTTTCAGCCGCGATTCGACGTCCTGCAGACGCGGCAGGGTCAGGGGCGGCTCGGTCGCGGTTTGCAGGACGTCCAACTGGCCTTCGAGCCATTGGTCATCCAGGCACAGCACGGCCATGTTCTGCACGATCAGCCCCAGCAGGCGCAGCAAGGTATCACGCAGTTGGGCTTCGTCCTGGGCGGCAAACGACAGCCGGTGGTTGAAGTTTTGCAGCAGCAGCTCCGTGGTGGACAAATCCGGGTTGGGCTGGCGCAGAAAGTGCATGAGCTGCTCGGCCATTTCGTGCAGGCGCTCGTCCCGGCCGGCAAAGGCAGGTTGGCCAAATTCCAGCAGGTGCAGGATTTGCCGGGCCAGGCTGGCGGGGACAGGGATGGCCATCTCCGCGACCTCGCTGTATACCGCCTGGTAGTTTTCCGGTGTGGGCGCCAACTGCCGGTCAAAGAGCAGCTTGAGGGCTTCGCGGGCGATGATGGAGGGGCTTTTTTTCACCATGACAGGCTGCTACGGAACGACAAGAAAAGGAGCCGTTCCATTTTAGGTGTTCGCCCTCTTTTTTCACCTCTTCTGCCCGGGAAGGCTTACACCATACTCCGCTGAATGATGATTTTTTGCACATCGCTGGTGCCTTCGTAGATCTGGCACACGCGCACGTCGCGGTAGATGCGCTCCACCGGGAAATCATTGACCACGCCGTAGCCGCCCAGGGTCTGGATAGCGGCGCTGCACACGCGCTCGGCCATTTCGCTGGCGAACAGCTTGGCCATGGCGGCTTCCTTCAGGCAGGGCTGCCCGGCGTCGCGCAGGCTGGCAGCGTGCCAGATGAGCTGGCGGGCGGCCTCGATCTGCGTGGCGCATTCGGCCAGGCGAAAGCCCACGGCCTGGTGCTGGAAGATGGGCTGGCCGAAGCTTTCGCGCTCCTTGCTGTAGGCCAGGGCGCATTCGAAGGCAGCGCGGGCCATGCCCACGCTTTGCGCGGCGATGCCGATGCGCCCGCCCTCCAGCGCCGACAGGGCGATCCTGTAGCCCTCGCCCTCGGCGCCGATCAGGTTCTCTGCGGGAATGCGGCAGCCGTCGAAGTTGATCTGCGCGGTGTCGCTGCTGTGCTGGCCCAGTTTTTCCTCCAGCCGCGCGACCTGGTAGCCGGGGTTGGACGTGGGCACGATGAAGGCGCTCATGCCCTTTTTACCCGCCGTTTTATCGGTCACGGCGATGACGATGGCGACCTGCCCGTTCTGCCCGCTGGTGATGAATTGCTT
>Ga0206117_101500_pt1 | contig 11546 bp, 11 predicted proteins | sample 3A5Ametagenome_FD_177997 | JGI IMG/M metagenome (GOLD analysis project Ga0206117, IMG submission 177997) | Enriched microbial communities from leaf-cutter ant dump, University of Wisconsin, Madison, United States - 3A5A | ecosystem: Environmental > Terrestrial > Nest > Insects nest > Nest dump... | reverse complement strand
CACGCCGGGGCACAGCCCGTCAAAGCCAGGGAGCCTTCCATTGCGCCTGCGCCTGTTCCTGCATCGCCTGCATCCGCCAAGCCGACCCCGGCGGCTGTCGCTCCAGCCCCTTCGGCCAAGATCGCCTCGCAAGCGGCACGCAAGCCTGCTGCGCCTGAACCTGCTGCCACCCCGCCAGCGGCTAGCGCCACCAGGGCATTGCAGCGCCCAGCCCGGAAACCGGCAGCGCCGTCCGCCGGGGCAGAGGATGATTGGGAAACTTTCTAAACCAGTAGCTTCTTGCGCTTGATCGACAAGGGATTCAGATAACTTTCCATCTGAATCCCTTTTTATTTATGCGGTAAGAGCTATGTTTTTTAATCTGGCCGAGTTTGCAGGGAATCGGCCCACCGGGCATTCGGCTGCCCGCGCCCGGCCCACTGCTGGTTGCGCGAATTGCTGCGCCAGATGCCGCCGGCCCAGCCCAGCTCTGGCAGCGTGCGGTACCAGAACCACTGGCCGTCGGCATCCTGCGCAAGCCAGCGCCATTCGGGGCCGGGGGCGGCGTTCCAGTCGATCGGGAAGGGGGCGTGGGAAGTGTCTGGCATGGCAAGAATGGCGTGGGCTGCAAAGCGCCGGAGCTTATGCCATAAGCTGCAGCACCATCATTTCCGGTTGCTTGTCTGCGCAGCTATGGCATCCTCTAGCCCATGACAACCTTGACCGACCCCCAAAAGCAAGCCCTGCGCAGCCAATTGGAAGCGCGGAAAGAACAACTGCTGCAAGAGCTCGATGCCGTGCAGGCCGCCCACCGCGACCGCATGAAGGCCGCCGACAGCGCCCCGCAGGACGCCTATGCCACCCAGGCCAGTCAGTCCGCCCGGGATGCCGTGCGCGACGCCGAGGCCCGCCGCGACCATGACGAACTGGTCGCCGTGCGCTCGGCCCTGCAGCGCCTGGACGATGGCACGTACGGCCAATGCCAGGACTGCGACGCCGATGTGGGGCTGGCGCGGCTGCAGGCCTTCCCGGCGGCGCTGCGTTGCATTGCCTGCCAGACCCGATGGGAGCAGCCCTGATGGCTTCCACCACCTTGGGCCTTGTCGTCGGCATCGCTGCCGTGCTGATCCTGTGGGCCGCCGCCATCCACAACCGGCTGCGCCAATTGCGCAACCGGGTGGACAACGCCTTTGCGCAGATTGACGTGCAGCTCAAGCGCCGCCACGACCTGGTTCCCAACTTGGTGGAAGTGGCCCGCGGCTACATGGCGCACGAGGCCAGCACCCTCGAAGCCGTGGCCCGTGCCCGGGGCCAGGCGGCGCAGGCCGCCGCTGTGGCACGCCGCCATCCGGGCCAGGCAGCGGCCATGGCCAGCCTGGGCGGTGCGGAAGCTGCCTTGGGCAGCAGCCTGGGACAGTTCATGGCGCTGGCCGAAAGCTACCCCGACCTGAAGGCCGATGCGCAAATGCAAAGCCTGAGCGAGGAAATCACCAGCACGGAAAACCGCCTGGGCTTTGCCCGCCAGGCGTACAACGACGAGGTGCTGGCCTACAACGATCAGGCCAGCCAGTTCCCCGACCTTGTCATCGCCCGGCTGATCGGCTTCGCGCATCTGGACATGCTGCAGTCCACCCAGTCGGACAAAGAGCGCACGGCCCCCCAAGTGCGTTTTTGAATCGGCCCCATGGCTCGGCCCCAGCGCTTTTGGGACACCCAGCACCAGGCGCGGCAGCGCACACGCCGCCTGCTGCTGGGCTTTGCGCTGTGCGTGCTGCTGTGCCTGGGCGTCGTGCACCTGGGGCTGACGCTGGCCTGGTGGCTGCTGCTGCACGGCTGGCCGTACCCACGCGGGTTTGTGCTCACCAACCTGGGGGTGACGCTGTTTTTCATCCTCGGTGGCTGGTGGGTGGAGCACGATGCCATGCAGGGCGGCGGGCGCAAGCTGGCGCAACTGGTCGGCGCCCGCCCGGCGCAGACCGAGCGCAACCTGCCGGAGCGGCAGTTGGTGAACATCGTCGAAGAAATGTGTGTGGCCGCCCACATGCAGCCGCCGCAAGTGGTGGTGCTGGCCCGCACGGATGCGATCAATGCCTTTGCCGCCGGCTGGTCGCCGGAGGATGCCGTTATCGCGGTCACCCAGGGGGCGCTGGATTACCTCACCCGCGATGAGCTGCAGGGGCTGGTGGCACACGAGCTTTCGCATCTGAAGGAGGGCGACACCTATCTGAACATGCACCTGGTCGGCATGGTCTATGGGCTGGAGCTGATCCACAACTTCGGTGCCGCCCTGCGCGAGGAGGGCGGCGCTCTGGGGCGCTGGTTCGGCAGCGCCATCATGGCGGCGGGCTGGGTGGGCTGGTTCAGCGGCAAGCTGCTCAAGGCAGCGGTTTCGCGCCAGCGCGAATGGCTGGCCGATGCCCGGGCGCTGCAATGGACGCGCAACCCTGCCGGTATCGGCGGGGTGCTGCGCAAGGTGCTCTACCAGCGCCAGCAGGCGCAGCGCGAGCGCGGCCATTGGCGGCTGGACCGGCGCAGCTACACGGGGCTGGAGCACCCCCTGGTGCAGCACATGCTGCTGGCCGAAGTGCCCAATAGCAGCCCCCTGGCGCATTGGCTCGATGCCCACCCGCCGCTCAAGCAGCGCATTGCCAGGGTGTACGGCCACCCCATGCCGGCCATGGCGCTGGGCCAACGCGATTGAGAGCAGGTGCTCAGCGATGCCTGCTTGTGGCCCAGGATTGCAGCTGATCTTCGGATAGCGGCTTGCTGAAGAAATAGCCCTGGAAGATGTCGCAGCCGGAGGTTTTCAGGTGCGCCAGCTGCGCCGGGGTCTCCACCCCTTCGGCCAATACCTGCATGTCGAGCTGGTGGGCCATGGCGATGATGGCCTCGATCAGTACCGCTGGGCGCTTGCCACCCAGGACGGAGGGCGTGGGCGCGTCGATGTCCATGACGAAGGAGCGGTCGATTTTCAGCGTGTCGATGGGCAGGCGCTTGAGGTAGGACAGGCTGGAGTAGCCGGTGCCGAAATCATCGAGCGCGAAGCGCACGCCGTAGCGGCGCAACTGCTGCATTTTCTCCAGGGTGGCGTCCAGATCGTCGGCGACCACGGTTTCGGTCAATTCCAGCTCCAGCGACAGGGCATTGAGGCCCAATTGCTCCAGGACGGAACAGACGCGATCGACGAAATCCGGCTCCCGGAACTGCCGGGGGCTGACGTTGACGGCCATGGTCAGCGGTTGAGCCCAGGTGGCGTGGGCCGCGTCGCTTTGCCAGCGGCGCAAGGCCGTTGCGGCTTCCTGCAAGACCCAATTGCCCAGGGGGATGATCAGGCCGCTGGCTTCGGCCTCGGCGATGAAGGCACCCGGGGGGATCAGGCCTCGCTTGGGGTGCTGCCAGCGCACCAGTGCCTCCACCCCGTGCAGTTGGCCCTGGGCATTGACTTGCGGCTGGTAGTGCAGCAGCAGTTCCTGTGCCTGGGGAGGGGCAATGTGCAGGGCGGCGGTCAGATCGGTGCGCAGCGCCAGGCGGGCGCTGGCCGCTTCCTGCAGGGCATGGGCGAAAAAGCGCACCCGATTGTCTCCGGCGGCCTTGGATAGGTGCATTGCCGTTTCCGCCTCACGCAGCAGTTCCGGCGGTTCCTTGCTGTCGTTGGGGATCATCACCACTCCGGCGCCGGCGCTCAAATGAAGGGTGTGCCCCTGTACGGGCAGGGGCTGGGCAATCTGGGCCAGCAGCTCTTCGACCTGGCGGGCGGCCTGGGCACTGGCTTCTTCCAGCGGGCCGCTCAGATTGGTCAGTAGCAGGGCAAAGGTGTCGCTGTGGATGCGGGCCAGCAATTGGTACTGGGCCTGCTGGCTGCTCAGGCGCTGGGCCAGGACCCGCAAGGTGGCATCGCCTGTTGCCATGCCCAGGGAATCGTTGATGGCCTTGAAATTGTCCAGGTTGAATGCGGCCAGGGCGGCCCGGCGCTTGGGGTTGTGCTGAACCTCCTGCAGCTCGGTGTGAACGTGGCCCAGGAGCTGGTGGCGGTTGGGCAGGCCGGTGAGGGCATCGAAGTGGGCCAGTTGGCGAATTTGTGCTTCGGCTTGCAGGCGTTCGCGGATGTCGCGAACGACCAGCGTGCGCACGGTGCTGCCATTGATTTCGCGCTGCAAGGCGGTCAGCTCGCAGGCGATCGGGGCACCGTCGCTGGACAGAAAATCTATGTCCCACGTGCCCTGGATGCCGTCGGTGGCGCGTTTCTTGACGATCGGACGGTATTCCGGGGTGACGAAGCCGAAGATGTCACTGCCGATCAAATCGTCGGCGCTGCGCCCGAGCAAGGTTTCGGCATTGGTATTGACGTCCAGAATGCGGCCGTTTTCGTGGAAGAAAATCGCCTCCAGCGTTGCGTCGGACAATTGGTGGAAATGTGCTTCGCTGGCCGCCAGTGCCGCCTTGCTCGTCTGCAGGGTCTGGGCCATGTGCAGCAGCGACTGGCCCAATTCGAACATTTCCCCCTTGCCGGTCAGGGGCTGGGGGATATTGAATTCGCCCGCGCCGATCTGGCGCATGGCCTTTTGCAGTCTTGCCACGGGCCGCAGAATGTAGCGGCGGGCAAAGACCAGCAGCAAGATGACCAGTACCCCGGTGATGACGATGAAGATCAGCAATTGCTCCAGGGTGTGCTGGTGCGATTGTTCGGTCAGGGGCGACAGGTCGTATTCCAGCACCAGGGTGCCGTAGTGGCGGGGGCCGATTGCGTTGGGGGCCGACGCCATGGTCACGGGGGCCATGGCGTGCAGGCGCTGCATCGGGCTATTCAGCCACAGGTGCGCCTGCTCGGTTTGGTGCACCAAGGGGGCGAAGGTATCGGGCAGCACCTGGGCCGCCGGTTGCCCTTTCCAGTCAAAGCGGGTGGCGGCCAGTACCTGGCCATCTTCATCGAGCAAGGCTGCGTAATCAATGGTGGGGGACTGCCCCAACTCGGCCACGATTGCGTCGACGCCACTGTGATCTCCACGGTGCAGCATCGTCTCCAGTATGCGCCGGGTACTGAGCAACTGGGTGTGGGCCGTGCGGTCGGTAAAGCGCTGCAGGCTTTCCTGGGCATGGCGGTGCTCCAGCACGGTCAGCAGCGCCAGCATCAGCAGCCCCGCCATGACAAGGGCTGCGGGCAGCCATACTTGCAGCCGCACGGAGCGCGGCGTTGTGTCCCGGGCCATCATGGCGCAGCCCCTGCGCAAGACCGGATCGGATCAGCGGGATTCGCGTTGTGGCGGCCTGCACTGCAACCTGTCAGGGGGCAGGTCAGGCGCAGCACAGCCAGAAGGGAGCATGGAAAGCGAAAGATGCGCAGCATGGGGCGGCAAAAAAAATGCCGCAGGGCTACGGCGTGTATCCAATTATGACAGCAGCCCCTGGAATCGTGGGGGATTTAGAGCCTGTTTGCGACCTTTTGATGGTGTCGTGCCAGTCGGGTGTTGGGTTGCAGTAACACTACCAGCGCTCCGGCCCCGCCATCGGCAGGCCGGGCCTGGACGAAGGCCAGCACTTCGCGCTTTTGCACCAGCCAGCGCAGTACCTTGGCCTTGAGCACCGGCACCCTGCCGGGCGACCCTAGCCCCTTGCCGTGGACGATGCGCACGCAGCGCAGCCCGGTACGGTGCGCCAGGCGGATGAACTGGCCCAGGGCCTCGCGGGCCTCGTCGGTGCGCAGGCCGTGCAGGTCGAGCTGGCGCTGGATGCTCCACTGCCCGCTGCGCAGCTTGCGCAGCACGTCCGGGCCGATGCCGGGGCGGCGGTAGCTCAGGTCAGCGTCCACTTCCAGCAGGGTGCTGACGTCGAACTCATCGCTCATGGCCTCGCGCAACACGTTTTGCTCGTCGATCTGTAGCTGTAGCGGCTCTGGTAGTGCGGGTTTTTGCGGAGTTTGGTACAGATTCTGCGCCCGCAGCGGCGTGACCGGGCCGACGGTCAGGGCAAACAGGTTGCGTTCGCGCTCGGCCTGGCACTGCGCAGCCATGCGGGCCTGTTGCTGCGCCGCCTGCTGGGCGTTGCGCTGCTGGATTTCCTTGGCCACGGCTTTGAGGCTGTGCAGGCCGGACAGGGGTGTGCGCTGCTTCACAACTGCCCCTGCTCGGCCAGCGACAGCGCCTGGCCCTGCGCCACGATGAGGTGGTCGAGCACGCGCACGTCGATCAGCGCCAGGGCGCTGGTCAGCGTCTGCGTGAGCTGGATGTCGGCCGTGCTGGGCGTCACGCTGCCGCTGGGGTGGTTGTGCGCCAGCACCACGGCCGCCGCATGGTGGTGCAGGGCCCGCAGCGCCACTTCGCGCGGGTAGACAGAAGTTCTTGTGAGCGTGCCGCGAAACAGCTCCTCCAGCGCAATCAGGTGGTGCTGGCTGTCCAGAAACAGCACGGCAAACACTTCGTGGCGCAGGTGCGCCAGATGCAGTTGCAGATAGTGCTTGACGGCCTGCGGGCTGTCGAACAGCGGCTGCTGCTGCAATTGCTGGGCCGTGGCCCGGCGGGCCAGCTCCATCACGGCCAGAATCTCGGCCCGCTTGGCCATGCCCAGCCCCTTGATGCCGGTCAGGCTGCCCGCGCTGGCGTTGAGCAGTCCGGCCAGGCCGCCCTGGCTGGCGAGAATGTCCTGCGCCATGTGCAGCACGCTGCGTCCGGCCAGCCCGGTGCGCAGCAGGATGGCGAGCAGCTCGGCATCGGCCAGGGCGCCCGCGCCTCGGGCCAGCAGCTTTTCGCGCGGCAGGGTATCAGGTGGCAAGTCTTTGAGCGACATCAGGGCGGGCAAAGCGGGGGCGGGGAAAAGGCCAAAGGCAGCTTCTTACAATAGCGGCCAGTTTAATGGGAGTCCTACCACCGCTATGACCGATACCGCATCTCAACCCCAAGGCCAGCCCGTCCGCGTGCAAGCGGGCGCTTTTTTAACCTTGCATTACCGCCTGGGCGGCGCCACCGGCGATGTGGTGAACACCTTTGGCGGCAAGCCCAGCACGCTGACCCTGGGCATGGGCGAACTGGCTCCGGCGCTGGAAGAAAAAATCATCGGCATGGCCGAAGGCGAACGCGCCAGCTTCACACTGCCTGCCGGCGCAGCCTTCAGCGAACGCAACCCCGAGCTGGTGCAATGGGTGGCCCGCAAGCTGCTCAATGAACAGGGCGACCCGGACGAGCAGTACCAGGTGGGCGAAGTGGTGGAATTTCCCACCCCCGACGGCGAAGGCAGCTACGCCGGTGCCGTGGTGCAGGTGCGTGACGATGGCGCGGTGCTGTTCGACTTCAACCACCCGCTGGCCGGCCAGCCGGTGACGTTCGAAGTCGAAATCATCGGGATCATCTGAGGTGATGGAGCCCAAGGAAATCCTCCTGGCCGAGCCACGCGGCTTTTGCGCCGGGGTCGATCGCGCGATCGAGATCGTCGAGCGGGCGCTGGCCAAGTTCGGTGCCCCCATCTACGTGCGCCACGAGATCGTGCACAACACCTACGTGGTCAACGACCTGAAGGCACGCGGCGCGATCTTCATCGAAGACCTGGCCGAAGTGCCCGAGGGCGCCACCCTGGTGTTCTCCGCCCACGGCGTGAGCCGCGAGGTGCAGGAGGAAGCCCGGCGGCGCGGCTTTGGCATCTTCGATGCCACCTGCCCGCTGGTCACCAAGGTGCATGTCGAAGTGGCCAAGCTGGCCAAGGAGGGCTACGAGTTCCTCATGATCGGCCACAAGGGCCACCCCGAGGTGGAAGGCACCATGGGCCAGCTCCTGGACGGCATCTACCTGGTCGAGGACGAGGCCGACGTGGCCTGCGTGCAGCCGCGCCAGATGGAAAAACTTGCCGTCGTCACCCAGACCACCCTGAGCGTGGACGATGCCGCCAGCATCCTGGCCGCCATCCGTCGGCGCTTTCCGCAGATCCGCGAACCCAAGCAGCAGGACATCTGCTACGCCACGCAGAACCGGCAGGACGCCGTCAAGCAACTGGCCGCGCAGGTGGACGTGGTGATCGTCGTCGGCAGCCCCACCAGCAGTAACAGCAACCGCCTGCGCGAGCTGGCCGAGCGCCTGGGCACGCCCGCCTTCATGGTCGATAGCCCCGAGGAATTGCAGCCGCACTGGTTTGCCCAGGCCGCCCGCGTCGGCCTGACGGCGGGCGCCTCCGCCCCCGAGGTGCTGGTGCAGGGCGTGATCGAACGCATCCGGGCGCTGGGCGCGGCCAGCGTGCGCAAGATGGACGGGCTGGAGGAAACCATCAAGTTCCCCCTGCCCAAAGGCCTGAAGCTGGAACCGGTGTCGATCAGTAAATCGAAGAAATAAAGAGCTGTTCCCGCAGATAAACAAAGGACTTCAGGTATAAAAAACCCTGAAGTCCTTTGTTTATCAGTGGGAAGAGCTTCTTTTTTTATTCCTATCCCCACATGTCCAGCGGCGGGTCGGCTGCCACGGCCCGCAGGATGTCGGTGCGGCTGACGAAGCCGGACAGCACGCCCTGCGCATCCGTTACCGGCAGGCCGGGCAGGCCGGTATCCATCAGCACATACGCCAGGCGGCGCAGGGCCGTATCCTGCGAGACGGCGGGCACCGGCGTCACCATCACCTCGGCCACGCGCCGCTGCGCCATGGTCGGGCTGGGGCTGCGGGCCAGCGAAGGTGGGGCCATGTCGGCACGCAGCAGCAGGCCGACCACGCGGTCGCCGGCATTGACCACCGGCACCTGGGCCACCTGGTGCTGGCTCAGGATGTCCCAGGCGGCGGCCACACTCATTTCCGGGGGAACGGTCAGGGCGCCCCGGGTCATCACGTCGGCCACCAGCTCCAGGCGGCGGCGCTCCCTGGGTGCATCCTGCCCGTAGGCGCTGCGCAATTGCGCCGTCTGGCGCTGGGGGGCGCCGTCGGTAGCGTTGCCGGTTGCCGCCTGGCCTTGCGGATTGCGCTGCCGGATGTCGGCGGTGTTCGAGCGCAGCGCCGCTGGCCGCGCCACGCCGCGCACGGCGGCAATCTGGCTCAGGCGCTCGTGGCTGCCCTCGAACATCGGGCCGTTGGTATTGAAGACGTAGAACATGGCGTGCCTCCTGTGGCGCCGATGGTAGCCGCAGAGTCCTCCGGGAAGGCCCACTATCGTTGGCAATGGAGGGCAAATCAGCGGCACAATCGGCGGTTTGCCGCCGTGCGGCCTGCTTTTGAAGAATCCTGCCATGCTAGACATTCTGCTGTTGCGCAAAGACCTGGACAGCGTCCTGGCGCGTCTTGCCACCCGTAAAAATCCCCAGCCCTATCTGAACGTCGAGGCTTTCCGCACCCTGGAAGCCGAACGCAAAACCCTGCAAACCCGCACCGAGGAGCTGCAAGCCCAGCGCAACCAGCTCTCCAAGCAGATCGGCATGTTGATGGGCAAGGGCGAGAAGGACGCTGCCGAAGCTGCCAAGGCCCAGGTCGCCGCCTTCAAGGACGAGCTGGACGCCTCCGCCCAGCGCCTGGAAGCCCTCCAGGCCGAACTGGCCGCCCTGCTGCTGGCCGTGCCCAACCTGCCGCACGCCAGCGTGCCTGTGGGGGCGGGCGAAGACGACAACGTGGAAGTGCGCCGCTGGGGCACGCCGCGCAGCTTCGATTTCGAGGCCAAGGACCATGTGGACGTAGGCACGCCGCTGGGGCTGGACTTCGACATGGGCGTCAAACTTTCGGGCGCCCGCTTCACCGTCATGCAGGGCGGCATCGCCCGCCTGCACCGCGCCCTGGCGCAATTCATGCTGGACGTGCAGACCCAGCAGCACGGCTACACCGAGTGCTACGTGCCCTATGCCGTGAATGCCGATTCCCTCAAGGGCACGGGCCAGTTGCCCAAGTTCGAGGAAGACCTGTTCGCCGCCAAGAAAGGCGGACAGGACGGCGAGCCGGTGCCTGACCACACCGCCCTCTACCTCATTCCCACCAGCGAAGTGCCGCTGACCAACTTCGTGCGCGACGAAGTGGTGCAGGAGGGCGAGCTGCCCATCCGCCTGACCGCGCATACGCCGTGCTTCCGCTCCGAAGCGGGCAGCTACGGGCGCGACACGCGCGGCATGATCCGCCAGCACCAGTTCGACAAGGTGGAAATGGTGCAGATCGTCCACCCCGAGAACAGCTACGCCGCGCTGGAGGAAATGACCGGCCACGCCGAAGCCATCCTGCAAAAACTCGGCCTGCCCTACCGCGTGATGAGCCTGTGCACCGGCGACATGGGCTTTGGCGCCGCCAAGACCTACGACCTGGAAGTGTGGCTGCCCGGCCAGGGCAAGTACCGCGAAATCAGCTCCATCTCCAACTGCGAAGACTTCCAGGCCCGCCGCCTGCAGGCGCGTTTCAAGAACGCCAAGGGCAAGAACGAGCTGGTGCACACCCTGAACGGTTCCGGCCTGGCCGTGGGCCGCTGCCTGGTGGCCGTGCTGGAAAACTACCAGCAGGCCGACGGCAGCGTGACCATCCCCGAAGCCCTGCGCCCCTACATGGGCGGGCTGGAACGCCTGGCAGTGTGAAATTTTCGGGAGGCCGCAAAAATAAAGCTATAATCGCGGATTCCACGATGCGGAGAGGTGGCAGAGTGGTCGAATGTACCTGACTCGAAATCAGGCGTGGGGGCAACCTCACCGAGGGTTCGAATCCCTCCCTCTCCGCCAGTGACTGGTTTTTTAGTGCGGCTGTAGCTCAGCTGGATAGAGTACTTGGCTACGAACCAAGGGGTCGTGGGTTCGATTCCTGCCAGCCGCACCATATGCAAAGCCCTGAAGTGTTTTCACTTCAGGGCTTTTTGCTTTTGCCGGTTTTTTTCTACGCAGTCGTCCTTGTTTCCGGCCAGTGCCACAGGCCCTCGTATACCCGCGTGGCCGGGCCTTGCATGTGGACGTTGTGGCCTGGGCCCGGCCAATCGATCTGCAATTGGCCGCCGGGCAGCAGCACCGTGACCTGTCGGCCCAGCCAGCCCAGGCGCTGCCCGGCCACCACGGCGGCGCAGGCGCCGGTGCCGCAGGCCAGGGTTTCGCCCGTGCCGCGTTCGTAGACACGCAGGCGGATGCGGTCGGGGGCCAGCACCTGCATGAAGCCGACGTTCACCCGGGCGGGAAAGCGCGGGTGCGATTCCAGCAGCGGCCCCAGCGTGGCGACGGGGGCGCTGTCCACGTCGGCCACGCGCAGCACGGCGTGCGGGTTGCCCATGTTCACCACTGCCAGTTCGACGGTCTCATCGCCTACGGCGACAGGGTAGAGCAGCGCAGGGGCCGGGGCGGTGAAGGGAATTTCCTGGGGGAGAAAACGCGGCACGCCCATGTCCACCTGCACGTTGCCCGTGTCGGTGACGTGCAGCACGATGGTTGCGGCGCAGGTCTGCACGCGGATGCGGCGTTTGTCCGTCAGCCCCTGGTCGTGGACGAAGCGGGCAAAGCAGCGGGCGCCGTTGCCGCATTGTTCGACCTCGGAGCCATCGGCGTTGAAGATGCGGTAGCCGAAGTCCACGTCGGCGCCCGGCCCCGGCTCGACCACCAGCAACTGGTCGAAGCCGACGCCGAAATGCCGGTCGGCCAGGGAGCGGATGTCCCCGGGCGG
>Ga0206117_101499_pt1 | contig 11546 bp, 8 predicted proteins | sample 3A5Ametagenome_FD_177997 | JGI IMG/M metagenome (GOLD analysis project Ga0206117, IMG submission 177997) | Enriched microbial communities from leaf-cutter ant dump, University of Wisconsin, Madison, United States - 3A5A | ecosystem: Environmental > Terrestrial > Nest > Insects nest > Nest dump... | reverse complement strand
ATCGTCAGATACCCGGCCTGAAACAACAGTGCCTCGGCAGGGATGTTGTCCACGTCGAAGGTGGACAACAGGGTTTCCGGGGCCACCAGATGCTCCAGTGCCGGGGTGAACTGCTGGCGCTGGGTCAGCAGCTTGATGAGGAAGGTGGGCGTGCCGGTTTCAAACCACCAGGGCATGAACTGCCGGCGGTCAAACAACAGCAACAGGTCAAAGGGGTTGTAGACCGACTCGCCCGTCCAGTTATAGCCGTTGTACCAGCGGCGGATTTCTTCCCTGTCCAGCCCCGCAAGCTCGGGCGCAAACACCGTGCCCACATCCGCGTCGGTATAGCCGCAGATCGTGCTGTAGCGGGCATCGAGCGTGATGTCCTGCAAATTGTTCAGACCGGAGAACAGGCTGACCTTGCTGAATTTGGACACGCCGGTCAAAAACGCGAAGCGGACGTAGGCATCGCTGTCCTTGATGACGGAGTAGAAGTCCTTCAGCCCCTCGCGGATTTCCAGGGCTTTGTCTTTGTCCTCGATACGGTCGAGGATGGGCTTGTCGTATTCATCGACCAGCACCACCACGCGCTGGCCGGTGGCCTCAGACAGATGCCGAATCAGGCTGGCAAACCGGCTGCGGGCATCGGGGAATGGCCTTGGCAGGCCGTGCTGCTGCTCGTACTGGGTCAGTTGCATATGCAAGCTGGCCTGCAAGTCCGCCGCCGACCCCAGCACCCCGCCGCCAAAGCTGAAACGCAGCACGGGAAACTTCACCGACCAGTCCCAGTGCTTTTCTGCATACAGCCCCTTGAACAGTGCCTCGTTGCCCTCGAACAGCTCTTTCAAGGTGTCCAGGAACAAGCTCTTGCCAAAGCGCCGGGGCCGCGAGAGGAAGAAGTGCGTGCCCTGGTCGATGAGTTGCAGCGCCAGCGGGGTTTTGTCCACGTAGTAATGCGCATCGTCCTCACGAATCTTGGCGAAGGTCTGGATGCCGATGGGGAGTTTCTTGCGGGTCATGGACCGGATTGTAGAAGGCCCTTTTTTGTGGAACGTGGCTACCCTGCAGTTGGTCGAACGGGCAGTTTCGTACGAGCGTGCGGTGTCTTTGCGCAGAATGTTAAAAATTGTTGTGCATTCCTCTACTATCGGTCGCCCGCTACTGCCACCACCGCTTCTTTGGCGAAAGCTTGCCGCTTTCTTTCATGCACTCTCATCCTCCTGTTTGCCGCTGCCTTTGCATTGTTGCCGCTCTATTGCTGTCGGGCGGGGCGGCTCTGGCCACGCCTGCGCCGGTCCTGCCCGAAGTGCAGGTGCAGGCGGGCGCCCCGGCCGAGACGGAAGATCGCCCCGGCTACCTTGGCAGCGCTCCCAGTGCGACAGCCACCGGTTTGTCCTTGTCGGCGCGGCAAACGCCCCAGCCCGTGCAGGTGCTCCCGCGCAGCCTGCTTGACGACCAGAACGCGCAGACCGTGCAGGATCTGGCGGCGCTTGCGCCGGGGCTGACCGTCTCGCGAGAGCAGTTGTACGCCCGTGGCTTTGCCCTGGGCCACTGGATGCTGGATGGCGTGGGCATGAGCTTCGACAAAAATTTCGATCTGGTGCAGAGCCTGGCACTGTACGACCGGGTGGAAGTGGTGCAGGGCGCCACCGGGCTGATGCTGGGCATGGGCAACCCGGCGGCGGCCATCAACCTGGTGCGCAAGCGGCCCACGGTCCAGCCGCGCATCGCCTTGCAGCTGCGCTCCGGCTCGTGGCAGCAGCGCGGCGCGATGGTGGATGTGGCCGGGCCGCTCAATGCCGAGCGCACGCTGCGTATCCGGCTGGTGGCCGATGCGCAGAACCAGCACGGCTTTCGCGACCAGGTTGCCCAGCGCCAGCGCAGCTACTACGGCGTCGTCGAAGCCGACCTTGCCGCCCAGACCACGCTGCGCCTGGGCGCCAGCCAGCAGCGCAATGACCGCCGTGATTCCCTGAGCGCGATCCCCACCGCGTCCGATGGCGCCGACCTGGGCCTGCCGCGTTCCACCTACCTGGGACAGGACTGGGAATACTGGCGCCAGCGCACCAGCAGCGCCTTCGCGCAACTGGAGCATGGCTGGGCCAACGGCTGGCAATTGCGGGCCGACGTGCTGCAATTGCGCTCCCGGCTGGACTACCTGGGCACCTATCTGGACGGCGACCCGCAAGGCTCAGTCATGCAGGGCCTGGGCCAGTACGCCTACACCCAGCAGCAGACCAGCTACGCCCTGTCGCTGCGCGGCCCCTGGGCCTTTGCTGGCCGCAGCCACCAGCTGGCCCTGGGTTTTGCCCACCGGCGTTGGAACGCAGCCGGGCAGGGCTGGTTGCTGTCCGGCTGGCGCAGCGGCCTGGACGTGCAGGCACCCCAACCTCCCTTGCCCTTGCCGCCGTTGCCCCTGGTGCAAGCCCATGCCTACCAATACCGGCAGACCCTTGCGCCCACCCAGACCGGCGTTTGGCTGGCTGTGCAACTGCAGGTGGCCCAGCGGCTGCAACTCATCCTCGGCAGCCGCTGGGAACGCTACCGTCACCACGCCCTGGTGGGCGACAACTGCTGTGTTCCGACCCGCACCGACCGGCGCGAAGACAGCCGCATGAGCCACTACGCCGGCCTGGTCTGGACGCTGGATGACCGGCACACCGCCTACCTGCACAGCGCCGGCATCTTTCTGCCCGGCAGCGATCGTGACGCCGCAGGCCGCCTGCTGCCCGCCACCGAAGGCCGTACCCTGGGCGCCGGCGTGCAAGGCCAGTACCTGAATCAGCGCCTGCAAGCGGGCCTGCATCTGTTCCAGAGCACGCAGCGCAATGCCCCCGAACAGGAATACGACCAGAGAGCCGCATGCCCCACCTGGCCCGGCGTGCCCTGCTACCGCGCCAGCGGGCAGGTGCGCAGCCGGGGCGTGCTGCTGCACGTACAGGGCCAGATCGGCCCACGCTGGGACATTGCCGCCAGCTACACCCAGGCGGACAACCGCTATCTCCACGATGCGCTCAGGCAGGGCCAGCGCTTCGATCCCCAGCTACCGCGCCGACAATGGCAGGTGGCCACCATCTACCGCCTGCCCGACAGCCCCTGGCGCATCGGCGCCAGCCTGTACCGGCAAAGCGCCATCTACAGCGCCGGGCTGGACAGCATCTCCAATTGGCGCTATCGCATCCGCCAGGGCAGCTATACCCTGCTGGGGCTGATGGCCGCCTACCAGATTGCGCCGCAGTGGCAGGTGCAGGTGAATGTGCGCAATGCGCTGGATCGGCGGTACTACCAGAGCATCGAGGCGCCCATGTTCACCAGTTACGGGGCCCCACGCAGCGTGCAGGTGGGGACGGAATATCGGTATTGAAAAATATAGCATTTACCGCTTGATATATATGAATTTCATGAATATTTATTCATGAAACCATTTTATATAGGGCGGAAGAAGCTACTTTATTGATAGTTTCCTGGAGGCGCCTAACGCCCCCTTGGCTTGTGTGCGTACATCGCAGCATCGGCGTGGGCCAGCAGGGCCGCGCTGGTGATGTCTGCGCACGGATTGGCGCACGCTTTCGCCAAAGCGTAGAACCTCTGGTTCGATCTTCAGCCATTCGGCCAGCACCTGCATTTTGTCTTGCGTTGGAATGGCTTTGTTATTGAGCCAGCTCCAGGCCGCCTGGGTGCTTACGGAGCGCCCGTACCAGCGCAGATTGAATTCATGCTCCAGTACGGAAGGACTTGCTGTGTAGCCAGCATTGACACTCGTTCGATCCCCGGTCGTCGGTGGGGGCGACCGCCGCCATAATCGGCCACCATGCTGGCCTATATCCTCAAGCGCATCCTGCTCATGCTGCCTACCCTGCTGGGGGTGCTGCTGCTGACTTTCGTGGTGATCCAGTTTGTCCCTGGCGGGCCGGTGGAGCAGTATCTGGCCGAGGCCAAGGCGGGCGCGGGCACTGGCGGCGAAGGCGCTGCCCTGGCCTACCGGGGCGGGCAGGGGGTGGACGCCCAGCGTCTGGAGGAGATCAAGGCGCTGTACGGGTTCGACAAGCCTGCGCCCGAGCGCTTTATGCAGATGCTGGGCCAGTTCGCCCGCTTCGACTTGGGGCGCAGTTTTTTCCAGAACAAGGATGTATGGCAGCTCATCCGGGAAAAGCTGCCCGTCTCGGCCAGCCTGGGGTTGTGGACCTTCTTCATCAGCTACCTTGTCGCCGTGCCGCTGGGCATCGTCAAGGCGGTGCGGGCCGGTTCGCGCTTTGACCTCATCACCACGCTGCTGATTCTGGTGGGTTATGCCATCCCGGGTTTTGTGCTGGGGCTGGCGCTGCTGGTGATTTTTGGCGGACAACTGCAGTGGTTCCCGCTGCGCGGGCTGACCTCCAGCAACTGGGAGGATTTGAGCCTGCTGGGCAAGGCAGCCGATTACCTGTGGCACATCGCTTTGCCGGTCACGGCCATGGTGGCCGGCAGTTTTGCCATTACGGCGATGCTGACCAAGAACGCCTTTCTGGAAGAAATCCGCAAGCAGTACGTCCTGACCGCCCGCGCCAAGGGCTTGAGCGAACGGCAGGTGCTCTACCGCCACGTCTTTCGCAATGCGCTGCTGCCCATCGTCACCGGCTTTCCCGCCGCCTTCATCGGTGCGTTCTTTACCGGTTCGCTGCTCATTGAAACGCTGTTTTCCCTCGACGGCCTGGGTCTGCTCAGCTACGAAAGCGTCATCCGCCGCGATTACCCGGTGGTGCTGGGCACGCTCTATCTGTTTACCTTGATTGGTTTGGTCACCAAGCTGATTTCAGACCTGTGTTACGTCTGGGTGGACCCCCGTGTCAAATTCGATTGAAGCCCCTTCCCATCCTGCCCCTGCAGCTTCGAAATCCGGCGTTTCCCCTGCTGGCCGTGCCTGGCAGCGCTTTGCCCGCAACCGTCTGGGTTTTTACAGCTTGCTGCTGTTTGTGGCGCTGGTGGTACTCAGCCTGGGCGCGGAGCTGGCCAGCAACGACCGTCCGCTGCTGGTGCGCTACCAGGGGCAGTTCTACACCCCGCTGTGGCAGGATTACCCGGAAACCACCTTCGGCGGCGATTTCCAAACGCCCACCGATTACCTCGACCCATTCATCCAGGCGCAACTGGGCCAGCCGGGCAACTGGGCGCTGTTTGCGCCCAACCGCTATGGCGCAAACACCATCAACTACTTTGCCGAGCAGCCCAACCCAGCGCCCCCATCCCGTGCCAACTGGCTGGGCACGGACGAGCGCGGGCGCGACATGCTGGCGCAGCTGCTCTACGGCTTTCGCGTCAGCGTGTGGTTTGCCCTGGCGCTCACCGCAGTGGGGGTGCTGCTGGGTGTGCTGGCCGGGGCGGTGCAGGGTTTTTTTGGCGGCAAGGTGGATTTGGCCTTTCAGCGCTTCATCGAGATCTGGGGTTCCATGCCGGAGCTGTACCTGCTCATCATCTTCAGCGCCGTGCTCTCGCCCAGCATTGGCCTCTTGCTGGTGCTGCTGTCGCTGTTCGGCTGGATGGGGTTGTCGGACTATGTGCGGGCCGAGTTCCTGCGCAACCGCCAGCTCGACTATGTGAAGGCGGCGCGGGCGCTGGGGGTGTCCAACGGAGCCATCATCTGGCGGCACATCCTGCCCAATAGCCTGACGCCGGTGGTCACCTTTTTGCCATTTCGCATGAGTGCGGCGATCCTGGCGCTGACCTCGCTGGACTTCCTTGGCCTGGGCGTGCCCCCGGGCACCCCCAGCCTGGGGGAATTGCTGGCCCAGGGCAAGAACAACGTCGATGCATGGTGGATTTCGCTGTCCACCTTCGGCGTGCTGGTGCTCACCTTGCTGCTGCTCACTTTCATGGGCGATGCCCTGCGCGATGCGCTGGACCCGCGAAAGGCCGATGCATGAGTGCCACGTCCACCCCTTTGCTGCAAGTACAGGATTTATCTGCCGGTTTTGCCGGCAAGCCGGTTGTTCGGGGCGTCAGCTTTGTTCTCTATCCGGGGGAGAAACTCGCCCTGGTGGGCGAGTCCGGATCGGGCAAATCGGTTACCGCGCTGAGTCTGCTGCGCCTGCTCGATTCGGCACAAATCAGCGGGCAAGCCTTGCTCGACGGGCGTAACCTGCTCTCGTTCTCAGAGCGGGAATTGCGCGGCGTGCGCGGCAGCGATGTGGCGATGATTTTTCAGGAGCCGATGACCGCACTCAACCCGCTGATGCGCATCGGGGCGCAGATTGCCGAGGTGCTCCAGCTCAAGCAAGGGCTGGCGGCCAAGGCGGCCTGGGCGCAGGCGGTGGAATTGCTGTCCGCCACCGGCATTCCCGAGCCGGCGCAGCGGGCGCAGGCCTGGCCGCACCAGCTCTCCGGCGGGCAGCGCCAGCGGGCCATGCTGGCGATGGCGCTGGCCAGCCGCCCCAGGCTGCTGCTGGCCGATGAACCGACCACCGCGCTGGACGTGGCACTGCGCAGCCAGATGCTGGCGCTGCTGTCGGACCTGCAGCGCCAGACCGGCATGGCCGTGCTGCTCATCACCCACGACCTGCACCTGGTACGCCGCTTTGCCGACCGCGTGGCCGTCATGCAGCATGGCCAGATCGTCGAACAGGCCGTGACGGCTGACCTGTTCGCCCGCCCAGAACATCCGTACACGCGCCAGTTGCTGGACAGCACGCCACAGCGCCAGATAGTGCCTGCGCAGGACGATGCTGCCGTGCAAATCGCCGCCGAAGGGCTGCGCGTGACCTATCCGACGGCGCTGCCCGGCATCCGGGGCTGGTTCAAAAAAGGCGAATTTGCCGCCGTGCAGGCGGCCAGTTTTGTTCTGCGCCGGGGGCAGACCCTGGCCGTCGTGGGTGAATCGGGCTCCGGCAAATCGACGCTGGCCCAGGCTGTGCTGGGGCTGCTGCCCAGCCAGGGGCAACTGGCCATTGGCGGCCAGCCCTGGCAACAGCCGGCCACGCGCAACAGCCCGGCCAACCAGGCGCTGCGCCGCGTGGTGCAAGTGGTGTTCCAGGATCCATTCTCGGCACTCTCGCCGCGCCTGACGGTCGAGGCCATCGTGGGCGAGGGGCTGCGCGTCCACGCCCCGCAGCTCGGCCCCGAGGAACGCCGCCAGCGCGTGCTGCACGCGCTGGCCGAGGTCGATCTGCGCCCGGACGCCTTCCCCGGTCTGCTGGAGCGCTACCCCCACGAATTTTCCGGCGGCCAGCGCCAGCGGCTGGCCATTGCCCGCGCCCTGATCCTGCAGCCGCAGGTACTGGTGCTGGACGAGCCCACCAGCGCCCTGGATGCCCGTATTCAGAAGCAGGTGCTGGCGCTGCTGCAGCAACTGCAGCGCGAGCGTGGCCTGGCCTACCTGCTCATCACCCACGATATGGAGGTGGTGCGTGCCATGGCCCACCAGGTGCTGGTGATGAAAGACGGGGCGGTGGTCGAATCCGGTAGCGTGGAATCGGTGCTCGATGCGCCCAGGCACCCCTACACGCAGCAACTGGTGCAGGCTGGCTTGCAATAAAAAGAGAGTCCTTCCCGCTTACTGGCATTGAACTTCAGGTGGTTTTTTATTTGAAATCCTTGTTCGGTAGGCGGCAATAGCTATTTTTTTGATATTCCGAATACCTTCCATGCAAGGGATGCTGCACGAAACATCGCGCCGTGGGCATCTGCGGCCCATCGCGCTTCGCAGCACCGGCTTGGCAGCGCGATGCGGGCAGAGCATCCCTTGCATGGCCGTCGGGTTCGGGAATTTTCCGATCCTTGGGTGCCAGTTGCGCCCGAATATGAAAGAATGCGGGGTTTTTCAACTTTCCCCTTCCCTTTGGAGAAATCGTCATGGGCAACAAGATTGTTACTGAAGCCGACCGCAAGCGCACCCCCCGTCCCATTCCCCCCAATGGCTACAGCATCCCCACCGGCGGCCGCGGCCAGCGCGTGAGCCTGGAGCGTGGTTCGCACACCCGCTTCAAGAAGAATGCAGGCAAGCGCCACGGCTGATCGGTACGCTGGCGCACAGCAGTGCAAGCTGCTGCGAACAGGCCCCGCGCGCAAGTTCGGGGCTTTTTGTTTTGGAGGTTCAGTGTGATGTCGCAACCGGATGGACAGTGGTACGTCGTCTGCCTGTGTGCCCAGTGGTGCAGGACGTGCCGGGAGTATTTCGACGGCTTCATGGCGCAGCACGGCGCCGATGCCGCAGTGCGCTATTGCTGGGTGGATATCGAGGACGAGGCCCATGCCGACCTTTTCGCCGATTGGGAGATCGAAACCTTCCCCACGGTATTGATCGCCCAGGCGCAGCGCCCTGTTTTCATGGGTGTGCTGCCGCCGCAGATTCCCGTGCTGCAGCGTCTGGTGCATTCCTGCCTGGCCGAGGACGCCGCCCCGGTAGGGGTGGATGCATCCGTGCAGGCACTGTGGGCCCGGCTGCAGCCCCGGCTGGCTGCGCACGGGGCGTAGGCGGAGCGGGTTTTCCCCTGAGGGCGCATTGCATATCAAGGGTTTGCCAGCTATAATCTGCGGCTCACGACCAAACGGGCGGGTACACACCGCCCGTTTTTTTTGGGCGTTTGTTTTTAATCTGGAAAGACCGAGCGAAAGATCGAAGCCGTGGCATTGCAGCAAATCGTTGAGCAGACAGTAACCGGCCTGGGGTACGACTTGGTGGAGATCGAACGCTCTGCCGGCGGGTTGCTGCGCATCACCATCGATCTGCCCTGGCTGCCCCCGGCAGAAGGCGATGCGCCTGCGCCCGAAGCATTTATTACGGTGGAAGACTGCGAAAAAGTCACGCGCCAGCTGCAGTTTGCGCTGGAGGTCGATGGCGTGGACTACCAGCGCCTGGAAGTGTCCTCGCCCGGCATTGACCGCCTGCTGCGCCATGCGCAGGATTTCGAGCGTTTTGCCGGCGAGCTGGTGGACATTACCCTCAAGGCGCCCATCGGTGCCGCTGCCCAGGGGCAGGTTCACGCCAATCGCAAGAAATTTCGCGGCACGCTGGAGCGCGTGGATGCGCAAGGCTGGCAGATCGTCTGGAGTGACGAGCCGCCGCGCAAGCCCGGCCAGCGGGTGAGCAAGAAGCGCGAACCCGCGCCCTTGCAGGCACTGGGTTTTACATTGGATGAATTGCAAGAGGCGCGGTTGGCGCCTGTGGTCAGTTTCAAAGGGCGTGCTGCCAAGGCCCGGTAGGCCGACAGCGTGCTGCAGGAAAAATAGTCGAAAAAAAAGTGTCCGCCCGCAGGGTGGATGCACCATGAATGCAAGAACGAAGGAGTGTGGTCGCATGAATCGCGAGCTGTTGATGTTGGTAGAAGCTATTTCGCGTGAAAAGAATGTCGAGCGCGATGTGGTGTTGGGTGCGGTGGAACAGGCGTTGGCCCAGGCGACCAAGAAGCTGTTTGATGGGGAAGCGGACATTCGCGTGGCGATCGACCGCGAATCGGGCAATTACGACACCTTCCGCCGCTGGCTGGTAGTACCGGACGATGCCGGCCTGCAAAACCCGGAAGCCGAAGAACTGCTGATGGATGCGGAAGACCGCCAGCCCGGCGTGCAGGTAGGCGACTACATCGAGGAGCAGATCGAGTCGGTGCCGATTGGCCGTATCGGCGCCATGACCGCCAAGCAGGTCATCCTGCAGAAAATCCGCGACGCCGAGCGTGAAATGCTGCTGGGCGAATTCATGGCCCGGGGCGAAAAGATTTTTACCGGCACCGTCAAGCGGCTGGACAAGGGCGACATCATCGTCGAATCCGGCCGTGTCGAAGGACGCCTGAAGCGTGGCGAAATGATCCCCAAGGAAAACCTGCGCAGCGGCGACCGCGTGCGGGCCATGATCATGGAGGTCGACCTGACCTTGCGCGGCGCCCCCATCGTGCTCTCGCGGGCGGCTCCCGAGTTCATGATCGAGCTGTTTCGCAACGAAGTGCCCGAGATCGAGCAGGGCCTGCTGGAGATCAAGAGCTGTGCCCGCGATCCGGGCAGCCGCGCCAAGATCGCCGTCATCAGCCACGACAAGCGCGTCGATCCCATCGGCACCTGCGTCGGCGTGCGCGGCTCGCGTGTGAACGCCGTCACCAACGAACTGGCCGGCGAGCGCGTGGACATCGTGCTGTGGAGCGAAGACCCGGCCCAGTTCGTCATCGGCGCCCTGGCCCCGGCCAACGTGCAATCCATCGTCGTCGATGAGGAAAAGCACGCCATGGACGTGGTGGTCGATGAGGAAAACCTGGCGATTGCCATTGGCCGCGGCGGGCAGAATGTGCGCCTGGCCTCCGACCTGACCGGCTGGAAGATCAATATCATGGACGCCGCCGAATCGGCGCAGAAGCAGGCCGAGGAAACCGATTCGGCCCGCAAGCTGTTCATGGAAAAACTCGATGTCGATGCCGAGCTGGCCGACATCCTGGTCGAAGAAGGCTTTGGCAGCCTCGAAGAAGTGGCCTATGTGCCGCTGGCCGAGATGCTGGAAATCGAAGCCTTCGACGAGGAAACCGTCACCGAGTTGCGCACCCGTGCCAAGGATGCCTTGCTGACCCAGGAAATCGCCCAGCAGGAAAGCGTTGGCCAGATTGCCGAAGACCTGCGCACCCTGGAAGGCGTGACCCCCGAAATCCTGGCCAAGCTGGCCGAAGGCGGGGTTCTGACCCGGGACGACCTGGCCGACCTGGCCATCGATGAATTAACCGACCTGACCGGACAAAGCGCCGAAGAGGCCACGGCCTTGATCATGACGGCGCGAGCACACTGGTTCAACCAGGATCAGGAATAAGTAAGGGAGGAAAGAACGAGATATGTCATTGAATACCGTTGCCGAGTTTGCGAACGAACTCAAAAAATCCCCCGAAGACCTGTTGGAGCAGTTGCAGGCCGCAGGCGTAGCCAAGACCTCGAAGAACGACCCCTTGACCGATAGCGACAAACAGCAATTGCTGGCCCATTTGAAAACCGCCAGTGGCGTAAGCGAAGGCGGCGAGCGCAAGAAGATCACGCTGACCAAGCGCTCGACCAGCGAAATCAAGCAGGCTGACGCCACCGGCAAGGCCCGCACGATCCAGGTGGAAGTGCGCAAGAAGCGCACCTTCATCCAGCGCGAGGACCCCACCGAAGCAGCAGCCCGTGCCGCCCAGGTCGCCCAGGCCGAGCAGGAGAACAAGGAACTGGCCCGCCGCGAGGAAGAAGCCCGTCAGCAGGCCGCTTCGATTGCCGAGCAGGAAGCCCTGCTGGTTCAGGAGCGTGCCGAGCGCGAAGAACGCGAGCGCAAGGAACGCGAGGCCGAGGAACGCGCCCGCGCCTACGCCCAGGCCGAAACCGCCAAGCTGCGCCAGGCCAAGGAAGCCAAAAAGGAAGCTGCCGCCGAAGCCGCGGCGGCTGCCGCCGAACGCGCCAAGGCCCAGGAAGAAGCCCGCCAGCAGGCCGAGCAGGAAGCCCAGCAACGCGCCAGGGAAGAAGCTGAGCGTGCCAAGGATCTGGAAGACCGCCGCCGCAAGGCGCTGGCCGAGGCCGAAGCCATCCGCGCCATGATGGCTGCGCCCAAGAAGGTGCTGGTCGCCAAGAAGCCGGAAAAAGCCGAAAAACCC
>Ga0206117_101496_pt1 | contig 11577 bp, 6 predicted proteins | sample 3A5Ametagenome_FD_177997 | JGI IMG/M metagenome (GOLD analysis project Ga0206117, IMG submission 177997) | Enriched microbial communities from leaf-cutter ant dump, University of Wisconsin, Madison, United States - 3A5A | ecosystem: Environmental > Terrestrial > Nest > Insects nest > Nest dump... | reverse complement strand
CCTGCGCAGCGCGCGCAACAACTGGGACTTCTGGACCCTGCTGCCGGAAGCGCTGATGCAGGTGACCGTGGTGATGAGCGACCGCGGCATCCCGCGCACGTTCCGCCACATGCACGGCTTCGGCTCGCACACCTACAGCTTCACCAACGACGACGGCGAGCGCTTCTGGGTGAAGTTCCACTTCCACAGCCAGCAGGGCATCGAGGCGCTGACCGACGCGCAGGCCGAGGTGCTGGCCGGCAAGGACCGCGAAAGCCACGGCCGCGACCTGTTCCAGGCGATCGAGCGCGGCGATTTCCCGAAGTGGAAGCTGTTCGTGCAGGTCATGCCGGAGCTGGAAGCGGAGACCTATCGCTTCCATCCGTTCGACCTGACCAAGGTGTGGCCCAAGAGCGACTACCCACTGATCGAAGTGGGCGAGTTCGAGCTCAACCGCAACCCGGACAACTGGTACCAGGACGTGGAGCAGTCCGCGTTCGCGCCGAGCAACCTGGTGCCGGGCATCGGCCCGTCGCCGGACAAGATGCTGCAGGCGCGCCTGTTCGCCTACAGCGATGCGCAGCGCTACCGGCTGGGCGTGAACCACCACCAGATCCCGGTGAACGCGGCGCGCTGCCCGGTGCACAGCAACCACCGCGACGGCGCCATGCGCGTGGACGGCAACTACGGCGGCCTGCCGCACTACGAGCCCAACAGCTACGGCCAGTGGCAGGAGCAGCCGCAGTACCGCGAGCCGGCGCTGAAGATCCGCGGCGACGCCGACTTCTGGAATTTCCGAGAGGACGACGCCGACTATTTCAGCCAGCCCGGCGCGCTGTTCCGCAGCTACGACGACGCGCAGAAGCAGCGCCTGTTCGACAACACCGCGCGGGCGATGGGCGATGCGCCGGACTTCATCAAGCAGCGCCACGTGGACAACTGCAGCAAGGCCGACCCGGCCTATGGCGCGGGCGTGGCGGCAGCGTTGAAGAAGCGGGCGGCGATGCCGCCGGCCGATCCGTTCGCTCCGGCGACGCCGGAGGCGGAGTTCCCCAAGGCCACGCCGGGCGCGGAGGACATCGCGCTCTGACAACTGCAGCCCCTCTCCCGCCGGGAGAGGGGTTGGGCCAGACCACGCGGCTGCGTGCCACCAGCACGCGTACGGTGCGGCATCCATCCCTTGGCATGAATCGGGCTGATGCGGGGGCAGCGCAGGAATCCCGTGGTCGCGACAGCGGGGAAACAGTCAACGGCGGCTTTTCTCCCCGCCCGGCGCGTCCACAGGCCGAGCCGTGGTTGTTCCTGCGGCTTCTCCTTCGTCCACCGCTGCGGAACACACCTGTTCCGCACCTGCCCGTGCCCTGCAGTCCGGGCGGCTTCGCCGGGCAGCCCGGCGATCCTTCCGGGTTGCCCGCGGAAGGGAGAAGAAAACGGCCGCACCTGCCCGGCGCCCGCGGCGCTACCATGCCCATGTTCACCCACCGCAAGGACCACGCCGCGATGAGCCTCACCGACGACCTTCTTTCCCAGCTGCAGGGCGCACCGCTGCAGCAGGTCTCCCAACAGCTGGGCCTCGACAGCCAGCAGGCCTCGGGCGCCATCGGCGCCGCGCTGCCGCTGCTGATGGGCGCGCTGGGCAACAACGCCGCCAGGCCGCAGGGCGCCGAAGCCCTGTTCGGCGCCCTGCAGAACAACCACAGCGGCCTGGACATCGGCAGCGTGCTCGGTTCGGTGCTGGGCGGCGGCAGCAGCCCGGCGGCCAACGGCGCCGGCATCCTCGGCCACATCTTCGGCGGCAGCCAGGGCCGGGCCGAGGCCGGGCTGGCGCAGGCCACCGGCCTGAGCAGCGACCGCGCCGGGCAACTGCTGAAGATCCTCGCCCCGATCGTGATGGCCTACGTGGCCCAGCGCATGTCCAGCAGCGGCCAGGCCGATGCCGGCAGCCTGAGCCAGATGCTCGGCCAGGAAAAGCAGCGCGTGGTGCAGCAGGGCGGCGTCGGCGGCGGCCTGCTCGGCAGCCTGTTCGACCAGGACGGCGATGGCCAGTTCGGCGTGTCCGACCTGATCCGGCTTGGCAGCGGCCTGCTGGGCAGCGGCAAGCGCTGAGCCGCCGCGCGCGCATGACGGAAACGCCACCTCATGGTGGCGTTTTTTATTGGCGGCATGCGTTGCAGGAGCGCACTTGTAGGAGCGCACTTCAGTGCGCGATGGGGCTTTATCGATAGAGCCCATCGCGCACTGAAGTGCGCTCCTACAGCGCGTCGATGTCGCCCAACGCGCGGATCAGCCGGCGCGCGCGCTTGTCCGGCTTGTGCTCGGGCGGCAGGTAGCCGTCGCGGGCGGCGGCGCGCTGCAGGCGCTGCTCCTCGCGCGCCCTGCGCGAGGCCTCGGTTTCCTCGTACAGGGCCTGCGCCACCGGCGCCGGTCCGCGCGTGTCGCTGAGGCCGCGTACGCCGATCTCGAACGTCTCCTCGCCGCGCTGCACGCGCAGCGCATCGCCGACGCGGACCGCGCGCGAGGATTTCGGGCGCTGCCCGTCGATCTCGACCTTGCCGGTCTCCACCGCGTGCTTGGCCAGGCTGCGGGTCTTGAAGAAGCGCGCCGCCCACAGCCAGACGTCCAGGCGGACGGCGGCGGCCGGCGCATTGTGCGTTTCAGTCATGCTTTTTGGTGAAATCCACTTCCATCGCATCCTTGCGCGATTGGCCGATGGTCCAGTTCAGGCTGTCGTCGGGATTGCAGCGGCGGCTGCGTATCGACGGCATGGCGTTTTTGTCCTGCGCATCGGCACGCGCGTTGCCGACCAGGCAGTCGGCGTGGTCGGACGGGCGCACGCTGGCGTCCATCAGGCGTTCGGAGTTGGCGCAGGCCGACAAGGCCAGCACCGCCATCGCGCCACACAGCTGTTTCAGCATTCCCGTTCCTCCTCTGGCTACCTGCAGGCGCCATCGTAGCGACACCTGCGGGCATCGTCACACCGGCGATGCTAGTGTCCGCATTCAGCCACCGACCCGCACCCATGACCGCCGCCGCCCACCCGACCCGCTCGCTGACCGAAGGCCCGATCGGGCGCAACCTGCTGCTGTTCGCCCTGCCCATCCTGGCCGGCAACATCGCCCAGTCGCTCAACGGCTCGGTCAACGCGATCTGGGTCGGCAAGTTCCTCGGCGAGGCGGCGCTGACCGCCACGGCCAACGCCAACAACATCATGTTCTTCCTGATCGGTTCGGTGTTCGGCATCGGCATGGCCGCCACCATCCTGATCGGCCAGGCGATGGGCGCGCGCGACGTGGCCCAGGCGCGGCGGGTGATGGGCACCAGCGCCACCTTCTTCATCGGCGTCTCGGTGCTGATCGCCATCGCCGGCTGGTTCATGGCGCACCCGCTGCTGGCGGCGATGGGCACGCCGGCCGTCTCGCTGCCGCTGGCCGAGGCCTACCTGCGCATCATTTTCCTGGCCACGCCGACGCTGTACGCGTTCGCCTTCCTCAGCGCGGCGCTGCGCGGCGCCGGCGATTCGCGCACGCCGTTCCGCTTCCTGCTGGTGTCGGTGGCGCTGGACATCGTGCTCAACCCGCTGCTGATCTTCGGCGTCGGCCCGTTCCCGCAGCTGGGCATCGCCGGCGCGGCCTGGGCCACGCTGCTGGCGCAGTCGCTGTCGCTGCTCGGCCTGCTGGCCTACATGCGCCACCGCGGCCACGTGCTGTGGCTAGGCCGCAAGGACATGGCGCTGTTCCGCATCGACCTGGCCATCCTCCGCGCGCTGGTGGTCAAGGGCGTGCCGATGGGCCTGCAGATGGTGCTGATCTCGCTGTCGATGATCATGCTGATGACCATGGTCAACGACTACGGCACCGATACCGCGGCAGCTTACGGCGCCTCGCTGCAGCTGTGGACCTACGTGCAGATGCCGGCGATGGCGATCGGCGCGGCGTGTTCGTCGATGGCCGCGCAGAACGTCGGCGCCCGGCGCTGGGACCGGGTGCGCGGCACCGCGCGCAAGGGCGTGCTGTCCAACTTCCTGCTCACCGGCGTGCTGATCCTGCCGCTGATCCTGCTGGACCGGCACTCGCTGGCGCTGTTCCTGCCCGACGGCAGCCAGGCGCTGGCGGTGGCGCGGCACCTGAACCACATCGCGGTGTGGTCGTTCCTGTTCTTCGGCGTGAGCTTCGTGATCTCCGGCGTGGTGCGCTCCACCGGCGCGGTGATCGCGCCGCTGCTGATCTTGGCCGCCTCGCTGTGGGGCGTGCGCGTGCCCTTCGCCGAACTGCTGCAACCGTACTGGGGCGCCGACGCGATCTGGTGGAGCTTCCCGGTCAGTTCGCTGGTGTCGATGCTGCTGTCGCTGGCCTATTACCGCTGGGGCGGCTGGCGCAAGGCGACGATGATGGCCGCGCCGTCGCATGCCGCCAAACTGGCGACGCCGGCGGAAGTGCCGGCATGCCCACCCTCGCCGGTGGCCGACGCGGACGCAGAAGCCTGAAAGACCTGCCCTGCCCACCGTAGGAGCGGCTTCAGCCGCGAACGGGGCCTTCATCAGGAAAGCCTGTCGCGACTGAAGTCGCTCCTACGGGAATGTGGCGGAAGTGCCGACATGCCCGCCATCGCCAGCAGCCGGTACGGATGCCGAGGCCCGAAAAAATCGCTACCCACCGTAGGAGCGGCTTCAGCCGCGAATGGGGCCTTCATCGGGAAAGCCTGTCGCGACTGAAGTCGCTCCTACGGGAATGTGGCGGAAGGGCCGGCATGCCCGCCATCGCCAGCAGCCGGCGCAAACGCCGAGGCCTGAAAAGATCGCTATCCACCGTAGGAGCGGCTTCAGCCGCGAATGGGGCCTTCATCGGGAAAGCCTGTCGCGACTGAAGTCGCTCCTACGGGTGGAGGGTCGCGTGCTTAGTAGCTGCCGTCGAACGCGAAGATCGGCTTGCGCTGCTGCCACAGGCCGCCGGTGAAGTCCGGGAACTCCAGGGTCTGGAAGCCGTTGGCGATGGACTGCTCGGACAGCGGCGTGATCGCGCTCCAGGTCACCGCGTCGAAGATGTCGATCGGCATCGGCGCCTGCGCTTTCAGCGCCTCGACGAAGGCGTGGATCACGAACCAGTCCATGCCGCCATGGCCGGCGCCGGCGGCGGTGTCGGCGTGCTGCTTCCACAGTGGATGCTCGTACTGGTCCTGGTAGGCCTTGAAGTCCTCCCACTGGTGCGGCGGGCTGCGGCCCTCGATGTGGATGCCGTGGTTGAGGTCCATCCACAGCCCCTTGGTGCCCTGCACGCGGAAGCCCAGCGAATACGGGCGCGGCAGCGAGGTGTCGTGCTGCAGCAGGATGGTCTCGCCGTTGGCGCAGGCCAGCGTGGTGGTGACGATGTCGCCCAGCTTGAACTGCACCTTCGTACTCGGATGCGTGGTGCCGCCGCTTTTCTCCACGGTGTAGTCGTGCAGGCCGCGCGCCTTGCTGGCGAAGGCGTTGATGTGGGTGAAGCGGTTGCCGCGGTTGATGCCGGTGTACATCGCGCACGGGCCGATGCCGTGGCTGGGGTACAGCTCGCCGTTGCGCCTGACCGAGTGTTCGGTACGCCAGCGCGCCTCGGACCAGCCCTTGGGCCCGAACTCGACGCCGCTGCCGTAGGGATGGTCGGGATCGCCGTCGTTGAACTTCACCCCGCGCAGGTCGTGCTGGTAGCCGGCCTGCAGGTGCACCAGCTCGCCGAACAGCCCCTCGCGCACCATCTGCAGCGCCGCCATCACGTCGCGGCGGTAGCACACGTTTTCCAGCAGCATGTACGGCGTGCCGGTCTGCAGCTGGGTGTTGAGCACGTCCCAGTGGTCCTGCAGGGTGATGCCGGCGACGACTTCGCAGCCGACCGCGACCTTGTCCTGCATCGCGGCGATCGCCATCGGCGCGTGCAGCTCCCACGGCGTGGCGATGACCACGCCGTCCAGGCCGCGCTGTTCGAGCAGGCGCTTCCAGGCGTTGCCGTCGCCGTCGGCGCCATAGGTCTTCGGCGCCGGCTTGCCGGCCTTGGCGACCATGGCGGTGGCGCGGCCGAGCATGATCGGCTCGATGTCGCACAGCGCCACCACCTCCACGTCGTCGCGGCGCAGCAGCTCCTTGAGCAGGACCTGGCCGCGCATGCCGGTGCCGATCATGCCCAGCCGCACCTTGCGCCCGCGCGCCCAGGCCGGCGTATCCGGCAACAGGCTGGTGGCGGCCAGCGCCGCGCCGGCCAGGATGAATTCCCTGCGTTTCATTGCATGTCCTCTTTCACTTGGAATCGCGCCCGGTGCGGCCTGGAGGGTGCGCCGGGCGGGCGAAGCGGCGTCCTCCACTTCATGCCATGCATGCGGGGGAGGACGCAACGGCCTGCATCAGAACCTGTAAGTGGCGGTCACGCTGTAGATGCGGCCGAAGTTGTTGGTGTAACCGGGGAAGTTCATCCAGTCGTTCGGGTCGTAGAACGGCAGGCGGTTGAACAGGTTCTTCACCGTCACGCCCACGCTCAGCTTCTCGATCGGCCGCCAGTTCACGCTCAGGTTGGCCGTCCACCAGGCCGGCGCGCCCGAGCACTGGCCCGGCGAGACTTCCAGGTAGCTGCCGGTGCAGGTCTCGGCGTTGTTGTCCTCGGCGTCGATGCGGTCCCACGCCCACTTGGTGCCGCCGACGTAGTTGATGTAGAAGCCGGTATCCCAGTTGCCGTAGGTCCAGTTGGTGTTGAACGTGGCGCGCAGGCGCGGGTTGTTGTAGTAGCCGACGAAGTTGCCGTAGTACCAGCCGTCGGCGTCGTCGGAGTTGTACATGTTGCGGTTGGCGATGGTCGCGGCCACGCCGATGTTCAACCGGCCCCATTCGCCCAGGTCGAAGCGGCCGCGGGCGTCCACGTCCAGGCCGTCGATCAGGGTGCGGCCGCGGTTCTTGTACTGGCCGATGACGCTGGCCACGTTGCCGGTGCTGTAGCCGGGCAGGACGCCCGGGCAGGTCACGCCGCTGGCCGGGTCGGCGCACATGCTGGCCAGCGCGGCCAGGTTGGCCAGGTCGGTCTCGGTGATCGGGAAGCGCGTCATCGAGCTGATCTCTTCCGGCTTGCTGTAGTCCGGCGCGACGATCTCGTTGCGGCGGTACACGAACCAGTAGTCGGCCGACACCGACAGCCAGTCGGTGGGCTCGAGCACGAAGCCCAGCGTGGCGATCTTGGCCTTCTCCGGCTTCAGGTCCGGGTTGGGCTGGGTCATGCGCGCCACGTTGCGGCTGCAGTCGCTGTTCCACAGGCTGTTGCCCAGGTCCTTGTCGACGGTGCGGCTGGACTGGCGCAGCAGGCCGGCGATGGCGTTGGTCTCGGCGCAGCGGGTCTCGTCGCGGTAGCCGCCGATCTGCGCGTATACGCCGCCGGTGCCGGACTCGGCCAGGCTCGGCGCGCGGAAACCTTCCGAATAGGTGCCGCGCAGCATCAGCTGCGGCAGCGCCTGGTACTTCAGGCCGATCTTCGGCGCGAGGTTGGCGCTGAAGTTGGGGTACTTGTCCACGCGCAGCGCCAGGTCCAGTTCCAGCTTGTCGGTGATCGGCGCCACCGCTTCGGAGAACAGCGCGTAGGTGTTGCGCTTGCCGTCGAACCACGAGCCGCCCTGCTGGGTGATCAGGCCGTCGGCGGCGTCCTGGTTGCCCGGGGTGTAGAACGTCTCGCGGGTGGCGTTGAAGCCGAACGCCGCGCGCACCTCGCCGGCCGGCAGATTGAACAGCGGGCCTTCGATCTTGCCGTCCAGGGTGTGCAGGCGGGTCCAGGACTGGATGTCGAAGGTCGGGAACGCCTCGCGGATCAGCGCGGCGTTGGCCTCGCTGATCTCGCCGAACTTGTATGCCGGGTGGTCGGAGATGATGACGCGGCCGGTGCCCGGATCGATGGTGTACGGGCCGAAGGCCTTCTCGAAGCCGCGCAGGTTGACGTTGGTGGTCTGGTAGGTGACCGAATGCGAGCCGGCGGTGGCGAAGGCCGTCTCCCAGTTCCAGCCGCTGTCGCCGAAGCTGCCGCGCAGGCCGGCCACCGCGCGGTAGCTCTTGTCGGTGTTGCGCTGGCCGAAGTGGTTGCCGCCCACGTCCTGCAGCAGGTAGCTCAGCCCGACCACGCCGCCCATCAGCGCCTTCATCTCGGGACTGGCATGGTTGTACTCGTTGTTCGGGCCCAGGAACGGGTACAGGAACTGGTTGACCGTGTTGCCGGTGTTGCGCGAGAACCAGCTCTGCGGGTTGCCGGTGGTGGTGCCGTAGGCGCGCGGCGTGCCGCCATTGGCGCGCAGGTCGATGTCGGTGTAGGTCAGTTCGGCGAACGCCTCGGTGGCGTCGTTCATCTGGAAATGGCCATTGACATAGGCGGTCACGCGCCGGGAATCGGCGCCGCCGTTGATCTGGCGGTTCATCCACGTCTGCCAGATGCAGCGGGTGCCGCTGGCCACCTGCAGCACGTTGTTGCAGCCCGGCGCGGCTTCGTCCACGCGCGCCTTGGTCACCGGGTCGAAGGCGAAGTAATAGCCGGGGTTGAACACGCCCGGCGCGCTGCCGGTGTCGAGGCGCAGGTTCTTGATGTAGTCCGGATTGTTGACGTAGAACTGCGCCGGGTTCTTGTCGTACCACTCGCTGTCCGGGATGCCGTTGCGCTCGTACAGGTTGACGCTGGCGTAGACGTTGTAGCGGTCGGTGGACAGGTCGCCGAAGCCGCCGGTGATGCTGGCCTGCTTCTCGCCGAAGGAATCGAAGCGCGGCGCGGTGTCCCAGGTGCCGCTGACTTCCAGGCCCTGGTAGTCGCGCTTGGTGATGACGTTGATGACGCCGGCCACCGCGTCGGTGCCGTACACGGCCGAGGCGCCGTCGGTCAGCACTTCCATGCGCTCGATGGCGGCGGCGGGAATGGCGTCGATGTTGACGAACTGGGTCTGGAAGCCCGACGGCGCGCCGTAGTACGACAGGCGGCGGCCGTTGAGCAGCACCAGCGTGCCCTGCGGACCGAGGCCGCGCAGGTTGGCCTGCGAGGCGCCGTCGGAACCGGTGAACAGCGATTTGGAATCCACCTGCGCCGGGCGCGCGGCCGGCAGGTTGTCCAGCACCTGCAGCAGGGTGCGGGCGCCCATGTTCTGGATGTCCTGCTTGCTGATGACCTGCACCGGCGAGGCGGTTTCCACGTCGGTGCGGCGGATGTTGGAACCGGTGACCTCGACGCGGGCCAGCTCGGTGGTCTTTTCCTTGTCTTTGTCCGTGGCGGCGTCCTGCGCGAGCGCGGGCGCGGCGATGGCGATCAGGGCGCTGGCCACGGCCAGCGACAGCGGCGTGATCAGGCAGCGGTTGGGATTGCGGCGGGCTGGCAACATCGGGGTTCTCTCCTGGCGGTGACGCACGGAACAGCGGATGGCGGGCATGGCGATCCCGTTCCACGGCCGCGGCGGCCGTGGTCGGTGTGGTGGGGGAGCAGCGGTGTTACGCGGGGGTCATGGGGCGACGAGTTCGGCGGAATCGCCCTCCTCGCCGATCAGCACGGCATTGGCCCAGTTGCCGCAGACCTGGGCGGGTTGGCTGCCCTGCGCACCCAGCGTGCGCAGGCTCAGCGAGGACAGGCCGCGGATGTCCAGCTCCGGCTTGACCACGCCGGGCGCCTTCACCAGGCCGCTGTCGTAGAGCAGGCGGCCGTCGCCCCAGACCTGGAACTGCAGGCCGCCGGCGGCGCGGCAGGCATCGTCGATGCCGAGGTCGGCGCGCAGCAGGTGCCAGCGGCCCTTGAGCGCGATATCGACGCGGCTGTCGGCGCCCACGCCCAGGCCGCGGCGGAACTGCAGGCCGTTCATGCGCATGGCGGCGTCGCCGCGGAAGGACTGGTCGGCGCGGACCTGGCCGGCCAGCGCGGCCGGCAGCGGCAGCTGGGAGAGGTACTGCTGCCGTGCCGGCCGTTCCGGTTGCTGCTGTTCGAGGATGCGGAAGGTGGACAGCGCGATCGGGCCGACGTCGCGCGGCTGCAGCGCGTCGATGGCGCGCGCGGCGTTGCCCTGCGCGGCGCTGACCATCGGGTCGTTGCCCGAGGCGCCGTCGCCGTCCGGGTTCTGCACGCCAAGCACGCGGAAGCGCAGCAGGCGGCCGGCATGGGCCGGGAAATCGATGCGCTGCAGGCCTTCCTTCAACGACAGGCGGCCGCGCACGACGGGCTCGCCCCATTCGCCGTTGCTGTCGGCCATGTAGATTTCGTAGTCGCGCACCTGGCCGTGCTTCCAGTGCTGGTCGTTGCGCGGCGCCAGTTCGATGCCGTCGATCATCCTGCGCTCGCCGAAGCCGATCACCCATTCGTGGGCGCCGGTGCGGATGGCCTGGTTGCGCACGGTGCGGAACCAGGTGGCCGGATCGTCGTCGAAGGCGTTTTCCAGCGGGTAGCCCTTTTCCTCGGCCGGGCGGTTGACCACCAGCAGGCTGTCCGGCGGCAGCGCGCGGCCCTGCTCCGGCGCGGCCGGGAACGCGTCGTCGGCCACGGCGGCGGCGGCCGGGAAATCCAGCTGCAGCTGCAGCGGCTGGCGGATGTCCACCATCGCGGTGCGCACGTGCAGGGTGCCGCGGCGCTCGCCGGCATCGAAGTACCAGCCTTCGCCGGCCGTGTCGAAAGCGGCGGCACCGGCGAGCGCGGGCAGCGCGCGGCCGTCCAGTCGCACCGCCGCCGGCGCCTGCCGGTTGAGCACGCGCAGGCCGTAGCGGCGCTGCGCCAGCTGTCCGCGGTATTCGCCCTGCACCGCGTCGATCTGCACCTGCACCGCGCCGCTGCCCTGCGCCGGCGCCTGCACGCGGATCTGCTGCGTGCTCGATTCGCCCTGCTGGTAGCGGCGTGTGTTGCCATCGTCTTCGTACAGCGTGTACTGCGAATCGCCCTGCGGATACAGGTCGAAGGTCACCTCATCCAGCGGCTTCTCGCCGTCGAACAGCATGGCCGGGTACATCGGCAGGAGCGCGCCGGCGCGCACGAACACCGGCAGCGTCGCCAGGTCCACCTGGCGGTCGAGCTGGCGGCCCTCGGCGCCGGCCTGCACGCGGCGGCCGTCCCAGTAGTCGATCCAGCCGCCGGCCGGCAGGTGGATGTCGCGGCGCCAGCCGCGGCTGGCGGCCTGGCTGCGGTACACCGGCGCCACCAGCAGGTCGCGGCCGAGCAGGAACTGGTACTTGTAGGCCTCGTCGCGCGCGTGCGGGTCGCGCGGGTTGTCCCACATCAGCCCGCGCACCGGCGGCGCGCCGGTCTGCGCCGCTTCGTGCACCAGCCCGTACATGTACGGGGTCAGGCGCATTTTCAGCTTGAGGTAGTCGCGGTTGATGCCGCGGTAGGGTTCATCGAACCACCACGGGTGCTTGCGCGCGCTCGACGACCAGCCGCTCATGCCCATCAGCACCGGCGTGAACGCCTTCCACTGCAGGTCGCGGGTGAAGGTCTCGGCGCTGCCACCGAAGATCGCATCGACGTCGCCGCTGGCGTAGGCCATGCCGGACAGGCCGGAACCGACCAGGGTCGGCACATGCCAGCGGATGTAGTCCCAGCTGCTGCTCTGGTCGCCGGTCCAGGCCACCGCATAACGCTGGATGCCGGCCCAGCC
>Ga0206117_101493_pt1 | contig 11588 bp, 11 predicted proteins | sample 3A5Ametagenome_FD_177997 | JGI IMG/M metagenome (GOLD analysis project Ga0206117, IMG submission 177997) | Enriched microbial communities from leaf-cutter ant dump, University of Wisconsin, Madison, United States - 3A5A | ecosystem: Environmental > Terrestrial > Nest > Insects nest > Nest dump... | reverse complement strand
ACCAGGGAGTGTTGTCCAGTATTTGTGTAGTACAGAGACATCGCCACCTTGTAGCCAGATAAGGAAGTCTTCCCACGAGTTTTTAGAACAGTCGTAATTCGAGCCATCTTTGTTTTTGACTGTTCCGTCACATTTATCAACAGCTTCTTTCCATAATTCATAGGCTGATTTTCCATCTACACCATCGTCACCTTTATCACCTTTATCTCCACGTGAAGGTTTACCTGTATCTTTACCATCGATCCACCAATTTCCATTGTCTCCGACAACTGGTATTACGACAGAAGGCTTACCTGTATCTTTACCATCGATCCACCAATTTCCATTGTCTCCAATAACTGGAGTATACCCATCTTTACCATCAGTTCCGTCTCTCCCATCAACGCCTTTTGCTGAAATATTCGTCGTAGTTCCATTAACAATCCAATAGAAACTCGGACCCGGGCCAATTTCTACAGTAGGTGTATTACCGTCTTTTCCATCTTTACCTGTTGCCGGGACAAGAGTATTGATTTCTCCAATCCACCAGAAACCATCTTTAATATAAGGAGAGAAACCATCTTTTCCTCTGGCAGGGACCCCGGTATCTTCTCCTCCGATATACCAATTTCCATTATCCCCAATCTCAGGTGTAATACCATTCTTACCGTTTTTACCCTGTGCCGGAATGCCAGTATCTACACCACTGATCCACCAGTTACCATTAGTACCGATAATAGGCACATCTCCGTCTTTTCCATCTTTACCTCTTAAAGAATTAAAGAATTCTTCAATGGAAGTTCCCGGATCTTTTCCATAATATTCCAACCAAAGTTCGAAAGCAGACTTACCTGGATCTCCTTTATCTCCTTTCGGCCCTTGCGGAAGTATCATCTCTAATGAATTTTCGCAACTGAACATTACCGAAAGTAGAATTATAACACAAATGTTAATAAAACTCTTTTTCATAATAGTTTTTCTATAAATTAATAATGTAATAAAATATTGCTTTTTGCTTTTCATATCAAATATTTTAATTTAGACACTGCTGCTACCTTTATTATTCTTCGTGTTATTTTATAAAAAACTAGATCTAGTTTATAGATGTACAATATTTAATTTTTTCACATGTCTTTTACTCTTTTATGCTTCAGACCAAAGAAACTCATGTCCTATCGTTTGATAAATAGTTTACTTATTTTTTATTACAACCTCTTGATTTGCTAATAGAGATATATAAAGATTAAATGACTATGTAGACTTTGTTTAATTAATTGCTGAAATTCATCTTTAAGTTTAATTGTTAAAGCATTTTACTATAAGAAGTCTCTTTCTTTGTGAGAAAGAGACTTCTTATAGCGATTGTGTATTTACTTCTGCTGTAAGTCTTACACTCATAGAGTGTGAGACTTATGGTATTGTCTATGAATATGTTATGTTACAACCTTACTATGAGGCATAGTTATGTGAAAAAATATAATATATGAGCTGAATATCGTTTTATATGCCATAATTAATATATAGAAAGAATCAATATTTAATAAATATTGATAATAACCATTAAATCTTTAAAAAATATAATTATCTTTGGTGCAATTATTTAAGACACGCTCGGAAAACTCTTTCTCACAAAGAAAGAGACTTATGAAATTACTGATGGATAAAGGCTTTTCTGATATTTATCTTTTCCTTTCTTACCCAATCGAATAAAACGGTTTAACATATCATTGACTTCCCGATCTACCTTTGTAGTTGAAATAGAAGATAAGTATATTTGTGTTGTCCTTATTGATGTATGTCCCATACATTGACTAATTACCTCAACTGATTTTCCAGCTTCTAACATCAGCGTAGCCCAACTATGCCGCATTACATAAGTCGTTAATTTGCAAGGAAAATTAAGAATTTGGCCGATAATTAAAGCATGTCGATTAATTCGCCTTAATGCAGACTTCTCACATAGTACAGTTTTATTGTTTTTTTCTCTGAGAAAAGGGAAAACATACAAATTATTGTTTTTTTTATATCGTAACATTATCTCTTGTCCTTCTCTAGGTACAGTAAGACGAATCGATTGTCCGGTTTTATTTCGACAATATTCAATTTGCCAGAAATTATTAATCATATCCCACCTGAGGTTATATATGTCATGAAAAACCATACCTCTACAATATAGACTAACTAACAATATATCTAAAGATTCTTTTTGACTAACGGATAAGGATGAATTTAATTCCGGATTTAGCAGTTTAGACAACATTTTTACAGGAAGTGCCCTTTTAGAAGTTGGTCCTTTTTTTACATATACTCCAATAAAGGGGCTTGCTATATTAAGATTTGAATATTCCTTTATCTTCATTGTTGCATTAAATAATGCACGGAGACCTCTAAAATAGAAATCGACAGTTTGAGGTTTATCTGGGTGTTTTTCATGCAGCCATTCAATATATGATTCAACCCACTCCTTGTTTAACTCTTGTAAAGTAAAGGATTCGCTTTGTTCCCCAAGATACAGACTTAATTTATTTACAAAACTTACATAGTTAGCAACCGTATGATATCGACCGCCTTCTTTATTGTTTTCGACGATTTCTCGAAAAACAAATAACACAGACTCTTTTTTTTTAGGAATTTTCTTTTTTTTCATATGAATAATATTTTACAATTTTAAACATACAAAGATTAGTAATTATCATATTTCCCAAACAAATATTTGGTTCAAATTATAGAGTAGATCCTATATTTAAGTGATATCGTCCTTTGTTAAATCAAAAAGAAGGAAGTGATAATATATTTGTGGTGATCTTGGAACAAATAAAACATGCTTATCTATATGAGGAGGTATTATTTTATAATTATAATATGTATATTTTTCTTTTGTACCGTTACTAAATAATTGGGGGTAATTAATCTTGACAGATTATCACAGTCAAGGAATAACCAAGCATATTGGTTTCCCTCGATAACTGAAGATACAGGTAATTTATTGGGTTCGTATATAAACGCCATGCGAGCGGAACAGGCTAGGCAAGGAGTTCTTATCTCAAACATTATAGCCATATCGCAGACCCATACCGATCAGTTTGCAAATATGTACGCAGAGCTATTAAGAATACAAGTAAACACGTTGGCTACAGCAAATAATACTTCCAGACTAGTAACATTGACCGAAGAAATTAAAAGTACTTCTAGCAATACAAATATGATTCTACGAAAGGCTACTTTAAAGGGAAGCGGTACTAGCTTTAATCTCTAAGGGTAATCAGTTGTATAGCACCTATATTATTTGTATCTTTAATATAATCAAGCTATATAAACACAATGACACAAGAAGATATAAAGCAAACAATCCTGATAGCAGTTAATTATTATTTCGCAATTCAAGATATAAAAAAAGGTCGCAACTTAGATATGTGGTTAGAAATAACTGAAACACTGATTATTGATGTTGATAAGAAAATAGACGATAATAATGGTAATAAATCTTTTATTAAAACATTAGAGGATATCAAAAATAGCCTATACTATCTTAAATATGAAATACTAGAACGGACATGAAACCTTTAGCCAGATAATCCGTTATTCTGAAATGTGCCTTCGTGTGATACGGGGGCATTTTTTTCGTAGTTATTTTAATCGATATGTTATTTAAAGTTGTAAATTCGAGAAATTTATAAAATATAGTCATGATAATATCAACAACAAACAGCATAGAGAATGCTTGCATTGTAAAATACCACGATATAGTTGTTTCGAATGCTGTTCTAGGAACTAACTTGTTCTCTGATATCGGAGCCTCTTTTACTGATTTTTTCGGTGGTTTTTCTGACACCTATCAGGACAAATTACAATTGTTATACAAATCCGTTGTCAAAGATATAGAGAACAAGGCGTCTCATCTGGGTGCGGATGGTATTGTTGGTTTCAAAATAGACTTTGATGAAATTTCAGGGAAAGGAAAATCAATGTTTATGGTGTCTGCTGTAGGGACAGCAGTATCAATAAATATATTAAATAACAATCTTAATAATAAATCCGAAACTGATTTTGTTACATCAACTTCGCTTAATGATGCTGTACATCGTTTTAAAATAATTCAAAAAGTAAAGAATAATAGTTTTATCAGTGATGTTGACTGGAGTTTTATACTGCAAAATAATATCCCCGAAATAGCAGAATCATTAACAGATCAATATATTAAAGCAAAAAAGAAAGGTGAAATAGATAGAACATCGCATGATGTATTGTTAATGAAAAATTTTGCAAATTTCTTTTCTAGCCTCGAAATTAATATTGCTGTATCAGTAGCTTACAGTTATGTTGAAAAAAATCCAAGTCTTTTTAATCAACTAATCATTGACAATAATCTCTTTGATGCAATTTATATAAGTGATTATTTAAAAAATGGAAAATTTGATATCGCAATACCTCTATTAACCGCCAATAAGCCTATTTATACTAATGAAGATTTAGATTCCTTTAGAGAGATTGTTTCTATAATTAAAGATATACCTATATTGGGTAAATTTGAATTGTCAAAAGGGCTACTTTCAAAAGAAAAAGAAAAATATATTTGTCCGAATGGACACAAAAATGATTCGTCTGTTGTTTTTTGTGAAAATTGCGGGTTAAATATAAAAGGTTTAGACTCATCTCAAATGGATATATTAGATGATTTTATTATAAAAGCAGACGTTTTATCTACATTATTGTCTAAATAAATAGAAACACTCTCAAGATCTATTATTCGGCTTTATGATATTTGACCTAATAAGTAGAAGAAGTAAGTATATAGATAATATATAAGAGTATTATATACTTTGTAAAATTTCTCGATTTTGCAGTCAAAAAGATATATAAATCATTAAATCATTTGAGTTCATTTCTATCTTTCTTATACTAATTAATTGCGATTGAGAAAAGAATCACTGTCAGAAATATATCGAACTGTTGTTATAGAATGCTCATTTATCTTAGGCTAATAAAGATATTATTTGCGAATAGATAGTTTTATACTGAATCCACTTTCTAATCACTGTAAGAAACCTTGAAGTGCAAAGATTATGATATTAATCCGTAATAGGGCGTACTATTATGATTGGCTTGTATGAAATATAGCAAACACTATTCGCCAGTAGCTAATATCGTAATATTGGTTGATTATAGATTGGTGATAATGGTTTAATCTCTAGTGACCGTAAAGTATCGAGAGCTATAAGTAAGCACTGTAATTATAATAGAAATTGAAATATATCTTGAAATAAGAAAAATATTAAAACTTATTCAGTAACTATATTTATAGATTGACCGATAAGGTGTATTACTTGCTTGCTATTGAGTTTTATATATGAAATCGAAGGTAGAGAAATTGAAGAAATGAAGCCTGTAAGGGTTATTATATCGTTGGGCGATTCAATATATTTCTAAGGCTGAGTGGAACGAAGCCTTAGATGGGTAATTAATACGAAGTATAGATTGAATCTTTTTGCCCAGCTTTTTTAAGCCGAATTTTGAATTTTAATCCGCTTGGATATATTCGGCTCCGTTTTTGATAGGTAAATGCTGTAAATCGAAAATAAATAACATTTTAGCGCATGAAGAAGACTTATAAATACAGAGGAGGTATAGGTATCTTTGATAAAGAAGGATTATCAATTTTTGATCGAGACGTTGAGACTCTCGCTAATAATCAAATTTACCTTCCGACTAAAAATGAATTAAATGATCCCACTGAAGGTTTTTATAATGATAATTCAATAATATCCTTCCTAAACGTTTTTAATAAATATTCAGAAGGGGTTAAAAAACAATATAATGGACTCCTCGAAAAGTTTTCTCAAGTCGGAATTTATTCTTTGAGTAATAGGATTGATAATGAATTATTATGGGCTCATTATGGTAATGGTCATTCAGGATTTGCGATAGAATATGATATTGACGTACTTAAAGAATCTCTAAATCATAATAGATATTTTCAGTTTATATTTGATTTTGATATAGATTATGTTGAGAATATTCCGAAGGCAGATATTTCAGTTCTTCAAGGAAAAGATACTAATCAAATGCTGAAGATATATTTAGGTTCTAAATCATTATCTTGGAAATATGAAAAAGAATATCGTCTAGTCGTTGAAGGAAAAGGTTTGTTTGAGATTGATTATAGAGCTGTTACTGGTATTTATTTTGGGTATAGAATGCAAAATGCAGAGATAGACCTTATAATGAACAAATTAAAAGGTCGAAATTTAAAATACTATAAAATGGATTTAATAGATCAATCTTATAAATTTTCACCTAAAGAAATAGAGGATAAATATATTGATGCCCCTAAATACATTGCTAATAAACTATCTTATAGTGTTGAAGACCTTTTTATAACGGAAGATTTTTTAGGAGTTGAGGCTTATGCTTATAAAGATAAGCTTATTGAAGCTATTGAATTAGTGAGATATGAGCCTTTAATAAAAGCCATATATATTGCAACGATTGGTATGGATGATGGAAAACCAATCTTTAAAATATTTGCTGATACAAACTCTGGACTCCCTCCTACTAAAGCTTTTTTCTTTAAATTAGGAAATAATAATGAACTCATAAAAATTGATAGTAACTAATACTTGTATAGAATGACACATGATGAAAAATTAGATAAAATTTTGAATGGATTATTGTCTCGAACTCGAAAAAGAATAGAAAACAAGGGAGTAGATGACGAGAGATTAACTATGGAATTTATTTGTAATGCTCTTTTTGGAAAAAAAGACCATGAAGCTTGGGAAACTGAATTTCTAAAAAGAAGATTACTGTCAGATGGTCTTATTGAGTTAAAGAACTTTGAAGATAATGAATTACCAGAAATAACCGATTTAGGAATCAAATTCATTCAAAATGGAGGATATAAAAAAGAACGATTTGATAAAAGTATGGAAAGCGAACTCCGTGCCCAGAATCTAAAAAACGCAAAAAGGAGTAAAACTGCGCTTTTTATTTCAATCTTATCTTTATTGTTATCTGCGATATATACTATTGTTTCAGTGCTTAAATAACAAGTATATTACTCTCTCTATTACCCTATATGCGCCCCCTGTAAATAAAAAAGCCCCTGTAAGTTATTATCTTACAAGGGCTTTAAACATGTATTTGAGGTTCCTGGCGGAGCTTTTAACTGTTTAGTAAATAGCTGAAGATAAAAGGAATACTCAATGTTTTCGTTTTCTTTAGTCTAACAATTGTACAACTATAAATTAAAATTAAATTTATTTATTAGTACCTATTATACTTTTGGATTCGTAGTGTTTTATCTTATCATTTAATTCCCGTATGTCCCTTTTTATAGATTCTGTTACAGGAATGTTATGTTTATCCATGAAAGAAGAAAGCTTTTGCAGTTCTTCCTGTGCCTGTCCTTTTTTGATGCTGTAATAATAAGCCGAAGTAAAATCAAACTCGTCTTTAGTCATTAACAGCTTGGATATATCTTTTGGGTTTGTATTGTTCGTCAGTTCTATTTTTCTTTCAAGGATAGCCGATATATACTCCAAATCTTCGCCTGTGGGAACATATTGTTTATCCAATATGTCAAAATAAGTATTGAACTTTTGTTCGTTATTATTCCATTCCAATTTGATAAGCCCGAAGCCGTGTATAGAGTATGCCAATACTTTTTTTATCAGCCCAGAAAATTCTTCTTTTTTGATCCTTACATATTGGTTGGTATCTCCCGAATGGGAATCAAAAAAATAAGCGGGTTCTACCTTGAAATAGTCCGCTATGGTGAGCAAGGTATCTATTTTAGTAGAATTGGCTTTGATAAGCTTATGAAGGCTTTGCTCAGTCATTCCCAAGTCTGATGCTGCCTGCTTCATGCTCACACCTTTTTTTTCGCACAATTCACGTATTTTAAACAAATAGACCATAATAGTTTAATTATTTGTAAATGCTAAACTATTTGTTTAGTATTGTGCTTTTATTCGTAATTTAGTGCTTCAAATGTACGAAATATAATTTAGTATATACAGTTATTCTATTTTTAACTATTTATTTTTTATCGCTTATGGATACAGTTATCGTCACAACGGAATCGTCCCTTGAAAAGATTATTGAAAGGGTTTTTGACCAGAAAATACCCAAATCTGCTGAATCGGAAGTCGAAAGAACATTCAGCATTAACCAAGTAGCCAAGATGCTGAAACGTTCTCATAAGAAAATATCGGATCTGGTAGCAGGGGGTATTTTAAAATGCACACCCGACAGGAGGGTATATGAAAGCTCTCTCAGGGAGTATAACAATAAGTAGAGCATGCAAGATTAAGATAGATACAACAAATAGTTGGAATCTATGAAGTCCTTTTTCATCCACCACGTGGGAAAGTACCCATAACACGCCATCCGAGTCGGGTGGCGTTATTTTTTAAGCTCGGCTCGTTTAATCGACTTAGTCAAGTGTGTAAACTTACCGATACAGAATGCATAGATATTTATTAATCAATAAAATAGCGATTTTTTCGGTACAAACTCATAAATAGGTTCTGTATGCATTCTGTTTTGTATCAATTACTTATGCTAATATACGTGACATTGGTGAAAAAACGAAATATTTGACGGAAAGTTCTGAAAAGATTATTTAGATACTTCTTGCTTATAATGTATGTTGTTTTTATTTAGTTGTTTTTGTGCAATTATTCTTATTTTATTAAACTAACCGCGCAGAAATAACTATATCTGTAGTGTGATTAAAATTGAGTATGGAAGAATTAGAACAATTAGGAATTATACCGGTGAACTATGCAGTCCTACGTTCGCTGTTTTCTGACTATCGTTCTCCTCGCAACAAGATTGCTAATCTTGAACAGGCAGAAAAGATAATCCGACTTAAAAGAGGGATGTATGTCGTTTCGCCGAAGGTGAGTAGGCAACTGTTATCTGTAGAACTGATAGCGAATCATATTTATGGTCCATCTTATGTCTCTATGGAAAGTGCTTTACGTCATTACGGTTTAATTCCTGAACAAGTTTATATGATTCGTTCCATGACGCCCAATCGTTCCAAATACTTTGAGAATCCGATTGGTAAGTTTGAATATATAACGGTGAATGAGGATTATTATTCCATCGGTATAAAGCAACAGACGGTTGAGAACAAATATACATTCTTGATAGCTACTCCGGAAAAGGCATTATGCGACATGATTACAGGAACGCCACAATTACGGATTCAATCGGAAAAAGCATTAGTAGTTTATCTTGAAGAAAATTTACGATTTGACATATCTGCTTTAGAAAACATGAATAAGAGTATTGTCAAGGAGTGTATAAATACCGGGGAAAAAAAAGGAGTATTAGAATTATTATTGAAGCTATTACAATGAATATATTTGAACAAATGCTTTCAAGGTACGATATAAAGACCAACGAGCAGAAGAGAAACGTAACACAGGAAGTAATGCAGGAAGTAACCCTTGCCGGATTATACCGTGGGGGATTCTTTGATAAGGCTGCTTTTTATGGTGATACTTGTTTGAGAATCTTCCATGAACTACCTCGATTCAGTGAGGATATGGATTTCTCTCTTATCGGAAAAAATGAAATATTTAATTTAGAAAGTTATTTTCCCTCCATTATTGAGGAATTCAAAGCAGTAGGACGTGATATTGTTATTACACGAAAGGAAAAGAAGAAAGAAGCAAAGGTAGAATCCGCTTTTTTGAAGGATAATACGGCAATATATGATGTTAAGTTCAAGACTGAGAAAGATTTGAAAATAAAAATAGAGGTTGATATTGATCCTCCTCTTGGATTCACGACCGAACAAAAATTATCATTGATGCCCTTTTCTTTCATGACACGATGTTTTACGTTACCTGATTTGTATGCCGGAAAGATGCATGCATTGCTATTTCGTAATTGGAAAACCCGGGTAAAAGGTCGGGATTGGTATGATTTCGAATGGTATGTTCGACACAATATCCCGTTGGATTTTTCTCATTTGCAAATCAGAACCAAAGAATTTAACGGCATGGACATGGGTAAAGAAATCTTTACCAAGCTGTTGAAAGAGAGACTTTCTTCTACTGACATTAATATGGTTAAGCGTGATGTACTTCCATTTATTCAGAATCCCCAAGAACTGGATATTTGGTCGAATGAATATTTTCTTCAGTTAGCCGATAGGATTAAGTTCTTGTAAGAAAGATTTCCTTATATGCCTGAATCTGATTTATTAAAACAAATAGCTGAACTGCAAGCTCTAAATATTGAATTGCTTATTGGAGATGAAAAGCGTCGGAATATGCTTGGACTTTTCAGGAAAGAAACTATTTTTCAAAAGTGGTTCAAAAATCGGATATACCAAGATAGGAAGACATAGAAAAGCTTATTCTCTATCTCCGAAACACAGAAAAAAAACTATCTTAGACCTTTGCCCTTTTATCCTTCTTTCTACTTATAAAATATGTGATTAAACCTAATACCAGATTTGTTACCCCAACCATAGATGCTTTAAAATCATTTCCGACGACAAAGACAATCATCCACAGAGAAACAATTATAAAGAGAATTTGCATACAAGGAAATAACGGACTTTTGAAATTATCTGTTACAGGAATATTATTTCTCTTATTACGGTATCGTCTAAGAACAACACCTAACACAACCATAAGGGTTGAAATATTGAGCAGCATTCCGCAATACATCATTACCTGCGAGAAAGAACCAGTAAGAATAAGGAATATACTTATACCGCACTGCAAATAAAGAGCCTTAACCGGCACGGCTCCTTCCTTAGACTTAAAAATATGCCACAACGAATGATCTTTTGCGATGCTGGATGTAACCCTTGCTCCAATCCACACCATTGCACTTATGCCTGAAACGAGAAACAATGATATGATCCCACTGAATATCTTCGCAGGAAAGCTTCCAAGCATCTGCTCTACACAGATGGATCCGACATTTAATTTTCCGGCAAGGTCTGAAAAAGCTGCATGCTTCAACATCGTATATTGTAACAAGGTATAAATAACAGTCACAATAAGCGTTCCTCCAATCAGTGCACGAGGAAGTGACTTTCTCGGATTCCGGAATTCTTCGGTTATATATGCAGCAGCATTCCATCCGGAATAAGAATAACTGACATATATCAGGTTTATGGCAAACGCAGCACTTCCGATTTCTAACAGATAAGACTTGTCGTAATTAATTGCTGTTGCCGTGTCATCTGCCGGCAGAATAACCCCAATAGCAATAAAAACCAAAATGAAAAATACTTTAAGAAATGTACTTATATTTTGAAATACAGAACTAATATTCAAACTACGACTATGAACGAGCGTTATCAACACTACCAGACAGATACCAATCAGCTTGGGATATCCTGTTTTGATAGGAAGATATTCAGTGAAAGCCATCGTAGCTAAAGCAATGGGAGCAGCAAAACCAACCGTCAGCGAAATCCATCCGGAAAGATAACCAATAACAGGGTGGTATATTTGGGACAAGAAAGTATACTCTCCACCTGATTTCTTTATGTCTGTGCCTATCTCGGCATAGCTAAACGCTCCACAAAGAGCGACAACACCTCCTAAAATCCATAACGAAAGAATCGTATTTGT
>Ga0206117_101492_pt1 | contig 11590 bp, 9 predicted proteins | sample 3A5Ametagenome_FD_177997 | JGI IMG/M metagenome (GOLD analysis project Ga0206117, IMG submission 177997) | Enriched microbial communities from leaf-cutter ant dump, University of Wisconsin, Madison, United States - 3A5A | ecosystem: Environmental > Terrestrial > Nest > Insects nest > Nest dump... | reverse complement strand
GCAACATCGAGGGCTACAACGCCCGCCTGCGCGAGGCGCGCGAGGGCGGCGAGTCGCTGACCCGCCGGATCCAGACCGGCTTCGACCCCGACACCGGCAAGCCGCTGTTCGAGGAGCAGCCGCTCGATTTGACCGAGCTGCCCTATATCGTGGTCATCGTCGACGAGATGGCCGACCTGATGCTGGTCGCCGGCAAAGACATCGAGGCGGCGATCCAGCGCCTCGCCCAGATGGCGCGCGCCGCCGGTATCCACCTGATCATGGCGACCCAGCGCCCCTCCGTCGACGTCATCACCGGCACCATCAAGGCCAACTTTCCGACCCGCATCAGCTTCCAGGTCACCAGCAAGATCGACAGCCGCACCATCCTCGGCGAGCAGGGCGCCGAGCAGCTGCTGGGCCAAGGCGACATGCTCTACATGGCCGGCGGCGGTCGCATCACCCGCGTCCACGGTCCCTTCGTCTCCGACCACGAGGTCGAGCAGATCGTCAGGTTCCTCAAGGCGCAGGGCGAGCCGAACTATGTCGACGCCATCCTGGAGGATGAGGAGGGCGAGCAGTCCTTCGACGACGATGCCCTGCCCGGCACCGGTGGCGGATCGGGCGACGACCTCTACGACAAGGCGGTGGCGGTGGTCTGCCGCGAGCGCAAGGCCTCGACCAGTTTCATCCAACGCCAGCTGCGCATCGGCTACAACTCCGCCGCCCGCCTGATCGAGCGGATGGAAACCGAGGGGGTGGTCAGCAAGCCCAACCACTCCGGCAAGCGCGAAGTCCTGGCCCGCAACATCGACGAATGAGTGTTTCTTGGCACCCCGTTGACAGCGGACGGGTGCAGCACCAATATCGGGGGTAGGCGGGCCGAGGACTGCTACTCCCCGGCCCGCCCGCCCGATCTTAGTGCGTCAGAAGGTCAAGCAGCCGCTTGACGATCTCCAGCACCAGGATCAGGAGAGTGAGGATTTTCTCCATCCTCCAGCCCTCCGTTGGTACGGCGGCGATGGCGGCCCTCCCGCCATCGCGTCCGCCGGAGGACTACGGCTCAGGCGGTCACGTCCGCAAACGTGAAATTCACACAAGCGTGTTCTTTTGCTGATTGCAGACGCCACTCTCGCGCGCTGCGCTTTCCGTCAGCGCCGCAGCGGCACCAGCGATCCCAGCAGGAACAGCGCGGCGGCGGCCACCACCACGCTCGGCCCGCCCGGCAGATCCCAGTTCAGCGAGGCCATGATCCCGGCGATCACCGCCAGGATGCCCAGCACCGACGCCAGCGCCGCCATGGCTTCCGGCGTGCGGGCGAAGCGGCGGGCGGCTGCCGCCGGAATGATCAGCAGCGACGTGATCAGCAGGATGCCGACGATCTTCATGGCGATGGCGATCACCAGCGCGATCAACAGCATGAAGGCCAGCCGCAGGGCGTCGACCGGCATGCCCTCCACCCGCGCCAGATCCTCGTCCACCGTCACCGCCAGCAAGCGGCGCCACAGCAGCGCCAGACCGGTCAGCGCCACCGCGCCGCCGCCATAGATCGCCATCAGGTCGCCGTCGGTCACCGACAGGATGTCGCCGAACAGATAGGCCATCAGGTCGACGCGCAGCGTCTCCAGAAAGGCCAGCGCCACCAGCCCCAGCGACAGCGAGCCGTGCGACAGGATGCCCAGCAGTGTGTCGGCCGCCAGATGGCGGCGGCGTTGCAACGCCACCAGCGCCAGCGCCAGCGACACGCAGACCACCATGACGCCGATCATCGGGTTGACGCCGAGCAGGAAACCCAGCGTCACCCCCAGCAGGGCGGAATGGGACAGCGTGTCGCCGAAATAGGCCATGCGCCGCCACACCACGAAGGAGCCCAGCGGCCCGGCCAGCAAGGCGATGCCGCCGCCGGCCAGCAGGGCGCGGATCACGAACTCATCCATGGCAGCAGTCCCCGTCATGGTCGTGCACGACCTTGCCGTCTTCGGCATGGGCGTGGTCGTGGTGATGGACATAGACGGCGAGGTCGCGGGCGTGGCCGCCGAACAGGGCATGGTATTCCGGGTGCCGGCTGACATCCTCCGGCCGGCCGGAACAGCAGACATGGGCGTTCAGGCAGATCACCCGGTCGGTGCGCGCCATCACCGTGTGCAGGTCGTGGCTGACCAGCAGCACGCCGCAGCCGCGCCGCTGCCGCACCTGGGCGATGCGGTTGAACAATTCCGCCTGCCCATGCACGTCCACCGCCTGGTCGGGCTCGTCCAGCACCAGCAGGTCCGGCTCGCCCAGCAGGGCGCGGGCCAGCAGCACCCGCTGCATCTCGCCGCCGGAAATCGTCTGCACCGCCGAGTCGGCAAGCCGCGTCACCCCGGCCTCCTCCAGTGCCGCCGCCACCTGATCGGCGGTCACCGGCCGCCACAACGCCAGGAAGCGGCGGACCGTCAACGGCAGCGTCTGGTCCACCGACAGCCGTTGCGGCATGTAGCCGATGCGCAGGTTCGGGCGCCGCAGCACCCGCCCGCCATCGGCCGCCACCAGACCCAGCACGGCGCGCACCAGCGTCGTCTTGCCGGCACCGTTCGGGCCGATCAGCGTCACCACCTCCCCCGGCTGGACGGCGATGTTGACGCGGTCCAGCACGGTGCGGCGGCCGAAACGGACGGTCAGATCCTCGGTCCAGGCGAGCGGGCCGGCGAACAGCGCCGACGCATCCCGGGACCGGTCCTGGGAAAAGCTGGATGTTGACATGTTATGTTATAACGTGACACCAGTTGAGCGTGACTTCCCTATGCGCTGAAACCAGCGACCTGTCCAGCAAGTCGAGAGGATCCCTCCCATGCGTCGATTCGCGCTGTCCGGCTTCATGGCCGGCACCCTGAGCGCTCTTGCCGCCACGGCCACCGCCACTGCCGCCCTGCCCGCCTGGGCCGAAGCCCCGAAGGTGGTGGTGTCGATCAAGCCGATCCATTCCCTGGTCGCCTCGGTCATGCATGGGGTGGGCGAACCGGTCCTGCTGGTCCGCGGCGGCGCCTCGCCGCACAGCTACACGATGAAACCGTCGGATGCGAAGGCGCTGTCGGCCGCCGATCTGGTGGTCTGGGTCGGCCCCGAACTGGAAGGGTTCCTGGAAAAGCCGTTGAAGGCCAACGCGCCCAAGGCAACGCGGCTGACCCTGATGGACCAGAAGGGCATGGCCCTGCTGCAGGCCCGCGAAGGCGGCGCCTGGGAGCCGCATGACCATGGTCATGAGGACGGCCACAAAGACCATGACCATAAGGGCCATGACCACGCTGCGGACCACGACGACGACCATGACGAGCTGAACAGCCATATCTGGCTCGATCCCGCCAACGCCCGCGCCATCGTCACCGCAACGGCGGATGCACTGGCCGCCAAGGACCCGGCCGATGCGGAGGCCTACCGCTCCAACGCCGACCGCACGCTGCAGACGATCGACGCGCTGGACGCGGAACTGAAGGCCGCGCTTGCGCCGCTGAAGGACAAGCCCTTCGTCGTCTTCCACGATGCCTACCAGTATTTCGAGGCGCGCTACGACCTCTCGGCGGTCGGGTCCATCACCGTCAGCCCGGACCGCCGCCCGTCGGCCAAGCGGCTGTCGGCGATCCGCGCCAAGATCGCCGGTCTGAACGCCGCCTGCGTCTTCGCCGAACCGCAGTTCGAACCGACGCTGGTCCGCACGGTGGTGGAAGGCACCAAGGCCAAAACCGGCGTGCTCGACCCCGAGGGTGCCGGCCTGCCGGAAGGCGAGGCGCTCTATCCCACCTTGATGCGCAACCTCGCCGCATCGCTGCGCGGCTGCCTTGGCGCTTAAGCCATGGCCGGGCCTGTGCTAAACCGCTGGGAGGGCGGGAAGGTACGGCTGGAAGAGCTGGCCGGAAGAGCTGAACGGAGGATGGGCGTCATGAAGATCGGTGTCGTCGGGTGCGCGGGGCGCATGGGCCAGATGCTGGTGCGCGAGATCGCGGCGACCGCGGGCTGCACGCTGGCCGGCGGGACCGAGCGGGTCGGCGGCCCGGCGCTGGGCAAGGATCTGGGCCTCCTGGCCGGGATCGACCCGCTGGGCGTGACCGCCATCGACGACCCGGCGGCACTCTTCGCCGAGGCCGACGCGGTGATCGACTTCACCAGCCCGGACTCGACGGAGCGGCATGCCGCGCTCGCCGCTCAGTCGGAAACCGTGCTGGTCGTCGGCACCACCGGCCTCAACCCGTCGCAGCAGGCGGCCATTGCCACCGCGGCCACCCACACCGCCATCGTCCAGTCGCCCAACATGTCGCTGGGCGTCAATTTGCTGCTGGCGCTGGTGGAGCAGGTCGCCCACGCGCTGGACGACGACTACGACATCGATATCCTGGAGATGCACCACCGTCGCAAGGTCGATGCGCCGTCGGGTACCGCGCTGGGCCTCGGCCGCGCCGCGGCGGCCGGCCGCGGGGTGGCGCTGGAGGATGTCTGGCAGAAGGTGCGCGACGGCCACACCGGCGCCCGTCCGCGCGGCGAGATCGGCTTTGCCACGCTGCGCGGCGGCGACGTCATCGGCGATCACACCGTGATCTTCGCCAGCGAGGGCGAGCGGGTCGAGCTCACCCACAAGGCATCGGGCCGCGGGATCTACGCAAAGGGCGCCGTCCGCGCCGCTCTGTGGGCGCAGGACAAGACGCCGGGCCTCTACAGCATGCGCGACGTGCTGGGCGTCTGAAAACCGGTTCCTGAAAAACCGGCCTTGGGAAACCAGGCAGGGTGGCGGGTGCTACCCCCCCACCCCGTCGCGGTCCAGCACCGTCAGGAAGGCGTCGACCACCCGTGGGTCGAAATGGCTGCCGGCCTCCGCCCGCAGCAGGTCCAGCACCTCGCCGATGTCCCACGCCTTCTTATAGGGGCGGCGGTGCAGCAGCGCGTCAAACACGTCGGCTACGGCGACGATGCGGCCGGCCAGCGGGATGCTGTCGCCGGCCAGTCCCCTCGGATAGCCGCTGCCATCGAACTTCTCGTGATGGCTCTCGGCGATTTCCGCACCCATCGACAGATAGCCGTGGCGGTCGCCGCCGCACGCATCGCGCAGGATGCTGCCGCCGATGGCGGCATGGTCGCGCATCACCGCCATCTCCGCCTCGTCCAGCCGGCCCGGCTTGCGCAGGATGGCGTCGGGGATGCCGACCTTGCCGACGTCGTGCAGCACGCTGGCCAGCCCGATGGTGTCGCAGAACCAGTCGTCCAGTTCGCCGGGGAACGCGTTGCGGGTGTAAAGCTCACGGGCGATGGCGGTGGCCCAGCGTCCCAGCCGCTTCACATGGTCGCCGGTGACCTCGTCCTTGTATTCGGCCAGCTTGCCCAGCGCATGGACAGTGGCGATCTGTGCCTGGTTCAGCCGCTCGTAAAGCCGCAGATTGTCCAGCCCGACCGCCGCCTTGGTGCAGAGCAGTTCCACCAGTGGCTGTTCTCCCCCGGCGAAGGGACCGCCCAGCAGGCAGAGCGCCAGCGTCGGCCCATCGCGACCGCGCAGCACGGCGACCCCATGGCTGGCGCTCCAGCGCGCCTGCCCATCGGTCAGCGCCGTCATGACGGCGGAAGCGATCTCCGCCGGCAGGTCGTCTGCCGGCAGCCCGGCCTCCGCCACGATGGAAGGCTGGCCGTCCTCCCCGGCGGCGCACAGCAGGGCGGAATGGGCGCCGGTGACCAGCGCCGCCGCCCGCCCGACCAGCCCGGCCAGGAATTGGGAACGCGAGCGCAGCCCGGCCAGATGGACCGCCGCCTCCATCACCCGCTCCAGCCCCTGGCGACCATGCTCGATGGTGGCGATGTGCTGGTAGGAGCGCAAAGCGGCGACCGCTGCGGTGTAGAGCTTCTGCGCCGTCAGCTCGCTCTTCGCCTTGTAATCGTTGATGTCGTAGGCGGCGATCACCTGCCGTTCGGGCGCCTGCCCCGGCTGGCCGGTGCGCAGGATGATGCGGACCTGCCGGTTGCCCATTTCCTCGCGGATGTGGCGGACCAGCTTCAGCCCGGCGTCGTCGGTCTCCATCACCACGTCCAGCAGAATGGCGGCGATGCCGGGATTTTCGGCCAGCAGCGACCGCGCCTGTCTTGCGGTGTAGGCGGACAGGAAGCGGACCGGCCTCTCCTCGAACGTCATCTCGCCCAGCACGACGCGGGTGATGGCATGGACCTCGTGATCGTCGTCGACAATCAGGATCAGCCAGGGCGGATTGCGCCGCCCGCCATCGGCGGCCTCCTCCGCCTCGGCGGCGAATTCCAGGACATCGCCGGCGGACTCCCGCCGGAGCGTGTCCGCCATGTCGGCCTTTTTTCCCCCGTCGACCATCACCGCCCCCGCGGATCGATTCGCTTTCGCCGGCGTCAAGAAAGTTACCGGCGCGTGCATCACCCCATTCGCAGACAATTTTCGGTGAAGTTATAATGATTTGTCAATGAACCGGCTCAGGCCGTCCGCTTCCAGGCCACGGTCAGCAGCCCGGCGCCCATCAGCAGCGACCCGCCGACCCGATTGACCGTCCGCTGCACCGACGGTGTCCGCACCGCCCGCCGCGCCGCCGAGGCCAGCAGGGCATAGCCGGCGGCGTTCAGCGTCGCCAGTACCAGGAAGGTCGCCTCCATCACCACCATCTGCCCGGCCAGCGGCCGGCCGGTGTCGAGGAACTGCGGTAGGAAGGCGACGAAGAAGACGATGCTCTTGGGGTTCAGCGCGGTGACGGCATAGGTGTGCAACATCATGCGCCAGGGCCGCACCCCCTGCTCCCCTGCCGAGTCGTCGGCCGCGGCCGCGGCCGCGGCGTCCCGGACCGGCGCCCGCCACAGCTTGATGCCGAGATAGAGCAGATAGGCGGCGCCCGCCCATTTCAGCAGAGTGAACAGCGCCGCCGAGGTCGACAGCAGCACCCCCAGCCCCAGCATGGAGGCGGTCATCGCCGTGAAATCGCCCAACGCCACCCCGGCGACCGTCGCCATGGCCGATTTCCGCCCATGGCCCAATGCATAAGAGACGACGATCAGCACCGTCGGTCCCGGGATCATCAGCATGATGGCGGAAGCGGCGGCGAAGGCGAGCCACAGGTCGGCGGACATGGTGCGGACTCCGGTATGGATGGCGATCCGCTCATCAATCCACAGCAGGCAGGTCTGCGCAATGGCATTGGAGGCGGGACGGACTGTGAGGCGCATAGGCAAAAGCCCGCCCGGCGCAAGAGCGCAATGGCGGCGGGCCGGCCGAATTTTGCCGCGTCAGACCCGCGAAACGGTCACAGGCGGAATAATTCGTCGCGACCTATGTTGGTCCCTGTATCGGCCGGTCCGCGGCGGCTTCGCCCAGGCGCCGGTTGTGGCTCCATCGTCGAATTGTCACAGCCGAACGTCATAGGCACCATTGTGGAATCCGGAACGAAGGTCTAGTTTGTTTGTGCCCCCAACGATTTCCCGAACATGGGAAGGTGCCATCCATGAACCTGCACAATCTGGCCAGCGATATGGTGCAAACCGCTCTGGCCTGTGAAAAGGCGCTCCCCGGACGGGCGAACGCCGACGAACACGATCTCGCCCGGCACATCCTGGTCGAACCCGACCACGCCTGGCACGTTTGCGAGACCTACGCCCGCGCTGTCAGCATCCCGGTCGAACAGCTCCCGGTCAGCCAGCTCCGCGGCCTCATCAGCGACATCGTCCTGTCGAAGCTTCCCCGTTACGACTGAGTTTCTCGATCCCAAGGGCCGGCGCCGTATCCGGCCGATGGCCGGAACGATCCGGGTTTTCCGAATCCCGCACTCCAAGTTCCGTGGTGCCACCATGGCGATCGAGCTTCATTCCTTTACCGTAACGCTGGCCGTCGCGGATGCGACCGGCTGTTCCAGCGCCGCCGAACACCGTGCCCGCATCTGGAAGGCCGTGTCCGACCTGTCGGCCGCCGTCCGCAGTGCCGGCATGGCGACCGAGGCCCGGTTCCGCGGCCAGGACCGCCAGGGCCATGTCCTGTTCGAGGCGACCGACACCGGCGCCGCCTTCCTGCGCGGCCTTCCCGCCATCGCCAGTGTCGATGACGCGCGCAGGAACGGCGGGCGCGTCCAGCTTCGTCACTGACGCCCCGTCACCAACAGGCCGGCGGGCACCGCGCCTGCTGGAAAAGCAAAGGCCCGCCGCTCCGATCCGGGGCGGCGGGCCTTTGCCGTGTTGGACACGGGGTTCAGCGCGCGCGGTGGCGCAGCGGCCGGACGTTGCTTTCGGTCTCGACCTCTTCCTCGGTGGGGCGCACCTTCTTCAGCTGGACGATGAAACGCTCGGCGCCGTTCTCCATCACGGCGATGCCGGTGAGGCCATGCGCCCAGTCACAGGGAACGACGTGGATTTCCTTGATGGTGGCGGTGCCGGCCGCAAGCTCCGCACGGTCCAGGACCACGTCCCCGACCCGGAACCCCAAATAGGCGTCGATCAGCATTCTCTTGGGCGTCCGTCTTCCGTTTCAGGCCACGCACCGGGGCCGGCACCGACGGCCGGGCTCCCTTACGATGGACCATCTTGCCATAGATTGGGGTTTCCGCGACGCTTTCCCAGCGATGACGACGCAGTAAACCGACAGGAACCCCCGTTTGTCCCATTGCCGGCAGGGCTGGACGGCAGGCGCGGAAGCGGCCGTTCCCGTCCGAGGGAGGAGACGGAAACGGCCGCTTCGGCGGTCCCCGGACCCTTGGGCGGATGCCCGGGACCGGGGCGGGAACGCCGGCCGTCGCACCAGCGGCGACCGGGACGGCGGCGTCCGCACATGCAGAATAGTTTGAAGCGCAAACCATCTGCGCCCCCTACCTTCGTTCAGCCCTGCACAGTTTTTGAGCAATTCCCAGCCCGCCCGTTGTTGGTGGCGGGAGCATTGCGATAGGGTCGTCGCACAGCTTCCCCTACCACCCCAAAGAGGTCCGTCGGTCGTGCAGAGTTGGCTGGTGCTGGCCGTTTCGGCGGCCTATCTGGGGGTTCTGTTCGCCATCGCCTGGTGGGGCGACCGGCGCACCGCCGGGGGCGCGCTGCTGTCGGCCTCGCCGCGGGCGACCGGCATCCTCTTCGCGCTGACGCTGTGCATCTACAACACCAGCTGGAGCTTCTATGGCTCGGTCGGCCGGGCGTCGGCCAGCGGCTTCGATTTTTTGCCGATCTATCTGGCGCCGATGATCCTGCTGCTGGCGGCGCGCCCGGTGCTGACCAAGACCATCGCCATCACAAAGGCGCAGAACGTCACCTCCATCGCCGACTTCATCGGCGCCCGCTACGGCAAGAGCCAGGCGGTGGCGGCGCTGGTGACGCTGACGGCGCTGGTCGGCGTGCTGCCTTACATCGCTTTGCAGCTGAAGGCGGTCGCCGCCAGCTTCGACGTGCTGACGGCCCCGTCGCTGGCCGCCCCGGCTGCGCTGCCGCCGCCGGTCTGGGGCGACACCGCCTTCGCGGTGGCGCTGTCGATGGCGGTCTTCACCATCCTGTTCGGCGTGCGCCACATCAACGCCAGCGAGCATCACCGCGGCCTGATGCTGGCCATCGCGTTCGAGAGCCTGGTGAAGCTGACCGTCTTCCTGGCGGTGGCGGCCTTCATCGTCTGGGGCATGTTCGACGGCTACACCGACCTGATCGCCCGGCCGCAGGCGGAGCCACTGCTGTCGCCCGACTTCACTGACCCGACATGGTGGTCGAACACGGCGATCTCGATCATTGCCTTCCTCTGCCTGCCGCAGATGTACCATGTGATGACGGTGGAGAACGACAATCCCCGCCATCTGCGCGCCGCCGCCTGGATGTACCCCTCCTATCTGGTGGCGCTGAGCGCCCTGATGATCCCCATCGCGGTGGCCGGCCTCATCACCTTCGAAGACGGCATCAACCCCGACACCTTCATGATCACCCTGCCCATCGCGGCGGGGGCAAGCGGCTTCAGCCTGCTGTCCTTCATCGGCGGCTTGTCGGCGGCGACCGGCATGGTCATCGTCGCCGCGGTGTCGCTCAGCACCATGCTGTGCAACGATGTGGTGATGCCGCTGCTGCTCAGCCGCAAGCGCTTCGCCGCCCGTGTCGGCCGGCGCGACATGGTCGGCACGCTGCTGCTGGTGCGGCGGCTGTCGGTGGTGGGCATCCTGCTGCTGGCCTATGTCATGCACCGGCTGGTCGACCGCGATTACCCGCTGACCGTCATCGGCCTGTTGTCCTTCGTCGCGGTGGCGCAGTTCGGCCCGGCCTTCTTCGGCGGGCTCTACTGGCGGCGGGCCAACCGGGTGGGGGCGCTGGCCGGGCTGGGCGCCGGCTTCCTGCTGTGGGTCTACACGCTGCTGGTGCCGTCGATGGCGCGCATCGTCCCGGTGCCGGACGCCTTCCTCGATCAAGGCCCCTGGGGCATCGGCTGGCTGCGCCCGCAGGCTCTGTTCGGGATCGAGGGTCTGGACCCCATCTCGCACGCCAGCCTGTGGAGCCTGCTCGCCAACCTGATCGCCTTCGTCGCCGGCTCGCTGCTGACCCGCCCCAGTGCCGTGGAGCGCACCCAGGCCGTCTTTTATACAACCGCCAGCGCCGACCGGGACGAGGACGACACCCCCCAGGCGCTGGGCAGGCTGGCCGACCTGCGGGCGCTGGCCATCCGCTTCGTCGGGGCGGAGCGCGGCAACGCCGCTTTCGATGCCTATGCCGCCAGAGGCGGCTTTCTCGCCTATCCCGCCAGAGGGGGCCTGCTCACCCCCGCCGGCCGCAAGGGCGAGGCCGGTCCCGCCGACCTCGACGCCGTCCGCTTCACCGAGACACTGATCGCCGGCGCCATCGGGGCGGCGTCGGCGCGGGTGGTGATGGCCGCCTCGCTCCAGGGCCGTTCGCTGTCGCGCGGCGACGCCATGGCGATGCTGGACGAGGCGTCGGAGGCGCTGCGCTTCAACCGCAAGCTTCTCCAGGCGACGCTGGAGAACATCGGCCAAGGCATCTGTGTGATCGACGCCGACCACCGCATCGCCGCCTGGAACCACCGCTATCTGGAACTGCTCGACCTGCCGGCCGACATGGTGCGGGTCGGCGTGCCCTTCGCCGACCTGATCCGCTTCAACGAGCGGCGCGGCGAATACAGCGCCCACGACATGTCGGCGCTGCTGACCAACCGCGACACCGCCACCCAGCAATGGCCCTACCGCTACGAGCGGCGGCGCCCCGACGGCACGGTGCTGGAGATCGTCGCCAATCCGCTGCCGGAAGGCGGCTATGTCTCGACCTACACCGACGTGACCGAGCGCTACCGCGCCGCCGAGGCGCTGCGCGAGGCCAATGAGAGCCTGGAGCATCGCGTGCAGGAGCGCACCGACGCCCTGCAACAGGCGAAGGCGGAGGCCGAGGCGGCCAATGCCAGCAAGACCCGCTTCCTCGCCGCCGCCAGCCACGACCTGCTGCAACCGCTGAACGCCGCCCGCCTGTTCGTCTCGGCGCTGGAGGAAAGCATGCGGGGACCGCTGCCGACGCCTGACCAGCGCGAGTCGGAATGCGGCATGATCGACAACGCCGCCGCCTCCCTGCGCTCGACCGAGATGCTGCTGGGCGGGCTGCTCGACATCTCCTCGCTGGACGCCGGCAATGTCCGGGTGAA
>Ga0206117_101491_pt1 | contig 11599 bp, 10 predicted proteins | sample 3A5Ametagenome_FD_177997 | JGI IMG/M metagenome (GOLD analysis project Ga0206117, IMG submission 177997) | Enriched microbial communities from leaf-cutter ant dump, University of Wisconsin, Madison, United States - 3A5A | ecosystem: Environmental > Terrestrial > Nest > Insects nest > Nest dump... | reverse complement strand
CGAGAGGGAAGCGAGAATGCGAGAGCGTAGTCTCGCCGCACCTTGCGGAGAATGCATATGGACATGATCAAGCACGCCGTCGATTTGACGGAGCGCGGTCTGGGTATAACGCAGCTTCACAGACGATATTTCGAGAAGACAGCGTTTACGTCGGCATCCGTGGCGAAGTCGCCCCGTCCCGCTTCCGCATCGGCGTTATCAAGGTCGGCCTCTTCCTCAGCGGTAAGGCGATAGGCAACACCATCCTCTCCCGCCAAACGGAGGAGGATGAGGGCGAAGTCGTCTTGCGCCTCTGGGGGTAAGGAGCGAAGGCGCTCAATGGCATGTTCAAGCAGTTCCGTCATCATTCCAATATGCACGCGCTTGATCAAATTTGGAAGAGAACACCACTTCACCTTCAGGAGATAAGTGAGTTCTGAAAGCGTCCGACCCAGTATGATTTGCCGTATAGCCCGTTGACGCCCATCGGGTTCGACCGCTAAAAGAGGGCCACAAGATTGGTACACACAGCACCAATCTGGCGATCCAAGAACCTTGGTTTCTTAGGCGTTTGAGGGTGGTCGAGCGAGATTCCCACCCTCTCCGCCATAACCCCCTGTTCCTATTGACTTTTCCGACGTCTCTCGCGCCTGCCCTGGCAATGCGGCGAAAGTTCCGGGAGCAAGAATCGTCCGACCGAGGTTGACAAGAATTCGGTTTGTGTCAACTATTGGCGAGCGCTGGGCAGATGAGCCCGTGCAGCGCGAAATTACATGACATATTGATGGCAAGGGTGCCCACAGTGCGAACTGTCGGGCACTTTTTTGCTTTGGGGGGAGGTCATGGCAAAGGCGCTATACAGCATCGGTGTGCTGTTTTCGCAAAGCGGTCCGTATGGGGTGGTGTCGCGCTCGATGTTCAACGGCGCGATGCTCGCGTTCGACGAGATCCGGGCGTCCGGGGACTATCCCTTCGCCATAGAGCCGATCGTCGCCGATCCGGCCGGCGCCTTCGACCAGTATGCCCGGTCGAGCGCGGATCTCCTCGGCAGGAACGGCGTGCGCCACGTCGTCGGCTGCTACACCTCGTCGAGCCGCAAGGACGTCATCCCCCTTTTCGAGAAACACGACGCACTGCTCTGGTACCCCTCGCATTACGAGGGCTTCGAGAGCTCGTCGAACGTCGTCTATACTGGGGCGGCGCCCAACCAGCACATCATCCCGCTGATCGAGTTCCTGCTCATGCGCATGGGCAAGCGGGCCTATTGCATCGGCTCGAACTACATCTGGGCCTGGGAGAACAACCGCATCCTGCGCGAGGCCCTTTCAGCGGCCGGCGGATCGGTGCTGGCGGAGCGCTATGCCGCCGTCGGCGACACCGACCTGTCGAAGACGATCGCCTCGATCCTCGACGCCCGGCCGGACTTCGTCTTCAACACGCTGATCGGCACGAGCGCCTACAATTTCTTCCAGGATTTCCGCGCCGCCTGCAAGGCGCGCGGCATCGACCAGCCGGCGGAGATGCCGGTGGTGAGCTGCAGCCTGTCCGAGCCGGAGCTCGGCGAGATCGGGACGCTGGCCATGGACGGCCATATCAGTTCCAGCGTCTATTTCTCCTCGCTCGAGACGCCGGCCAACCAGCGTTTCGTCGCAGCCTACCGGGAGCGCTGGCCGGGCAGCCCGGCCGCCTCGGCGGATGCGGAAGCCTCCTATGTCGCGGTCAGGATGCTCGCAACCGCCATCGCCGCGGCCGGTTCCGACGACGTCGAGGCCGTCCGCCGGGTGCTGCCGAGCCTCTCGGTCGAGGCGCCGCAGGGAACCGTCAGCATCGACGGCGCCACCAATCACGCCTTCCTGACGCCCCGCATCGGCAGGTCGAGCGCAGCGGGCCGGTTCGAGATCCTGTGGGAGGCGGGCAAGCCGGTGCGGCCGGACCCCTATCTCGTGCAGACCACGCCGCGCTACGCGATGCGCAACGGCGCGCCGCACCTGAGGGCGGTCACATGAGCGAGCCGCGCATCATCCAGAACTTCATCGGCTACCGCGCGACCATCGCCACGGAGCAGCCGGCCGCCGTCGAGCAGCTCCAGGACATGCTGACGAAGCTCGGCATGTCCTTCGCCATGGCCGGTCTTTCCGACGGCAGGCTGCAGATCGAGCCGGGCGACAAGGACGTGCTGTTCATCGATTCGGACCTCAACGTGGCGGTCGAGACCGGCACGCTGGAGCCGAGCCGCTGCCTGCCGGTGATCGGCATCGTCGGCGTCGAGGCGCCGAGCCGGCTGCGCTCGCTGATGCAGCTCGGCGCGACGGCGACGCTGCGCAAGCCCGTGCACCGCGCCTCAGTCTATTCGGCGCTCTTCGTCGGCATCAACGAGTTCCGCCGCCGCCGGTATCTCGCCGACAGGCTGGAGGAGCAGGAACGGCGCCGGCTTCTGCGCAAGAGCGTCGTCAAGGCCGTGCTGATCGTGATGCGCCGCATGGGAAGCGACCATGCCGTCGCCTACGACCACCTGCGCCGGGAGAGCATGCGCGCGCGCCAGAGCATCGAGGAGTTCTGCGAAACGTTCATCCAGGCCCACGGTTCCGAGCTGGATGAGGCCGAAACGATCGCTGGGACAAGCAGGACCTACGCAAAAAAACGTTAACCGGAGGAGAGAACGAAATGACTGTAAGACTGTTACAGGCAACAATGCTGACGTGCGCCTTCGCCCTGTCTGGCGCGGCCCATGCCGCAGACCCGATCAAGATCGGCGTCCTTGAAGACCAGTCGGGCGACTTCGCCGCGGCGACGATCGGCAAGGTCCACGCGATTGAGCTCGCGGCCGAGGAGATCAACAATGCCGGCGGCATCGCCGGCCGGCCGATCGAGCTCGTCGTCTACGACACCCAGTCGGACAACAACCGCTACCAGGAATTCATGCGGCGCGTCCTGCAGCGCGACAAGGTGGACGTGGTCTTCGCCGGCTTCTCGTCGGCCTCGCGCGAGGCCTACCGGCCGATCGTCAACCAGTTCGACGGCCTCGCCTTCTACAACAACCAGTACGAGGGCGGCGTCTGCGACGCCAACATGATCGTCACCGGCGCCGTACCCGAGCAGCAGTTCTCCACGCTGATCCCCTGGATGATGGAGACCTACGGCAAGCGCGTCTACACGATCGCGGCCGACTACAATTTCGGCCAGATCTCGGCGGAATGGGTGCGCGACATCGTCAAGGAGAGCGGCGGCGAGATGGTCGGCGAGGAATTCATCCCGCTCGGCGTCTCCCAGTTCTCGCAGACGATCCAGAACATCCAGACCGCCAAGCCGGACTTCGTCGTCACGCTGCTCGTCGGCGCCGCGCAGGCGTCCTATTACGAGCAGGCGGCCTCGGCCAATCTCGGCCTGCCGATGGCGTCCTCCGTCAATGTCGGCCAGGGCTACGAGCACAAGCGCTTCACGCCGCCCAGCCTCGCCAACATGTACGTGACGACCAACTATATCGAGGAGGTCGACACGCCGGCGAGCAAGGCGTTCCTGGAAAAGTTCCATGCGAAGTACCCGAACGAGCCCTACGTCAACCAGGAGGCGGCGAATTCCTACATCGCCATGAACCTCTACAAGCAGATGGTGGAACGGGCCGGCGGCTCGACCAAGCGCGACGACCTGCGGGCGGAGCTCGCCAAGGGCGACGTCTGCTTCGACGGTCCGTCCGGCAATGTCTGCCTCGATCCGAAGAGCCAGCACATGTCGCACACCATCTTCCTGGCCAAGGTCGGCGACGATCACGCGATCTCCTTCCCGAAGGTCTGGGAGGACATCAAGCCCTACTGGCTGGGTGATGCCGGCTGCGACCTGACCCAGGCGGACCCGGACGAGCAGTACACGCCGTCCAACCCGCCGACCAAGCAGTAACCATCGACCATCCGGGCGGGTGCGGCCCACCGCATCCGCCCGGGCAGCAGCCTGTTTGCCCAATCGGAGCGCCTCATGGAATTTGTGACGGCAATCGTGTCGTCCGCCTATCAGTTCGGCGACGCATTCGCATTCCTGGTCCTTTCTGCCTGTGGCCTCGCCGTCATCTTCGGCATGATGGGCGTCATCAACCTCGCGCATGGCGAGTTCATCATGTGCGGGGCCTACATGACCGTCTTCGCGGTCAACTGGGGCCTGCCGCTGCCGCTGGCGATTGTCTGCGGCAGCCTCTTCGCCGGGCTCGTCGGCATGGTCATCGAGCGTCTCGTCGTGCGGCGGCTCTATTCGCGCCCGCTCGATTCGATCCTCGCGACCTGGGGCGTCAGCCTCATCGCCTCGCAGGGCACGCTGATCCTGTTCGGCCCGACCATGCGCGGCGTCGGCACGCCGCTCGGCAGCTTCACGGTGGGGGCGCTGTCCTTCTCCTATTACCGGCTGGTGCTGATGGCGACGGCGCTCGCGGTGCTGGCGCTGCTCTATCTCGTCTTCACCAAGACCCGCTTCGGCGTGCTGGCGCGCGCGACGATCCAGGCGCCGCACATGGCGAACGCGCTCGGCGTCGATACGGGCCGCATCTATGCCTATACGTTCGGCATCGGCGCCGCACTCGCGGGCCTGACCGGCGGCATCTACGCCCCCACCATGACGATGATCCCGACCATGGGCACCACCTTCATCATGGAGGCCTTCGTGACGGTGGTCGTCGGCGGAGCCGACGTGTTCCTGGGGACGGCGCCGGCGGCGGCACTCCTTGCCGTCGTCAAGGCCTCGCTCACCTCCTGGCAGGGCCAGCTCGCCGGCCAGATCGGCCTGCTGCTTGCGGTCATCGTCGTCATCCGCCTGCTGCCGAAGGGCATCACGGGCTTCATTCTGAAAGATCGGGCATAAGCAAAGATGATCGTGTCACGGTTCCTGAAACGGCTGGAAGGGCCGCAGACCATGGGCAAGGGGCCCTTGTTCTGGACCGCATTCGCGGTCGTCCTTGCCGCCGCGCTCGCCTATCCGCTGTTTGCCGACGGCTACGACGTCGGCAACAACATCTACTTCCTCAACTGGACCTTCATGGCGCTGGGCCTCAGCCTGATCTGGGGCTACGGCGGGTCGCTGTCCTTCGGCCAGACGGCGTTCTTCGGCGTCGCCGGCTACAGCTACGGCATCCTCACCATCAATTTCGGCACCGCCTACGGCTTCGGCCTGGTCTCGGTGGTGATCGCCATCGCGATTGCGGCGCTGTTTGCGGCGATCCTCGGCTATTTCCTGTTCTTCGGGCGCATCAGCGGCATCTTCCTCGGCATCGTCACGCTGTCGGTGACGCTGGCGCTCGAACGCTTCATGGCCCAGACCGCCGGCCCCGAATGGAAGGTCGGCGCCGCCCGCCTTAACGGCTTCAACGGCATGAGCGGCATGCCGGCGCTCACCCTGCCCTGGTTCGGCGGCGAGATCTCGCTCTATCCCGACATCGGCCTCTACTATCTCGTCCTCGGCCTGCTGGTCGTCGTCTATCTCGGCCTGCGCATCCTGGTGAACTCCCGCTTCGGCAACGTGCTGGTGGCGCTCCGGGAAAATCCGCAGCGGGCGGAGATGCTGGGCTACGACATCCGCAAGTACCAGCTCGCCACCTTCGTGATCGGCGCGGCGCTCGCCGGGCTCTCCGGCGTGCTCTACACGAGCTGGGGCCAGTACATCACGCCCTCCAGCATGGGCATCACGTCAGCGGCGCTGCCGATCATCTGGGTCGCCGTCGGCGGCCGCTCCGACCTCACCGCGACCCTGATCGGGACGCTGGTCGTGCTGTCGGTGTTCCAGGCGCTGACGATCTACGGCAGCCAGTATGCGCTCGTGGTGATGGGCCTGCTGCTGGTCGGCACGGTGCTGCTGGCGCCGCGCGGCCTCATCGCCAATGCCGGCCTCCTCGTCGGCACCCTGTTTTCCCGCAGGAACGGGAGCAAGTGACGCCATGGCGCTTCTGGAGACACGCAACCTCAACAAGCATTTCGGCGGCCTGCACGTCACCGCCGACGTCAGCTTCTCCCTGGAGCAGGGCCGCATCCACTGCCTGATCGGCCCGAACGGCGCCGGCAAGAGCACCTTCTTCCGCCTGCTTCTCGGCGAGCACCAGCCGTCCAGCGGGACGATCCTGTTCGACGGCGAGGACATCACCCGCCTGAAGCCGTTCCGGCGCATCAATTGCGGCATGAGCGTCAAGTTCCAGGTGCCGGGCATCTTCGGGGCGCTTTCCGCGCGGCAGAACCTGCAGATCGCCCTGCAGCACCGGCTCGGCCCGGGCGAGGCGGAGGAGGAGGTCGAGCGGCTGCTGTCCTTCCTGCAGCTCGAAGACGTCGCCGACCAGCAGGCCGGCAATCTCAGCCACGGCCTCAAGCAATGGCTGGAGATCGGCATGGCGATCAGCCTGAAGCCGAAGCTGCTGCTGCTGGACGAGCCGACCGCGGGCATGTCGCCGGAGGAGACCTTCATGACCGGGGAGATCGTCCGCAAGCTCAACGCCGAGGGCATGACGGTGCTCGCCGTCGAGCACGACATGGCCTTCGTCCGCCAGGTCGCCGACCGCGTCTCCGTGCTGCATTTCGGGCGCATCTTCGCCGAGGGCACGATCGACGAGATCGTCGCCGACGAGCGGGTCGCCGCGATCTATCTGGGACAGAACCATGACTGAGACCCTGCTCGACATCAAAGGCCTGCGGGCCGGCTACGGCGGCAAGCCGGTCCTGCAGGGGATCGACCTCAGTGTCGCCAAAGGCGAGATCGTCGCCGTGATCGGGCGCAACGGGGTCGGCAAGTCGACCCTGATGAAGACGCTCGTCGGGCTCGTCGAGAGCATGGCGGGCACGATCCGCCTCGGCGGCAGCGAGCTGACGGGGCTCCCGCCCTTCCGCCGGGCGCGGCTCGGCATCGGCTACGTCCCGCAGGGCCGCGACGTCTTTCCGCGCATGTCCGTGCGCGAGAACCTCAAGGTGGGCGAATCGATGCGCGGGCACGTCTCCGCCGACGCCTACGAGCGGGTCTACAGCCTCTTCCCCATCCTCAAGGAGAGGGCCGACCAGCAGGCCGGGACGATGTCCGGCGGCCAGCAGCAGCAGCTCGCCATCGGCCGCGTCCTCATCGGCTCGCCCGAGCTCCTGCTGCTCGACGAGCCCTCCGAAGGCATCCAGCCGTCCATCGTGCAGGACATCGGCCGCATCATCCGCCGGCTGAACCGGGAGAGCGGCATGACGATCATGTTCGTCGAGCAGAACCTCGACATGATCAAGGCGCTCGCCCAGCGCTGCTACGTCATGGACAAGGGCCGCATCGTCGCCCACGTGACCCCGCAGGAGCTCGAAGACCGCGACACAATCAGGAAGCACCTCGCCGTCTAGGCCGAGACCAACAAGGAGAAAACCAGATGTCCTGGCTTGAAAATTCGATCATGGCCAAACGCGCAGTGGCGAAGGGCAAGGTCAACAGCGTCCACGGCATGACCGAGGCCGATCAGGGGAAATACCACTATGTCTACGGCCCCTATGTCGAGCCGGTGCTTCGCGTCGATCCGGGCGCGGAGGTCTCCGTCGAGACCCATGACGCCTTCGAGGGCGCGATCAGGAGCGAGGCGGACGTTCCGAGCCAGATCCTCAACTTCCCCTATCTCAACCCGCAGAACGGGCCGATCTACGTGAACGGCGCCGAGAAGGGGGATTGCCTCGCGGTCTATATCAAGGAAATCCGGCCGCGCGGGCCGCAGCCCGCCGGCACCACCTGCCTCATCCCGGAATTCGGCGGTCTCGTCGGCACCGGCGACACGGCCGTCCTCAACGCGCCGCTGCCGGAGCGGGTGAAGAAGGTCCATGTCGACGCCGTCAAGGGCGTGACCTGGAGCGACAGGATCACCATCCCCTACGAGCCCTTCATCGGCACGATCGGCACCTCGCCGGAGATCGAGGCGATCTCGGCGCTGCAGCCGGACTATTACGGCGGCAACATGGACCTGCCGGACGTGGCGCCCGGCGCCGTGATCTACCTGCCGGTCAACGCGCCCGGAGGACTGCTCTATCTCGGCGACTGCCACGCCAACCAGGGCGACGGCGAGCTCTGCGGCGTCGCCCTCGAACACCCCACCGTCACCACCGTCCAGATCGACCTGATCAAGAACTGGAACTTCAAATGGGTGCGGCTGGAGAACGAGAAGGTCATCATGACGATCGGCTCCGGCCGGCCGATGGAGGATGCCGCGCGCATCGCCTATCGCGAGCTGGTGCGCTGGATGGCGGCCGACTACGGCTTCACCGAGCTCGACGCCTACATGCTGCTGACGCAGGTCGGCCGCGTCCGGCTCGGCAACATGGTGGACCCGAAATACACGCTCGGCGCCTCCGTCCTGAAGTCCTATCTCGCCTGACGACCCCTGCGGCCCGACCGGCCGCCGCACACAGGCATGGAGCGGCGGCCCGGCGGCCGCCGCTCCGGGCACCGCAGGATCGTCATCCTGCCGGATGCTGACGCAAGGTTTCCGCTGGCACGATGCCGGTTTCTATCCCGGCGACCCGCACCATCTTGCCGCTCCGCATCGCCGGAGCGATGGCCCGCGACCGGCCCTTTCCGATTCCCTCCTCCATCGATGGCCTCCGTCCGTTCCGGACGGCGACGTGCACGCGCCGTCGGATTGCGGTTGACGAATTCCGGCTGGTTTGATATCAGAATTATGGTCTGATATAAGAACATGAGGGATGCGGTGATCAGAGGGGCGGTATCGCGGTGGATGGGGCATGCGACGCAGGAGATGATCGTCCTGGCGATCGCGGTCGTGCTGTTCGTGCTCTTTGCGGCGACGCTGCCGCGGTTCGCCGCCCTCGACAATCTGCTGGCGCTGGTGCGCAACGTCTCGATCCTCGGCATGCTGTCGGCCGGCATGGCGCTCACCGTCATCGGGCGGGGCATCGACCTGTCGCTGGTGGCGATCATGGCGACGTCCGTCGCCTGGATGCTGCTGATGCTGGCGTCCGGAACGCCGCCCCATGTCGCCGTCGCCGTCGCGCTCGCCTTCGCGATGCTGATCGGCGCGGTGAACGGCGTGCTGATCGCCTATGTCGAGATCCCCGCCGTCTTCACGACGCTGGCCATGGGCGGCCTCGTCTACGGCCTCGGCCGCTTCGCCCTGATCAGCGTCGACATCGTCAATCTGCCGCCGGGGCAGGACTGGCTGCGCACCTTCGGCGCCGGCTCGACGCTCGGCATACCGACGCCCGTCATCATCTTCGCGCTCGTCTGCATCCTCGCCGGCCTGTTCCTGCGATACGTCAAGGCGGGCCGGTTCATCTACGCCGCGGGCGACAACCCGGCCGCCGCACGCATCACGGGCGTGCCGCTGCGTCCGCTGATCGTGCTGCAATACGTGCTGTCCGCGCTGATCTGCTTCGTCGCCGGGCTGGTGATGGCGGCGAATGTCGACAGCATGAACACGCGCATCGTCAACTCGACGCTGGTCTACGACGTCATCCTCGTCGTGGTGCTGGGCGGCATCGGTCTCGGCGGCGGCAAGGGCGGCATCCGCAACGTCGTCGTCGGCACGCTGCTCATCGGCATCCTGCTCAACGGCATGACGATCATGAACGTGCCGTTCCTGATGCAGAACATCATCAAGGGCGTGATCCTGCTGGCCGCCATCGTGGCCGACACGCTGCTCAATCCGCGCGACGAGCAGACGTCGCAACAAGGGGACATCTAGTCGAAACGCCTGCCGCGGGAGTCGGCAGGTCACCTGGGAGGAGAAGACAAGAATGAGATTCATCAAGACGATGCTGGCCGCGACCATGCTTTGCACCCTCGGCGCCGGCCTGACGGCCAAAGCCGAACCCTATGACGACGGGGTGAACCAGCGGTCCTACACGGCCATGAAGGACAAGAAGGTCGCCTTCGTCCCGCTGTCGATGGGCTTCGACCTGACGCAGGGCTGGGCCGCCGCCATGCAGCTCCAGGCCGATGCCATGGGCTACGAGCTGATCATCCGCGATCCGAACTGGAGCACCGACGCCGGCGCCCAGCAGATCACCCAGCTCATCTCGCAGAAGCCCGACATCATCGTCGTGCACAATCCCGACCGCAACGCCTATGCCCGTCTCCTGACCCGCGTCCAGCAGCAGGGCATCAAGGTGCTGCAGGTCAACCTGAAGTCCGAGGCGACGACGGAGGCCTTCGTCGGCGTCGACTGGTACCGCATCGGCGAGCACCAGGCCAAATCGGTCGTCGAGGCCTGCAAGGGCAAGTCGGGCAAGGTCGCGATCATGCAGGGCCGCATCACCGATCCCGCCAACTTCATCACGGTGCAGGCCGTCAAGGACGTCTTCGCCGAGCATCCGGAGATCCAGGTCGTCTCCGACCAGTCGAGCGAATGGGATGCGACGAAGGCCCAGGGCATCGCGGCGACCGCGCTGAAGCAGCATCCGGACATCTGCGGCATCGTCGGCCTCTGGGACAACATGGACGTCGGCACGGCCGCCGCCGTGCGCGAAGCCGGCCTGACGGGCAAGGTCTTCCTGTCCTCCTCCGGCGGCGGCCGCAAGGAGGCCGACTGCGACATGGTCGAGAGCGGCGCCTTCGACGAGGTCGTCATCTACGACGTCACGCGGCAGGGCCGCGACCTGAACGCCGCCATCGCCTTCCTCCTGCAGCAGGACGGCGAGGCCAAGCTCAACCCCTTCGCCCTGATCACGCCGCTGCGCGTCGTGACCAAGGAGAACCTCGACGAGCGGTCCTGCTGGAAGATGGAAGAGATCCAGAGCTTCCTCCAGTAAACGGCGCCGGCGCGGCTTCGGCCGCGCCGCTTCCGCCCGCCCCCGCTCAAGAAAGCTCCCAGAGGAACCATGTCTTTTCAGGACGCCGTCACGCGCTGGCGCTATCGCTACGTGCCCGACCATGTGCTTGGGGAACTGCTCTCCAAGAACTGGATCGACAATGTCATACCGTTCACCATGCTGGCCCTGTCGCTGGCGGTGTTCGGCAGCATCGTGCCGGGCTTCTTCGATCCGTTCACGCTGAGCGACTCGACCCGCCAGCTCGCGGAGGTCGGTTTCGTCGCGCTCGGCATGACGGTCGTCATGCTCGCCGGCGGCATCGATCTCAGCGTCGGCTCCATCTTCGCGATCGGCAACGTCCTCACGCTCGCCTTCATCAACCTTCTCGGCTGGCCGGTCGGGGCGACCTTCGTCGCCGTCATCGGCATCTGCGCGCTGATCGGGCTCGTCAACGGCGTGCTGATCGGCTTCCTCAAGCTGCGGGCGTTCCTCACGACGCTGGTGACGCTGATCGTCTTCCGCTCGGTCGCCGACCTGCTCGTGCTGACCTACGGCACGCAGCTCGCCACCGCGAGCGCCAGCTCGGACTTCTGGGACTACCTCGCCTATGGCGACATCTGGGGCCTGCCGGTGAGCTGCGCCGTGGTGATCGTCGTCGGCATCGCGCTGCATGTGGCGCTGACGCGCGGGCGCATCGGCTGGCATGTGCTCGCCGTCGGCGGTTCGCGCCGCTCCGCCCACAATGCCGGCATCAAGGTCAAGCGCATCGTCTGCATGACCTATGTGCTCTCCGGCGCGCTGGCCGGCCTCGGTGCCTTCTTCTATGCGGCGCGCATCGGCAGCGCCGCCTCCGACGCCGGCCTCGGGCTGGAGGTGCTGGT